>Ga0213875_10000821_pt1 | contig 23107 bp, 18 predicted proteins | sample BarmaccomBMRX_R8_FD_160105 | JGI IMG/M metagenome (GOLD analysis project Ga0213875, IMG submission 160105) | Root-associated microbial communities from Barbacenia macrantha in rupestrian grasslands, the National Park of Serra do Cipo, Brazil - RX_R8 | ecosystem: Host-associated > Plants > Roots... | reverse complement strand
TGCGGCGAGGCGATCGCCGACATCGCGGCGATCGAGCGGGTGGAGGCGGGCGCGCCAGTGGTGGCCGCGCTGTCGCGCCCGGAGCATGCGACCGATGCCGCGCTGCGGCTGAAGACTTTCCATTCCGGCGCGCCGCTGGCGCTGTCGGACGTGCTGCCGATCCTGGAAAATCTCGGCCTGCGCGTGCTCAACGAAATCCCCTACGAGGTGCGGCCGGCCGGCGCCGCGCAGCCGGTCTGGATCCAGGAATTCGAGCTGCTCTGCACGGGCGCCGCGGCGGTCGATCCGGCGGCCGCCGGGCCGCGCTTCGAGGAGGCGTTCCGCGCGGCATGGGAGGGCAGTGCGGAGAACGACGGCTTCAACCGGCTGGTGCTGCTGGCCGGCCTCTCGGCGCGCCAGGTCGGCGTTCTGCGCATCTACTGCAAGCTGCTGCGCCAGGCCGGCAGCAGCTTCAGCCAGGCGTATATGGAAGACACCGCGGCGGCGCATCCGCGCGTCGCCGGGCTGCTGCTGGAGCTTTTCGAGGCGTCGTTCGATCCGGCGCGGCCGGCCACCGAACGCCAAGCGGCGACGGCGCGGATCGATCGTGACATTCTCGATGCGCTCGAAGCGGTCGCCAATCTCGACGAGGACCGGATCCTGCGAAGCTTCCTGCTGCTCGCGCGGCAGACCTTGCGCACCAATTATTATCTGCGCGATGCCGACGGCCGGCCAAAGCCGTACCTTTCCGTAAAGCTGGCGAGCCAGAACGTCGACCTGCTGCCGCTGCCGCGGCCGCTGGTCGAGGTCTACGTTTCCAGCCCGCGCATGGAGGGCTGCCATTTGCGCGGCGGGCGGGTGGCACGCGGCGGCATCCGCTGGTCCGACCGGAAGGAGGATTTTCGTACGGAGATCCTCGGCCTGATGAAGGCGCAGATGGTGAAGAACGCCGTTATCGTGCCGGTCGGCTCGAAAGGCGGCTTCGTCGTGAAGCGCCCGCCCGCCGGTGATCGCGAGACGCTGATGGCCGAGGTGGTGGAATGCTATCGCACCTTGATGCGCGGCCTGCTCGACATCACCGACACGATCGACGGCGAAACGCTCGTCCCGCCGGCGGACGTGGTGCGCCGCGACGGTGACGATCCCTATCTGGTGGTCGCCGCCGACAAGGGCACCGCGACGTTTTCCGACATCGCCAATGGTGTGGCGGATGACTACGGCTTCTGGCTCGGCGACGCTTTTGCCAGCGGCGGCTCGGTCGGCTACGACCACAAGGGCATGGGCATCACCGCGCGCGGCGCCTGGGAGGCGGTGAAGCGCCACTTCCGCGAACTCGGCACGGACATCCAGACCACCGACTTCACCTGCGTGGGCGTGGGCGACATGTCCGGCGACGTGTTCGGCAACGGCATGCTGCTGTCGCGGCACACCAAGCTGCTCGCCGCCTTCAACCACCTGCACATCTTCATCGACCCCGAACCCGATCCGGCGGCGAGCTGGGCGGAGCGCCAGCGGCTGTTCGCGCTGCCGCGGTCGAGCTGGAAGGACTACGACAAGAAGCTCATCTCGCCGGGCGGCGGCGTGTACGAGCGCACGGCGAAGTCGATCGCGCTGTCCCCGCAAGCCCGGGAGCGCTTTGGCATCGAGGCGGAGAGCATGGCGCCCGCCGAGCTGATTCGGGCACTCCTGCGCCAGCCCGTGGACCTGCTGTTCTTCGGCGGCATCGGCACCTACGTGAAGGCCACGCACGAGACGCATGCCGACGCCGGCGACCGCGCCAGCGACGCGCTGCGCATCGACGCGCCGATGCTGCGCGCGAAAGTGGTGGGCGAGGGCGCCAACCTCGCGATGACCCAGCGCGGGCGCATCGAATACGCGCTGCATGGCGGCCGGCTGAACACCGACGCCATCGACAATTCCGCGGGCGTCGATACCTCCGACCACGAGGTGAACATCAAGATCGGCGTGAACGCGATGATCGCCTCGGGCCGGCTCGCGCCGGAGCAGCGCGCCTCGTTCATCGCCTCCATGGTGGACGAGGTGGCGGGGCTGGTGCTGGCGAACAACTACAAGCAGACCCAGGCGCTGACGCTCGCGGAGAGCGAGCAGACGGCCGGGCTCGACCGCCAGGTGCGGCTGATGCGCGCGCTGGAGCGGGCCGGAAAGCTCGACCGCGCCATCGAGTTCCTGCCGGACGAGGAGGTCATCGCCGAACGGGCCAATGCGAAGCGCGGCCTGACCCGCCCGGAGCTGTCCGTGCTTCTCGCCTACGCGAAGATGACGCTGGATTCGGCACTGCTGGGGACCGGCCTGCCGGACGCGCCGGAGCTTTCGGTGGAGCTGCTGGCGTATTTCCCCGAACGGATGCGCGTCCTCTCGCCCGAGGATTTGCAAGCGCATCGGCTCCGGCGCGAGATCATCGCCACGTGCGTCGCGAACGACCTGATCAACCGCATGGGCGCCGGCTTCGTGACGGACATGCAGGCAAAAACCGGGCGCGAGGCGGAAGCGACGGCGCGCGCCTACCTGATCGTGCGCGGCGTACTGGAACTGCCCTCGCTCTGGCGCGCCGTCGAGGCGCTGGACAATCGCATCCCGGCCGCGGCGCAGGCCCGTCTGCTGAAGGCGGTGGCGGCCAATGCCGAGCAGGCGATCCGCTGGTTCCTGGAATCCGGCCTGCCGCTCGACATCGCTGCGCGTGTCGGCCAGTTCCGGCCGGGTATCGAGGCGCTGGCCGCGCAGCTGCCGGCGCTGCTGCCCGACCCCGAGCGCCGCGTGCACGCCGAGCGGGCCGCCGGCTTCGCGCGCGAGGGTGCGCCGGCGGAGATCGCGGAGCGCATCGCCCGGCTGTACAGCCTGACCTCGGTGATGGACATCGTGCAAATAAACGAGGCGGCGCGCGGGGAGGCTCCCGGCGACATCGCCGAGGTGGCGCGCCTCTATTTCGGCGCCGGCCTCGCGGTCGGCCTGCTGACCTTGCGCCGACAGGCGCGCGCGGTGCCGGCGAGCACGCCGTGGCAGGAGCTGGCGGCGGATGCGCTGATCGACGATTCCTACGCCCTGCAGCGCGACATCGTGCGCCGGGTGCTGGCGGCCGACGCGAACGGCGCCGCCGGCGACCTGCAGGCCTGGCTCGGCCAGCGCGCCGGGGCCGCGGCGCGGGTGCAGGAAACCCTCGCCGAGATCGGCCGCACCGCGCCTCCCGACCTTGCCATGCTGGCGGTGGCGAGCCGGCAGATCCGGACGCTGACGGCGTGAGCGCCGGGGGCGCCGCGCGGCTGGCGGGATGCGCGCTGCTGTTCGCGGTGCTTGGCGCAATGGGCGGTGGAATCGTCGGGCTGATCGCCGGGGTCGCGAACCTCACGCTGAACCCGGTCTGCAGCGCTGCCGGCGATGAGGGAGCCTGCGCGATGGGAATTCCGCAGTTCGTCCTGGGTTTTGCCGGCATGGGCGCGCTCGCGGCGGCAGCCGCGACGCTCACACGCGGCGTCGTTCGCCAGCGCCGTCCGCCGCCGGGCTGACGCGCGTGCTTATCCGCAGGGAGCGGCGCGGCTGATCGCGGCGCTCCCCGCCAGCTCCGCGCGCACGATCGCGGCCCCGTCGGCCAGCGCCCGCAGCTTGCCGAACGCGCGGTCGCGGGGCAGGTATTTCATGCCGCAGTCCGGCGCCGGGATCAGCCGCGCGGCATCGACATGTTCGAGGCCGCGGCGAATGCGCGCGGCGACCTCCTCGGCGCTCTCCACGCTCTCGCGCCCGAGGTCGAGCACCCCGAGCAGGATCGTCTTGGCCGACAGGTCGCGCAGCACGCCGAGGTCGAGGCCGGGCTGCGCCGCCTCGATGGAGATCTGTCCGGCGATGCAGTCTGCGAGCAGCGGCAGCACCGCGTAGGCGGCGGGCTTGTCGTGCACGATCGCGGCGTAGCCGAAGCAGACATGCACCACCGTCGGCCCGGGAATACCCGCCAGCGCGCGGTTCAGCGCGGCCAGCGCGTAGCGCCAGGCGGCGTCCGGCCGCTCCTCCATCCAGGGCTCGTCGAGCTGGATCACGTCGGCGCCGGCGGCCTTCAGCGCGCGCGCCTCCTCGTTCACCGCGGCGGCGTAGGCGAGCGCCGCCTCCGCCGCGTCGCCGTAGAACTCGTCGCACGCCTGCTGGGTCATCGTGAACGGGCCGGGCAGCGTGACCTTCACGGGACGCTTGGTGTTGCGGCGCAGGAAAGCGAGATCGCGCAGTTCGACCGGGCCGCGCCGGCGGATCGGGCCGACGATCCGGGGCACCTGGGTGCGCCGGCCGGTGCGGCCGACGACCTCCGCCGGGTTGTCCACATCGATGCCGTCGACCGACAGGGCGAAGCGGTTGGAGTAGCTCTCCCGGCGGATCTCGCCGTCGGTGATGATGTCGATCCCCGCACGCTCCATGTCGCGGATCGCGAGCAGGGTGGCGTCGTCCTGCGCAGCCTCGAGCAGCGCGGCCGGCACGCGCCAGATCTCGCTCGCGCGCACGCGCGGCACGGTGCGCGAGCGCAGCAGCGCGCGATCGACCAGCCAGTCCGGCTGCGGATAGCTGCCGACCACGGTCGTCGGCAGCAGTGCGGGGAGCTGCATCGGCAGCTGCCGGGGCGTTCGCCGGTTGCGGGCCCGCCGGACTATCCCGCGACGGCCGCGGCGCGGCTGCGGGCGCGGTCCCGCCTGGCCTTGTCGCCGGCGGCGCGCGCCGCCTCCGTGGCGGTGAACATCTCCAGCCGGTCGAGATCGTCCTCGGCCACCGCTGCGAGTGCGGTGTCGGTGTAGGCGCGGCGCTCCGGGTCACGCTTGATCGCCCGGCGCACCGCGGCCATGCGCAGCACCATCCGGCCGATGCGCACGTGCTTCTCGACCAGGTCGGCGAGATAGCGCGGATAGAACAGCAGCGCATTCTCCACCGGCAGACCGGGCCGGCGGTCGGTGCGCACCTTCCGGCGGAGATAGCCGCCTTCCAGCGGGTGAATTTTTTCGATCGTCACGCAGCCCCAGAACCACATCAGCAGGAACATCATTTTTCCGGGGCTGATGCCGGTGGCGGCCGCGCGGCGCATCACCCGCTCCATGTGCTCGGGCGTGTAGTAGGTCCGCCAGGCCAGCCGGTAGGCGTGCTCCCACTCGGCCTTCGACATCAGGGGATGCGCGGTGCAGACATGCTCGAGGTCGTACTTGTTCATGTCGGGGTCCATCGGCACACCCTGCGCCCAGAGCCGCTTGTGGTCCTCCGAGCCCGGCAGCGGCGTGAGGCAGAAGAACTCCAGCAGGTCGAGCGGCAGCTCGCGCTGGATGATGCGGATGTCCCGCACGATCGTCTCCGGCGTGTCGGCGGGAAAGCCGAGAATGTAGCCCGCGTAGGTGAAGCAGCCGACGCGCTTCCACTCAAGCAGCATCCGGCGGTACTCGGAGATGCGGTTCTGCCGCTTCTTCGCCGCGAGCAGGCTGTCCGGGTTGATGCTCTCCAGGCCGAGGAACACCCGGGTCACGCCGGCGCGCGCCGCCTTCTCGATGAAATGCGGGATCTTGTGGCAAAGCGTGTCGACCTGGATCACGAAGCGGAAGAACAGCCCCTCCTGCTCGTGCATCGCGATGAGCCGGTCGAAGATCGGTTCCCAGTTGCGGTTGCGCGCCAGGTTGTCGTCGGTGATGAAAAAGTGGTCGATGCCCTGGGCGAGGTTGCGGCGAATGATCCCCTCGACGTCATCGGGCGTGCGGTAGCGGGATTTGCGGCCCTGCACGTTGATGATCGTGCAGAAGGAGCATTGGAACGGGCAGCCGCGGCCGGCGTCGAAGCTGGTCAGCCGGCCGCCCGTGCGCTCGACGCGGGCAGCCGGCAGGATCGGCGGCGGCGCGCCCTCCAGTCCCGGCAGGTCGTCCATGAAATTGTAGAGCGGTGCCAATTGGCCGGCGAGCGCGTCGCGCAGCACCGCTTCCAGCCGCCCCTCGGCCTCACCGGCGAACAGCGTGATGCCGAGATCGAGCGCTGCCTGCAGATCCTCGGGCATCTCCGGCAGCATGGCCAGGCAGCCGGAGACGTGAAAGCCGCCGATCGCCACCGGCACGCCCTCGGCGCGCAGCCGGCGCGCGATGTCGAGCGCGCGGGGGAACTGGTTGGACTGCACCCCGACCAGGCCGACCAGCCCGGCGCCCGCCTGGCGGATCGCCCGGGCGATGCGCGCCGGCCGCACCCGCGTGTTGGTCTCGTCGACCGCGGTGATCTCGAGAGCGACGTCCTCGCCGAGTGCGCGCCGGTCGCGCACGTCCAATGCCAGGCCGTGCAGGGCCGCGAGCGTGTTCGAGGGAATCGCCGAGCGCAGCCACTGGATGACATAGCCGTCGTCGTCGTAGTGCGACGGCTTGATGAGGGTCAGCAGAAAACGGCGGCGGCCCGGAGTGGCTTCGGGCATGGGCGGATCGACTCCAGACGGTATGGGTCGCTTCCTAGAACAGATCTTCGGCGGGCGAAATCACCCGCAGATTTCCCGCCCGGTCCTGTCACCCCGCCGCCACGCTGCGCGGGGTCACGGCTCCGGCGCGGTACCGTCATGGCGGCCGCCCAGCCGGTCGGTCCAGCCGAGCAGCACGCCGGCAATCCCGAAGATCAGGAAAATCGCCGCCTGCCAGAGCACGTCCTGCTTGGGAACAGCGTGGATCTCGAGCACGGTGTCCAGCAGGTCGATGCCGGAAATGACCGTCATCGCGCCGACCACCTTGATCTTCATGGCATTGAAATCGAGGTGCTCCAGCCAGGGCAGGCGCGCGCCGCCCGCGGCCGGGATGATCGGGGCGACGAAATTCTCCCAGCCGCCTATCATCACCATCAGCATGAGGTCGGCAACCAAGGCGAGGTCGACCAGCTTCAGCACGGCCACGATCAGGCCGGCGGTGGCCATGCCCGGGAGGCCGGCGACGGCCTGGACGAGTGCGACGGCGAACTTCGCCGCCACCAGGCAGAGCGCGGCGAACAGGCCGACATGGATCGGCGCCAGCACCCAGCGGCCGGCGAACAGCACGCGGCCGCAGAGCGTCGCGAGGGTGGGCGCGGCGCGGGGTTCGCCTTGCATCAGCTTCCTCCCTCCGGTGCGGCAGGAAGCGGCAGCGCGCGAAGCGGCACCGGCGTGGACTGCACGATCGAGGTCGTGGTCTGGCCGTGTGCCAGGAACCGGTCGATCACCTCGTCCAGCCGCTCCAGCGACGGCAGATACACTTTCAGCACCAGGCAGTCCTCGCCGGTGACGCGGTGGCACTCCACCACCTCCGGCGTGCGCTTCGCCAGCGCGGCAACTTTCGGCAACTGCCCCGGTGCCGGGCGCACCCGCACATAGGCGCAGACCGCGTAGCCCAGGGCGGCCGCGTCCAGTTGCAGCGTGTAGCCGGCGATCACGCCGGCTTCCTCGAGCCGCAGCATCCGTTCGCGCACCGCCGGCCCCGACATGCCGATGCGGCGGGCCAGCTCGGCGATTCCGATGCGCGGGTCCTCGCCGAGCAGGCGCAGCAGTTCGAGGTTGCGGGAGTCCCGCAGCAGCCCAGACGGATGAAGGCGCACGGGCGGGTCCCCTTGCCGTTTCGAAAGCGGTCCCGCCATTACGCCTTCGGAATGCCATTGGCCAACCGGAAATCTCCTGCCAGCTTCGTGCCATGTCGGAGAACCCGGGGAGCGCCGGCTTCGCCCCGGCCCGGATCGCGCCGCGCGTGCCGCCGCATGCCTTCTTCATGGTCAGCGCGGTGTTTCACTATCTCGGCCCGTCGTTTGCCGTGCTGCTGTTCGCGCGCGTCGAGCCGCTCGGCGTCGCCTGGCTGCGCATTGCCAGCGCCGGCGCGGTGTTCGCGCTGTGGCGCCGCCCCTGGCGGTTTTTCGCGACACGCGCGGCGCGCGAGCAGGCGGTGGTCATCGCACTCGGCGTGGTGCTGGCGGCGATGAATTCGGTGTTCTACGAGGCGATCGCCCGGCTGCCGCTCGGCACGGTCGGCGCCATCGAGTTTTTGGGACCGATCGCGCTCGCCGCCTTCGGCCTGCGCACGCGGCGCAATCTCGCCGCCCTCGCGCTGGCGACAGCCGGCGTCTATGTGCTGACTGACGTGCGCATTGCCGGCGCGCCGCTGGGCTTTCTGTTCGCCTTCGCCAACTGCGCGCTGTTCATGCTGTACGTGGTGCTCGGTCATCGCATCGCCTCGGCGGGCGGCGGGCTCTCCGGCATCGACCGGCTGGGGGCGGCGATGCTGATGGCCGCGGTGGCGGCCCTGCCCTTCGGCATCGGCGCGGCGGCGCCCGCGTTCAGGAGTCCGCTGCTGCTCGGCGCCGGCATCGGCGTCGGCGTCTCCTCCTCGGTGATCCCCTATGTCTGCGACCAGCTTGCGATGCAGCGCCTGCCGCGCGCGAGCTTCGCGCTGCTGCTTGCGCTGCTGCCGGCGACGGCGTCGCTGGTCGGCCTGCTGGTGCTGCGGCAGGTGCCCTCGCCCGCCGAGGCCGCCGGCATCGCGCTGGTCATCGCCGGCGTAGCGCTGCACCGCGCCGAGTAGAGGGGCCTGGGGCATTGCCCCAGCGGGGTCCAGGGGCGGAGCTGGCCAAGGTTCCGCCGGCAAAGCCGGTGGAATTGCCAGCGGAGGGAGCGCCCCTGGCCTGTTTTCCCTTTCACGCCTGCCGCAGCCAAACCTCCCCCACCGAATGGTCGGCGCGCTTGCGCAGCACCACGCGGGCGCGCTGGCGTGTGGGCAGGATGTTCTCGCGCAGGTTCACCAGGTTGATCGTGCGCCAGATGTTGCGCGCCGTCGCCCGTGCCTCCTCCTCCCGCAAATCCCGGAAGCGCCGGAAGAACGATGCCGGCGACTGGAACGCCGTGCGCTGCAGCAGCAGGAATCGCTCGACATACCAGGTCTCGATGTCCGCCTCGTCGGCGTCGATATAGACCGAGAAGTCGAAGAAGTCGGACGCGAGCACCGGGGTCGAGGCGGCCTGCAGCACGTTCAACCCTTCGAAGATCAGCACGTCCGGCTGCGCCACGACTTTTTGCTCGCCCGGCACGATGTCGTAGGTCAGGTGGGAATAGACCGGCGCCTGCACTTCCGGCGCGCCCGCCTTCACGTCCGCCAGGAAGCGGATCATCCGCCGGAGATCATAGCTTTCCGGAAAACCCTTCCGCGCCATCAGCCCCCGCTCCTCCAGCACCCGATTGGAATGCAGGAAGCCGTCGGTCGTGACGAGCTCGACGCGCGGATGGTCCGGCCAGCGCGCCAGGATCGCGCGCAGCACGCGCGCGAACGTGCTCTTGCCCACGGCGACGCTGCCGGCGATGCCGATCACGTACGGCACGAGGCCGGACGGCAGGCCGAGAAAGGCGTCCTTCACGCGACCGAGGTTGCGCGCCGCCGAAACGTGCAGGTTGAGCAGGCGCGACAGCGGCAGATACGCCTCCGACACCTCGTCGAGCGAGACCGGCTCGTTGAGGCTGCGCAATTCGGCGAGATCGGCCTGCGAGAGGGTCAGCGGCGTGCTGGCGCGCAAGGTCGCCCACTCGCCGCGGCTGAAGATCATGTACGCGGCGAGATCGGTGACGCGGTGGTTCGTCATTCGGGCGGGGCCTGGGCGGCGATGCGGCGAGGGTGCATCCTGGGGTGTCCGGCCGCGGCCAACAAGGTCCGGCACGCGATTGCGGGAGACGACGCTGCCCGAGATCGTCCGCGATATCGTCCCTTGGGCGTCCGACCTGCAATCGGTGCGCGCGGCGTTCGGCGAGCGACCCTGCATCCACGACGGCGAGCGCGGCCTCGACTTCGCGGGCATGATTGGCCGGGCGGCGACGCTCGCGCATAGGTTGCGCGCCCGGGGCGTCGCGCCGGGGACGCCGGTCGCGACATCGCTGCCCAACGGCATTCCGGCGGTGTGGACCGCCGCCGCGCTGCGCCTCGCCGGAGCCGCGGAAGTTGCGCTGAACGCGGCGCTGGCGGGCGAGGAGCGGCGCTACTGTCTGGCGCTGTCCGGCGCCGGCCTGGTCCTGACCACCCGCGCGCAGGTCCCCGCTTTCGCTGCCCTCGGATGCGAGGCCATCGCCGTCGAAGACTTGCCGGACGCGCCCGGCGAGCTGGCCGGCCTGCCGCCGGTGCCGGGCGACGCTTTCGGGCGCATCAGCTTCACCTCCGGCACCACCGGCCGGCCGAAAGCCATCGTCCACACCCACGCGGCGCGCTGGATCGCCAACCTGCTGCAGCGGGCGAGCTGGTCGGTGATGCCCGGCCCGGGCAGCCGGCTGCTGCTGATGACGCCCTTCGTGCACGGCGCCGGCATGCTGTTCCAGGCGTTTTGCGACCGCGGGGCCGAATGCGTGCTGCTCGACGGCGTGGACCCGCCGAAGCTGGAGGCGTTGCTGAGCAGCGGCGGCATCGATTTCATCTTTGCGCCGCCGACCGTGCTGGCGAAGCTCGCCGCCGCCTTCCCGGACCGGCATTTTCCGGGCGTGCGCACGGTGTTCACCGGCACCGCACCGCTGGTCCCGGCACTCTACGCCAAGGCCCGCGCGCTGTTCGGCCCGGTGGTGCGGGTGACCTATGGGAAGTCCGAGATCGTGAACCCGATCACCGTGCTCTCCCCCGAACAGACCGAGGCCTGCTACGCCGAGGCCGCGCCGCACGAAGGCGTCTGCGTGGGTTTTCCCGCGACCGGCGTGGAAGTGGAAATCCGCGGCGACACCGGCGCGCCCTGCGGCCCCGAGGAAGTCGGCGAGGTGCATCTGCGCGCCCGCCATATGCTGCGCGGCCTGATCGATGCGTCCGGCTTTCGCCCGCTGCCCCCCGGCGCCTTCCACGACACCGGCGACCTCGGCCGCGTCGACGCGCAGGGTCGGTTGCATTTGGCCGGGCGCATGGCCGACGTCATCAAATCCGGCGGCTACAAGATCCACCCCGACGAGATCGAGCGTGCGCTGGCCGGCACCGCGCCCGCGGTTTCGGTGGTGGCGTTGCCCTCGGAATACTGGGGCGAGGTGATCGTCGCGGTGGCGGAGGGCGCCGATGCCGCATGGCCCGATCGGGCGCGCGCGGCGCTCGCCGGGCTGGCGCGCTACAAGCATCCCCGCGCCTTCATCGCCGTCGAGGAAATCGCCCGCAACGCGCAGGGCAAGGCGATGCGCCGTCTGGTGCGCGAGCGCCTGCTCGCGCGCTACCGGCTGATCGACGGTCCGCATCCCCTGCTGGAACGGCGCTGATGCGATGCTATGGCGCCCGCGCGGACAGCCGGGTGGCCCTTGAGGCGAGCGCGAGGGCGCCGGGCCAGGCAGCGCCGAGGCGCATCAGCAGGGCCTGGCCGGGCGTCCCCCGGCCGAGCCGATACAGCGCGGAAGCGGAGCGGATCGGCCCGCCGATGTCGCGCCGCATGTGGCGGTGGTACGCGGCTGCCGGCCGGCCCGCGAGATAAGTCGCCGCGGCCACCGCCGCACTGTGCAGCGCGATCGACATGCCGCTGCCGGTGAAGGAGGCAATGACGCCCATCTGGTCGCCCAGCCGGAACACGCCGGGGGCGTCCTGCGCCGAGGCTGCGTGCAGAAAGCCATACGGCACGCGGTAGATCGAGAGCGGGCGCGGATCGAGCGGGGTCGCGCCGTCCAGCCGGGCGCGCAGATGCGGCTCGGTGTCGAGCAGGTCGTTCAGCAAGCCGGACCAGCCGCCTCCCGCGCGCCGCAGCCGCCGCCGCTGCACGAGCAGGCAGAGATTGGCGCGCTCGCCCTCCACACGCTGCAGGCCGGCATAGCCGCCCGCGAGCAGCAACACCTCCACGTGTCCGGCGAGCGCCGATCGCTGGGAGTCGGCGAGACGAAGATGCAGCTTGAAGCCGACGAGGTCCTCGGGCGGCGAGGCGGGCACGCGCCGCAGGCCGCGCAGGTCGTGCTTGCCGGTGGCGAGGAACAGCGCAGCGGCCGGGATTTCGCCGAGCCCCTCGACGGCGAGCGTCACGGGATCGCCGCATCGCGCCAGTGTCACGGCGTGTCCACGCCGCACATCCGCGCCGGCCGCCGCGGCTTGCTGGCGGAGCGCCTCATCAAGGGTGCGGCGCGACAGCCCGTAGCCGGCGAAGGGCAGCGCCGCCTCGACGATCGAGTCGCGGCGGACCAGCCGCACGCCGGTGATCCGGTGTGCCCCGAGGGCGGCGGGATCGACGCCCAGCCGCATCAGGTAGCGCTGCGCCTCGCGGCTGATGAACTCGCCGCAGATTTTTGGCGCGGGGGAAGCGTCGCGCTCCAGCACCAGCACGCGGCGGCCGGCGCGCGCCAGTAGACCGGCGGCAGCCGCGCCCGCAAGCCCACCGCCGGCGACGACGACCGGGGCCGTCACTTCAGCCGCCCAACGCAGAGCCGGAACGGGACGTGCCAGCGCGTCTCGGCCGCGACACCCGCTTGCTGTAGCAGGCGTGTCCAGTCCGGCTTGCGGAAGCTGCGCGCGATGGAGACCGTGCCGTCCAGCCGCACGATCCGGTGCCAGCCAGCGGCGCGCGCCAGCACGCGAAAGCCCCAGTAGGGCAGGGCGTGCCGGTGCAGGTCGGCGATGAACCAGCCGCGCGCGGCGTGGCGCTCGAGCCAGCGAAGGAAGTGCAGCAATTCGGGGTCCGTGAGGTGGTGGGCGAACTGCGAGCTCACGACGAAATCGGGCGAGGGGTCGGGCGCATAGTCGAACACGTTGCCGGTGCGATACGCGATCGCCGCCCCGGGCGGCGTGGCGGCCGCGGCGGCGACCGCGCTGCGCGGGTTCAGGTCGATCCCCTCGAGGCTTGCTTGCAGGCCGCGCCGGTCGGCCCAGCGGCGGACGGCGCGCAGCAGGTCGCCCTCGCCGCAGCCGACGTCGAGGACGCAGAGGTGGGCACCGCGCGGCAGCGCGCGCGTCGCCCGGGCCAGCCATCGCAGGGTCGGACGGTGCGTCAGGGTGACGCGGTTGACCGCCGCCAGGTCGTGCAGGCAGCGGGCGTACTCGTCGGCGGTGACGGTTTCGCCGTCCATCAGCTCGGCTTGCGTGCTGCGGCGGGAGAGGTCCACGGCGCTCAGCCGGCCAGCGCGAAGCGGAAGGTTTCGGCGACCATCCCCGGCCCGAACGCCAAGGCCAGGCCGTGCGCGCCCGGCGCGTTGCCGGAGCGGCGCGCTTCGAGCATGCGCCGCAGCACGAACATCAGCGTCACCGAGGACATGTTGCCGAAATCGTGCAGCACGGCGCGCGAGTACGCCAGCGCCTCAGGCGGCAAGGCCAGGCCGATCTCGACGGCGTCGAGCACGGTTCGCCCGCCGGCGTGCACCGCCCAGAAATCGATCGCCTGCGTGCCCTCGCCGCGCAGAATGCCGCCGGGATCGGGCTGCGCCAGCTCCGCGCGCAGCGCCTGGGCGATGCGGCCCGGCACCTTCCCGGAGAGGTGCATGCGAAATCCCTGCTCGCCGATCTGCCAGGTGATGAGGTCCGCGCTGTCGGGGATCACCGCGGTGCGGAAATCACCGAGGGCGATGCCGTGCGGCTCGGCGGTGACCAGCGCCGCCGCGCAGCCGTCGCCGAACAGCAGGAACGACAATACGGTTTCGAGATCGGCGGTCTCCTGCAGGTGCAGCGAGCAGAGTTCCAGGTTCACCACGAGCACCCGCGACGCCGGGTCCGACCGCACGGCTTGGCGCGCCGCCCGCAGCGCGGGGACCGCCGCCGAGCAGCCCATGAACCCGATCAGGGTGCGCTCCACATCCGGCCTGAGCCCGAGGCAGGCGGCAAGCTGGAGGTCCAACCCCGGCGCGGTGAACCCGGTGCAGGACGCGACGATCAGATGCGTGATCCGCGCGCGCTCCCCGCCGAGGAGCGCCGCCGCGGCGCGCCGCGCCAGCGCCAGCGCGTCGCGCTCATAGGCCGCCATGCGCGCGCCGGTGCCCGGAAAATCACGGCGCCGGTAGAACCCGTCGGCATCCACTTCGCCCGCCGCGATGTTCCCGGGGCGCAGGCCGGAATAGCGGTGCGCGATGCCGGAGCGCTCGGCCATGCGATCGAACACGCCGCGCGTCCGCTCGTCCGCCAGCAGTGTCCGCGCAAAAGCGATGAACGGCGCGTGGATGTCGTACTCCGGTACCGCCGTCGCGATCCCGTTGATATGCGCGACGGTCAATCCGCCCTCCGCAGCACCAGCACGGCATTCAGCCCGCCGAACGCGAAGGAGTTGGACATCGCCACCTCGATCGGCGCCGGGCGCGCGCGGTTCGGCACGCAGTCGAGCGCGCAGTCCGGGTCAGGCTCGCGGAAGCCGATGGTCGGCGGCAGCACGCCCTCGCGCAGCGCGAGCGCGGTCACGATCAGCTCGAGCGCACCGCCGGCATTCAGGCAGTGGCCGAGCATCGACTTGGTGGACGAGACCGGCAGCCGCGGCAGATGGCGGCCGAAGACGTCGGCGAGGATCGTGGCTTCCGTGCGGTCGTTGAGGCGCGTGCCGGTGCCGTGCGCGTTGACGTAGTCGATCGCCTCAGGCGGCAGCCCGGCGTCGGTAAGCGCCTCGCGCACGGCGCGCGCCGCACCGGCCGCGTCGGGCGCCGTGAGGTCGGCGGCATCCGCGCTCATGCCGAAGCCGATAAGCTCGGCATGGATCGGCGCACCGCGGGCGCGGGCGCGTCGCCAGTCTTCCAGCACCAGGATGCCAGCCCCTTCACCGATCACCAGGCCGGTCCGGTCCTTCGAGAACGGCCGGCAGAAATCCGGGCTGAGCACGCGCAGCGCGTCCCAGGCCCGCATGAAGCCGACGCAGATCGAGGCGTCGCTGCCGCCCGTGACGGCTACGTCCAGCATGCCTGCCCGGATCATCTGGAACGCGAGACCGATCGCGTGGCTCGCCGAGGCGCAGGCGGAGGCGGCGGCGAAGCAGGGCCCGCGAATGCCGAACTCGGTCGCGACGTGGCTCGCCGGACCGCTCGGCATGACACGGGGGACCGTCAGGGGGTGCAGCCGGCCCGCGCCCTCGCCGTAGAGCGCCTGGTAGGACGCGTCGAGCGTCTGCTGGCCGATCGCCGCGCCGAGCACCACGCCGGCGCGGCTGGCCGGCACGTCGTGCAGGCTGACGCCGTGCATCGCCTCGCGAGCGGCGACCAACGCGAGCTGCGCCGTGCGGTCGAGCATCGGCAGACGTCGGCGATCGAAATGCGCTTCCGGCGCAAAACCCTGGAGTTCGGCGGCGGTGCGCACGGTGAGCCGGTCCGTCGGGATGCCGGCGATCGGCCGGATGCCGCACTCGCCGCGGACCAGCGCCGCCCAGAGCGCGGGGACATCCTGCCCAAGTGCCGCGACGGCTCCGAGCCCGGTGACGGCGACCCGGCGCGCCGGTGGGCTCAACCGGCGCTGCCCGGAGGTGCCGCGGCGCGCCGGTCGAGCACCGCGAGGACGTGCGCCAGCAGATCGCCCACCGTGCCGAACTCGGCGCCGGCCCGCTCCGCGATCACCGGGATTTCGATGTCGAATTCCGTCTCCAGCCGGAACACCGCCTGGGTCATGTCGAGAGAGGCGATGCCGAGCTCCTCGATGCTCGCCTCCGGCTGCAGGAGGCTACGCTCGATGCCGGTTTCCTCGGCCACGATGGCGAGGATCCGCTCGACGCGGGGGTCGGAGGTGGTCGAGCTGCGTGCCGCATCCATCAGCCGTTTCCATTAGCCTGTTGCATGTGTAGCGCGGCCTGGCTTGGCAAGATGCGGGGGCGCTCAGACGTGATCGCGTCCGCGGCCGGCGGCCTCACGCCTGCTGATGGAAGTGCGCGTAAACCCGCCGCGCCGTCTCGCGGTTGATGCCGGGAACCGCCTCGAGGTCGGTGAGCCCCGCCTGCTTCACCCCACGCGCCGAGCCGAAATGGTTGAGCAGGGCGCGCTTTCGTTTCGCGCCGACGCCCGGCACCTCGTCCAGTTCGCTGCTCACCAGCGACCTTGCGCGGCCGGCGCGATGGGTGGTGATGGCGAAGCGGTGCGCCTCGTCGCGCAGCCGCTGCAAGTAGTAGAGCACGGGGTCACGCGTCGGCAGCTGGAAGGGCGGGCGGGCGTCCATGTGGAACCACTCGCGCCCGGCGTCGCGATCGGGGCCCTTGGCGATCGCCACCAGCGGCACGTCCTGCACGCCGAGATCGGCCAGCACGCCGCGCGCCGCGGAAAGCTGGCCGGCGCCGCCGTCGATCAGCACGAGGTCGGGCCAGTGCGGCGTCGCCTCGGCGGGCGAGGCGTCCGGGTTCTCCGCGCGCTCGCGCAGCGCGCGGCCGAAGCGGCGCTCCAGCACCTCGCGCATCATCGCGAAATCGTCGCCGGGGGTGACCGGGCCGCGGATGATGTATTTGCGGTAGGCATTGCGGGCGAATCCCTCGGCGCCGGCGACGATCATCACGCCATACGGGTTGGTGCCCATGATGTGGCTGTTGTCGTAGACCTCGATGCGCTCGGGCCGCGCCGGCAGGGCGAACAGCGCCGCCACCGCCTCCAGCAGTTTCGCCTGGCCCGCGGATTCCGCGAGCTTGCGCTCCATCGCCTCGCGCGCGTTGGTCTCGGCGTGCTGCACCACGGCGCGCTTCTCGCCGCGCAGGGGGACGGCGATTTCTACGCGACGTCCGGCCTTCAGGCTGAGCGCCTCCGCCACCAGGTCCTGCTCCGGCAGGGTGTGGCTGGCCAGCAGCAGGGGTGGGGGCTTCTTGTCGTCGTAAAACTGGGCGATGAAGGCGGCCAGCACCTCCGGCGTCTCCTCGGTGCGGGTATGCATCGGGAAGTAGGCGCGGTTGCCGTTGTTGCGCCCGCCGCGCACGAAGAACACCTGCACGCAGGTCTGCCCCGCGCCCTGCCAGGCCGCGATCACGTCGGCGTCGGTAAGGCTCGCCGGGTTGATCACGCCGCTGCCCTGCACGTGGGTCAGGCCCCGGATGCGGTCGCGGATGGCGGCGGCGCGCTCGAACTCCAGCGCGCCGGCCGCCTGCTCCATCTCCGCCGCCAAGTCCCGCTGGATCGCCGCCGCCTTGCCCGACAGGAACGCCTTCGCCTGCGCCACCAGCCTGGCGTACTCCGCCCCTTCGATCCGGCCGACGCAGGGCGCGGAGCAGCGACGGATCTGATGCAGCAGGCAGGGGCGGGAGCGGTTGGCGAACACGTTGTCGGTGCAGGAGCGCAGCAGGAAGACCCGCTGCATCGCCGTCACGGTCTGGTTTACCGCCCAGGCCGAGGCGAACGGTCCCCAGTAGCTGCCGCGGCGCGCATGCGCGCCGCGATGCTTGACGATCTGCGGGAATGCGTGGTCCTCGGTGAGCATCAGCCAGGGATAGGACTTGTCGTCGCGCAGCACGATGTTGAAGCGCGGCTTCAGCCGCTTGATCAGGTTGGCCTCGAGCAGCAGCGCCTCGGCCTCGGTGTGCGTGGTGACGATCTCCAGTGCCACGGTCTCCGCGACCATGCGCCGCAGCCGCTCGGGCAGCCGGGCCGGCTGGGTGTAGGCCGCGACCCGCTTCTTCAGGCTGCGCGCCTTGCCGACGTAGAGCGCCTCGCCGCGTGCATCGAGCATGCGATAGACACCGGATGCCGCGGGCATGGTCGCCAGCGCCGCCTCGATCGCCGCGGCGCCGGTGAGGGGACTGGAAACCGGTGCCTCGGTTTTAGGCTGTGGGTCCTCGCTCATCGTACAGCCAGGGATTAAGGCCGCCGGGCAACCGGCTCAAGGGACGGCCGGGACCGATGCAGGGGCGGATTCACCCGCTCCCGGTTCTCCACCGAAGCTGTGGATATGTTTGTGGGCGGGGATGCGGGCAGAACCCGGAGGCCGAGGGATTCCCTGGCTGTCACGGCTTTGCCCAAAATCGGTGCAGCTGGCTAAGTCTTTGATTTCACGCGACTTCACGATCGCGAAGCCGTGAAGCTCTGAGGAGCGGCCGCCATCCGATTGTAATGCTGGGCGGGCGTCCGGCCCGTGGATGAATCACGGGCGACGCCGCTCAACCTCCACGCCGGCCGCCGCCGCGTCGGGGAACACGTCAAGCTTTTCCACGCGCACGCGGGCCAGAACGACCCGGGAATCCGCCAGACACGCTCCCGCAATCCGCTCGGCCAGGGTCTCAACCAGAAGGACGTGCCCCTCACTTACAATTCCCTTTACGGTTTTGGCAACCCCTTCGTAATCAACCACACGCGAAAGTCTGTCGCGGCCGACGGGTTGGCGTGAGAGCGGGCGGGCGCCGTCATCCTCCACGCCGAGATCGATGTTGATGCGGATACGCTGCGTCTGGCCGTGCTCGTGGGCGTGCACGCCGATCGAGGCCGGCAGCACGAGGTCCCGGATGAAGACGTGGCGCAGTCCCCGCGCGGCGTCGGCGATGCGCGTGCTGTCCATGGCGGCGGGGCTACTCCTCGATCCCGGCGGCGGTTGGGGGGGCGCTACGGACCGGACTCCATTGCAGGTGCTGCCCCCCGTCCAGCGCCAGCATCTGCCCGGTCATCGCCGGCAGCGCAAGGACCGCGAGCACGGCGCGCGCCACCTCTTCGGGCGTGGTGCCGTGGCGGAGCGGCACCGAGGCGCTCTGGCGGGCAAATTGCGCCTCCGTCTGCCGGGCGCTCGGCAGGGTTGGGCCGGGGCCGATGGCGTTCACCCGGATGCGCGGTGCGAGCGCCAGCGCCATGCTGCGGGTGAGCGCCCAGAGGCCGGCCTTCGACACCGTGTAGGACACGAAGTGCGGCGTGATCGACCAGACGCGCTGGTCCAGCATGTTGACCACGACGCCGTGCGCGTCCGCCGGCAGCGCGGCGGCAAACCCCTGCGTCAGCACAAAGGGGGCGCGCAGATTAGGCTCGATATGCGCGTCCCAGCTTTGCCGGTCGGCATCGTCCCACTCGTCGCGCTCGAAAGCGCTGGCGTTGTTGACCAGCACGCCGAGCGGGCCGACGGCGGCCTGCGCCGCGCCGATCAGGCCGACGGTCTCCTGCTCGTGCGCCAGATCAGCGCGCAGCGCCGCGGCGCGCACGCCCGCCTCGCGCGCCTTCGCGGCGGTCCGCTCCGCCTCCTCGGTACTGTTGCGGCAGTGTACGGCGACGGAAAACCCGGCGCGCGCCAACGCGAGCACAACGGCGCGGCCGACCCGCCGCGCCCCACCGGTCACCAGGGCGGCGCGCGGGATGGCGGCCGGGATGGCCTCGTGCATCAGACCGGCTGGTCGGGCCGCTCCGCCGAGCTCATCTGCTTGCCTCCGGTGCCCTCGCAGAGCTGCTTGATGCTGACCAGGGACGCCTTCAGGCCGTCGCGGATCGCCGCGTCGCGCCCGCCCTGGAGCCGCTGCATCTGCTGGGCGACTTCCGGCTTCGGGCTGAAGCGCAGGGTGCAGGTCACCTTTGACGCGTTGCCGGCGGCGGCGACTTCGAGCTGGCCTGAATAGTCGTTCTCGCCGTCCGAGCCCCAGCGCAGCCGGCGCGCGTCGGGCTCGGCCTTGAACCAGCCGTCGGAGTGGTAGGGATGGCCGTTCGCCTCGCCGTCCAGCGCCACCCGCTCGCCGCCCTGCGCCTTTGCCTGGTGCACGGTGGGCAGATAGCGCGGCAGATTTTTCACGTCCGACACGAAGCGGAACACGGCATCGGCAGGGGCGTGGACGTCGATCGAGTCGGTGTAGTCGGACATTCCCGCATCTCCCTCTGGAGTGAGGGCTGAACGCCGCCCCGCCGCCGCCGGTTCGGCGGCTGCCGGTCAGGGCCGGGCGAAGACGAAGCGGTCGGGAATGCCGCGCGCGGGATCCTGCACGGCGGGCAGCATGTCGAGCCTGACGTTGTCGATGCCGTTCGCGAACCGGATGGCAGCCTTGAAATTGTCCCAGAGAAGCTCGTGCTGCCTGCATTCCCGGCATCGCTCCGCGCCGCCTACGCCGTGGCCGCCCTGGCTGCGCGGCTTCCAGTGCGCCTTCAGCAGCTCATAGGCGGGCCGGTCGGTCCTGGCCGTGCGGTTCGCCGCGAGCGTGGCCGCGACGCGGTGGCGGGAGAGCGGCGTGTCGCCCGCGCGCGGGTTCGCCTTGGCGTCCGGGAACGCAAAGATGCCGCGGCCGGCGAAGGCGTCGAACCGGCCGAGATAGGCCCGGCCGGACTGCCGCGGCAGGCCATGCGGGGCCACCATCAGGGTCGCCAGATCGACGCCGGCAATCGCCAGGGTTTCCACGGCCATCAACAGATTCTGGCTGCCCGGGACGTAGTGGCCGCTCTCGTTGTTGATTTCCAGCACGCGGCCCTGGTCGATGCGTATCTCGCCGCCGCAGAGCACGGCCTCGCCGGCCAGGTACGAGGAATGAAAGCGGCCGTCCTGTTGCAGGTTGCGACCGGCCCAGTGCGGCCCGGTATAGAACTCCCCGCCCATGCTGACGACGTAGCCGGCAAAGCCAGCGGCGATGACGCGCTCCTGGCGGGCATCCCGCTGGATGGTGCTGGCCGGCTCGTAGTCTTCGCTGTTTTCCCACCATTTCTGCTGGTAAGCGAGGCCGCCGCTGAATTTCAGCCGATACTTCGCTGCCTGCGCGGGCGTCAGGTAGCTGGCGCTGCGGTCGGCCAGGTCCACCTCGGCGCCGTGCGCGCCCATGCTCTTGCCGAAGGTCTCGCCGAGCCAGTTTGGCAGCAGGTTGACGGGAACCCGGGTTTCCTCGGTGAGCCGCGCGACGACCGCCTTGTAGAATTCGAACACCGCCGGCCGGCGCCGTGGATTGATCTCCGGCGAGCCGCCGCGATCGGCGTTCTTGAGCCAGATGTCGGTCAGCAGGAACAGCCGGCCGAGCAGCGCCACCCGGCCCTGGTCGCTGCGCATCGCGTGATAACTGTCGAGCAGCGAGTCGATCCGGTTCAGGATCGTGTCGCCGGCCCGCTTGCCCGCGGTGATGAACGCCAGATCGGTGGATTTCTGGAACTCCGCTTTCGTCGGGATGGCAGGGATGGCGGCCTCTTTTCCCGCCGGAGGCGGAGCTGGGGGTTGCGGACCGGATGCCGCTACACAGGCCGGGGCATCATACCAGATACGTTCATTCCGAGCAATTTATGAAACCATTCGGCGACGGTTCCTAGCGCGGCCGCCCCCGCCGCGGCGCTCCGCGCCGTTCCCGGTCGTAGCCGCCGCCCCCGGGCCCGAGCGGCTGGGGGGTGCGGTCGCGCTTCGGGCGCAGTGTGGCCGAGGCGGGCGGCGGCGGCAGGCCGAGATCGAGCGCTTCCAGCCGCTTGATCTCGTCTCGCAACCGTGCCGCCTCCTCGAACTCCAGGTCGGCGGCGGCGGCGCGCATCCGCTTTTCCAGCTCCGCGATGGCGGCGCGCAGGTCCTTGCCGACGAACTCCGCCGGCTTGGCGTTGGCGACGGGCGCGACCGTCACGTAATCCTGCTCGAAGACGCTCTCCAGCACCCGGCCGATCTGCTTCTTCACGCTCTGCGGCGTGATGCCGTGCGCCTCGTTCCAGGCGCGCTGCTTCTGGCGCCGCCGCTCCGTCTCCTCGATGGCGAAGCGCAGGCTGGCGGTCATCGTGTCCGCGTACAGGATGACGCGCCCATCGATGTTGCGTGCGGCGCGGCCGATGGTCTGCACGAGCGAGGTCTGCGAGCGCAGAAAACCTTCCTTGTCGGCGTCGAGGATGGCGACCAGCGCGCATTCCGGGATGTCCAGCCCCTCGCGCAGCAGGTTGATGCCGACGAGCACGTCGAACACCCCCAGACGCAAGTCGCGGATGATCTCGATCCGCTCGAGCGTGTCGATGTCGGAGTGCAGGTAGCGGACCTTCACGCCATGCTCGGTCAGGTATTCCGTCAGGTCCTCGGCCATGCGCTTGGTCAGCGTGGTGACCAGCACGCGCGCGCCCTGGCTTGCGACGGTGCGGCATTCGGCGAGCAGGTCGTCCACCTGTCGCTCCACCGGGCGGACTTCCGTGACGGGGTCGATCAGCCCGGTCGGGCGGATCACCTGCTCGGCGAGCACGCCGGCGGTGCGTTCCAGCTCCCACGGCCCGGGGGTGGCGCTGACGAAGATGGTGGGCGGCCGAAAGCGCTCCCATTCCTCGAATTTCAGCGGCCGGTTGTCGATGCAGGAGGGCAGGCGGAAGCCGAACTCCGCCAGGATGGATTTGCGCGCGTGGTCGCCGCGCGCCATGCCGCCGACCTGCGGCACGGTGACGTGGCTTTCATCGACGATCAGCAGCGCGTTTTCCGGCAGGTATTCGAACAGCGTGGGCGGCGGCTCGCCGGGATTGCGGCCGGAGAGATAGCGCGAGTAGTTCTCGATGCCCTTGCAGGAGCCGGTCGTCTCCATCATTTCGATGTCGAACGTCGTGCGCTGCAGCAGGCGTTCGGCTTCCAGCAGCTTGCCCGTGGATTCGAATTCGGCGAGGCGCTGCTTCAGCTCGATCTTGATGTCGGCAACGGCCTGCGTGAGGGTCGGGCGCGGTGTCACGTAGTGGCTGTTGGCGTAGACGGTGATCTGCTCGAGCGCCGCCGTCTTTTCGCCGGTCAGCGGATCGAATTCGTGGATGCCTTCGATGTCGTCGCCGAACAGTGTCACGCGCCAGGCGCGGTCTTCGTGGTGCGAGGGGAAGATGTCGACGGTCTCGCCGCGCAGCCGGAAGGTGCCGCGCTGGAACGCCTGGTCGTTGCGCCGGTATTGCAGCTCGACGAGTGCCTTCGCCAGCTTGTCGCGATCGATGCGCCCGCCGGTCTCCAGCCGCACCACCATCTTTGCGTAGGTTTCCACGGCGCCGATGCCGTAGATGCAGGAGACCGAGGCGACGATGACGACGTCGTTGCGCTCCAGCAGCGACTGCGTCGCGGCGTGGCGCATGCGGTCGATCGTCTCGTTGATCTGCGCGTCCTTCTCGATGTAGGTGTCGGTGCGCGGGACGTAGGCTTCGGGCTGGTAGTAATCGTAGTAACTGACGAAATATTCGACGGCATTGTCCGGGAAAAAGGCCTTCATCTCGCCGTAGAGCTGGGCGGCGAGCGTCTTGTTCGGCGCCAGGATCAGCGTGGGTTTCTGCACCGCCTCGATGACCTTGGCCATCGTGAACGTCTTGCCGGAGCCGGTGACGCCGAGCAGCACCTGGTCGCGCTCGCCCTGCTCGACGCCGGCGACGAGGTCGCGGATGGCGGTCGGCTGATCGCCGTTCGGTTCGAACTCC
>Ga0213875_10000820_pt1 | contig 23114 bp, 20 predicted proteins | sample BarmaccomBMRX_R8_FD_160105 | JGI IMG/M metagenome (GOLD analysis project Ga0213875, IMG submission 160105) | Root-associated microbial communities from Barbacenia macrantha in rupestrian grasslands, the National Park of Serra do Cipo, Brazil - RX_R8 | ecosystem: Host-associated > Plants > Roots... | reverse complement strand
GCATCTTGGGCGCATGCGCTCGCCATCCTTTCTCATCATTCTCTGCCTCTCGACCGCAGCGTTCGCGCAACCCGTGCCGCCGGCTGATGCACCGGCCCCACCGCCGGCTCCGATGACGCTCCAGCAGTTCCAGCAGGAGCGGGTCGCGCGAACCATGCAGGCGGACAACGATCATGACGGCCGGGTCAGCAAGGCCGAGTGGGAGGCCTATCGGGCATCGCACCCGAGCGGGCACGGCCATGGTGACGGCGGCGGCCACGAGAACGCCGGTGAGGGCCCGCCCCGCCGCTTCGATCCCGACGCGATGTTCGCGCGGCTCGACACCAATGGCGATGGCTACCTCACGCCCGACGAGATCGCCGCGCAAGCCGCCGAGCGCTTCCGTCGCATGGACCGCAACGGCGACGGCGTGCTGACGCCCGACGAGATGCACCCGCGCTGGGGCGACGGCACGCCCGCGCCTCCGCCGGTCCGATAATCGAAACCCGCGCCCGTCAGGCCGCCAGCGGGAAGCGCAGCAGCCGATCCGCGACCGGCACCAGCGCCTCGCCGCGCGAACCGAGCGCGCGCGCGATCGCGGGGCTGGTCGCGTCAAGCCCGCCGGTCAGCGCGCCGAACGCCGGCAGGATCAGCTTGGTCGCGCTGGCGATGAAGCAGCGCCGCGCCACCCGCCGCCCCTTCACCGTGAGGCGCAGCTTGGGGTGGTAATGACCCGAAAGCTCGGGCCGCGCCTCGCGCGGGTCCGCCTCGTGCCGCAGCAGCAGGCCATCGATCTGCGCCTCCTCGACGATCATGCCGCCGCAATGATCGGCGAAACTGCGATCGTGGTTGCCGGTGATCCACGTCCAACGCGTCGCGCCGGTCAGCGCGCGCAGCATCTCCTGTGCCTGAATCGGCAGCCGCTCGCAGCCCTTCGGATCGTGAAAGCTGTCACCGAGGCACCAGATCTCCCGCGCCGAGGTCGCTGCGACGAGCGCAGTAAGATCGGCGAGCGTCGCCAGGCTGTCATAAGGCGGCAGCATCTGCCCGGCGCGCGCGAAGAAGCTTGCCTTCTCGAGATGCAGATCGGCGACGAGCAGCGCCGCGCGCGCCGGCCAATAGAGCGCGCCCTGCGGCAGCGCGATCAACTTGATGCCGGCGAAACAAAACGGGACCATGCGGGCGGTATAGCCGATGACGCGGGAAAGGGAATCCGGTCTCGTCGCCCTTTCCCGTCATACCGGCGCAGGCCGGTATCCAGTTCCGACGCTGCGCATCTGGACCCCAGCCTTCGCTGGGGGTGACGACTCACCAAGAGAAACATTCAATCTTCGCGCATCGCCTCGGCTATCAGCGACTCCGCTTCGATCAGCAGCGCCTCGTCCGCCAGCCCCGTCGCGATGCGCTCGCGTCCGATCAGCGTCAGCACCGGCACGGCGAGCGGGGTGACGCGCCGGACGTCGGAATGGACGATTCGCTCCGCCGCCGTGTCGAGCAGGTTCGCCAGCCTTCCCACATCCGTCATCCGCGCGCGCGCGTCCTCCCACGCCGCCTTCAGCAGCAGATGGTCGGGCTCGTAGCGGCGGAGCACGTCGTAGATCAGGTCGGTCGAGAAGCTGACCTGCTTGCCGGTCTTGCGCTTGCCGGGATGCTGGCGCTCGACGAGCCCGCCGATCACCGCGACCTCACGGAATGCGCGCTTGAGCAGGTGTGATTGCTGCACCCAGTCGACGAACTCGTGCTCGAGGATGTCGGGCGAGAAGAGCGGGGCGGGATCGGTGACGGGCTTCAGCGCATAGGTCGCGATCGCATAGTCCGATGCGACGAAGCCGAGCGGCTGCAGCCCGAGCGTCTCCATCCGCCGCGTCACCAGCATGCCGAGCGACTGGTTCGCGTTCCAGCCCTCGAAGCTGTAGACGACCATGTACTCGCGCCCTTCGCGCGGGAAGGTCTCGACCAGGAGCTTGTCGGGCGCAGGCAGCACCGAGCGGCGCTGCTGCATCTCGAGCCATTCGCGCACGTCGGCCGGGAAGCGGCTCCATTCCTCGGGCTCATGCAGGAAGTGGCGGACGCGTGTCGCGAGGTTGGTCGAGAGCGGCATGCGCGCGCCGCCATAGGTCGGGATGCGCGCGGGCTTGGCGGTGGCGTGGACGATCAGGTCCTCGGTGTCGATGCGATCAACCTCGAGGCTCATGCCCGCGAAGAAGAAGGTGTCGCCGGGCGAAAGCGTCGCCGCGAACCCCTCCTCGACCTTGCCCAGCCCGCGCCCGTTCTTGAAGCGGACGGTGAGCATCGTCGCCTCGACGATGATGCCGGCGTTGAGGCGGTGCTGTGCGACGAACTTCGGATGGCTGACGCGCCACAGCCCGTCGGCGCCCTTGGTCAGCCGCTTGAAGCGGTCATAGGCCTTCAGCGCATAGCCGCCGCTCTCGATGAAATGGAGGACGCGGAGGAAGATGTCTTCCGAGAGCGTCGCATAGGGCGCCGCCGAGCGCACCTCCGCCAGCAGCGCGTCTTCCGCGAAGGGTTCGGCGCAGGCGACCGCCATGATGTGCTGCGCGAGCACGTCGAGCGCGCCCGGGCGAAAGATATCCTCGTCGAGCGCGCCGGCCTCGACCGCATCGACGGCGGCGCGCGCCTCGAGATATTCGAAGCGGTTGCCGGGCACGATCACCGCTTCGGAGGCCTCGTCCATGCGGTGGTTGGAACGGCCGATGCGTTGGAGCAGACGGCTCGATCCCTTCGGCGCGCCCATCTGGATGACGAGATCGACGTCGCCCCAGTCGACGCCGAGATCGAGGCTGGCGGTCGCGACCAGCGCGCGCAGCCGCCCTTCGGCCATCGCGAGCTCGACCTTGCGCCGCGCCTCGCGGACGAGGCTGCCATGGTGGATGCCGATCGGCAGGTGCAGCGGGTTCTCGGCCCACAGATCCTGGAAGATCAGCTCGGCGAGGCTGCGCGTGTTGCAGAAGACGATCGTGGTCTTGTGCGTCTCGATCTCGGCCATCACCTGGCGCGCGGCATAGCGCCCCGAATGGCCGGCCCACGGCACCTTGTCCTCAGGGATGAGGATCGAGACGATCGCCGGCGCACCGAGATCGCCCTGCACCAGCGCGACCGAATCGAAGTCGCCATCGCCTGACAGCCAGCCGCGATAGACGTCGGGATCGCGCACCGTCGCCGAGAGCGCGACGCGGCGCATCGCGGGCGCGAGCGTGCTCAGCCGCGCCATGCACAGCGCGAGCAGATCGCCGCGCTTGGAAGGCGCGAAGGCGTGGACCTCGTCGACCACGATTGCGCGAAGATCGACGAACAGCGTCGCCGCCTCGGGATAGGAGAGCAGCAGGCTCAGCGATTCGGGTGTCGTCAGCAGCATCTGCGGCGGCTTCACCCGCTGCCGCGCCTTGCGGTCGGAGGGCGTGTCGCCGGTCCGTGTCTCGACACGAATGTCGAGTCCCATCTCCTCGATGGGGGTGAGCAGATTGCGCTGCACGTCCACGGCCAGCGCCTTCAGCGGCGAGACGTAGAGTGTGTGCAGACCCTGGGTCGGGCGCTCGACGAGATCAGCCAGGCTCGGCAGGAAGCCGGCGAGCGTCTTGCCCGCCCCGGTCGGCGCGACGAGCAGCGCGTGGCGACCTTCGCGTGCCGCCTCGACCATCTCGAGCTGATGCCGCCGCGGCATCCAGCCCTTGGCGGCGAACCAGTCTGTGATCGGAGGAGGCAGTGCGGTGGTCATCGCCCGATCATATCGGTGCTGGCCGACCGGTCCTCAATCTTTCGGCGCGAAACGCCGCCCTTGAGGCGCTTGCGCTTTGGGCTAGAGAAAACGGTCATGTGCCTATCGCGGTTGCAGTCTCGTTCGCGCCGCCCCGCCCGGGAGCCAATCGAGGCGTGAGTGACGCGCAGCCTCGGTTCTGGCGCTATTGGGTGCGCGACGTCGTCGCGGGCGCGCGGCTGTGGCTGCTGCACGGAACGCTGCGGCTGCTGCCGACCGAGGCCGCATCGCGCATCGGCGGCTTCATCGCCGGTGTCGCGGGGCCGCGCCTCTACCCGGTCGCGCACGCGCGTGCCGGCGCGATCGTCCGGGCGCTGCGTCCCGATCTCGCCGCCACCGATCAGGACGTTGCGGCGGCCGTCGCGCGGATGTGGGATTGCGTCGGCCGCGCGCATGCCGAGTTCTCGGCGGAAGACCGGCTGTGGGCGGAAGGTCGCATGACTGTCGCGGGCGCGGAGCATCTCGCCGCGGCGGCCGAGGGTGGGCGCCCGGTGATCGCGGCGGGCGTGCATCTCGGCAATTGGGAGCTGATCCCGATCGCGCTGGGTTTCCTGGGTCATCGCGTGATCGACGTCTACCAGCCGCAGCCCAACCGCTTCGTTGATCGCATCGCGATGCGCAGCCGCATGCGGGCGGCGAACGCGGTCAGCAAGGTAACAGGACGCGGCGTCGAGGAGATCTTCAAGCTCGTCGCGCCATCGCCGAAGGCGGGCAACGATCTCGTCCGCGCCCTGAAAGCCGGCTGGACGATGATGATGTACGTCGACGAGGAGGTCGACAAGCGGGTGACGTCGCCCGGCTTCGACGGCGAGCCGCCTGCCGACGGCAACATGACGCGCATCGCCCGGCTCGCGCGGCTCACCGGCGCGGCGGTCGTCCCCGCCTATGTCGAACGCACGCGCGGTGCGCGCTTCGTCGTCCATTTCCTGCCGCCGCTCGCCGCCACCAAGGCCGTGCCGCTCGAACTCGCCGCGCTAAACGCTGCAACCGCCGCCGCCATCCGCCGCCACCTCGACCAGTGGTTCATGCTGCTGAGCTATCGGATGGGTTAAGCAGGGAAGAGCGAGCTGAATGGCGGCTTCGCCTGTTCTCCGACGTCACCCCGGCCTTGAGCCGGGGTCCCGCTTCATCACCTCTGGCTCACTCAATCACTCGAGCGAAGGCAGCTGGACTCCCGGGTCAAGCCCCTGGTGACGTATTTGGTAGGGCAGCTTTCGCCCATTTGCGGACGTTCATCTCCCCTCCCTGCAAGGGAGGGGCCGGGGGTGGGTTGCGGCACTCGGAGCGGTCGCTAGGCTGCGCCGATGCAGCGGGTTCCGCCGGAGCTGACGAGCAACGCGCGTCGCCTGCGCTCCGGATCGACGTTCGAGGAGTGTCTGCTGTGGAGCGTGCTTCGCTAGCAGCGGCCGCGCTTCACCCGGCAGCTCGTTGTTGACCGCTTCATTCTCGACTTCGCCTGCCGGAGCCTGAAGATCGCCATCGAGATCGATGGCGGCCAGCACGGCATTCGCGCCGATGAGGACGCGAACCGCACCGCCGAGCTCGAGCAACGCGGATGGATCGTCCTGCGGTTCTGGAACAGCGAGGTGCGGAACGCCCTTGCGGCTGTGGTCGCGGCGATCGACGAGGCGATCGCCCGCGCCGCAACCCACCCCCAGCCCCCTCCCTGTTAGGGAGGGGAGCTAGCGGCAGCTAACCACCACAAGGCGACTTTCCGCTTTCCTACAGCGTGGCGGCGGGCGCATGATCGCGCTGGCTCTTTTCCATCGTAGACGCCTGAATCATTTCCGCGAGTGCGGCATCGCGCGCGGAAGGTCACGAAACCCTGTAAATTTCCGTGGCGCTTCGAGCGCCGATCCGTGACCTTTCGTAACCAGCGAGTGTGACTTTCCGGCTCGCGGCAGCTGGGAACAACTGCCGCCGCCGCCCATATAAACGTCATGCCTCGTCTCGGCGCCTGGATCGAACCGCATCGCGAGGGCATCTATGTGCCCGCCGCGGACGCCTGGATCGATCCGGCGGTGCCCAAGCCGCGCGCACTCATCACCCACGGCCATGGCGATCACGCCCGCGGCGGCCACGGCGCGGTGCTGGCGACGGCCGAGACGCTGGCGATCATGGCGGTGCGCTACGGCGATCAGAACGGCCAGCCCGTCGGCTACGGTGAGAGCCTGCGCGTCGGCGCGGTCGATATCAGCTTCGTGCCGGCGGGGCATGTGCTGGGCTCGGCGCAGATCGTGCTGGAACATGCTGGCGAGCGCATCGTCGTCTCGGGCGACTATAAGCGCCGGCCCGACCCGACCTGCGCCCCGTTCGAGCCGGTCCCATGCGACATCTTCGTCTCGGAGGCGACGTTCGGGTTGCCCGTCTTCCGCCATCCCGACACCGGTGCCGAGATGGATCGACTACTCGAGGCGCTGCACGCCAATCCGGATCGCTGCGTGCTCGTCGGCGCCTATGCGCTGGGCAAGGCGCAGCGCGTGATCGCCGAGTTGCGCGGCCGGGGTCACCACGACCCGATCTATCTTCACGGCGCGCTGCAGCGGCTGTGCGACCTCTATGTCGAGCATGGCGTCGCGCTCGGCGAACTCGTCTCGGCGACGGCGGCGTCGAAGGAGCAGCTCAGGGGCAAGATCGTGATGGCGCCGCCGTCCGCGCTCAACGACCGCTGGTCGCGCCGGCTGCCCGATCCGATCACGGCGATGGCATCGGGCTGGATGCGGGTCCGCCAGCGCGCGCGGCAGAAGAATGTCGAGCTGCCGCTGGTGATCTCGGATCATGCCGATTGGGACGAGCTGACCGCCACCGTCCGCGAGATCGCACCGCGGGAGCTGTGGGTGACGCATGGCCGCGAGGATGCGCTCGTCCACTGGTGCATGACCCGCCAGATCAAGGCGCGCGCGCTCGATCTCGTCGGCTACGAGGATGAGGACGACTAGTTTGTCGCTTCCTCCTCTTCCAGCAGCTTGCGCTCGATGCGTCGATCCGGGATCAGCCATACCGCGATGACCGCGATGTAGAGCAGGATCGCCACTGCCGGGCTCAGGAAGGAGATCGGCGTGGCGACGAGGTAGGCGGCGATCGAGAGCTTGCCCTTGCGATCGCGACCGAGCGCCTGGGCAAGCGTGGAATCGCGGCCGTTCACCGCGATGATAGCCCGCTCCATCAGGAGGTAACCGAGCGCCGCCATGCCGAGCACGAAGCCGTAGGCAGCGACCGGCAGCGGCACGACGCCCGCCGCATCGATCCAGCGGATCACGAACGGCACGAGGCTGAGCCAGAACAGCAGGAACAGGTTCGCCCACAGCACGCGCCCGTCGATATGCTCGGTCGCCTGGAGCAGATGGTGATGGTTGTTCCAGTAGAGGCCGACATTCACGTAGCTGAGCACATAGGCGAGCAGCACCGGCACCGCCGCGCGCAACGCCGCGAGGCTGGCGCTCTCCGGCACGTGCAGCTCAAGCACCATGATCGTGATGATGATCGCGACGACGCCGTCGGTGAACGCTTCGAGCCGCTCGGATTTCATCGCCGGATCATGATCGGAGCGGGCGGCAAGGGCAATATCGCGGCGACGTCAGGGCCGGCGGATCACACCACCGTATCCGGTCCCAGCGCGGGATCGAGATCGCGCGGGCGGACGAAGCGCGCGAGCTTGGCGTCCTGCCGGCCGACGTCGCTCCACTGGCCCTGGCAGAAATCGACCTCGGCAAGGCTCGCGGTCGGGTATTTCTCGCCGACCGCGATCCGCGCGACGTCGTCGGCGGCATCCGGCACCAAGGCGAGCACGAGATCCTCGAGACCGGGATTATGGCCCACGAGGAGCAGGCTCTCGACCTCTTCCGGTGTGTCCTGCACGACCTCGAGCAGCGTCGCGGCCGAAGCGAGGTAGATGCGGCGGTCCCACACCGGCGCCAGCCGCTTGCCATAGCCTTCGAACATCGCATCGAGCGTCTCGACGACGCGCACCGCCGGCGAGGCGACGATGCGATCGAAGCGCAGCCCCTGCTCGCGCATGTGCCGCCCCATCACGGCGGCGGCGCGCTTGCCCTTGGCGTTGAGCGGCCGATCGAAGTCGCGCGTCACGGGTTCGTCCCAACCCGATTTCGCATGGCGGAAAAGCGTCAGCCTTTTCATTCCGCCCCCCGCAGCGCAGCGTCGTTTTCTTCATGCCGCAAAGCAGCGACGGAAGGAAGACAAGTTGCGACATGATCCACCGCCGCATCGAGCGGAACGCGCCGGATCGGGACGCCGGGTGGAAACGCATCGAGCAGCCGCGACGGCGTCGCGGCCGAGAGCAGCACGAAGGTGCCGCGATCGTCGGCGCGACGGATCAGCCGGCCGAACGCCTGCGCGAGCCGCGCGCGCACGACCTGATCGTCATAGGCCGAGCCGCCGTTCGCGGCGCGCCGCGCGGCATGGAGCACGGTCGGTCGCGGCCACGGCACCTGCTCCATCACCACGAGCCGCAGCGAGCGGCCGGGGACGTCGATGCCGTCCCGCAGGGCATCGGTGCCGAGCAACGAGGCGCGCGCATCGTCCCGGAAGATGTCGACCAGCGTGCCGGTGTCGATCGGGTCGACATGCTGCGCGTAGAGCGGCAGACCTTCGCGGGCGAGGCGATCGGCGATGCGGGCGTGGACCGCGCGCAGCCGCTGGATAGCGGTGAACAGGCCGAGCGCGCCGCCGCCGGAAGCCTCGATCAGCCGCGCATAGGCGCCTGCCAGCGCAGCAAGATCGCCTTTCCGGATATCGGTGACGATCAGCACCTGCGCGTTCGCGGTATAGTCGAACGGGCTCGGCGCGGCGAAATGCGCGGGTGCCCGATCGAGATGGATCGCGCCGCTGCGTGCCTCCGCGCGCGCCCACCCTGCGGCTTCGTCGCCGCCCGCGCCGCGCAGCGTCGCGGACGTCACCAGCACGCCGTGCGCGGGCCTGAGCACCGTCTCGGCCAGCGGCCGCGTCGGATCGAGCCAATGACGATGCAGACCGATGTCATATTCGCGGCCCTCGGCGCGATCGACTGCGAGCCAGTCGACGAAATCGGGCGTGATCGGGCCGCCGAGCCGCCCGAGCAGCGCGAGCCACGCCGCCAGCGTGCGCGCGCGGATGCCGAGCCCCGCGATCGCGCCCTCGATCCGGGCGCGCGCCGGGCCGTCGAGCCAATCGGGCGCGTCGGCGAGCACGCCTTCGAGCCGGCCGCCAAGCGCGATCAACGGGCGCATCAGCGCGTCGAGCGCGGCGCCGGCCTTGCCCGCCGCCTCGATCAGCGCGCCGTCGAGCTCCGCCGCCTCGGTTTCGAGGCCGTAGCCGGCGTCCTGGCCCGTCGCCCGCGCGTAGACCGTACCGCGCACCGCCGCGAGCAACTGCTCGAGCGGGCCGAGCGGCAGCCCCTCCGCCAGCCGCCCCAGCCACTGGTCGGCCGGCAGCGCCTGCGCCGCCGCCACCGCCGCCTCGAGCGCCTGCGCACCGGCATCGTCATAGGAGGCGACGTCGGATAGCCTGGCGGCGAGCCCGCGCCGCCGCCCGCGCGTGTTGCGCTCGGGTCCCATGATCCAGCGGCGGAGTTCGATCGCCTCCTGGCCGGTGAGCGCCGTCGCGAAGGTCGCGTCGGCGGCGTCGAACAGATGATGCCCCTCGTCGAGAACCAGCCGGGTGAGCGCATTGCCTTCCTCGCGCCGCCGCTCGGCGAGCAGCATGACGAGCGCGTGGTTGGCGATGACGATGTCGGCCTGCTCCGCGGCGCGCGCCGACTTCTCGATGAAGCAGCGGCGATAATGCGGGCAGCCGGCATAGACACATTCGCCGCGCCGATCGGTCAGCGCGGTCGATCCCGTCCGCCTGAACAGGCTCGGCAGCCAACCGGGCAGATCGCCGCCGACCATGTCGCCATCGCGCGTGTAGGCCGCCCAGCGCGCGACGAGCTGCGCAAGAATCGCCGGGCGCCCCTGGAATCCGCCCTGCAGCGCGTCCTCGAGGTTGAGCAGGCAGAGATAGTTCTCGCGTCCCTTGCGCACCGCGACCTTTTCGCGGCGCAGGCGGGCATCGGGAAAGACGCGCGCGGTCTCGCCGTCGAGCTGGCGCTGCAGCGCCTTGGTATAGGTCGATATCCACACTGCGCCGCCGGCTTCCGCCGCCCAGGCCGAAGCCGGCGCGAGATAGCCGAGCGTCTTGCCGATGCCGGTGCCGGCCTCGGCGAGCAGCATGTTGGGCATGCCGGCTGCGGCGCGCGGGCCGAAGGCATGCGTCGCGGCGGCGGCATAGGCGCGCTGGCCCTCGCGAAGCTCGGCGCCCGACCCGGTGAGTTTAGCGAGCGCCGCCACCGCGTGCCCCTCGCCGATGCGGATCGGGCGCGGATCGGGGCGCGGCGGCGCCTCCTCCCACTCCGGAAGCTTCGAGAACAGCCAGCGTTCCGCGCGCTCCGGCCTCACGATGCGATCGCCGACCGCCCCGCCCCACGGCCAGCGAGCCCGGATGAGCGCCTGCGCTGCCGTCCACGCGCCCTCGCGCTCGGGCCAGTCGGTCGCAAGCGTATCGAGCAGGCGCGTGGCGGCGCGGCGTAGGAAGTCGGCAGCAGCGGTGTCGTCGACCGGCGGCTCCAGCCCGAGGGCGCGCGCGACTCCGGCAGGCGTCGGCACCGCGAACCGCGCCGGATGCACGAAAGCGAAAAGCTCGAGCAGATCGAGCCCGGAGAGTTCGGGGTAGCCGAGCCGCTGCGCGACCAGCGGCGCGTTGAGCAGGATCAATGGCGTCTCGGCCGCCGCCGCGATCGCCTCCGCCCGCGCCAGCGCGCGCGTCCCTCCCGCATCGGCGATCCAGATGCCGGCATGACTGGCGTGGAGCGCGGGCCAGGGGGTCGAACGATCAACGTTCATCAAAATTGCCGCCGTTCGCCCTGAGCCTGTCGAAGGGCTGTCCCTCCTTCTGGTCGCGGCAGCAAGAACGGTTCTTCGACAGGCTCAGCACGGACGGGTTCTTGTTCAAGCGAGCCGCACCAGTGCATCCACGAAGCCCGCCACGTCCGGCAGGCGATCGAAATGGACGAGGCCGTGCGCATCGCCGGCCGGATCGCCGGGAAAGAGCATGATCGCCGCCGCACCGATACCGGCGCGATCGGCGTCGCCGAGCAGACCGCCGCGCACGCGCTCGCCCGCAATCTCGTAGAGCGGCCGTCGCCGCCACGGCAGCGTCCACAGCACGCGGCGATCCGTGACGGTGATGCGCATGAAGGGTGCGAGCAGCCAATTGAGGATCTGCGCCGGTCGCCGCCCGAACAGCAGCCAGAACACCGCGGCGCTGAGGCCCACGATCAGGATCGTCGCACCGATCGCGAATGTCCATGTCGTCGGCGTCGTCGGGTAGGGCCACCACACCGCCCAGAGGAAAACGAACACCGGGAACAGCCCGAGCGCGCCGAAGCCGAGCATCGTCGTCATGCTCTCGGGTAACGCCTTGAGGCCGGGGCGCGCAGTATAGCGTATGGCTTCGGGTCCTGTGGGCGCGGCGGCCGGCAGGACGAGATCGCGGGAAGGCTTCATGTCGGCTGGCATTTGGGGCTAAGGCCGCACGGGCGCTAGGCTCTTACGGAACATATGGCAAACGACAACGACGCGCTCCGCGCCGCAGCACGGGTCAGCAAGGCATGGCCCTACGAGGAAGCGCGCAAGCTCCTCAAGCGCTACGAGGCGGCCCCGCCCGAGAAAGGCCATGTCCTGTTCGAGACCGGCTACGGACCCTCGGGTAGCCCGCATATCGGCACCTGGCAGGAAGTCGCGCGCACGACGATGGTGCGGCAGGCGTTCGCAGAGCTGAGCGACATTCCTACCCGGCTGATCGCCTTCTCGGACGACATGGACGGCATGCGCAAGGTGCCGCCCAACCTGCCCAACCACGAGATGATGACGCAGCATCTCGATCAGCCGCTCTGCCGCGTGCCCGACCCGTTCGGCTGCCACGAGAGCTTCGCGCATCACAACAACGCGCTGCTCCGCCAATTCCTCGACAGCTTCGGCTTCGACTACGAATATCTGCCCGCGCACCAGGCCTATGCCGACGGCACGTTCGACGGCACCATGACGGCGGTCCTCAACACCTACGACAAGATCATGGGCGTCATGCTGCCGACGCTGGGCGAGGAGCGGCGCAAGACCTATTCGCCGGTGCTTCCCGTTCACCCCGAGAGCGGCAAGGTGCTGCAGGTGGCGGTGGAGGTCGTTGATGCCGGGGGGGGCGTGATTGCCTATGCCGATCCGGAAACTGGCGAACGGCGCGAGCAGTCGATCCTCGGCGGTCAAGCCAAGCTCCAGTGGAAGGTCGATTGGGCGCAGCGCTGGGTCGCGCTGGGCGTCGACTATGAGATGTCAGGCAAGGATCTGATCGATAGCGTCACGCAATCCTCGAAGATCGCCCGCATCTTGGGCGGCCGCCCGCCCGAGGGCTTCAACTACGAGATGTTCCTCGACGAGGACGGCCAGAAGATCTCGAAGACCAAGGGAAACGGCCTCACCATCGACGAATGGGTGCGCTACGCGCCGATCGAGAGCCTCGCCTTCTACATCTATCGCGAGCCCAGGAAGGCGCGGCAGCTCAGCTTCTCGGTGATCCCGCGCGCGGTCGACGAGTATCAGCAGTTCATCTCCGCCTATCCCGAGCAGCCGCTCGAGCAGAAGCTCGGCAATCCGGCGCACCATGTCCATGCCGGCAAGGTGCCGCCGTCGCGGATGCCGGTAAGCTTCGCGATGCTGCTCAACCTCGTCGCCGTTGCCGCGACCGACGACAAGGACGTGATCTGGGGCTTCGTGCGCCGCTACGCGCCCGAGGCGGGGCCCGGCACGCATCAGGAGCTCGATCGGCTGATCGATCATGCGCTCGTCTATTTCCGCGATTTCGTCGCGGATTCGCTGCGTCGCCGGCCGCCCGACGAGCGCGAGGTGAGCGCGCTTTCCGATCTGCTCGACAGGCTCGGCAGGCTGCCCGAAGGCGCCGATGCGGAGGCGATCCAGTCAGAGGTCTACGAGGCCGGCAAGGGCGCTGGCTTCGATCCGCTCCGCGACTGGTTCCGGACGCTGTACGAAACGCTGCTCGGTTCCTCGCAGGGGCCGCGCATGGGCAGCTTTTTCGCGCTCTACGGGCTTGAGAACAGCCGGCGCCTGATCAGTGAGGCATTGGCGCCACAGTCCTGACACAAGTTACCCGCCGCCGAACCATATCGATCAGGCGGCGTTCATCCCAATGGTCCACCCCCTTTCGGACTGGTGCGGCGGGTTCGTCCCGCGCAGCATCGGCCGCGTCGCCCGCTTTTCGGCGACGCGGCCAAGGGGCGGCACGACCTCTCGGCGCCGCCAATACATAAGAGGAGGGTCGCAGTGCCTCGCTTACGTTCGTTGGTGTCCGCCGTCTGTCTCGTCGCGCTTGCCGCGCCCGCGCTTGCGGGCCCGCGCGAGACCCTGATGAACGCTGCCTTCAGTGCCAGCAGCGTCCCGGAGGCGAAGCAGGAGGTCGCGAGCGCGCTTTCGGCGGCAACGGCCGAGCTCGCGCAGGATCCGAACGACAGCGAGGCGCAGCTCCAGCAGGCGCTCGCGATCGGCTATCGTGCCAAGCTCACCCGCAACAGCGGCGACGCCAAGCGCGCGCGCCAGCTGTTCAACGCCTTCCTCGCCGCGCATCCGCGCGACCCCGAGGCGCAGCTCGCGCTCGCCGGCTGGAACCTCGACGCGATCGCCGACCTCGGCCCGCTGCTCGCCAAGATGGTGATCGGCGCGAGCAAGCGCGACGGGCTGGCCGCGCTCGATCGCGCGGTCGCGCTCGGGCAGAACCGCGCGCTGTTCGCGGCCTATGGCGCGCTCATCCGCGCGCGACTCGATCCCAACGATCCGGTGGCGCTCCGGCTCGCCCAGCAGGCGGTCGCAGCACCGACACCGACCGCGCTCGATCGCATGATGCAGCAGCGCGCGGCGTCCCTGCTCCAATCGCTCAGGAACGGCGACAAGGCCGGCGCCGCGACGCTCGCCAAGCGCATGCTGCCGTTCGGCACGCTCAACGCCTGAGGGGTCCGCCTCGCGAAGCGAAGGCGAGCGGATCAGCGCAGGAGCGGCGTTATGTCGTAGCCTTGCGCGGAGGCCTTCTCGGCGAGCGTCGCGGGATCATCACCCTTGGCGAGCCGCGCAAGCGCCCAGACGAAGGTGGAACGCGTGCCCGAGCGGCAGAAAGCGAGCACCGGGCCCGGCGCCGCATCGAGCGCCTCCCGCATCGCATCGACCTGATGCTGCGAGAAGCCGCCGGGGGTGATCGGGATCGCGCGATAGCCGAGCCCTGCCGCCTGTGCCGCCGCCGCGATCTCGGTGCCGCTCGGCTGACCGGGCTGTTCGCCCTCGGGCCGGTTGTTGATCACCATCGTCGCGCCCAGCCGCTTGGCCTCCGCGATATCCTCGGGCGCGATCTGGGCCGCGACCATAATCGTCTCGTCGAGCCTGCGGAACATAGATCCTCCTTGAGCATGATCCATTCGTCCCGAGCAAAGTCGAGGGACGTGCCAAGAACGGCATCCCGTGCCGTACGTGCCTCGACTACGCTCGGCACGAACGGAGTTCCAGATCATAGGGAATTTAGTCCCGCCACCCTCGCAGCACCTCGAGGAACGCTTCGCCATAGGCGTCCCGCTTCGCCTTGCCGACGCCGGTCACCTGGGCGAGTCCGCCGAGCGTCGTCGGCCGAAGCCCCGCCATTTCGCGCAGCGTCGAATCATGGAAGATCACGTAGGGCGGAACGCCGCGCTCCTGCGCGATCTCACGGCGCCTGGCGCGCAGCGCCTCGAACAGTGGGTCATGCGGATGCGTTTCCGCGTTGCCGCCGCCGCGCCGCCGCGCCTTGCTCCGCTTCGGCGGCAGCACCAGCGCGACGCTTTCCTCGCCCTTGAGGATCCGCCGCGCACCGGGGCCGAAGGAGAGCCCGCCATGTTCGTCGGCGCGCAGCGCATCGCGCGCGATCAGCGCACGCGCGACCGGCTTGATCAGCGCGAGCTCGTCGCCCTCGACGATGCCGAACACCGAGAGGCGATGATGGCCGAAGCTCAGCACTTTGTCGGTCTCCTTGCCGGCTAGCACGTCGGTCAGATGCCCCACCCCGAACCGCATTTCGGTGCGAAAGGCGGCGGAGAGCAGCTTGCGCGCCGCCTCGGTGGCGTCGACGGTGGCGGGTGGATCGAGACAGTTGTCGCAATTGCCGCAGCGCTCAGGCGGATCCTCGCCGAAATGGCGGAGCAGCACCGCGCGCCGGCATTCGCCGGTCTCCACCAATGCGCCAAGGCTGGCGAGACGCGCGCGCTCGCCGGCGCGGCGGCCCTCGGGCAGCTCCTCGACGCGGCGCTGTGCGCGCGCGAAATCCTCCGCACCCCAGAACATGTGCGCGGTGGACGGCTCGCCGTCACGCCCCGCGCGGCCGGTCTCCTGATAATAGGCCTCGATCGATTTCGGCAGGCCGGCATGCGCGACGAAGCGGACGTCGGGCTTGTCGATGCCCATGCCGAACGCGATCGTCGCGACCATCACCATCGTCTCGGAGGCGACGAACTCGGCCTGGTTGCGCGCCCGCACGCCCGGGTCGAGCCCGGCGTGATAGACGCGCACCGGCCGCCCAGACTTGGCGAGATCGGCGGCGATCCGCTCGCTCGCCTCGCGTGTCGGCGCATAGACGATGCCGGGGCCGGGCTCACCCTCGAGGATCGCGCCGAGCTGGGCCGAGAGGCGGTCGCGCGGGCTGATCGCGTAGCGGATGTTCGGCCGATCGAAGCCGGCGACGATCAGCCCCTCCTCGGCGATACCGAGCTGAGCCAGGATATCGGCGCGCGTATGCGCGTCGGCGGTCGCGGTGAGTGCGAGCCGCGGCACGTCTGGATGCCCTTCGAGCAGCGGCCGCAGCAGGCGATAGTCGGGGCGGAAATCATGCCCCCATTCGGAAACGCAATGCGCCTCGTCGATCGCGATCAGTGCGAGCGGCACCTGCATAAGCAGCGATCGGAATGCTGGGCCGGAGGCGCGCTCCGGCGCCACGTAGAGCAGGTCGAGATCGCCGTCGCGGAAGCGCCGCACCGTCTCGGCGCGATTGTCGTCGGCGGAGGTGAGCGCGGCGGCGCGAATGCCGGCGGCATCGGCGGCGCGAACCTGATCGTGCATCAGTGCGATCAGCGGCGAGATCACGAGCGCGGTGCCCGGCCGCGCCAGCGCCGGCAGCTGGTAGCAGAGCGACTTGCCGGCGCCCGTGGGCATCACCGCCAACGTGTGCGCGCCCGCCATGACGCGATCGATCACCTCCGCCTGGACGCCACGGAAGCCCGGAAAGCCGAAGACGTCGTGCAGGATATCGGCGGGGGAGCGCATCCGAGGGCGACTAGGCCAAAACCCCACAATACAAAAACCCGTTCGTGCTGAGCGCAGTCGAAGCACGTGCCCGATGTGACACCCCCCGTTCTGCCTGAGCGAAGTCGAAGGCAAAGCACTCGCAGCCGCACTTCGACTGCGCTCAGTGCGAACGGGGTTATGACGGCTTAGCGCGCAGCCAGTCTCACCGCGCCGCGATCTTCAACAAGAAACCGCACGCTGCGGCTGGCGAAATCGATCGATACGCGACGGAAGGCGTGGAGCACGTCCATGCCGAGCAGCAGCGCCGGTTTGTCGATGAGCCCGAACTGATGGAAGGCATGCGCGTCGGTGAAGGCGACCGGCACATTGTGCAGGTGGAGATCGCCGACGTGCAGCTCGGGCAGGTCGACGAGCCTCGCGTCCGCAACGCGGCCGGCGACATCGACCACCGTGATCGGGATCGCCTTGGCGCGGCTGCGTGCGGTGAGCCGCGCCTCGAGCGCGGGGTTGCCGATCGTCGCCTCGCTGCCCGAATCGATCACGGCATCGACGCGCATGCCGTTGATGTCGGCATCGGCGAGGATCAGCTGGCCGAAGCGGCGTCGCGCGGTGACGACGATCTCGCCGTCGCTTGCCGGCGCGACATAGCGCGTCGACTTGGCGATCGTCATGCGGTGCGCGGCGAGATCGATCACCACCTTCTTGCCTTCGAGCGCGTCGATGCCAAGGATCGCTGGGCCACCGATGTTGCCGGCATCGAGCACCGGCGCCTGGATCGGGTGCGTGGTAACGCCCCCAAGCTCGAGCTTGCCGATGTCGACGCTGTCCACCTCGCTCTCGCCGGCGACGCTGTGGAGATCGACCTTGCCGGCATCCTTGAGGCCGAGCCGGCTCGCGAGCGCGCGCGAGACGACGGTGCGGCTCGCGCCCGAATCGACGAGGAAACGATAGGATCCGGCGCCGTCGACGAGCACGTCGACGCCCATGCGGGGATCCATCGGCCTCAGCGCAAGATCGGCTTCGGGCGTGTCGGCAGCGGTCGAGGTAGCTGCGGGCGCCGCCATCCCGGTCGCCCTCGCGCCGGCCGCGACCGGAGGCGTATCGCGCGCGGCGGTCGGGCTCGCGCAAAGGCCGGCCGCCAGCGCGGCCAGCGTCGTGATTGCCACGCCCTTGTTCATCGGCGCTCTCCTGCAGGCGAGCCTATGCCTTTGCCGGGAGTTTGGAAAGTCGGCCCGCCGCGGGCCTTATTGCCGGCCGCGGTGCCCCTGACCAAAGCAATCGTTCGCTTCGAGCGCGGGGTCGAGCCTGTCGAGACCCGAAGTCGAGAAGGATATGCGACCGGTTCTCGACAAGCTCGAACCGAACGGATCGATCGGAGCGCATGAGGCAGGCTGGAGAGCCCTACTCCGCCGCCAGCGCTTCCTCCTGCTCGGCAGCCTGACGGTTCCACATCTCGGCGTAGAGCCGGTCGCGGCGAATGAGCTCGGCGTGGGTGCCGCGCTCCGCGATGCGGCCGCCTTCGAGCACGATGATCTGATCGGCATCCGCGATCGTCGAGAGGCGGTGGGCAATGACGAGCGTGGTGCGCCGCGCCGAGACCGCCTTGAGCGTCGACTGGATCTCGGCCTCGGTACGGCTGTCGAGCGCGCTCGTCGCCTCGTCGAGGATCAGCACCGGCGGGTCCTTGAGCAGCGTGCGCGCGATCGCGACGCGCTGCTTCTCGCCGCCCGAAAGCTTGAGGCCTCGCTCGCCGACTTCGCTGTCATAGCCCTGCGGCAGGCTGGCGATGAAGCCGTCGATTGCCGCGCCCTTGGCCGCCGCGACGACGTCCTCGGGCAGCGCGTCGTCGCGGCCATAAGCGATGTTGTAGCCGATCGTGTCGTTGAACAGCACGGTATCCTGCGGAACGATGCCGATCGCGCGCCGCAGTGAATCCTGCGAGATCTGCGAGATATCCTGCCCGTCGATGAGGATGCGGCCGCCGTCGAGATTGTAGAAGCGGTAGAGCAAGCGCGCGAGCGTCGACTTGCCGGCACCCGACGGGCCGACGACCGCGCAGGTGGTGCCCGCCGGTATGTCGATATCGATGCCGTGCAGAATCTCGCGCTTGCCCTCGTATCCGAACACGACATTCTCGAAGCGGACATGGCCGGAGCTGACGTGGAGCGGCGGCGCGCCGGGGCGATCCTCCACCTCCTGCGGCGTGTCGACGAGTCGGAACATCGCCTCCATGTCGATCAGCCCCTGGCGGATCTCGCGATAGACCATGCCGAGCATGTCGAGCGGCCGGAAGAGCTGGCTCAAGAGCGTGTTGACCAGCACGACATCACCGGTGGTGAACATGTGCCGGCTCCAACCCCAGACCGTGTACGCCATCGCGCCGGCCATCATCACGTTGGTGATGAAGGACTGGCCGATGTTGAGCATCGCCAGCGAGACCTCGTTCTTGGTCGCGGCGTCGGCATAGGCCTGAACCGCCTTGCCGTAGCGACGCGCCTCGCGATCCTCGGCGTTGAAATACTTGACGGTCTCATAATTCAGCAGCGAATCGACCGCGCGTGCGGTGGCGCGGGTATCGAACTCGGTCATCTCGCGCCGAACCTTGGTGCGCCAGTCGGTCACGCTGCGCGTGAACGCGATGTAGAGGCCGACCATCACCACCGTCGCGGCGACGAGCCCTGGCCCGAACTTGACCAGAAAGATGATGCAGACGGCCGAGAGCTCGATCACCGTCGGGCCGATGTTGAACAGCAGGAAGTAGAGCATCGTGTCGATGCTCTTGGTGCCGCGCTCGACGACCTTGGTGACCGCGCCCGTCCGCCGCTCGAGATGGAAGCGCAGCGAGAGATCGTGAAGGTGGCGGAAGACGAGTACCGCCAGCCGCCGCCCGGCATCCTGACCGACGCGTTCGAAGATGCCGTTGCGCATATTGTCGAACAGCACGCCGCCGAACCGCGCGCCGGCGTAGGCGACGACCAGCGCCATCGCGAGCCCGACCGCCGGGCTGACATGACCGGCCATCCGGTCGATCGCGCCTTTGTAGGCGAACGGCATGAGCAGCGTGACCGCCTTGGAGGCGAGCACCAGCAGCAGCGCGATGACGACGCGCGCGCGCATCGCCGGCGCGGCCTTAGGCCATAGAAATGGCAGGAAGCGCCCGAGCGTGCGGAAGCCCGCATCGGGGCGTTGCTGGGCGGTCGGGCGATCGGGCGGCATGTTTCGGCGAACATAGGGTGCACGCTGCGGCTCCGCCAGAGCGGGCGCCCTCGCCTCCTGCCGTCCTATGCCGACCATTCCCCCGAAGGCGGGGATCCACAACGGACGAGCCACGCGATTTTGTCGCATCGACAGCGGATATGGATCCCCGCCTTCGCGGGCACGACGGCGTCCATGAACCGCCGGCGGCGGGAACTGCTTGGGATCAGGCCGGTTATGTGCCCGCCGTCACAGCGGAGCTCTCCGCGATGCGGCAGGGGCGCACCATGGGACCAGCACTCTTCGTCATCGCGATTCTCGGCTGCGGCGATGCCGGCGACAGTTGTCGTGACGTGCGGACCGCGCCGGCGAGCTATGTCAGCGCCGATGCCTGCGCGCTCGCGGCGCCCGGCGTGCTCGCCGAGAGCACGGACGTCGATGCGCCCGAAATCAAGGTCGAGTGCCGCCGCGTCGCAGCGCCGCAAATGACCGACGCGCGCATCGCGCCGGCCGGCTGAGCGCGAACCTCCGGTTAACGCTGCCCGTGTAGACACGCGGCATGCTGCCGCTGCCCAACAGATCCGTGTTTCGCAGCCGCTGGAAGGCGCTCTGGTGGGCGGCCGGCGTGTGCGTCACGGCGGTGAGCGTGGCGGGGATGGGCGGCCACCATCGCGACGGGCAAAGCAACGACGCCAATGAAGTGACTGCAACCGATCTCGGCGAAGCGCTCAACTCGATACAATAGACCGAGACTTGGGATATCTTCCCAACTATCGGCTTAGGCCTTTCGGCAGTTACTGGCTAAGTCACTGAGATGGCGTAACTTACTTTCTGGCATGGTCCCTGCAGTCTTTTGAGCATTCTCGCCCATCCTCGGGCGATGCTCGAAAGGGGACCTAAGCCATGACCGCACTTCGCGTTTCCGATCTCACCCGCCTGGCCGCAACGCTCGCCGCCGCACTGGCGCTCAGCGCGATCTGCGTCGGTGGCGCGATCACGCCGGCCGGTGCCGCGCCACGCTGCGCCGCGCTCCTCGCCTGAACCGTCAATCCTGGAGAACATGTCATGATCGACGCACAGCCTTATCGGCTCGACAGGGCCAATGCCCGCTGGCTCGGCGTCTGTTCGGGCCTCGCCGAGAAGACCGGCCTCGACGTCACGCTGATCCGCGTCGGCGTCGTACTCGCCACGCTCTTCGCGATCGGTCCCGTCGCGCTGCTGATCTACCTCGTCGTCGCGCTGGTCGCCGGGGCGCGTTGACGAGCGACTTGGCTGGACGGGCCTCCAGCCTCTGGTTCCCGTTCCGTTCCCGTGCTAACCGGCGCGCGGAGGGAAGGTGCACCAGACGCTTCGCAAGATCATCCATGTCGACATGGATGCCTTCTTCGCCTCGGTCGAGCAGCGTGACGATCCCGCGCTGCGCGGACGTCCGGTCGCGGTCGGCGGCTCGAGCGCGCGCGGCGTCGTCGCGGCGGCGAGCTACGAGGCACGCACATTCGGCGTGCGCTCCGCCATGCCTTCGGTTCGCGCTGCGCGGCAGTGCCCCGACCTGATCTTCGTCAAACCGCGCTTCGACGTCTACAAGCAGGTCTCCCGCCAAATCCGCGCGATCTTCGCCGACTACACGCCGCTGATCGAGCCGCTCTCCCTCGACGAGGCTTTCCTCGACGTCACCGCCAACCGCCGCGGCCTGCCGTCCGCCACCGCGACCGCCGAGGAGATCCGCGCGCGGATCAAGATCGAGACGGGGCTAACCGCATCCGCCGGGATCAGCTTCAACAAGTTTCTCGCCAAGCTGGGTTCGGACCAGAATAAGCCGAACGGCCAGTGCGTGATCACGCCGGCGCACGCGCCCGGCTTCATCGCCGCACTCGACGTCGGCCGCTTCCACGGTATCGGCCAGCGCACTGCCGAGAAGATGGCCGCGCTCGGCATCCGCACCGGCGCCGATCTGCTCGCGCGGAGCCGCGAATTTCTCCAGCACAATTTCGGAAAATCGGGCGCATGGTATTACGGCCTCGTGCGTGGAGAGGATGACCGCCCCGTGAAGCCCGATCGCATCCGCAAGTCGTCAGGCTCGGAGACGACCTTCTTCCAGGATCTGAGGACGCCGGAGGCGGTCGAGGAAGGGCTGCTCGGCCAAGCCGACTCGGTCTGGCGTTGGTGTGAGGAGACCGGCAGCTCGGGTCGCACCGTCACCATCAAGCTGCGCTACGCCGATTTCCGGACGATCACGCGCAGCCGCTCGCTGGCCGCGCCGGTGGCGAGCCGCGCGACACTGCACGACGTCGCGCTCGGGCTGGTGCGCGGCTGCTTCCCGCTCGAGGCGGGCGTCCGCCTGCTCGGGGTTACGCTCTCGAACATGGGCGGAATCGGCGAGACGGCGGAGCCCGCACCGCAACTCTCGCTGGGCATTTGAAGCTTACCGTTCGCCCTGAGGAGGGACTGAGCGGAGCGCAGCGTAGTCGCAGGCCCGTCTCGAAGGGCACGTGCTTGTGCTTCGAGACGCCGCTTCGACTTCGCTCAGCGGCTCCTCAGCACGAACGGGGTTTAGCGCAATCTCCCGCTGATCCGATCGCGTAGATCAAACGTCCAAATTCGCCACGCTCAGCGCATTCTCCTGGATGAATTCGCGGCGCGGCTCGACGACGTCGCCCATCAGCCGCGTGAACACCTCGTCGGCGAGGTCGGCCTGCGCCACCTCGACCTGCAGCATCGCGCGGTTGGCGGGATCGAGCGTCGTCTCCCAGAGCTGCTCGGCATTCATCTCGCCGAGACCCTTGTAGCGCTGGATCGAGAGGCCGCGCCGGCCGGCGGCAAGCACCGCGTCGAGCAGCTCGGACGGCCGCGTCACCGTCGTCGCACCCTTCGCATCGGCCTCCGTTTCGCCATCCTCCCCCTCGGGCTGGGCGACCGGGCCCGCCGACGTCATGCGCGTCAGCTTCGAGGGCCGCGCATAGGCCTCGACCTGTTCGGCGGCGAGCGCATGCAGCTTGCGCGCCTCGACCGAGGCGACGAACGCTGCGTCGAGGATCATGTGATCGGTGACGCCCCGCCACGCGCGGCGAAGATGATAGCCGCCCTCGCCGGTCGCCTCGCCTTCCCAACGCGCCTCGGCATCGCCGTGGCCGAGCCATTCGGCGACCCGCGTCGCCGCCGCCGCGCGGCCCTCGCGATCGAGCGCGGGATCGAGCGCGCCGGTCAGCGCCAGCGCCTCGACCACCGCGGCATCGTAGCGGCGCGGCACGTAGCGCATCAGCGTCTTCATCCGCCGCGCATGATCGACGAGCGCGCGCAGATTGTTCTGGCCTGGCCGGATGTCAAGCGTCAGCATGCCCACGCCTGCCTCGACCAGATAGTCGTCGAGCGCAGCATCGTCCTTGAGATAGACTTCCGAGCGGCCCTTCGCGACCTTGTACAGCGGCGGCTGCGCGATGAAGAGATGCCCGGCCGAGATGATCTCGGGCATCTGCCGATAGAAGAAGGTGAGCAGCAGCGTGCGGATATGCGCGCCGTCGACGTCGGCGTCCGTCATGATCACGATCTTGTGATAGCGCAGCTTGTCGAGATTGAAGTCGTCGCGGCCGATGCCGGTGCCGAGCGCCTGGATCAGCGTGCCAATCTCCTTCGACGACAGCATGCGATCGAAGCGCGCGCGCTCGACGTTGAGGATCTTGCCCTTGAGCGGAAGGATCGCCTGGTTGTGGCGGTTGCGGCCCTGTTTGGCCGAGCCACCGGCGCTATCGCCCTCGACGAGGAACAGCTCGGACTTGGCGGGGTCGCGCTCCTGGCAGTCGGCGAGCTTGCCG
>Ga0213875_10000819_pt1 | contig 23175 bp, 20 predicted proteins | sample BarmaccomBMRX_R8_FD_160105 | JGI IMG/M metagenome (GOLD analysis project Ga0213875, IMG submission 160105) | Root-associated microbial communities from Barbacenia macrantha in rupestrian grasslands, the National Park of Serra do Cipo, Brazil - RX_R8 | ecosystem: Host-associated > Plants > Roots... | reverse complement strand
TCGACATCATCAACGGGTTCCAGTCCGGCTCCGATCGCCTGGCCTTCGACTACCGCGCCTACGGCGTTTCGCCCGGCAGCATCCAGTTTCTCTCCGGCGCCACGCCGAGCACCACCGCACCGACCTTCTATTTCGATCCCGGCTCCGATTACCTGTGGTTCGACCCCGACGGCACCGGAGCGCAAACCCCGGATCTCGTCGCCTTTCTTCCCGGGGTGACCGGCCTCGGCGCCGGCGATCTCTCGCCCGCGCAGATTTCTTTTCAGAACGGCGGCAATGTCGTCGACCAGACCCCCGGAACGACCGCCTATGGCGAGGGGCCGAACGAGACGTTATGGGCGACCGGACCGTCCGAGACCCTCCAGGGCGGGGCCTATCGCGGGCAGTTTGTCGCGCAGGCGGCGAACGACACCGTGGTTTCCGGCGCTGGCGGCGGCTTTATCGCCGGGCTCGGCGGCAACGATCTGCTCGAAGCCGGCGCCGGCGCGGACGCGTTCTATTTCAACTCCCCGGCTAACGGCGTCGATACGATCCTCGACTTCAACGAGGCCGCGGGCGACAAGATCGTCATCCAGGGCTCGGCCTTCTCGGCGCCTTCGGGTTTCGATTTCACCGATGGGGTCGGCTTTGTCCAGGGCCCGGGAGCGAAGCCGGTCGCGCCCACCGCGACCTTCCTCTACGACACCTCGACAAGCTATCTCTGGTACGACCCGGGTGGAACGGGCCCCGGCGGCTCGTCGCTGCTTGCCTTCCTGCCCGGATCGCCGAGCTTGCACGCGTCCGATATCCAGGTCGCCTGACCCTCCTCGGGTGTCGCCGCGGAAGGACGGCACGGGCGCCGGCCTGCCCCGGGGCACTAGCGGGCGGGCGAGGGTGGGACCGCGCGGCGGGGGATCGGCCGATTCCACCGAGCCCGGACATGCTCTATCCTCGGACGCATGATCGTCGGCCGCCTGATCGGATGCCTGATTTTCCTCGCCGGCCTCGCCGTGCTGGTGCGCGACGTGCTGGTGTGGCTCGATACCGGCCGCTGGGTCCCGCTGGAGCTCGGGCAATGGTGGTACGACATCGACAACGCGAGCCTGAACCTGACGCGCGCGGCCATCGAACGGTATCTGTTTGCGGCGCTGTGGGACCCGGTCTGCACGTCGATCCTGTCGTGCTGGGCCTTTGCCGCGCTAGTCGTTATCGGCGGCGGCCTCTACTGGCTCTGCCGCGAACGGGTGCGTCGGCGGTTCGCGTAAGGAGATGATTTCCGATCGGCCCGGACCCGAGCTGTTATTGCCTTTTGCGCCGCAGCCTGCGACATCCGTCACATGACGACGATGATCGCCGAAGTGTACGACGCGCTTCTCGCCGCCGGCTCGCCCGAGGACAAGGCGCGCAAAGCTGCCGAAGCGATTGCCGGCTATGACGACCGTTTTGCCGGCATCGAACAGCGCCTCCTCAAGATGGATGGGGACATAAGCCAGCGTTTTACAAAGATCGAGGGTGAAATTCGGCTTTTATCCTGGATGATCGGCTTCAATCTCGCCGGAACGGTCGGCATCGTCTTCATGCTGCTGCGGCATTGAGCGGCAACGAACCGCCGCCCTAGACGCCACCGAGGAATACGGATCGCCCGGTAAGCCACAGGCCCTTATAGGAAATCTCAAAGTTATGATGGGTTATTAGGCGACCAATCTCGTGCTGTCCATCTTAGAGAAGTAGGGCGGAAAAGCGGAGCGCCTTCCGCCGATCAAGGGCCGCGGAGCTGGCGGATTGCGCTGCGCTTATCCGCCCTACACCTTCTGATCTCATCGTTTCCTGAACTGGATCGACGTGGTTAACTCGCTCGAAGATAGTATGGGGCTTGTTATGTCTTCGAGGTTGCCGATTTCAATCTGGATCGGTCCACTCGATCCGGGACGAACCGCAATTCGAAATTCTTTCTGAAATTCAAATTCGACTGATTTTTGAAATGAACTAAGTTCGCCCGAATAGGTTTTGAAGTCTAAGTATTCCACAAAATTCCAAGCCACGTCGTACCCGGCAGATTCAATGCCCACTCGCGCTCGGGCAAGAAATTCTGCACTGTGTTGGATAATAACGTACGAATCTCCGAACTTACAGTTCTGGGATCGATTATCGGCCTTTCAGATGAGAATTCTGTCAAGCTATACATACAGAACAGATTGCATTGATTCTCGCTGCGGCCGCCTTTGAATGGCCCCGTCAGGTATGGCGATAAGTCAGCTTCTTTGTTGTTGTAACTGAGAATCAACGACCGGACTACAGTAGGCTGATGTATAAACGCAAGTCCCTCGTCAGGATCGCTCCGCAAGTTATCGTCAGCCTCGCATTCAGCAAAATATCTCTGTGTGTTCATATAGAGTAGACCCGAACGAAGCTGTTCGATGTGGCTCCGTTTCCCGATTTTCAACAGCACTGCATCCATTCCAAACAATCCTACAACAAACGACCGCCGTTACCCGTCGCTCATCTTCAACGCGGCGATGAAGGCGCTTTGCGGGATGTCGACTTTGCCGAATTGGCGCATCCGCTTTTTGCCCTCTTTCTGCTTGTCGAGGAGCTTGCGTTTGCGGGTGACGTCGCCGCCGTAGCATTTGGCGAGCACATCCTTGCGCAATGCCTTGACGGTCTCGCGCGCGATGATGCGGCCGCCGATCGCGGCCTGGATCGCGATCTGGAACAGTTGCCGCGGGATCAGATCCTTGAGCCGCTCGCACAAGGCGCGGCCGCGACGTTCGGCCTGGCTGCGATGCACGATGATCGACAGCGCATCGACCGGCTCGCCATTGACCAGGATGTTCATCAGCACGAGGTCGCCCTCGACATACTCGTCGAGCTGGTAGTCGAAGCTGGCATAGCCGCGGCTGACCGATTTGAGTCGGTCGTAGAAGTCGAACACGACCTCGTTGAGCGGCAGGCGATAGACCAGCATCGCGCGGTTGCCCGCATAGGTCAGGTCCTGCTGCACCCCGCGGCGCTCCTCGCACAACGCCAGGATGGGCCCAAGATAGGTGTCGGGGACGAGGATCGTCGCCTTGATCCAGGGCTCCTCGATATGGTCGATCTTGACCGGGTCGGGCATGTCGGCCGGGTTGTGCAAGGTGAGCGTGCGGCCGTTCGTCAGATGCACCCGGTAGACGACGGACGGAGCGGTCGTTAACAGGTCGAGGTCGAATTCGCGCTCCAGCCGCTCCTGCACGATCTCCAGATGCAATAGGCCGAGAAAGCCGCAGCGGAACCCGAAGCCGAGCGCCGCCGAGGTCTCCGGCTCGTATTCGAAGCTCGAATCGTTGAGGCGCAATTTGGCGAGGTCGTCGCGCAGCCGCTCGTAATCGGCGGCGTCGGTCGGGAACAGGCCGCAAAACACCACCGGCTGCACCGGCTTGAAGCCCGGCAAGGGTTCGGCCGCGAGCCGCCGCTCTTCGGTGATCGTGTCGCCGACCCGGCAATCGGCGACGGTCTTGATCCCCGCGGTGATAAAGCCGACCTCGCCGGGGCCGAGCTCGGGCACTGCGACGCCCTTCGGGGTGAAGACGCCGACCCGCTCGACCCCGTGGGTCGCGCCGGTCGCCATCAGGCGGATCTTCTGCCCCGGCTTCAGGCTGCCGTCCTTGACCCGCACCAGGATCACGACACCGAGATAGGGGTCGTACCAGCTATCGACCAGCAGGGCCTTGAGCGGCGCCGCGGCATCGCCTGCCGGGGCCGGCAGGCGGGTCACCAGGGCTTCGAGCACATCGCCGATGCCGAGCCCGGTCTTGGCCGAGATCAGCAGCGCGTCCGAGGCGTCGAGGCCGATCACGTCCTCGATCTGCTCGCGCACCCGGTCGGGTTCGGCGGCGGGCAGATCGACCTTGTTCAGCACCGGCACGATCTCGTGGCCGGCGGCGACGGCCTGGTAGACATTGGCGAGGGTCTGCGCCTCGACCCCCTGGCTCGCGTCGACGACAAGCAGCGAGCCTTCGCAGGCGGCCAGCGATCGGCTGACCTCGTAAGCGAAATCGACATGGCCCGGCGTGTCCATCAGATTGAGGACATAACTCTCGCCGTCCTGCGCCCGGTACTGCAGGCGCACGGTTTGCGCCTTGATCGTGATGCCGCGCTCGCGCTCGATCTCCATCGTATCGAGCACCTGCTCGCGCATCTCGCGCGCTTCGAGGCCGCCGCAGGCTTGGATCAGCCGGTCCGCTAGCGTCGATTTGCCGTGGTCGATATGGGCAATGATCGCGAAATTGCGGATATGCGAGAGCGGCGTCATGGGCCCCGATTCTGGAAAACCGGAACATAGGGCCGGGCGCGCCCGGTATCAACGAGAGCTGGCAGCCTTGCGCCGGGCGAGACATCCGCCACGGCGGTGATGCCGACCGAATTGGGTCATTCCGGGGGGCGCAGCGGCAGCCGGGAGTTACGAGCCCGGAATGCCAGGTGCTTCGTAAACGCGGGACTACCGGCCCATCACGGCGCAGCTGAGGCCCATGGCGCGGGTGCTGGCGCAGAAATCGGCGGCGGCCCGGACGTCGCGGTCCGCCGCGGCGGACGCGGCCCCCGGCCGGTTGCGCGAGAAGGCGGACATCAGCGCGACGGCATTGGAAAGATTGCCGTCGATCCGAGCCTGCCAGGCGGGGTCGAGCGGCCGCATCGAGGCGCCGCGCAAATCGGCGGTCAGCACGATGCACGATTCCCGGTCGGCCGAGCCTGACGGCTCCGCTGCCGCACCGCGCAGCGCCGCCCATTGCTCCGCAGAGCGCGCCGTAACGGCGAGCACATAGGCGCGCGTCTCGGCCGGCAGGTCCGCCTGGGCCTGCAGCCAGCGCCCGACGCGAAACGCCCCGGCATTGTAAGCGGCCGCGGCGAGCCCGAGATTGCCGAATTCGCGCGACAATTCGGCGAGCAGCTCGGCGGCATGCGAGATCGCCTGCTCCGGATCGAACGGGTCGGCGAGCCCGCGCTCCGCCGCGGTCTGCGGCATGAACTGCGCGATCCCCAAGGCGCCCGCCGGGCTCGTCACGGCGGTGCGAAACCCGCTCTCCTGCCACATCAGCCGGGTCAGGAACCCGATCGGCAAGCCGTAGGCCCGCGCCGAGCCCTCGACGAGGCGGCACAGCATGTGGTTGATCGTCGCCCGGGTTTGCGGGTCCGGGCCGCTGTCCGGCGGACCGGCCGCGGCAGTCCCGAGGCTTGCCAAGACGACAAAGAACAGCGCCGCAGCGAAGCGCGCGAGGCGGCGCCATGGTTTGCCGGTGCGAGGCAGAGGCATGGGTCGGGAGCAGCCCGTCAGAAAAGCGGGCCGTAGTAAAAGCCGGAGAAGGGGTCCGGATCAACCCTGCGCTGCAAACCCGCGCTGCCGTGATCGCGATCAGTCGCGTCGGCGCATCGGCTTTCGCTTACACCGCTACGATCGGGCCGTTTGCGGCATCACGCGAGGGCGAGTTCCGCACCGTCGCCTTCGGCCAGCGCGGCTTCGTTTTCCAAATCTTCCGCCATGCGCAGACGGGCCTCCCAGATGACCGGGTTCTCGGTGCGCTCGGCATATTCGCGGTACCACGCCGCCAATTCCCGGAGTTTCAGTGGGTCTTCCATCCTGCCGGTTCCCGCCGTCCCTTGTTGACGATCAAACATCGCCCGCGGCGCCGTGTTCCATCGAGCGACCGGGAGGGACTATCCGCTCTGCCCCACCGCCTTCCAGAAACGCCGGGTCAGCACCAGCGCAATCAGCCCCTGGATCGCGATCGAGGCGGTGGCGGCGGGCGCGCCGACCGCGTCCGCCATCAGCCCGAGATACAGGAAGCCGAGCGGACCTGTGCCGATGCAGACCGAGAGGACCCCATAGATGCGGCTGCGCATCTCGGGCGGCGCGCACAGATAGACGAGCGTCGCCTGCACGATGCTGAAGCACGCGCTCGACAGCCCGGTCAGCAGCAGGGCCGCGCCGGCCGGCAGCGCGTAGGGCAGCAGCGCAAACCCAACGACCATGACGAGGTAGACCGCGACCCCGCCGACATAGAGCCGCAGGTACAGCGCCGGGCGCGACCACAGCGCCATCGCGACGGCGCCGCAAAACGCGCCGACCCCGTCCATGCTGGCCAGCACGCCGATGCCGGTCGCCCCGAGATGCAGACTGTCTTGGCCGATCACCGGGATCATGCTGGTGAAGGGCCAACCGAACAGATTGTAGATGACGGTGACGACCAGGGTGCCGATCAGGCGGCGGTCGTGCCGCACCAGCGAGAGGCCTGCGATCATGCGCGACAGCACGGGCTGCGGCGCGGCGGGTGCGCTCTCGCGCCGCGTTCGCACCCGCCAGGCGGCGACGAGCGCGATCGCGTAAAGACCGACGCTGACCGCGAAGGCGCCGTCGATGCCGGCCCCCGCGAGAAGCGCCCCGCCGACCATCGGGCCGATCATGCGGCTGGCGTTGTTGGCGCCGACATCGATCGACATCGCCCCGCTCATCCGCGCCGGGCCGACCGCCTCGCCGATCATCACGCGGCGGACCGGATTGTCGGTGGCCCAAGCGACGCCATTGCAGAAGCTCGCCACCGCCAGATGCCACACCGCGAGCCGGCCCATATAGGCGAGCAGCGCGAGGCTGAGCGAGGTCGCCATCATGATCACGACGATGACGATCAGCGCCGCCCGCCGGTCCCAGCGTTCGGCCGCGCTGCCGATAAAGGCCCCGAACAGCGCCATCGGCACGAGGCGCAACAGGACCATCGAGGCGACCGCGAAGGCCGACCCGGTATGCTGGTAGACGAACACTCCGACCGCCAGCATTTCGAGCCAGCGCACCGCGAAGACGACCAGCCCGACGATCCAGAGCCGCCGGAAATCCGCGACTGCGAACAGCCCTCGGATGCGGCCGGGGCCGCGACGGCGGTACGGCATCGAGGCCGGCGTGCTCCGCCGCGCTTTCGCCGCCGTCTCCCGGCTCACGACAGGACCGAAGCCGTTGCGACCAAAGGCCCGTCGGGTCGTTGCGGCGCCGGGAGCGGAAAGCTCCGCTTAACCGATCGACCGCCAAACTGGCCCTGCCCGCGACCTTGCCGCAGGACAGCAATGAGCGTGCCGCTTCGATATGCGTTCGCCGCGATCGCCCTTGCCGCGGCGGTCGGCGCGGCGCCGCGCCCCGGCCGCGCCCAGCAATCGCTGGTCACCTCATCGGCGCCTTATTGGAAGGTCGGGACGCCCGACCAGGCCCTGAGCCGCGCCTGCGCCGCCGGCCGGTTCGGGCTGCAGGACCCGCAGCGATACGTCGCCCGCTTCACCGGGTCCGAAGGGGCGGGAGTGCTGGGAATCGCGAAGGGAAGCGGGCTCAACCTGCGCGACCCCGACCACCATGCCAAGCCCGAAGAAGACTATTTCTTCTACGCCCACGGCACGTCGAGCTGCTCGGTCTTTGTCGGCGGCCGCAAAGGCGCCCGCGGGGCGGCCGCTCCGTAAAGCGGCTCTCGACGGAAATGCACGCTCGGCGAACGCGCCCCCGGCGCCCGGCACGGTTCAGCACAAGGTCGAGGCCGGCTTCTCGTTGATGCAGCGCAGCAGCCGCCAGTAGCCGAACAGGTTGCTCGGCCGGATCTCGCGAACCGCGAGCCCGCTGTCGCGCATGAAGACATCGAGCGGGAAATCGGCGTGGAACCCGATATGGCGGGCGAGATGCGCCAGCCGCTTCTCCATGAAGCGCAGCGCCGGATTGTCGCTGGTGAAATGATTGACCAGCACGATCGTGCCGCCGGGGATGCAGACGCGGCGCATCTCGGCCGCGAACCGCGCCGGGTTCGGAACGACCGAGGCGACATAGAGGGCCAGCACCGCATCGAAGGAATTGTCCGCGAAATCGAGATCCTCCGCGTCCATCACATGCAGGCCATCGACATGGGCGAGCCGTTCGCGCTCGACCCGCTGGCGCGCCTTCGCCAGCATCTCTTCCGAGACGTCGATCCCGGTGACGTGCGAATCGCGCCGGAAATACGGTAATGACAGGCCCGTCCCGACCCCGACTTCGAGGATGCGCTGGCCGGGGCGGTCATTGGCGATGCGGACCGCCTCCTTGCGCCCGGGATGAAACACCGGGCCGAAGACGAAATCGTAGGAGCCGGAAAACAGGCGGTAGGTACGGATGGTGTCGCGCAAATCCATCGGATCGCTCTCGTCGTTGATCGATGGGAAAGGACGCCGCGTCGACCCGCCAAAAGGCGGTCGCGGCTCAAGCTATCGGTGGGCCATCCCTTAGCAGCTGGCGCGCCGCGCGTCATCCCCGGTCGCGCGCGCCTGCCATGCGCGCCGTTCCGCCGCGGGCGTAGCCGGTCCGCGGGAGGCCGGGCCCTTTCGGGAATCGCGAGCGTCGCGGGCTCGGATTCCCGCAACAAACCGCCGTTTGCTGCCGATTCGCTGTTGAAGCAGCAAAAAGCGACCGCCCATCGCCGGCTTCCCCCTATGCTGCCGCGAGCAGGGTTATTCCTTTTCGTGAGGATATTGATGGACGGCAGCGACATTCGGGATATCGAGCGATTCGGCATCGGGCAGCCGGTGCGGCGGCGGGAGGACCGGCGCTTCATCACCGGTGCGGGGCGCTTCACCGATGATATCGATATGCCGGGCCAGGCCTATGGGTACGTCTTGCGATCGCCGCATGCGCATGCCCGCCTGCGCTCGATCGACACGGGAGCGGCGCGCACCATGCCGGGGGTGCTCGGCGTCTTTACGATCGGCGATCTCGATGTCGACGGCGTCGCAGAGATCCCGACCCAGGTCGATGTGCCCGGCCGCGGCGGCGCGAAAATGTTCGCGCCGACCCGCCCGGTCCTCGCCCGCGACATCGTGCGCTATGCCGGCGAGCCGGTGGCCTATGTCGTCGCCGAGACCCTGCACCAGGCGCATGACGCCGCTGAGGCGATCCATGTCGATTACGAGGCGCTGCCCGCGGTGGTGGATCTCGCGGCCGCCGACAAGCCCGGGGCGCCGCTGCTCTACCCGGAGCGCGGCTCGAACCTCTGCGTCCATTGGGAAAGCCATGACGGGGCCGATGTCGAGGCCGCCTTCGCCGGCGCGCACACGGTCGTGGCGCTCGATTTCGTCAACAACCGCATCGTCGGCAACCCGATGGAGCCGCGCGTCGCGATCGGCGAATGGGACGCCGAGGCCGAACGCTACACCTTGCATTCCCCGACTCAGGGCGTGATCCGCATCCAGAACGGCCTCGCCAACATCGCCTTCAAGGTGCCGAAGCCGCAGGTCCGCGTGGTGTCGCCCGATGTCGGCGGCGGCTTTGGGCTGCGCGGCAAATTGTTCCCGGAATCGGTTCTCGTGCTGTGGGCGGCGAAGCGGCTGGGCCGGCCCGTCAAGTGGCGCGCCGACCGGCACGAGACGTTTTTCGCCGATGTGCACGGCCGCGACCATGTCACGCATGGCGAGATGGGGTTCGACGCCAAGGGGCATATCCTCGGCGTGCGCATCCGCACGATCGCCAATGTCGGCGCGTATTTGAGCGACAACGGGCCGCGCGTGCCGACCGTCGCCGGCGCAAGGGTCGCCGGCACCGTCTACGACGTGCCGGCCCTGCAGTTGTCCGTGCGGGTCACCTTTACCAACACCGTGCCGGTCTGCGCCTATCGCGGCGCCGGGCGGCCGGAGATCGCCTACCAGATGGAACGGCTGCTCGACCAGGGCGCCCACGAACTCGGCCTCGGCCGCGACGAGATCCGCCGCCGCAACTTCATCCGCCCGGAGCAGCTCCCCTACAAGAACCGCGTCGGCATGGTCATCGATTCCGGACATTTCCAGCAGACGATGGAACTGGCCCTGGAGAAAGCCGACTGGGCCGGTTTCGAGGCGAGGCGCGCCGAGGCTCGGGGGCGCGGGCGCCTGCGCGGCATCGGGCTTGGCTACTACATCGAGGCCTCGGGAGGCCAGCCGACCGAGCAGGCACAGGTCAGGCTCACGCCCGAAGGCCGCGTGCAATTGATCATGGGCACCTTCAGCCACGGCCAAGGGCACGAGACCGCCTTCAGCCAGATCGTCGCGCAGAAGCTCGGGGTGCCGTTCGAGGACATCGATTTCCTGCAAGGCGACACCGCTTTCGTCGCAAACGGCAATGGCACCGGCGGGTCGCGCTCGTCGCAGATGGGCGGCGTCGCCAGCGCCCGCGCTTGCGACCAAATCGTCGAAAAGGCGAAGCGGCTGGCGGCGCATGCGCTAGAAGCGGCAGCGGCGGACATCGCCTTCCGCAACGGCGTCTTCGAGGTCGCCGGCACCGATCTGCGCATGACCCTGCGCGAGGTCGCCGCGTTGGCGCAGGACCCGGCCCGGCTGCCCGAAGGGGACATGCCGGGGCTCGACGAGACCTGCCTCTACAAGCGGCCGACCGAATGCAATTTCCCGAACGGGGCGCATGTCGCCGAAATCGAGATCGAGGCCGATACCGGGCGGGTCGAGATCGTCAAATACACCGCAATCGACGATTGCGGCGTCATTATCAACCCGCTGCTCGTCGCCGGGCAGGTGCATGGCGGGGTGTGCCAGGGTCTCGGCCAGGCCGTGCTGGAGCACACCGCCTACGACTTGCAATCCGGGCAGTTCCTCGCCGCTTCCTTCATGGATTACGCGATGCCGCGCGCTGAGGACATGCCTTTTGTCGAGGTCGGCTTCAACCCGGTGCGCAATCCCTCGAACGAGCTCGGCGTCAAGGGGATCGGCGAAGGCGGCGCCTGCGGCGCACCGCCGGCGATCGTCAGCGCGGTCGCCGACGCGTTGCGCGACCGCGGCATCCGTCACCTCGACATGCCGCTGACACCCGAAAGCGTCTGGCGCGCCTTGCGCGCGACCGAGTCCCGCGCCGGGGCGGATTAGCGGTAGGGCCCGCTCGATCCGGATCGGCCGCGCGTTCTGCCGTGGCCCTCCTGTTTCTCAGGCTGCCTTGGGTGTCGCGAGTCGCGGGCGCTGGCGGCGCCACTCGGTGGCGGTCTCATAGGCATGGCCGGCGCGGAACAGCATCGCTTCCGAGAACGGTTTGCCGACGAGCTGCAACGCGACGGGCAGACCGCCGGCGCCGAACCCGGTGCATAGGGCGAGCGCCGGCGAGCCCGTCACATTGAACGGAATGGTGAAGGACGGCTTTTCCATGGTCGCCCATTTCGGCACGTCTTCGATCGGCGGCGCCTCGGCCGGCTGCACCGCGGACACCAGGATGTCGATATCGGCCATCGCCGCCTTCAGCTCCAGACACAAAGAGCGCCGCCTGCGGAGGGCCTGCACATAGTCGCTGCCGCGGATCAGGCCGCCCAGCGCGATGCGATCGCGAAACAGTTCGCCGTAATCGTTGAACCGCGTCTTCAGCCAGGGCTCGTGTATGGCATAGGATTCGGCGGTCAGGATCAGGAACCCGCAGGCGTGCCACACCTCGAGCGGCGACAGGGCGATGTCGCGGACCTCGGCGCCGAGGTCGCGGAAGATGTCGAGCGCGCGGTCGATCTGCGTCCGGACCGTGTCGCCGACCCGATGGTCGGTCTCGAAGAAATGGCGCACGACGCCGATGCGCAATCCCTTCACACCCTTGTCGAGGTCGGCCGTAAAGTCCGGCACCGGCCGGTCGGCACTGGCCGGGTCTTCCGGGTCGTATCCGGCCATTGCCTGCAACAGCAGCGCGCAATCTTCGACCGTCCAGGCGAGCGGCCCGGTGTGGTCGAGGGTGAACGACAATGGCAACACACCCGCACGGCTGCACAGCCCGTAGGTCGGCTTGATCCCGGCAAGACCGCACAATGCCGCGGGGCCGCGGATCGAGCCGCCGGTGTCGGACCCGGTGCCGCCGAGGGCCAGCCCCGCGGTCACCGCCGCACCGGTTCCGGAGGACGAACCCGAGGTGAAATGCGCCGGGTTCCACGGGTTGCGGGCGGGCGGCCAGGGTAGGTCGAAGGACGGGCCGCCCATCGCGAATTCGTGGGTCGCGAGCTTGCCGAGCATCACCGTCCCGGCCTCGGCCCATTTGCGCACGACGGTCGAGTCGCGGTCCGGGACGTTGTTTTCCAGCAATTTCGAATGCCCGGTCGTGCGGATGCCGGCGGTGTTGTAGATGTCCTTGTGCCCGATCGGGATGCCGTCAAGCGGGCCGCGCGACCGCCCTGCCATGATTCGCGCCTCGGCCGCGCGAGCATCGGCCATGGCACGCTCCGGCGTCGGCAGCAGGAAGCTGTGCAAGACGCCGTCGTAGCGCGCGATCCGGTCGAGGCAGGATTGCGTCAGCTCGACCGGGGACAGCTTCTTGTCCGCGATCAGCCGCGACGCCTCGGCGATGGTCGGGAAATCGGGCATCAGCGCACCTCCGGCACAAAGATCAGCGCCGGTTCCGCCTCCCGCGGCAGCGGCTCGGTCACCCGCGCGAGCATTGCCTCGACCATGCCGTAGGCCTCGTACAAGGTACGGCGCTGCTGATCGGTGAGCGGCAGGCCGGCCTGTTCCACCAGCACGGCGAATGCGTCCTCGCTGATCTTCGGCTTCATGCGTCACCTCCGGTCGGGCGGTTGCGGCGGAGATCATAGCGACAGGGCGGATAGGGCGCACCATTTCGCCTGCCGGCTGTGGCGCGACAACCGGCCGCTGTCGCCTATTCGCACCGCGCCCAGGGGGCTCGTGTGGTAAATCCGACGCGCGTGTGTGGCGCCGAGATCACGATGCATGCCGCGGTCCTGCTCCTCATCCTAATCTTGACCTATCTCGGCATGGCCGCGGGCCGGATCGCCTGGCTGCGGGTCGACCGGACCGGCATCGCCCTGCTCGCGGTGATCGCGCTGCTGGCGAGCGGCGAGATGACCCTCGACGATTTCGGCAGTGCGGTCGACCTGCCCACGCTGGCACTGCTGTTCGCGATGATGATCATCTCGGCGCAACTCGCCGAATCGGGCTTCATCGATTTCTGCGCGCGAACGATCACCGAGACCCGCGGCGGGGCGGCCGCCCTGCTCGGCTTGACGGTGGCGATCGCGGGCGGGCTTTCGGCCGTGCTGGCCAACGATATCCTGATCGTTGCGATCGCGCCGGTGCTGTTCGCCGGGGCGCAAAGCCGCGGTCTCGACCCACGGCCGTTTGCGATCGCGCTCGCGGCGGCGACCAATGCCGGGTCGGCCGCAACGCTGATCGGCAACCCGCAGAACATCGTGATCGGCGCGCAAGGCCAGCTCGGTTTCTGGAATTTCCTCGCGGTCTGCGCCGTGCCGGCGCTGTTCGGCCTCGCGGTGGTCTTCGCGGTCCTCTGGCTGCAATGGCACGACCGTATCGGCAGTACCGTCCTTGCCATCGCGGCAGAGCCGATCGCCGTGGCGCGGCATCCGCTCGACCGCAACCAGACGATCAAGGGCGCGGCGGCCGTGGTCGCGCTGCTGGTGCTGTTTGCGACGCCGGTGCCGCGCGAAACGGGCGCGCTCGTCATCGCCGCCCTGTTGCTGGCAAATCGCAAGATTACCAGCCGCACGATGATCGCCGCGGTGGATTGGCCGCTGCTCCTGCTTGTCGCCTGCCTGTTTGCGATTACCGGCAGCCTCAATCGCGCCGGCATCGCCGCCGAGATCCTCGGGTTTCTCGACGGGAATGGCCTGTTGCCCGACAATTTGGCGTTGCTGACGCCACTATGCCTGGCAACCGGCAACACGATCGGCAGCCTGCCCGCGGCGCTGTTGCTGTTGCAGCTATGGCCGAAGCCGCCGCCTGGGATTCTGTATGCGGCCGCCCTGCTGTGGACCTTGGCCGGCAATCTCGTGCTGACCGGCAGCCTGACCAATCTGCTGATCGCCGAGCGCGCCGAGCGCATGGGCGTTGCGTTCGGGTTTGCCGAGCATGCGCGCGCCGGTATTCCGATCGCGCTCGCCTCGATCGCCTTCGCCGTGCTGTGGCTGGCGCTGACCGGAACATTGCCGGTATTGCCCGGACACTGAGCGGTGCGACTGCCGGGACGATTGGAACGGCGATCGCCCTCGGGCTAGAACAGCGCCGAACGGCAGAGGCGCAAGGCGTTGTCTCGTCTCCTTCGCATCGGTACCCGCGGCAGCCCGATGGCGCTTTATCAGGCGCGGCTGGTGCGCGACCGGCTGCAGGCGGCGCATGCCGAGCTTGCCGCCGAGGATGCTGTCGAACTCGTCGTGATCCGGACGACCGGCGACCGCGTGCAAGATCGCGTGCTCGCCGAAATCGGCGGCAAAGGGCTTTTCACGAAGGAAATCCAGGAGGCCCTGGCTGACCGGCGGATCGATCTCGCGGTGCATTCGCTGAAGGATGTCGAAACCTGGCTGCCGCAGGGCCTAGGGCTGGTTTGCGTGCTGCCGCGCGACGACCCGCGGGACGCGTTCCTGTCGCGCAAGGCGGCGTGCTTTACCGCGCTGCCGCAAGGTTCCGTGGTCGGGACCTCTTCACTGCGGCGCGCCGCGCAGTTGCTGCGCCGCCGCAGCGACCTGCGGATCGTGCCGATCCGCGGCAACGCCGAGACGCGCATCGCGAAGCTCGCGGCGGGAGAGGTGGAGGCGACATTGCTTGCCCTGTGCGGGTTGCAGCGCATCGGCCGAGTGGATGCAGCCGCCGAGATCCTGCCGCCTGGAATCATGCTGCCGGCGGTCGGCCAAGGCGCGCTCGCGATCGAATGCCGGTTGGCCGACGATCGCGTGCGGGAGTGGCTGAGGCCGCTGCACGATGTGCGCAGCGCCGCATGCGTCGGGGCGGAGCGCGCCATGCTTGCCGCGCTCGACGGCTCCTGCCGCACACCGATCGCCGGTCTCGCGGAGCTTGACCGCGATGTGCTGACCATCGAGGGGCTGTTGCTGGAGCCGGACGGCAGGTTCGAAATCCGCGGCAAAATGTCCGGCCCGCTCGGCGACGCCGCGGCGCTCGGCTCGGCTCTCGGCGCCGAATTGCGGGTGCGTGCGGGTTCGCGTTTCGGCTTCGGCTGACCTCAGCGCGGCGTATCGGGCACCCGGTGCGTGCCGAGGCCGCCTTCGCAAGCCTGCGCATGCAGCCAGCCCTCGGCCGTCATCGATCCTTTGATCACGTAGCCATACACGCCCACGGGCCAGGTCAGCACGAAGACGAGATCGTTTACGACGTCCGAATTCTTGTTCGGGCACGGTCCTGTGCCGAAGAAGCCGACCACCAGCAGCAAGATGCCGACGACGAAATAAAGCCCCACGATCGACCGCATCGTATCGTCCCCCTTCGAGCATCGCTCCCGTCCTGCGGCAGAGGTGAACAGGTCCGCGGGGGGTTGCGCAACCGGGAATCCGTCAGCTTGGCTCCCGCGCGTCGCACAGATCCTGGCCTGACGATGACCTGAACTCGGCATCAGCCAGGCTACAGTCCTGCCGCGATTCGCTAAAACCGGATTCTGACGCCGGCCGACACGAGCTGATCGGTTGTGTTTCCGGTATGCACGACGGTGTCGTAGCTGGCATAGAGATAGAGATTCTGCTGCGCCCGTGCGGTCACGCCGATTCCCAGCGCCAGCATGTCGCGCGACGGCCGGACGCCCTGGACCAGGAACGGCGTGCCGTCGATCGCAGCGACATTCCAAGCGCGGTTGTTCGACAACACCTCGCGGCTGTAGGAGGCCCGCAGCTCGGGCGTGATCTCGGTGCCGGTCGCGGTCGTGAAACGGCGCGACACGGCCGCGCCGATATAGGGTTGCAGGCTGTCGGTGGTGCGGCCGTTGCTCGACAGGTCGAGGCCGTCGGCGCCTGTTTCGCTGAACCCGCCTTCCGACAAATGCAGGAATTGCACGCCGGCGCGCGGCATGACGGTGAGATCGCCGGCGATGCTCGGCAGCTGCGTCGGCAGGGCCCACTGGCCCGCCACCGTGGCCTCGTTGCCGCCGTGGCTCTCGCGCGCCGTGCCGATACCGGCGAAAGTGCGTGTCGTATCGATCCAGTCATGCGCGTAACCGACCGTTGCGGTCAGCAGCGACGGGCCGTACCAGCCGCCACCGTAGCCGGCGATTCGGACCGTATCGAACTCGCCATTGCCCGATGAATGCTGCTGCGCATCGGCGTGCGAATAGCCGAAGGCCCCGCCGATCACGACACCCGGCAGAACCGGCCGGTCGAGCCCGGTAAGAAAGCCGCCATTCTGGGCCGTTAAACCGGGCGCGACGCCGTTGCGGTCGAATGACGGGAATTCGCCCGATGCACGAAACCAGCCGCCGTATTGAGCCACCGCGTCCGGCAGCGTCGCGATCAGGTTGTCGAACGTCCCCAGATTGCCCGCGCCGGCTTGCGCCAGTTGCAGAGAGCCGGGCGGCGCTGGACCGAGCGCGGCGGCCGCGCCCGTCACGCCGCCACTCAGCCGATCCCCGAGCCGGCCGACGAGCGTGGCCGTCGCCTGTTGTGCTTGCAGAACCAGCGTGTCGGTCGTCCCGGCAAAGATCGACGCATTCGTTGGCGCGACGACGATGGGCGCCGCGGTCGCGGGCGCGGGCGCGTTGGGCGGGCTGCCCGGGGCGTTCGGGGTGCCGGGGTTGCCCGGGCTGACCGGATTGACCGGGTTGACCGGATTGACCGGATTGACCGCTTGCGTGCAGCCGGAGCTGCCAAGGCAAAGCTGCACGTTGGTCGGGTTGTAGCCGATTGTCTGGGCTAGTCCCGGATTGGCGCCGGAAGCCGTGGCGGTCGCAAACTGGCCGTTCACCGCACCCGCCTGCAGCAATGTGTAGTTGCGCGCCGTATAGGTTCCGGGGTCGTACACCAGCGCCAACGCACCGGCGAGGCCGGCGGTCTTGGTCACATTGAGCTGCGCCGCGCCGCTCGGCGCGACCTCCATCGTCAACGCGCCGGTGCCGCTTTGGGTGTAGTTGCCGTTTATCGTGCGGGCACCTCCGGCGATGTTGAGCTGCAAATTGGCGTTATTGGTCACGGTGCTGAAGACGGTGATATCGTTGGCGAGGACCACCGTGCCGCTGTTGACGTTGACATTGGCGACATCGATGCTGCCGCCCGTGGTGAAGGTGCCGCCGCTGCCGAGAGCAAAATTGACCGTGCCGGCATTGGCGCCGTTGACGGCGGAATTGCCGAGAATGGCGCCGTTGATGGCGCCGCCGGTGACGTTCACGGTATCGCCACTCGATGACAGCAGGATATTGCCGTTGATCGCCCCGCCCGCCTGCGTGATCGTCGAGGCGGAGGTTCCCTCGGTGTAGTCGATCGCAACGCCGTTGCCGCCGCTGATCGTGCCGGTGTTGGTCAGATCGAGATTGGCGGAGATCGAGAGCGTCTGGGCCGGGTTATCCACCGTGGCAACCGTGGTGAAGGTGCCGCCGAACAGGGCCACCGCCGGGCCGATGGTCGCCGAGATCGTGCCGCGGTTGACGAACCCCGCGCTATTGGGGCCGGTCGAGAACACGGCGGAACACGGAAACGAGCCGCTGCCGCCCACGGCCTGCTGAAACAATGTTTGGACCTGAGCGCAGCCCGAGGCTGCCGCGGCGCCGCCGCTCTGCTCGATCAGACCGGTCGGCGTGTTGACGACTTGACTTTGTTCCGGCTGCGACAGCGACGGACCGGCGAAAAACAGGCCGATCAGCGAGCCGTTGATGGTGCCGCTGTTGGTCGCCGGCGCGTTGCCGCGCAAAGAGAGGAAGGCGCCGGCTCCTCCTTGTATCGTTCCGCTATTGTTGAAACTGCCCTGAAGGGCCACGAGCAGCCCGCCGCCGCCGGCCAGCGTATTCCCGCTTCCGCTTGCAAACGTTCCGGAGATCAGCCCCGAATTCATGAAGTTACCCTGTACCGTACCGATGCTGACCGCAGTATTGTTGGCGCCGGCGCTGATCGTGCCGGTGTTGATGAAATTCCCGGCTATCGTGCCATCGACAGTGACACCTCCGCTCGTCGGGGAAGAAATCGTCCCGTCATTCTCGAAATTGCCGCCGATGCTGGCGTTGTTGGCCCCGGACGAGATATCGACGGCGGCGGTCACGTTGTTGGAGCCCGCATCGCTGGCAGTGATCGCCGCGCCCGCCGCATTCAGGAAACTGCCGCCGATCGTGCCGATCGAGACAGCGCCATTGCCGTTCGTCAGCGGCGCGGCGATCATGCCCGAATTCGTGAAGTTGCCGCCAAGCGTGTTGGTGATGGACACCGCGCCGATGCCGGTGTTGGGCCCGCCGCCGTTGATCTGGCCGGCGTTGATCAGATTGCCGGTTAGGTTTGAGGCGTTGATGCCGGCCCCGATCGTGCCGTTATTCGTCAGACTGGCCAAACCCTGGCTGGCGGCGACCACCGAAATCGCGTTGGACGGCGATGTGTTCAGGACCGACCCGTTGTTGACGATATTGTCGCCGGCACCGGTCACCGACACCGTGCCCCCGATCACCCCATCTCGCTGGCTGGTGATCGTGCCGTTGTTGAGCAGGGTCGAAGTGTTGCCCGAGATCGTGTAGGCGGTTTGCAGACCGGTGGTCAGCGTCGCGCCAGTCGACACCGTGCCGGTCGCATTCGAGGTGCTGAGGTTCTGCGGGTTCGCGCAGGTACCCGGTTCGACATTGCCGTCGCCGGACGCGCAGGACGCCGCGGCGCGCCCGGCCCCGAGCGCGCACAGAGCAATCGCCGAACAGCCCGCCAATGCGAGCAGATGACGCGAGCGCATGATCCCCCACCAGCTCGCGTGGAACGCGAAAAAGACGCTGCCCAAATCGGGGGGCAAACGTCAAGCCTTTCCCGCGTGCCAGAGGGATTTGGAAAAACTACTGTCGTTTTCCTACCACCATCGCCGGCGAAAGGAGAGGAACGAGGCCGGGCATGCGAATGTATTTGAAGCCGGCAGCACGACAGGAGGACGGCATGGGCGCCCGATTGATGATCTTAAATGGGCCGAATCTGAATTTCCTCGGCATACGGGAACCGCATATCTACGGCTCAACGACGCTCGCCGCCATCGAGGCCAGCTGTCAGGCCTTTGCCGAGCATATCGGCGCAAGCCTGGTGTTCCGTCAATCGAACCACGAGGGCGAACTCGTCGATCTGATCCAATCTGCCCGCGGGTCGGCCGACGCCATCATCATCAATCCGGCGGCGTATTCCTTCACCTCGATTGCCATTATCGACGCGCTGAAGATCTTCGAGGGGCCGATCATCGAACTCCACCTCTCGAACATCCACGGCCGCGACAAGCAACATCGGCATTCCAAAATTTCCGCCGTCGTTCGATCCGTAATCTGCGGCCTGGGACCCTACGGTTACATCGTCGCGATGCAAGCCGCCGCGCAGACGCTGAATGCTCTCCCGGCAGAGATGTCTATGCCGATGCGGCGCGGCCCGCACTGACGCACGCTTTCGGGCGCGGTGAGCAGATGTAAACCGTCGCGACTTCCCCTCCGCGGAAAGGTTAGAAATAAATGATCGAGAAAATACCGTGCAATAGCTCTGCGCGAGCCGGGGCGACTTAAGCTACGTTTAAGCAGTGCGGCAGTTGTATGCGAGCTGTCGCTGCGCCAGGGAGAAAACAATGCACGTTGGTCAGTTCCTCCGAGCTTTGATGGAGGACCGTTCGGGTGCGACCGCGATCGAGTACGGACTGATCGCGGCGCTGATTGCGGTCGCTGCGGTCGTCGTCATGGGCACCGTCGGCTCGAATCTCAGCAGCACGTTCAGCGACATCGCGAGCAACATCTAGCCGCCCTTTCGAGGGCGGGCGGGATCGGCGATCTGTGCGCTGGGAACTCCCGACCGGCGCGATCACCGATTCGCGACGGCGCCTTTGGGTTCAAGCCGAGGGGCCACGCCGACCCGCGGCAACCTGATTTGTTCCCCCTCCCGGCCCTGCTCGCGCACAATGCCGCGCATCAATGAAGCCCGCTTCTTGCCGCCCGTCCCAATCCGTGATCCCGTGGCCTCGCGGCGAATCGGTCAGGGAGGCGCGGCTCATGAGCAAGCTGTCGCGAAGCTATGTTCACGGGGCGTCGAGCATCCCGCTGCTCGGCGAGACGATCGGGGCGCGGTTCGACATGGCGGCGGCGCGCTGGCCCGATAGCGATGCGCTCGTCGTGCGGCAGCAGAAACTGCGCTGGAGCTGGGCCGAACTGAAACGGCGGGTCGACGCCTTTGCGGCCGGGCTGCTGGCGCTCGGTCTCGAACGCGGCGACCGGGTCGGCATATGGTCGCCGAATAGGTCCGAATGGACCATCACCCAATTCGCCACCGCCAAGGCCGGGCTGATCCTGGTCAACATCAACCCGGCCTATCGGCTCGCCGAGCTCGATTACGCGCTCAATAAGGTCCAGTGCAAGGCGCTGGTCACCGCCGCCGCGTTCAAATCGAGCGACTACATCGGGATGCTGCGCACGCTGGCACCCGAACTCGCCGGCGCGGCGCCCGGCAAGCTCGCGGCGCAGCGACTGCCGCATCTGCGCATCGCGATCCAGCTGGGCGGGGCGGACGAGCCCGGTTTCCTCCGCTTCGACGAAGTTCCGACCCTGGCCGGCCCCGCGCAGCGCGACCGTCTCGACGCGCTTGCGGCCGAATTGCAGTTCGATGACCCGATCAACATCCAGTTCACCAGCGGCACCACCGGTGTGCCGAAGGGCGCCACGCTGACCCACCACAATATCCTCAACAACGGGTATTTGATCGGCGAGGTCATGCGCTACACCGAGCGCGACCGGGTGTGCATCCCGGTGCCGCTTTACCATTGCTTCGGCATGGTGATCGGCAATCTCGCCTGCATGACGCACGGCGCCGCGATGGTTTATCCGAGCGAGGGGTTCGAACCCTTGGCGGTGCTCGAGACGGTCGAGGCCGAGCGTTGCACCTCGCTATACGGCGTCCCGACCATGTTCATCGCCGAACTCGACCATCCCGATTTCAAGCGCTACGACCTCGGCTCGCTGCGCACCGGCATGATGGCGGGCTCGCCCTGCCCGATCGAGATCATGCGCCGCACTCTGACCGAGATGAACATGCGCGAGGTCACGATCGGCTACGGGATGACCGAGACCAGCCCGGTCAGCACCCAGAGCGCGCTCGACGATCCGATCGACCGCCGTGTCAGCACTGTCGGCCGGGTGCATCCGCATGTCGAGATCAAGATCGTCGATACCGGCGGGTGCATCGTGCCGCCGGGGGCGCCGGGGGAGCTGTGTACGCGCGGCTACTCGGTCATGCTCGGCTATTGGGACGATCCCGAAAAGACGGCCGAGGCGGTCGATCGCGCCGGGTGGATGCACACCGGCGACCTCGCGACGGTCGACGAAGACGGCTATGTCAACATCGTCGGCCGGCTCAAGGACATGGTCATCCGCGGCGGCGAAAACGTCTATCCGCGGGAGGTCGAGGAATTCCTGTACCGGCATCCGCGCATCGCGGACGTGCAGGTGATCGGGGTGCCCGATGCGAAATACGGCGAGGAGCTGTGCGCCTGGATTCGGCTGAAACCGGGCGAGAGCGCCACCGAGGAAGAGATACGCGCCTTCTGCCAAGGGCAGATCGCGCATTACAAGATCCCGCGCTACATCCGCTTCGTCGGGGAATTCCCGATGACGGTGACCGGCAAGGTCCAGAAATTCCTGATGCGCGAGACGATGCTGCGCGAGCTGGGCCTCAGCCCGCAGGAAACGGCGTGACGGCGAGCGCGCCGTAGTGTGTCAGTTTGCGCGCGTAGTGTCTCAGTTTGGTTCTTCGACTTCCCGGTAGTTCAGCGTGAAGCGGGCGTAGCTGCGTCCCTGACTTTTGTCCGCACTTTGCGCTTCTCAGCCCGACTTTGCGCTTCTTAGATAGTATCCGCCCCGATCTCTATTCCGGCAGTTGGGCGAGATAGCGGCCGTATTCATTTTTCCCAAAGCGGCGTGCCGCGGCCAGCAGCCGGTCGCGGTCGATAAAGCCCATATGGTAGGCGACCTCCTCGATGCAGGCGATTTTCATCCCCTGCCGCATCTCGATCGTGCGCACGTATTCACCGGCTTCAAGCAAGTCTTCGTGAGTGCCGGTATCGAACCAGGCATACCCCCGCCCCAATCGGGCGACCTGCAGCATGCCGCGGTGAAGGTAGACATTGTTCAGATCGGTAATTTCGAGTTCGCCGCGCGGTGACGGCTTCAGGTTGCACGCGATATCGACCACCGCATTGTCATAGAAATAAAGGCCCGTGACCGCCCAGGCTGAGCGGGGCTGCAGCGGCTTCTCCTCAATCGAGACCGCAACCCCCTCCCGGTTAAATGCCACCACGCCATAGGATTGCGGATTGCGCACCTGATAAGCGAAAACAGTGGCGCCGGGCCGCGGCTGCGCGGCTTCTTGCAGCAGTGCCGATAAGCCGCTGCCATAGAACAGGTTGTCGCCGAGCACCAGCGCTACCGGGCTGTCGCCAATGAAATCGCGACCGATGATGAAGGCCTGCGGCAAACCCTCCGGGCGCGGTTGCTCGGCATAGGAAAGCGATACGCCCCATTGCTGCCCGTCACCGAGCAGCGCCTCGAAGCGGCCCCGCTCGGCGGGCGTCGTGATCACCAGGATCTCGCGGATGCCGGCCAGCATCAGCGTCGTCAGCGGGTAATAGATCATCGGCTTGTCATAGACCGGCAGCAGCTGCTTGCTGACGACCAGGGTCACCGGGTGGAGCCGGGTGCCGGAACCTCCGGCGAGGATGATCCCTTTCATTGCCGTGACCCCGAGCCGTCCACCCTCAAACCCCCGACGTCGCCAAATCGGGGTGCGCCCCGAAACGGAGCCGGGTCCCTCGGTACCGTTCGGCCCCGATCGGCTCCCACCCCAGCGATTCTCGAGATATCATTGGACCGTTTTGCGCAAATACGTCATCCGGCTCGATCCGAAAAGGATCGCCCTTCCCGGAGCATACGTGACGCGAGTTGGATCAGCCCGTCAGCTCATGAACGCCGGAGCCAGCGCCAGATAAAGGACCACCTCGACCGCTCCCGTCTCGCCAAGCCGTCGCTCCGTCCAAGCGCGGCGGCCTCCCAGGCGAGACTGGCGATCAGCGACACGTTGACGCTGCGTGCTGCAGAGAGCTCGTCCGAGACCTTTAGGAGCTCTGCGCGGGTCTCGCCGGCCGCTTGCCTCGCCGCCAACGCATCTGAGCGCTGCTCGGAGGCCTCGGAGCGCGCCGCGACGAGCGCCGCCTCGCGATCGGACAATTCGTCACGCAGGCGCTCGACCGCCTCCTCGTGCTCGGCCCGCAAGCGCTCCGTCTCGG
>Ga0213875_10000818_pt1 | contig 23213 bp, 27 predicted proteins | sample BarmaccomBMRX_R8_FD_160105 | JGI IMG/M metagenome (GOLD analysis project Ga0213875, IMG submission 160105) | Root-associated microbial communities from Barbacenia macrantha in rupestrian grasslands, the National Park of Serra do Cipo, Brazil - RX_R8 | ecosystem: Host-associated > Plants > Roots... | reverse complement strand
CGCCACCGAGCCACCACCGAGCCACCGGAAAACAGCCCGCCAATAAGCCCGGTGGTACCAGGGCCGCTTGCCGCGCCCTGGACCCAGGCCACGCCCGGCATCCTCCAGCGCGAAACCGCATCACCGGGGCGCGCGTCCCTCCGCGCTGGAGAACACCGGGCACCACATCCCCGCGCCGCGTCGGCATCATCGAAGCCGGGGAGGATGGCCGACATGAACGACGGGATGCCGAGAGACCACCGCGGTTTGCGGCCGTGCGCGTGGTGCGGCCAAACCATCCGCCACCAGCCACCCACCGGACGGCTACGGGAGTACTGCAAAGCAGGCTGCCGAGAACTCGCCTACCGCGAGCGCCGCACCCAACGGCGGATCGCCGAAGCCGTCAAAGCCGCAACAACCCAAGTTTCCCCAGTTGACGAAACCGTGAGCGCGAACCCGTCGACGACTCCGACCAAGGCCACGCTGCCCGCGCAAGGCGGGACCGCTCACCACTCTCCGGTTTCTCCAGTTGACGAAACCGAAGGGAAGCGCGTAGCCGAGCCACTGCCGCTCTGGACCGAATAATCACCGCCGTTTGCGGCTGGTGACAGCGTTCTTACACGCGGGGCCGCCGACGCCACCAGGTCATGACGGTCGCCGCTTCTCACTCAGGTCATGACGGTGCCGGCACCCAGATACGGCGCGCGTTGTGGCACGGCCAACGGCACCCATCGAACGCACCCGACGCCGGGCCACCCACGAATCCCACCGCCGTCGACTGCGGGCCAGAACAGAGCGGAGCGGCTACGCCGCACGACCCTTCAGCCGCGCCCGCCGACGGTGGCCAAGCCCGTCGCCAGAGCGCGCGGGGGTGGACAGCATCTTGGACCGTCACGGGTGACGGCCGACATTCGACCGACGGCCGGAACAAAGCGGCTTTCCACCCCGCGGCGGGGCTTGTCGATGGCAAGGCCGTCAGCCGGGTGCCTCAAAGAAAGAAGAAAAAAGAAGCTCTCAAGAGAGAAGAACTACCCGCACTACCCGCACTACCCGCATTTCTGCACTTCGGAGGGCTTGCGGGTAGTTGCTGATGAGGAGCCGAGAACTACCCGCACTACCCGCATTGCGGGTAGTTGGATGACTGCGAACTACCCGCAGCGGGTACTCCCCGCAGAACTACCCGCAGTGGCTTTGACCTGCTGTTTTGCTGGTAGTGCGGGTAGTGCGGGTAGTCGAGGCCCTTCCTGAGCTCTTACGTGTTGCGAAAAAACGCGAGGGCAGCACGAAGCCCCCGGCTGGTGACAGCGCGGGGGCTCAGTGTGTGAAGGCTCAGGCGGTCAGCGTCGGCTGCCCAGTGATGGGCGAAGGCGCTGGCATGGCGGCAGGGTTGTACTCGACGTGCCACCACGTGACCTTCGTGTGGGAGTCGTGTCGGCGCTGCAACCGGTACTCGCCGAAGTGTCGGCCGTTGCGGGCCTTGAGCCAGAGTCCGAGCTTGATCGAGCTCGGCAGGAACTTTCCGGCTTCGCGCGGGAACACTTCAGACAGCTTCCCTGGCGTGCTGCCATAGCCGTTGGGATCCGGGACTGACTGAGCTGCCTCCAGCACAGTCTTCGCGGTGACCTCTGCGCTTCCGAACTCTTTGTGCCACCCGGCCAGGAATGCGCCCCACTCGATGGCGTCTTCGTCGCCGTCCTGCATGTGCTCTTCGCGGTTCTTCAGCCAGCCGTCGACCTTGAGGAAGTCGAGGATGCCTCCCAGCACGGACGGCCACCGGCCGAACGATGCGATGGAGTGGGAGGACCGGGGCATGCCCCGCGCCGCCCATCCGGCCAGCAGCACCAGGACGGCATGGAGTACTTCGGCCGCATGCTCAGGCAGCCACTGGTCGAGGTCTCCCAGCACGAAGCTGCTGGCGTCGCGGAGGTCTGGCCGCACGGCCGGGTCCAGAACGCACCAGATCACCCGGCGCGCCATGTCGTCCCCGGTGCCCAGGTTGTTGCCGTTCACGATCCACAGTCGGCCGTTGGGCACGCTGGCCATCCGGCTTTGACCGAGGATGCGGGCGTTCCACGTGCGGGCCGTTGCCAACTCTGAGATGACCGGGAAGCGCACCGTGTGCCCGTTGGGCAGGTTGTCGAAGATGACTACGGGGTTAGCGGTGCCGGTCAGTACGGACGTGATGACCTTGCTCATCTCGGAGTTGTCGGCCGCCCACGTTGAGCGCCCGGCCCCGTACAGCGACTCAAGGATGGTGACCAGCAGGCTCTTGCCGCTGCCGGGGTTGGTGGCCGACAGCATGAACACCGGCATGGGGTCATCGACCAGGACCCGTAGCGGGGCGAAGAACAGGGCTGCCAGATACGACGCTTTATCGGCCGGGGTCTGCCACGGGAAGTCAGCCAGGAGCTGGTCCACGATCAGGTGCCGAGCTTCCTTGAGCTGTTCGTCGGTCGGCCGGGTGGGCACGTCGGGGAGGATGTGCCGGGGCTCGTAGAAGTACCCCGTCTTTGCGTGGAAACCGGGCCTGAGCTGGAACGTGCCGTCCGGTAGCAGGAGTGGCACGGAGGAGATGCCCTTGAGTACCGGCAGGTCCCAACGGGTCTTCGCTAGGGCCACGGACGCGATGCGGGGAGGCAGCAGCACGGGCGTGGGGATTTCGTCCCCGTCTTTGGTGACGCGGATTTTGATGACTTCGGCCTGATTGATGAACGTCAGCGTCAACCCGTTGGGGTCGAGAGGCACGAAGGTGGGGCCGGTGGCGTCCCGCCCGACTTGAGCTGGTCCGGCGCCGTACAGGTATACGTCGGGGATGCGGCCGGACTCCAGCACCTCGATGACGGCCTGGACGGCGTCCGGCTCGCTGCTCACGTCGATGACGGGCCGGGAGCTGACGGGACGCGGTCGTTTCCGGGCATGCTGACGCTCGGCTTTCGCGGCACTCTTCGCGGCTTTCGCTTCCTCGGTGTGCTGCCGTGCGCGGGCCTTCGCCCGCTTGATCTCGGCGGGCGTGGCGCCGTCGGCCTCGAGTTTCGCGGCGTGCGCGCGGGCCTCGGACGCTAGGCGCTCAAGGTCGACCGGGGTGAGCTTTGCTTCTTCTTCCGCCGGTACTGCTGCCGGGTGAGGCACAACCTGGGCAGTGCTCACGCGGCACCGCCAAGGCGTCCGGCGGTGCCTTTGGCCCACGCGCTGTGGAAGGCGCGCTCTGCCTCCCGGTTGCTCAGGCCGGCCGCGGCGGCGGCGGCGAGCAGCTGCTCGCGCACGGTCGACTCGGTGAGCACGGCCGGGGCGGTGTGGGAGAGCTCCGCTAGGCGCAAGGTGGCCGCGGTAAGGATCCGCCACCGGTCGCCCTCACCGGCTGCGCGGACTGCGTCGGCCTGGCCCTCGAGGGCTTTGGCCGCGTACCGGTCTGCTCGGCTGCTTCCAGCCGCGAGGACGAGCGGGGCGGGTGCGGGCCTGGGTGGTGGCGCCGGCCTAGCGGGCCGGAGCAGGTCGAGCAGCCAGGCCGGGACTGGTTGCGGCCGGAGCTCCGGCGGGCTCACGCGGGTGTACGGCTTGCCCTGTGCGGTCGAGTACGACCCGGCGGCGATGACGTAGCCGCCTACCCCCCGGACGTCGATGAGCGGCCCGACCTGGCCGGTTGAGCAGCCGAGCGGTTCGCCGGACGGCATCAGGAAGTACAGATGCATGCCGCCGCTGGGGGTGAGGACCGTGTACGTCTCGGGCCACTCGGCGCCCGCGTCGCGCATGAGCGCCTCGAGGACGTCGGTACCACTCTGAGCGTTGGAGAAGCGGCCGGTGATCTCGGTGTTCTCCTTGCGCATGTCGCAGTCGACGACGACCAGGCCGCCGCCGGGGCCCCGGCCGGTGAGCAGACCGCCGTGTGCCCGCCGGTACTTCCCGGTCCACCACGAGTGGATCTGGTCGGGGTCGAAAAACTTCGCCAGCTCGTCCTCGGTGGCGTCGCGTCCGAAGCCGGGTACGAGCGCGCCTTTGTCGGTGCGGCTGCACGGTACGAGGCCGTATCCGCGGCCGTTCCATGTCATGACGACGTGCAGCTGGCGGGTGGTGAGGTCGGGTGCCCCGTTGCGGGTACGGCCTGCGGGTTCGCCGCCGACGGCCCGTTCGTGGACAGGCGAAGCGCGCGGGGTGGGTGGCTCTTGTGCCGGTACTGCGGTTGGCCGCTCGCTGACCTGCGGTTTTCTCATCAAGGGGAGTCGCTCCCTAGCGGTGAGGGACGGCCCCGGCAGCGGAACTTTGTAGACGCCCACCGTGCTAAGCGACAGTGCGGGCGTCTACTCTGACAACTGCACGACCCTCTTGAAGTGCAGCTGCCAGGGATCTTCTGCCACCGGATGGCCGTCCGGGTGGTTACTGAGTTGTCCCGGCTTTTCGAGGCCCGCCGCGGGAACGGCGGGCCTCGCGCTTTTCAGGAAGCGGCCGGGAGGGTGGTGCGGTCGAGTTCTGAGCGGTGGATCCGGACGACGCGCCCGGAGGGGCTGACCCACGCCCGCATGTGCGGGTCGGTGTGGACCTAGCGGATGACGGTGCGCGGGGAGACTCGGCGAACAGCCGCGTATTCGCGTGCGGTCATCCACTCTTGTCCATCGGTCATTTCTGGCCTCCCTAGGCCGATTTCTGCACTGCACAAGATGCTAGACCCGCTTGGAGACAAGTCGTTCGAGTCGGGTCAAGCCCTGCCGTCGTTTACGGCGTACCTGTAGTGCGGCGAATTCGCCCCGAAACGTGGGCGGCATCACACCGTTCACTGGCGTGCTTCACGCTCGGGGCTCAGAAAGGTAGACCACCGGAGGATCGTTGCACCTCCGGCGACTTTGACGGCTACCTCCACCACGCGGTCATCCTCCAGGATCACGGTCCGAACAACCTGAGTCACGATCACGTCCCCTGCGGTCAGGCCCAGCGTCGTCTTCTCCGGCTCCGTGGCGAGACGGGAAGTGACCTCCTCCAACACCTGCTTCTGGGCCACGCCCAGCCGCTCTGCTGCCAGCTCTCGGGACCCTCCCGTAGACACAGGTTCAGTCAGTTCCGGTGTCACGGCGATCACATAGGCCGGATAGTAGGAGCTGCTCAGGTGCACCGGCACACCGTTCCGACTCACGAGCCGCCGCCGCACGTGGACAGGTGTCCCCGGGGCCACGTCGAGCCGCGGAGCGACCAGCTCGTCCGCCCCGGTGGTGCCCACTTCCAGAATGCGAGAGCTCTCGCCACCGTCCAGTGCACTGCCAGTGGACTCGTGCAAGAGGACCCGGTTCGAGATGTTGTTGCTGATGGGCCCTGTGACAACCGTGCCGACGCCGGACTTGGGGAGGGTCAGGCCCTCCATCTTGAGCATCCTGTAAGCCCGGTTGGCGGTCGTCTGAGCGACACCGAACTGCTCGCAGACCTGCCGTAGGGACGGCATGGTGTCGCCTGGCCTGAGCGTGCCGTTCTGGATCTGCTGCCGGTAGTGCGCAGCGATTTCTGCATACCCGGTGATCTCGGGCATACCTCCTCCTCTCCTGGTCTGGTGCTGCACTCCCGTGAGTGGGGTGGTGCACCTACGAGGCTAGGCCATGCACCCGTTAAGCGCTACCAGTAGCGCTCTGCCCCGCTAGTGGTCTACCTTACTGGTGTAGCACCCGGAGGGCAGCGCCCGACGGAAGTGCCTGACTCTTGCCAACTTCAGATCAGGGAACTGCCGGTAACCCGTGGTCCGCCTGCCCCCGAGCGTGTTGGGGGTCGGAAACAAGGCGGAGAAGACCGGCACATTCACGCACGCAAAGAGGGCCCGGCGGCTACCGGACCCTCGGCGCGCACCGCTCATCCACGAGAAGGAGCGATCCGCATGAACCACCGTACTCAACCCCCTGAGCCGCAGCGGCAGGCTGTTGCCGCGCTGTACGTCGAGCACGCGGACCGTGTCCGCCGCATCGTCGCCGCCGGTTTGCGTCCGGCCGATCTCGATCAGGCCGATGACCTGGCACAGGACGTGTGGCTCACCCTGTGGCAGTACGTGCTCAGGGGCAACGTCATCGACCGTCCGGCCGGTCTGCTGTCGGCAATGGCCCGGCACCGGGTGACCGACCACTACCGGTCGGCCCGCGTCCGCCGTGAGATCGCCGTCGACCCGACCACCCCCGCCGGCCTGGGTGGCCTCGACCGCGCCGTGCGCCGAGAGCTGGTGGCGGCATGAAGGCGCAGACCATCACCAGGCAGGAGCTCGGTCCGGCTGACGCCGCTGCGAAGGCTGCGCTTGCGCGTGCCGCTGAGGCTGCCCGTGCTGCCGAGGCCGCCCGTCGCGCGGCTGAGGCTGCCCGCAAGTCGGGGGGTGGTCGGTGATGCGCCGTAACTCCCGCCAGCAGCCCAGTGAGGCGTTCGCCGCTGAAGAGCAGCACCGTGCGGATGGTCTGGCCCGCCGAATCGTGGAGATCTCCGCGCGTCCGGCTGGTGCTCCGGAGACCTCAGCCCTGCCGCACTATCAGGCCGCCTACCAGGACGCGTCGGGTAACGCCGCCGCCCACACCGCGCAGCCGGAGAAGCCGAAGCGGAAATGGGGGCGGAAGTGAGCATCACCGCCTTGCCTCATCCCCGTCGCGCGGTCGAGCCGTTCGGCATCGTGCACGCCGCCCGCTACGCCGGAGACCGCCAGCACTTCACCACCGCGTGCGCGGTCTACCCGGCCCCGGTCGATGCTGTCTTGGAGCACACGGCTGATCGGCCGGTCAACTGCCCGGGGTGCCTTGCCGCAGTCGAGACCGTCACCCACTGCCCCGCCGCTCATGCCGAGGACCCGTCGCCCTGCTCGGGCCCCGTGATGGTCACCGTGCTCGACAAGCACAACCACGGTGCGGCCGGGTGTGAGCAGCACGCCTCCCGTCTCCTGGCGTCCCTCGAGGGCGGCCGGGTGTACGGCCTGCCGACCGCGCCGGAAGGCGCCGCGATCAGGGTCTTCAACACCGCGGGGACGATGCGCCCCTTCGAGTGGCTCGACGGAGGTGCGTCGTGAACCTCACCCGCTATCTCCTCTCGCGTCTGCGTCAGTGGCCGGCGCATCAGGCCGCCCGATTCGACTACGTCCGCCAGGCCCCGAGGTCGTTCCTGCTGGCCCGTGCGCACGTGTGCGGCCCGAGCTGGGTGTATGTGCTGGCCGCCGTCGGCGCTTGGGCCTGCGTCTACGTCCTGCCGACCGGGTGGGCGGTGCTGCTCGCCGCCGTCGTCATCCCGGGTTTCGTCCTGGACTCGGTCGCGTTCGGCGCCCACGCGGCGTGGTCAGCCGGCCTCGCATGGCAGGAGACCGCGTGCCCGTGCTGCGACTACCCCGCCGGGGGCTGGTCCGACGACGTCGCCAAGGGGCCCGACGGCCCCGAGGACCACGGCCTGACCCCGGCCGACCTGCAGTTCCTCGACATGATCTCGCTCGGCTTGGTGCCGAGCGGGCCTACCAGCCAGGAGATGCCATGAACACCCCAGTCTGGGAGACCCCTTGGCCCGACGGGGTCATCGCCCGCTACCTGACCGCCGGCGGGGCCACCGTCGACATCCAACACAACCGTCGCTACTACGACGAGACCGCACTACTCGACGCTGTTGCCCGCTGCATCGGATGCGGCCTGACAGAGGGATTCGACGACGGAGACCCTCGTGACTTGTCCGCCTCGGGAATCCTCACCATGAACGTGGCCGCCGCGCGCGCCTGGGCCCAGGCCCACGCCGAGAAGTGCCGTGCCCTGCCCATGCCGGGGGGTGCCCAGTGAGCGTCACGGCTATCACTGAGGCGCCGGTTTCGACCGCACCGGCCGTCGTTCCGGGCACGCAGGCTCGCGTTCCGGGTACGGCCCGCACCGTTTCGAGTGTAGAGGGCAGCTATTCCGGGAGTACCGCGAAGCGTTCCGGGGGCACCGCCCGGATGCTCTCCCGCGGGGCCGTGGCGGGGAGCGCCGTTCTTGCCGCGATCGGGTTCACGGGGAGCTATACGGCACTCGAACACTTGGGGCTGCACCACGGTTTCGGGTGGTTCTCCTACGCCTTCCCCGTCGGGGTGGATGCCGGTATCGGGGTCCTGCTCGCCCTCGACCTGCACCTGATCCGGCGTCGTACTCCGTGGCCCGTACTGCGGTTGCTCGCCCACCTCCTGACGGCCGCGACGATCGCGTTCAACGCGTCGTCCGCAGCCAAGGGGGATGTGGTCGGGGCGGCGATGCACGGTGTGCTGCCGCTGCTGTTCGTGGCGTCCGTGGAGGCGTGGCGCCGCCTGGTGGTGAAGGCGGCCGACCTCGAGGCCGGCAGGGAGTCGGCGGGTGTGCCGCTGCACCGCTGGCTGCTGGCGCCGGCGCCGTCGTGGCGGATGTACCGGCGGATGCGCCTGTACGGCATCAGCTCATACCCGCAGGCAGTGGCCATGGAGAAAGAGCGGACCGTCTACCGCACCATGCTGGAGCGCAAACACGGGGACTGGCGTAAAGCCCCGTCAGAGGCCCGGCTGCCGCTCACGATGGCCCGCTACGGCCTGTCCGTTGATGAGGCCCTCGCGCTGCCTGCGGAGGCTGAGGAGGCCGAGCGTCGGCGCGATGAGGCCGAGGAGGACCGGCGCCTTGAGGCGCGCAAGCGGGCCGACCAGCGGGCCGCCGATGCGGAGGTGTCCAAGCTGACGTCCCAGGCCACGGTGGAGGCCGCCCGGTACGCGGTGGAGGCTCAGACCGGTGTCGCCGCGGTGGAGTCCCGCTCCGCCCGGCAGGCCGCCGAGGCCGCCGCTGAGGCCCGGAACCGGGGCGCCGTCGCGGAGGCTCAGGCGTTCGAGTCGGAGGCCGCCGCCGAAGCGAACAAGCGTGCTGCCGAAATGGAGGAGGCTGCGGCCGGAACGCGGGCCCGTGCCGCCGAAACGGACCGGGCCGCAGCCGAAACGGAGTTGCGCGCGGCCGAAACGCGGCGCCGTGCCGCCGAAGCGAACCAAGCGGCGGAGGTGGCCGAGGCGGAGCAGGCCGCCGCCGTGGCGGAAGCCAAACAGCGTGCGGTCGAAGCCGAGAGGGCCGCTGCCGAAACGCAGGCCGCTGTCCTCGAAACGCAGGCCCGCGTAGCCGAAGCGGAGTTGCGCGCCCTCGAAGCGGAGGACACCGCGAAGCTCACGCCGACCGAGCGGGCCGCGCGGAAGGTGGCCCGGATGATCCTCGCCACCGGTGGCACCGACCCCGAAGCGGTCAAGCTGCAGGCCATCGCTGATGCCCTCGGAGTGTCGACCAGCATCGCCTCCAAGCGCCGCCAGGAGGCCGCCGAGCTGCTCGCGAGCGGCTACCGGCCGACCGACCTGACCCGTGTCTGACGGCTGCCCGCGTCGCCCCGTGCTCTGTCAGGCGGGGCGGCAAGGGGAGCCGGAGCAGACCGCCCGGCACCGCCACACCGAACCCGAAGGAAGCCCGTCATGGACGCCATCGTCCGCACCGCAGAGCAGATCGTCGTGATCGAAGCAGCCCGCGCCTACGTCGCCGGCACCGAGGGCCGCGTCGTCGACACCGCCAATCCTGGACAGCTGGTCGGGCACCTGATGTCCGCCGAGGTGCTGCTGATGCGCATCGCCGAGGCGTTCGCCGAACCCGCTACCACCGCCTGAACCACCCCACCCCGCCACCTGAGAGAGGACCCCACATGGCCCGCACCTTCGTGTCCTGCCCGCGCTGCGACAGCGTCGACATGGTCACGCGCCGCAACCGCTGGACGGAGAGGCCCGCCGGATTCCTGAGCAGCAAGGTCGACGTGACGTTTCACGGGACCTGCGCTAACTGCGGCAAGAACTTCTCCGCGGTGGTCGCCAAGGCCGTTCGGCCCGGCCACCGGCCGTACTCCATCCACCGCTAGCCGGGACAGACCCGCCCGGCACCGCCCGAACAACTCGACCAGGAAGGACCCGACCGCCATGGCCACATCCCGCCGCTACCAGTTCGACAATCCGCTCCCCGCCGTCCGTGAGGCCGCCCCGCCGTCGGTGTACCGGCCGGAGCCGCTCGCCCCGGCCTACGACCAACAGCCGCAGGTCGTGCACATCCACCAGGCCCCGCCGGACCGCACCATGCAGCGCGTCGCCCTCGGGGCCGGCATGGGCGGAGGCGCGGTCGCGGCGGGCGTGTACTTCGGCCCGCTGCTGGTCGCCACCCTCGCCTCGATGGCCGCCTCGCTGGCCTTCATCGCTCTGATCGCCGCCGCCGCCGGGTGGGCCGTCGTCAGTGTCGTCCGCTCCGTGGGCGGCCCGGATGGCAAGGCCGCCGCGAAGAACATCCGCAAGATCCGCAACCGCTGAACAGGAGAAACACCCATGTCTGACGTCTACCGCTCCTACACCCCCGCCGAGAAGCGCCAGCGCGGCCTGCTGATCCTCCGCGGTGTCCGGCACGCCTACTCGCCGGAGGTGGCCAAGTTCGACCGCAGGATCGAGCGCATCGACGCCGTCGCCGAGGACCGGGGCGCCCGCGAGGCCGGCGCCCTGTATTCGCAGCACGACCAGGCGAAGAACGAGGCCGCCAAGGCCCGCGCCGCCGAGCGTGCCGCCAAGCGTGAGGACCGCCCGGCCGCCAAGCAGGCCCGGCAGCAAGCTGAGCAGCGCGTGAAGGACACCGAGCGGGCGATCCGGAAGGCGGGTCTGTGATGGCGAGCGAGAAGGCGCTGAACCCGCCGAAGGGCGAGTGCCGGCAGTGCTGGCTTCACGCCTATGACAGCCGCGAGCAGCACAAGCATCTGGCCCCACGTGAGGACTGCCCGGAGTGCGTGGCCCACATGGGTGGCCGCTGCCCCGAATCGATGATCGTGCGCTGAATCCGCCCCGGGACGGCCGCTGAGTTTGGCGACCTGTCGGCCGTCCCGGGCCCCTGACCCGCCAGTAGCAGACAGGAGCTCCATCATGTCCGACACCCTGATCTCGCCGGAGGTGGCCGCCGTGGGCGACGTCGTCGACCTCGACCCGTACCGGGCCCGTACCGCACCCGTCAGCCTCGCCAAGGACAACGCCGTCCCGGCGCCCGTCGATCCGTCCGAGGCGGACACGATCGTCCTGGACACCGCCCCGGCCGACGTCGACCAGGAGCAGTCGCAGCCCGCCGGCGACCGCAAGCGCGCCCGCCGCCTGCTGCGTGCTGCCCGCCGGGCGCACATGCTCGCCACCCACGAGCGCACCTGCACGGCGCTCAAGGCGACCGCCCGCCACTCCTCTTACGTCGTCGGCGGCGCCGGAGTCGTGGCAAAGAAGACCTGGCACGGCCGCACGGTGAGCGAGCACCACCGCATGCGGGCCCTGGCGATCGCCGCGGGCAACCACGAGCTGGCGGCGGATTGGCAGGACAAGGCCGATAAGTTCCGCGCCGACCGGCACCGCCGGCGCATGGAACTGATCCAGGGCGTGCCACACATGGCCAAGTCGGCCGCCATCGGTACGGCCGGGGTGGAAGGCGCCCTGCTGCTGCTCGGCGCCTGCATGGCCATCCACGACCACCAGTGGCATGACGTGGTGGTGCCGACGCTGGCCGCCGTCGACGCGATCCGCGCCGTGTGCTGGTTCGTCGGGGTGGCGTGGGGCCCGGCACTGGCCCTCATGACGTTGGCCGGCCTGTCGCACCTGTGGAAGGCGGGGCAGAAGGCGGAGACATCCCCCGCATGGGCAAAGCCCGCGTCTACCGCGCCGGCACACGTGGCCGTCACACCGAGCGTCGTGGTCAAGGCGCTTGCCGATCTGGGCATTGCCGCACTGAAGAAGAGCATCAAGGACATGGCCGACGGGGCGGCGGGCATGCTCGGACCGATCACGCTGGCCGGGTGCGGTGTTGAGGTGGACGTACTCCTGCCCTCTGGCGCGTGCAGCACCGCCGACATCCTGAGCAGGCGCAGAAGGCTCGCTGAGAACCTCGGCCGGCACGAACACGAGCTCCACATGTCCATCCCTCCCGCTGCTCGCACGGTGCGGATGTGGATCGCCGACAGTGGCGCGCTGGACGAGCCGATCGGCCTGTCCCCGCTGATCACCGACCCCGACATGACCGCCGACATGTGGAAGGGCCTGGCTCCATGGGGCCAAGACCTGCGGGGGGATGGGGTCATGGTCTCGCTCTGGCAGCGGCACATGCTCATCACGGGCCTGAGCAACCAGGGCAAGACCGCGTCGCTGCGGGCCCTGGCCTTGTGGCTGGCCTTCGACCCGCGGGTGAAGTTCCGCATGGCGGACTTCAAGGGAGTGGGGGACTGGTTGATGTTCAAGGGCATCGCTGAGGTGCTCATCGAGGGGCCGACAGACGAGCACGTGATCGAGGCGACCCACATGCTCGAAGCGACGGTGAAGGAGATGCAGGAGCGGGGCGCGCTGATGAACGCCCTGACCGCGAAGGGCTGGTCGCAGGAAAAGATCCTGGCCGATCCCCGGTTCGACCCCATCGTGTGCGTCATCGACGAAGCGCAGGTGGCCTACTCCTGCGGCGCCCGGGAGACGTTCATCTCGGAGTCCGGCAAGGTCACCTACGGCGACCCCTACGGCGGGGCGAAGAACAACTCCCGGTATTTCCAGGCCATCAAAAAAATCCATGACCAGGGCCGGGCCGTGAACGTCACGACCTGGGAGGGGACGCAGAACCCGACGGATCAGAACCTCCCTGTGATCTCCCGAGACGGCAATCACATTCGGGCCGGGCTCGTACTCAGCACCGAGTCGCAGTCCGCGATGGCCCTGGGTGAGGCCCCTGTTGAGGCGGGCGCGGCCCCGCACAAGCTGAGGCAGGGACTCGACAAGGGCACCTGCGTCGTAGCGGGCGACGGCATCAAGATGGCGCCCGGGCAGGCGTCCATCACGGTCCGGACCCACTACATCTCGACCGACGATGCGAAGGAGATCGCCGAGCGGGCCAAGGCCCGCCGGGCCGGCGTCGAGACCAAAGACGGTGAGGTGGAGGCGGCGGAGGAGGTCGACCACCTCGTCAACGCCCTCGAGGTGCTCGGGGACGGCAAGCGCGTCCAGACCTCCGAGGTACTGCGGCGGCTGATCACCACACGGCCCGCCGTGTACCGGGGCTGGGAGCTCGCCGACCTCACGCGGGTGCTCACCGAGGCGGGCGCCGAGCCGGTCAAGACCCGCTCGGACGACGGCAAGGCCGGGGTCGTGTGCGTGTCCACGGCCCGGGTCATGGAGGCGATCGAGATGCGCGGGGTAGCCGCCGAACTCGACGCGGAGTGACGGGGGAACCGAGGGAGGCAGTGAGGGAGGCGCGGAAATCTGAGGGAGTTCTCCCTCACCGCCTCCCTCAGCCGCCTCCCTCACTCTGACCTGCGAGAACACCCCAGTGAGGGAGTTGAGGGAGGCGAGGGAGCCACCTCCGCGACGGGCCCCGCCGACCCGGTTTTCGAGGTCTGCAGCCCCTCCCTTCGCCTTCTTCCCCGGATACACACAGTGATCAAGGAGACCGAGATGGCCCGCAAGAAGAGCGACCCCAAGAAGAACGAGCCCGCCGAGGTGGACCACGAGCAGGTGGCCGCCCTGCACCAGGTGACGGCGAACCTCGCCTTCGCGAGCGGCAACCCGCTCGCCGCTCTCGCCGCCATGAGCGCCGCAGCGCTTCACCGGCAGGAAGCCAAGAGGAGCCCGAAGAAGACCGGCAAACCGGCCCGGTAGAGGGGGCCCGTCTACCACCCCCCGCTACCTGACACCGCTGTGGCGGGGGTCTACCCGGCCCCCGTCGGTAGCGGGGGGCCGCTACCCCGGTAGTGCCCCCGGTAGAGGCCCTGTGACCTGCGAGGTAGCGGGGGGTAGAGGGGGTGCGGCTACCCCACCGCCAGGGCCGTTTCCGCTCTCCCCGGGGGCGCCTTCGCAGAACTGCCCCCCGTCTGTCAGACCGTCCCGGAAGGATTGACCCATGACCGACCAGAGCACCGCCTTGCCGACCGGCGCAGGGCTCATCATGACCACGCTCGACCTCGCCCGGCAGGTGGAGCAGGGCGGCACCCGGTGCGTCGAGAGCCTCGCCGCTCACGGCCGCGCTCTCGCCTACGCCTACACGTTCCCGGCCCACCAGGGCGTCAACGGCGCCCGCCCGGACAGCGGAGACCCGCGCGTCGACCTGATGCGGCGCGTCAGCTACGACGGCAACGGCGTGCTGGCCGTCACGGCCGGGGAGATTCGCCGGACCTACGGCACCGCGGAGGCCGGCCGCGTGAGCCTGGCCGGGCACAACCTGTGCACCCTGCCCGCCGTGCTGCCCGACGACGACCAGGCGCCCGTGATTGTCTTCTCCGGGATCGCCCCGGGCATCGGGTCACTGCTGTCCCGGGTCGCCCACGACGACCGTGCCGGGGTGGAGGCTGCCCTCGAGGACCTGTTCGCCCGGATCGTGCGCGGTGTGCGCGAGCCTCACCCGATGGACTACTGACCCGGCCCGCAGCCCCCGAGCGTCCGCGCCCGGGGGCTGCTTTCGCTTTCCCGCACGTGATGAAACCGGTCGCGGCGCGGTACCCTGGCCCCATCAGTTTCCGCACGTGACGAAAGACGGGTGCCCAGTGCTGACGGCCCTGACCGCTTGCCCGATCTGCCGGGGCGCTGTCCCGCAGCCCGCCCGGGGCCGGCCCCGGGCCTACTGCTCCCGCGCGTGCCAAGCCAAGGGCTACCGCGCCCGCGCGACGGCGGCTGCTGCTGTTTCCGCACGTGTCGAAATGCCGGGGGATCCGGGCACGCCACTGCGGGAGCACGGGGACGCGCTGCTGGCCGCGGCCCGCGAAATGGCACGCGCACTCGACGACGGGGCGGCGGCTCCGGCGGCGGCGACCCGCCTCGCCCGGGCCGCCCGGGAACTCGCCGCGTGGGCCGACACCTTCGCGGCACCCGCCCCCGCATCGGCTCCTGTCGCCGCGCCCGCACCGCCCCGAATTCCCGCACGTGACGAAACCGGCACCGAGGAACAGCCGCGGCGGCGCCCGCCCCGGACGGCCAAGGAATCCGCACGTGACGATTCCGCGCCCGCCCCGGCACCCGCGCGCGCGGGTGCGGGAGGCATCGAGCCCCGGCCGCAGAAGCTGCCGAAGAAGAAAGCGCAGGCCGTCGTCGACGCCGCCGAGCTGGTCCGCGACCCCGAGCACCGCGAGAACCACCGCTGGATCCTCCGCTCCGGCGACACCGTGCTCGGCTACGTCCAGCCGTCCTACGGCGGCGTGAGCCGATCGGGGCGCAACGGGTGGATCAGCCGTTTGGGAGGCCACCCCGGACCGCGCTGCAAGAGTCGCGACGGGGCAGCGATGGACCTGGCGGCGAGCTGGATGCGGCTCGTCACCGCCACCCCGAAGCGCACCATCACCGGCTGACCGCCGCCGTGACCCGCACAACACAGGCCGCGTTAGGCCACACGAAACAGGAGGCACCGCCCATGGCCGACTCAATCGTCAGCACTGTCCTTGGCCGCCTGACCGGACTGTTGAACAACCGGTCCGCACCCCGGGCGCCACTGCCTCCGCCCCGGACCGCAGCCGGGACGCCAGAGCAGCCCTCCAAGGCCACCATGGACCGCCGGTCCTGGTACATGCCCCGGGAGTCTGCCGACGCTCTCTCCACAGCGGTCGAAGAACTGCACCAGGTGACCCGCAAGCCCAAGCACGCCGTTATGGCCGCGCTGGTCGCCGTCGCCCTCGATCACCTCTCGGAGGTCGAGCAGCGCGTCACCGAACACCGCGCCCCGCAGTAGCCCTAGACGCCCGGGGCGGTCTGACCAGGCGGTTAGCTGGCTAGCTAGCATGCAGGCGAGCAAACGAGCCAGCAAGCCGAGTGGAGGAGAGATGGCGCGACGGGTGGCGTTCGTCAACAACAAGGGCGGGGTGGGGAAGACGACCACGACCGTCCGGCTGGGGGAGGCGCTGGCCAAGGCGCGGTTCCGGGTCCTGGTGGTCGACCTCGACCCGCAGGGCAACGCGTCGCGGCGGCTGGGGTGGGCCTACGACCAGGAGGCTCCTCAGCTCACCATCTCCGAGGCGATCCAGGCCGATCGGCCGGGGGTGGCGGCTCAGGTGATCCAGCCCATCGGGTGGGAGGTCGAGTACGCGGCTCGGATCGCGCTGTGCCCCGCGCGGCTGGAGCTGGAGAACCGGATGGCGGAGGCCGGGGTGGCCGGCGCGTGGCGGCGGCTCGCCAAGGCCCTGGACGGGGCGGACGACGGCTTCGACTACACCCTGATCGACTGCCCGCCGTCGCTGTTCCACCTGACCCAGCTCGCGATGGCCGCCGCGCACCACGTGGTCGCGGTGACCGAGCCCGAGTACGACTCGGTGGAGGCGGCCGTCCGCGTCCGCGACTTCATCACGCAGCGGGCCGCCGACCTGGCGAACCCGGACCTGGCGTTGACCGGGGTCATCATCAACGCCATGCAGAACCTGGCCTCCCACTCCGACCAGCGCGACAGCGTGCGGGAGCTGTTCGGGGGCCTGGTGTGGGACCCGGTCGTCAGGCACCGGTCGCTGCTGGTGGACGCGGACGGCGACGAGCTGCCGCTCACCGAGGTGCGCGGGGAGAAGGCGAACGAGGTCCGCGCGACCTACGAGCTGCTGGCACAGCGATTCGTGAAGGTGATCCCGGCATGAGCGCCCGTCGGCAGCGCAAGACCGTCAGCGGCACGACGTCGAACGCGGCGCTGACCCCGAACACCGAGTCGCTGCGGGTCGGCGACGAGACCACGGTGCGGCCGGCACCGGCCCCGAAGGCGGAGAAGCGCACCCGGGTGCCGTTCGGCTCGTACCTCCCGCCGGACCTGCAGCGCGAGTTCAAGGCGGCCTGCGTTCTGCGGGGCGTCGAGATGCAGGACGCCTTGGAGCAGGCCATCCGGCAGTGGCTCGCAGAGAACTCGCCAGCTAGCTGACTAGCTGGCTAGCCGCACGTCGTCAGTGTCGGCGCGGGCCGGTAGAGTCGGCTTCCTGGCAGGACGCGCCTGCCCGAGCCGCCGCCGTCCGGCGCCCACGCAGCCGGCGGCACCGTCCGGCCAAGGTCCCCCGGGCCGCGCGTTCCCTCTTCTTCTGCACCGTCGTCGGCAACGCGCATCCGCGTTCGTCCCGTCCGGCGGCAAGCGCGTGGGCATGCCGCCAGAGCGGAGCGACACGAGATGCCCAAGCACGACAGCAAGCGCAAAGCGCAGGTCCGGGCCCACATGGCGCGCACCGGCCTGCCGTACACCGCCGCCGCGCAGGCCCTCGAAGAGGCCACCTGTCGGCCGCGGTTCGCCGACGAGGACGGGGTGGGCGAGGAGCGCATCCCCTGCTACGAGGAGGTCAAGCGGCGCTTGGACGAGGCGGGCGAGGTCACCGACCAGGAGGCCGCGGCCCTGCGCGAGGGCCAGCAGCATGACCCGTACCGGCAGGCGCAGGCGTTCGACGCCCGCGCGGCGGCCTGGCTGGACCTGGCCGGCCTCGCCGAGGGCAGCGTCTACCACGCCGCGTGCATGCTGGCCCACTTCCAGGACCAGCGCACCGCCGCCGTCATCCGGTTCGAGCACAGCATCCCTACCCTGTTCCCCCGAACCATGGCCGCCAAGGTCGGGCTCCAGTGCTGCCAGTGGTGCGGGCGCCCGTGGCAGGCCGATCCCACCGGCGCCTGCGAGCACTGCCCACGACTGACCTGGGGCCCGACCCCGCGCAGCGCGCAGGAGGCCGCCACCGGCCCCACGCCCCAGCCGGTCACCCGCGAGCAGCTGACGCCGACGCCCGCCTACGACGACTGAACCCGGCGCCGACCTGCGGGTTAGCCAGCTAGCCGGTTGTACTGGCTAGCTGACTAGCCGTCGGCTCCGCTAGCGTGGTGGCACGGCAAGCCGCGCCCGCCGTCCACTGCCGCCACCAGCGCCCACGCCGCACGGGTGGCACAGCCGGTCAAGGTCTCCCGGGGCCCGCGTTCCTGACATCCGCCTGCCCGGCCTCGTGCTGCCGCCGGCGGGACGCGTGGGCCCCGCCGAGCTGGGAGAGCACCATGCCGAAGAAGCAGAGCACCGCCGCCAAGCGGGCCCGCACCGCCACCCGCCGAGGCGGGAAGTACACCACCGCCCTCCGCGCCGAGCAGGCTCCCGCAAGGCCGACCCCGGCGCGGCCCGGCTTCGCCGTGCGCCAGGCCGCCGACCTCCCCGCCGGGCGAGCGAACGAGGTGACGCGCCGGGTCCTTGACCTGCTGTACGGCACGGCCACGCACCGGTGGGCCATGGCCGGGTACTACCGGGCACTGGACGAGCGGTGGCTACTGGGCCTGGCCTACGCCATGCTGACCGACCAGCTGCCCGAGCTGCGGCCCGACCCCGAGCAGCTGCGCGCCGCCGTCGACGCCGACGACCTGGCCGCCGTCGACGCCCTGATGGAGCCGCTGGACCAGGCCGTCATCCGGCTGCTCGGCACCGAGCCGGAGCTGTGGTGGAGCGGGACCAAGGCGCGCTTCGACGCCTACGTGACCGAGCTGCGGGAGCGGGAGCTGCCGCCGCTGGCCGACCGCCCGGCACTCGACCGGTGGGACCAGGAGGCCAGGCTCGCCGATCAGTGGGACCGGGCGTGGACGGAGTACCGCAACGGGTCCGGCTACATGGAGAGGAACGGGGTGTTCTGGTGGGCCCCCTCCGAGCACCTGTGCGTGCTGCTGGCCGACCGGCATGGCGCGTTCCGCCCGCGCGCCCGGGTGCGGCTCGCCGACGGCCGCCAGGCCCTGGTGATCGCACCCGTGTGGGCCGAGTCGGGTCCTCCGGTGGCCTACCGGGTCCGCCAGCTCGTGCCCGCCCCACACGACCACGCCGAGCCGGGGAAGCTCATCCCGGACAGCCGCGGCGACGGCGAGACCGTGCCCGCCGCCGACTGCCACCCCTGGGCCCCCGAACGGTAGTCGCACCTCTCGCACAGGTGCGAGCGATCGCATGCGCGCGCCCGGCGGATGCGGAGATCTCCTCTTCCTGGTGCACAGGAAGAGGTGTCGACCCCGCGTCGCACCTTGCACACGCGGTCTGACCTGGGAGAACTGCGGCACCTTGCACAGGAGCGCTGCAACCGGCCGCGAAACCGCCGCCGGAACCACCGACGGCCCCTCCGGCGAGCCGCCCGCGAAACCCCCGGGGGAACCGGGGGCCTTCCCGCGCCTGCTAGGTCTAGCACCCCGGGCTGCTAGACCTAGCAGGGCCGCTAGCAGCCCGTCTGCGGCCTGACCTGCGGCCTAGCACCTAGCAGCCGGTCGACTCCTTGGCGGCCGGAGCGCGCTCCGGCCGCCGGCGGACACCCCCGGCCCGGGTGCTAGGAGACTCCGCGCGGCAACCGCTCTGCGGAATGCGGCTGTTGCCCGCCTGTGTGGCAATCACCCGGCCATGTGCCGGTTCTGATGTCGCGTGGGTGCCCGCATGGCGCGGGTGGCTCATCTGCCTTCCTGGCTCCGGATAATGTTTCTTCTATGGAGCTAGAAAAGGGAGTTGGCGAACACATGACCGAACTCGTTCCGGCCCGTACCGCGTCCGCCACCGCACCGCGTACCGGCGGACGGCGCGGGCTGTCACCCCAGGCTCAAGCCGCGGTCGCTGCCGGTGTGCCCGACTCGACCCGCCGGGCCTACTCCGCCGACTTCCGCGCGTTCATCGAGTGGTGCGCCGCCAGCGGTGACGACGCTCTGCCCGCAGAGCCGGACACCGTCACCGAGTACGTCACCACGCTGACCACCACACCCCGCGAACGGACCGGGCGCCCGTACTCGCCCGCCAGCATCGAACGGATCATCGCCAGCATCCGCACCGCCCACAAAGCCGCCGGCGAACAGCCACCGGAGACCAAAGGCGCCCGCAAGGTCCTCGCCGGGTACAAGGCCGCCCTCTCCGAGTCCGACGACGACACCGACCGGCAGCACGCCCAAGCCAACCGCGTGGATGCCGCCGTCCCGGCCGTCCTGCGCAAGTTCGTCGCCACCCTCGACCGCACCACCCTCAAGGGCAAGCGGGACGCCGCCCTGCTGCTGCTCGCCCACGCCATCGCCGGACGCGCCAGCGAGCTGGTGGCACTCAACATCGGCTCGGTCACCGTCGACCCCGACGGCCGCGGCATCGCCGTGAAGGTGTACCGCAAGAAGCTCAAGAAGTGGACCGAGCCGAAGGTGATGTACGGCAGCCACCCCGCCACCTGCCCCGTGCGCGCCGTCCTCGCCCTCATCGAGGCCCTCGCCGAGCAGGGCCGCACCACCGGCCCGCTGTTCGTCCGCGTGAACCGGCACGGCAAGATCCCCGGGCCCATAACCCGCCACGGCCGCACCATCGGCGACCCGGACGGCCGCATGACCACCGACGCCGCCGCCGACATCGTCCAGGCCGCCGCCGAAGCCGCCGAGGTCGACGGCCGCTGGCGCTCCCACAGCATGCGCCGCGGATTCGTCACCGCCGCGCGCGCCGCCGGTAAGGACCTGGTCGACATCGGCCGGCACGGCGGATGGGCCGACGGCTCCAAGGCCCTGCTCGCCTACATCGAGGAAGACGACGGCTGGAGCGACCGCAACCCGCTCATCGGCATCGGACTCTGACCACCACCGGCTCGACCGAGGGGCCCGGACCGCCACCACGCGGCCGGGCCTCACCGCCGCCCACCCCCGCCGGCGGACGCCAGGAACACGCCGAGACCCCCGAAACCGGGGGGTGCCGAATCGGCCTGTCCGGCCTGTCAGCGCACGTCACGAACTGTCCCGCGAACTGTCCGTGGCCTGTCGCCCGACACACCACTGCCAGGCCCACGACGCACCGCGCCACATCGCCGACAGTCCCGCGACAGTCCGCCGACAGTCCGCCGACAGGCCGAAAGCCAGGACCGCAACGAGTTCCCCGGTGTCCCGCCACACGGGAAACCGGCCTCTCAGCAGCGGCCCGCGTCAAAAGTGCTAGAGGTGTGCGCTCACCGACCCCACCACAACCGGCGCCACCCTCACCCCCACTCACCGACCACCCGACACCGACCATCACCCACCGGCCCCCGTGCACCCGTCACCGATCGCTCGCACCTATGCATCACGGTCCGACGGCCACCACCCGCAGTCCTCACCCGCTTCGGCATGGGCCAGGCGGTGCTCGTTGTACTCGCAACGGGGGCACCACTGGCACCCCGGACAGAGCTCCCGACCGCACTCCGCGCAGCGCAGCGTCTCCGGCACCCGGCAGAGCTCTCGGCGCAGACCCTCTGGCAGCTCCTCATCGGCCATGCCTCCAGCCTCCCGCGACCCCGGCATGGTCGAAGCTCTTGCATTCACAAAGTCACAAGGATCCATGCGACAAAGCCTCATACAAACCACACCTAGGCATTCCCAACGAGACGGAGCCAGACCAGCCGAGCCGAGCAGCTGCACGCCGACGAGCGCCAGAAGCACGACGAGACCCCCGAAAACCGGGGGGTCGGATTTTCCTTGGAGAGCTTGTCAGCGCAGGTCACATCTTGGATGCCTCCCTGGAGGCCCTAGTCAGGCTCCAAGCAACGAGCACCAGGACGACGAGCACGACCAGGAGCACCAAGAGCAGCCCAAGCCAGCCGAGCATGAGCACCAGGAGCACGAACCAGAACCACAGCTGAGCACAGCCCAAAAACACGGCACACGGCACACCTCTTGCATTCCGGCCGCTACGTTTCATCAGTGACGAATCAGCGACCCGAGAACCAGAGCCCCGACAGCGCCGAACTGCCCGTCATAGCCGAGCAGCAGAGCACCCGCGAACGGCTGACCGTGACCCGCCGCACCTGTGCCTGGTGTGGCGCATGGGTGCCCTACAAGGGCAGTGGCCGACCCGCGCGGTACTGCTCACCCGCGCACCGTCAGCGCGACTACGAGCTGCGTACCGCCACCGCCCGCGCGCAGACCGCCACCGCCCAAGGCGAGCGCAGCACCGCCCCCGTGCGGGAAGTCGTCGAGCGCGTGGAGACCCGCACCCGCACCGTCATACGCCAGGGCCCGCCCATCGTCGCCCGCTACCAGCGGCCCACCCTCGCCGACTGGTTGCGGCTGCTGTACGACCTGCGCCGCGAGACGTTCCCGCCCGCAGCCGCCGCCGAGCTTGCCGACCTGTGCGACCAAGCAGCCCGCGCTTTGCGCGCCAGCCTCCCCGCGGAGCAGCCCAAGGCGCCCGCCATTCCACCGCCCCGACAACGCTCCAAACGCCGCAAGAAGCGCCGCTGATTGCGTCACTGATGAAACTCTCCCCGACCCCGTACAGTGCCAAGGTATCGTCACCCGCTGGTGCCGATACGAGAGGCGCCATGTTGCCCGGATGAGCACCGCCGCTGCCCGCTGAACTGACGAGCCGGACGCACTCCTGGCGACTCCAGAGCGCACCGCTGACGCGCCGCGAGCCGGTCGTCGGCAACGCCGGAGCCACGCGATCAGACGCCGGAGCAAGATATTCGCTCAGCCCGGCTGATCCCGGTTCCGGCCGCCGCCGGTCGCTCTGCTGAGGAGTGATCGGAGACCGCCATGGCGGAGCAAGTTGTCCCGTTGGATAGTCCAACGGGAGCGGCCCGACCGGGCAGCAAGTTATCGGCGAAGACCGTCTTCCGGACCGAGGGCGGCCCGGACGCGAGACACTGCCCGCGTGACACACTCCCGCCGCCCGCTGGGCACCGGACCGCACCCCGTCGAGCAGCAGGACGACGCGCCGCGACGGCGCCCGCGGCTGCCCGCCGAGCCGGACGAACCGAGCACCGCCGAGACGGTTTTCCCGGCACCCGCACGCGAGGCCGGCACCGCACCGACGCAGGGACGGCGACCACTCGGGCAACGCGACTGAGCACCCGCGTCCGCGCGGAGCAAGTTAGTGGATAACGTCACCTTACGGAGCCGTCAGCCGCCCCAGTCGGGCACGACCGGGGTCACTCCTGGGGGATTTTCGCGCGGCGGGAGAACAGCCCGGTACCGGCGTCGGCGGCCCCGACCGGACCGGATTTCCGGTCGCCCGCGCACCGGCCTGGCCGGGCCGACGAGTGGATCGGGAAGCATCCCCGCACACCGATATACAGTCGCGCCCGCACGGCAGTGGCTCGAAGGCCCGGTGAGCTGCACCCCTTGCCCGCACAGGGGCGTCGCATCCAAGCAGGACGCCCGATACGACGCCGGATGCGACACCCGAAACGACGGGGCACACGCCACCGAGCCACCACCGAGCCACCGGAAAACAGCCCGCCAATAAGCCCGGTGGTACCAGGGCCGCTTGCCGCGCCCTGGACCCAGGCCACGCCCGGCATCCTCCAGCGCGAAACCGCATCACCGG
>Ga0213875_10000817_pt1 | contig 23214 bp, 24 predicted proteins | sample BarmaccomBMRX_R8_FD_160105 | JGI IMG/M metagenome (GOLD analysis project Ga0213875, IMG submission 160105) | Root-associated microbial communities from Barbacenia macrantha in rupestrian grasslands, the National Park of Serra do Cipo, Brazil - RX_R8 | ecosystem: Host-associated > Plants > Roots... | reverse complement strand
GGGCGCCGGATGGTGCCCGGCCCGCTTCCGCGAGCCGGGCACCATCGTGAGGACTACCCGTCACAGCCGGATCCCCGGTTGCTCATGCCGCTCCATCCGGTTAGCCGCTGATTCCCGCGGCCTTGCAGCCCGGTGCGTACTTGCCCGCGCACAGCTGCGCCGCCGGCACGAACTTGTCCGCGATGACCGTGCTGCTCATGTTCGCGGGCGTGACCCACTTGGGGGTCAGCAGAACCGACGGTACCGCCTGCTTGGTCTGCGGGTCAGTGGTCGAGCCGTTGAGCAGGCTTGACGGAGGCGTGTCGCCCGCCCGCACGTACAGCGCCAGCGCGGCCGCCGCCTGGGCCTCCAGGTAGATCGGCTTGTACACGGTGCCGCACTGGTAGCCGGCCAGGATGTTCTGCAGGCCGGTCAGCGTCGCGTCCTGCCCGGTGGTGGGGAAGGTCTTCGGCTTGACGCCCTGGTTCTGCAGGTAGTGGATGATCGGCGCGCCGTTCTCGTCGTTCGGGATCAGCGCGGTGTTGATGTTCTTGTGCGCCGTGTACTGCTGCTGGAACTCGCTCAGCGCGGTCGGCGGGTCCCAGGTCCCCGCGGGCTGGCTGACTTCCTTCCAGCCCGAGCCGAAGTGCGGGGCGAGCACCGCGTCGTAGCCCTGGGCGAACAGCGTGGCGTTGTTGTCGGTCGGCGCGCCCCTCATGACGATGACCTGCGGGTTCTTGACGCCCCAGGCGCTGACGCAGGACACCAGGCCCTGCCCCATCGTCTGGCCCACGACCACGTTGTTGAAGCTCACGTAGTACTTGCGGGTGCCGCCGAGGGTCAGCCGGTCGTAGTCGATGACGGCCACGCCGTGCGAGGCGGCGTAGGACTCGATGTGCGCGCCGACGCCGGAGTCGATCGGGTCGACGACCAGCACCCCCGCGCCCTTGGTGATGTCCGACTGCGCGTCGCTGAACTCGGTGGAGTCGCTGCCGAGCGCGTTCTGGATCACGAACTGCGACGAGCTCATCCCGGCCTGCTGGAAGGATTCCTTCAGATACGGGGCGTCGAACTCCACGTAACGGGTTGACGAAACGGTGTCGGGCAGGATCACCGCGACGTTGCCCTTGCCCTTGGATACCAGGGGCTTGAGCGTCGCCATCGCCGAGAACGTGTTGTCCAGAGAGCTCACCGACAGCTGCGGCGCGGAACTGGTGTTGGAGCCGGTGCCGGACGTGGTATTGCTGCCGCTGGGGGAACTGCTACTGCTGCTGCTGCATGCGGCGATAAGCAGAGCGGCGCTTACGGCGGCCGCCGTCAGGCCCGCTCTTCTGGTAACTGAATACAACTAAATCCACCTCGCTCGTGGGCGGGGACCTGCCTGAACATGTACGAAACCAAAATCCGCACGATGGTCACTGGCGGACCAGCGTCTACCGGGGAATGCTAAGCGTGGCCGCAGAAACGGTTTCGTTAATATCCCGGTAAACCTGTTAAAAAACCGTTAACGGGGCCGTTACTCCCCGGCCAGCCTGTACCCAGCGCGGGGCTGCGTGAGGATCAGGGGGGCGGCGCCGGCGGCCTCGAGCTTGGCGCGCAGGCGGCGGATGTAGACGCGGACGTACTCGGTCTCGGTCTCGTATCCGCGGCCCCAGACCCGGCGCAGCAGGTGGGCGCGGGAAAGCAGCTTGCCGCGGTTGAGGGCGAGCTCCCGCAGCAGGGCGAACTCGGTCGGGGTGAGGTGCACGGCCACGCCGCCCCGGCGGACCTGCTGGGCCGCCAGGTCGATCTCGAGGTCGCTGATCGTGATGACGGACGGCACCGTCTCCGGCGCGGAATCCGCCGGACGGGTGCGGCGGAGCGTGGCCAGGATACGCGCGAGCAGCTCCTCGATGCCGAACGGCTTGGTCATGTAGTCGTCCGCGCCCATGTTCAGCGCGGTCACCTTGTCCCGCTCGCCGCCGCGCGCCGATACCACGATGATCGCCACCGACGACCGCTCACGGATCATCCGGCACAGTTCGAAGCCGTCCGCCTCGGGCAGCATCAGGTCGAGCAGGACGATGTCCGGCTGCTCGGTGTCCAGCAGGGCCAGTGCCCGCATGCCGTCGGCGGAGACGAGCGTGTCGAAGCCGCGGACGGCCAGGTTGGACCGGATCAGGTCAACAATGTTCGGGTCGTCCTCGACCACAAGCACTCGAGTCGTCATAGCCTGCTCAGGCACCGGGTCTCGCTCCCATCGCCGTCGCCACCTCACGCGGCACCGCCGGTGTCTCAGGCCGTTCGTGCCGCCCCCTCCGCTGCGCCGCCTCGGCCCCCGGCGTGGGCGCGGCGGCCGCCCTCGCGGGCCCGGCCGGCATCTCCACGGGCAGGTGAATGCGGAAGCACGTGCCGCGCGCCGCCTTCTCCAGCTCGATCCGGCCGCCGTGAGCTGCCACGATACCGCTCGCTATGGACAGCCCGAGCCCGGCTCCGGCGGTCCGCGAGCGGTGCTGCCGCACCGACTCCGCGGGAGCCTGCAGGACGTCCGGCGGCAAACCTTCCCCGTCGTCGGCGACACGCACGAGCACGGCGCCGGGCCGGTCGGCGGCGGCCGTGACCACCACCCTGGTGCCGGGCGGGTTGTGCACCAGGGCGTTGGTCAGCAGGTTCACGAAGACCTGCTCCAGGCGGTCGTGGTCGGCCCAGATCGCCGGCAGGTCCCGCTCGCAGCTGACCTCCACCAGGGGAGCCTCGACCAGGGGAGCCTCCGCCCGCGGCTGCCGGGCGGGCGGCAGGCAGGCGAGCGCCGCGTCGAGCACCAGCGGGATGTCGCACCAGTCGCACTGCAGCCGGAGGATCCCGGACTCGATCGCGGAGAAGTCCAGCAGGTCGTTGACGAGGCGGCCGAGACGGGACGACTCGGCGGCGATCCGGGAGAGGAACCGTTGCTGCGACTCGGCATCCCAGGTCACGTCCGGCTGCAGCAGGCTGGAGGCGTAGCCGGTGATGGCGGTGAGTGGCGTGCGCAGCTCGTGACTCAGGCGGCGCAGGAAACCGCGCTGGAGTTCCTGGGACTGGCGCAGGGTCATGGCCTCCTGGTGCGCGGCCAGCGCCTTCTCGCGCTCCAGCGCGAGCCGCAGCGAGTGCGCGGCATCCTCGAGCAGGTTCGTGGCGTCCTCGCTGGGACTGCCGTGGCGCCAGCTCGCCGCGAGCACGTTCCGGCCGCCGGGCGCGGCGAACGTCACGGAGAGCAGCCACTCACCGTCGGCACCGGCCCCGTGTACGGCCGTGCCGTCGCGCCCTGGCCGCGCGAGAGCCGCCTTCGCGGCGCCGAGCATCGCCTGTGTCGCGCCCGCGCGTGCCGCGGGGGACGAGCCGGAGAACGCGCGGCAGGTGGACGGGCCTTCGGGCTGCTGGGTGACGAGTGCCACCTCATCAGCCTCCAGGCCCCGCCGGAGGGCCTGCAGCGCGATGCTCAGCCCGTCGGCGACCGGCACGGGCCCCGCCAGCGTCTCCAGCACCTCACGGATGGTCTCGAGCACCCGGTTGCGGGCGGTGACCTCGTCCAGCAGCCGGTCGCGCTCGATGGCGCTCGCCGCGTAGCCGGCGTAGAGCGTCGCCAGGTCGAGGTCGTCGCGCTGCGGCTTGCCGGTGATGCCGCGAAAGACGGTGATGACGCCGAGCAGCCCGCCGGGGCCCAGCACCGGAACCGACCATGAGCTGGCGACCCTGGCCGACCTCGCCAGGTCACCGAACGGCGCCCAGGTGCCGCCGGCCCGGATGTTGTCCTCGATGACCGGGCGCTCGGTCGCGGCCGCCATCCCGACCGGGCCGCCGGCCGGCCCGGGAGGCAGCCGGGACCACGCGGAAAGCAGCGGGGCGGGCAGGCCGAGGGAGGCCGTGCAGACCAGCGAGGACTCCTCGAAGAGATGGATGCACAGGCGCTCGCTGCCGAGCGCCGCGCCCAGCGCCGACAGGATCAGCGACAGGCTGGACGACGGGTCCGACGACACGAGGCGGCCGGTGAGCCCGTGCAGCCGGGTGAGCTGCCGGCGGGCGGACGAGTCGACCTCCTGCCCCGACACCAGCGCCACCACGTCGTCCGGGTGTACCTCGCTCGGATCGACCTCGGCGATGAGCCGCCCGTGCCTGAGCACCGCGATCCGGTCGGCCAGCCGGAACATCTGGCTGATGTCGTGGCACGCGAGCACGATCGTCGTCCCGCGCTCCCGCAGCCGCATGATCAGGTCCTCGACCAGTGCCGATTCCTGCACGCCGACGGACGCGGTCGGCTCGTCGAGCAGCAGCAGCCGGGGGTCGTAGGCCATCGCCCTCGCGACCGCGACGAGCTGGCGCTGGCCTCCCGACAGGGACCGGACGGAGCGCGTGGTGTCCCGCAGCGGGATGCCCAGCCGCCGGAACAGCTTCGCCGCGTCGGTGTGCAGGTAGATGTCGGACAGGAAATGCCGCCTGCGCTCCTGGCCGAGCAGCACGTTGGACGCGACGTCGAGGTTGTCGCAGAGCGCCAGGTCCTGCCACACGACGCAGACGCCCCGGCGCCGGGCCGCGATCGGGTCGGGCGGGAGGGACCGGCCGTCCACCTCGATCGAGCCCGAGCTCGGCGCGATGTCCCCGCCGACGCAGCGCAGCAGCGTGGTCTTGCCGGCGCCGTTCTCGCCCGCCAGGGCCACGAGCTCCCCGGCCCGCACGTCCAGGCTGACGCCGTCCAGCGCGGTCAGCGTGCCGAAACGGACGGTGAGCCCGGACATGGACAGATGCGGCGCCGGCCCGGCGGGGGACCGGCCGGGCACCCGGGACATGGCAAGGGCGTTCACCTGGACATTGTGATCCCAATACGCCCCTAACACCAATAACGGGTAAGGCGCGAACAAATAACGCCGCAGGCAGGCGCTCGATGACGGCGGCGGTCACCTCGCCGGTCCGCGCGGAGCCGCCCAGGTCGGGAGGCAGCACCCCGGCCGCCGTGGTCGCCTCGATGGCGGCCTCCACCCGGGCCGCCCAGGTGTCCAGGCCAAGGTGGCGCAGCAGCAGGGCTCCGCTCCCGATCGCGCCGAACGGGTCGGCGATCCCCTTCCCGGCGATGTCGGGCGCGCTGCCGTGCACGGGCTCGAACATGCTCGGCGCCTTACGCTCCGGGTTCAGGTTCGCGCTGGCCGCGATGCCAAGGCTGCCGGCCAGCGCGCTGCCGAGGTCGGACAGGATGTCGGCGTGCAGGTTGGACGCGACGACCACCGACAGCGACGCGGGGCGCAGCACGAACCGCGCCGCCATCGCGTCCACCAGGCACATGTCGTTCCCGACGTCGGGGTAGTCCGCGGCGACCCGGCGGAACACCTCGTCCCACAGCACCATGCCGTACTGCTGCGCGTTGCTCTTTGTGACGCCGGTGACGAACGGCCGCTGCCTGGTGCGGGCGAGGTCGAACGCGAACCTGATGATCCGTTCGCAGCCGGTCTCGGTGAACAGCGCGGACTGGACGGCGACCTCGCCGCCGCGGCCGCGCGCCGCCAGCGCGCGCCCGCCGAGCCCGGCGTACTCACCCTCGCTGTTCTCCCGGACCACCACCCAGTCCAGCTCCGGTCCCGCGTCGCGCAGCGGGCTCGGCACACCGGGCAGGAAACGCACCGGCCGGACGTTGGCCCACTGGTCCAGGCCCTGGCAGATCGCCAGCCGCAGTCCCCACAGGCTGACGTGGTCGGGAACCGACGGCCAGCCCACCGCGCCGAAGTAGATCGCGTCGAACGCTCGCAGCTCGTCCAGCCCGCCGGCGGGCATCATCGCACCGGTGCGCTCGTAGTAGGCGGAGCCCCAGCCGAACTCCTCCCACTCGGGCGTGAACGCGCCACCGGAGCCCGCCGCGACCGCGTCCAGCACCGCGCGTCCGGCGGCGACGACCTCCTGCCCGATCCCGTCACCGGGGATGACCGCTATCCGGAACGTCTGCTGCGCTGTCACGCCCTGAACTGTACCCACCGGTACAAGGGCGGCGGCGGGGTGCTGGCGAGCGCGTGCCCGCTGGCGTCGTCCGGGTCGTCGGCCCGGCTGACCCTCCACCACGAGGCGTACGCTCTGGCCAGCGCGGTTTGCGCGATGTCCTCGGCGATCCACCGGTCGCCCGTCAGGCCGTACGCAAGCCGGACCAGCCCCGCCCAGCGCGCCGCCGCGAACTCCGCGAAGTCCGCGACGTCATGGCTGACGATGACGTCGGGTACGAGCTCGTCCGACATGAGCGGCTCTCCTGCCACATCACCTACGAGCACCGTACGCCCGGGATGTGTTGCACGGATGTTCGCCATCCTCGGTCGCGCGCGCCGTCACTACCTCTCGGCGGCCCGTACTTTCCGCGATCCGCTCGCGAGGAACGGTGTCCCGGAAACTAAGGTGTCGTATTCGACTCTAAATTTCCACAACGCCGAATAGGCGAACTCGATCACGGAAATCTCGGCCATATGCGACCTCATGTTTCCGTGATCATGAAGAATCGCGGCAAGCCAAACGGCGATGGGCCGGACGCCCCCGTTCAGGGTCCGGCCCATCGCTTCATATTGGGCGGCCGAGCGCCGCGCTGGGTGTGCGGTCAGGAACCGACGGCCGCCGGGTACCTGCGGTCCTCGGGGATCTCATGTCGCGCGTGCCGGCCGCCGCCGCCGAGCCAGCGCGGCAGGTACCAGGTGCGGTCACCGAGCAGCGCCAGCCCGGCCGGCAGCAGGATGCCGCGCACCACCGTGGCGTCGATGAGCACCGCCGCGGCCATGCCGATGCCGAACATCTTGAACTCGATCAGCGACAGCGACGCGAAGATCGAAAACACCGCCACCATGATCGCCGCGGCGCTGGTCACCACCCCGGCGCTGTGGCCGATGCCGTCGGTGATGGCCTGCCTGGTGGACGCGCCGCGCAGCCGCAGTTCCCGGATCCGGCTGAGGATGAACACGTGGTAGTCCATGCTCAGCCCGAAAAGCAGCACGAACATGAACAGCGGCATCCACGTCACGATCCCGCCGTAGCTGGTGAAGCCGAGGGTGGACTGCAGGTGCCCGTCCTGGAAGATCAGGATCATCAGGCCGTAGGCGGCGCCGACCGACAGGAGGTTGAGGCAGATGGACAGCGCCGGTATGGCTACCGAACGGAAGGTGGTCATCAGCAGCAGGAACGCCAGCCCCAGCACGAACACGAACACCAGCGGGGTTCGCGCCGCGAGCTGTGCGTCGAAGTCGTGGCTGCCCGCGGTCTGGCCGCCGACGGCATAGCTGATTCCGGGCACCCCGCCGAGCGTCGCCGGCAGCGCCTGGGTGCGGAGCGTGGCGAGCGCGTGATTGGACGCCGCATCCGTTCCCGCGCCCGCCAGCGGCACCGAGATGAGGAGCACCTGGCCGTTGCCCAGCATGGTCGTGCTGATCGGCTCCCGGATAGCGCCGTGCGTGGCGGCCACCTCGCCGTGCAGCGCGGAGACCGCGGCGGCGACGCGCGGGCTGGACAGGTCCTGCCCGGTGACGACGACCTCGGCCGGCGAGGGGCCGCCTGGGAACGCCCGCTGAATGTCCAGCAGCGTCCGGACGACGGGCACGTTCGTCGGCAGGTCGTGAATGCCGGGGTTCTCCAGGTTCATGCCGAACACCGGCAGCGCGACGGCGACAAGCGCGGCCGCGGCCAGCCCGCCCAGCACCAGCGGGCGCCGCACGACAGCGCGCACCGTGACGCTCCACAGCCGGGAGCCGCGGGCGGCGGTCCGGCGCCGGCCGAGGAAGGGTATCCGGCCCTTGTCGACGCCGCGGCCCAGCAGGGCCAGCAGTGCGGGCAGGAAGGTCAGTGAACCCAGCACGGCGACGCCGACCACGATGATCGTGCCGATCGCGACGCCGGAGAAGACGTCGATGCCGGTGATGAACAGGCCGGCCAGCGAGATCATCACGGTCAGCCCGGAAACAAGGATGGCCCGTCCCGAGGTGGCGGTGGCGACGCGCAGCGCCTCGCCCGGGGTGCGGCCCGCTACCCGTTCCTCGCGGACCCGGCGCAGGTAGAAGAGCGAGTAGTCGATGCCCACCGCCATCCCGACCAGCAGCACGATGGAAGAGGTTGTGCTGTCGACAGGCAGCCAGCGGCTCGGGATGGCGAGCAGTGAGATCGCGGAGATAACCGCCGTTCCGGCCAGCAACAGGGGGATGCCGGCCGCGACCAGGGCGCCGAACACGAGCAGCAGGAGGGCAAGCGAGATCGGCACCGAGGTCACCTCCGCCTTGCGGAAGTCCCGGCTCGTGGTCGAGCCGATCGCCCGGTCGACGCTGGCGCCGCCCGCCTCCTCGACCTTCAGCGCGGGGTGACGTGCCTGCACCGCGGCGACCGCGTTCATCGCCGGGACGACCGCCTTGTTGGCCGTGCCCGAGTCACCGGCGACGTCGAAGGTCACCAGCGCCGACTGGCCGCCGCCGGACAGCAGGCCCGCGCCGCCGCGGCCGAATGGCGACCGCACGTCCTCCGCCGAGGCCGGCACGCCCTTCAGCCCCGCGACGACCTGCCGCACCGCCTGGCGGATCTCCGGGTCGTTGCCGAAGGTACGGCCCGGAGCGCGTGACTGGATGAGCACGCTCTCGCTCTGCATCTTCTGCACGCCGGGACGGTCCAGCACCCGCTCGGCCTGGCCGGCCTGGCCGGGGTCATAGCTGCTCAGGTTGCTGGTGCCGAGCCGCTGCCCGACCATGATGGCCGCGACGACCAGCAGCAGCCAGCCGAAGACCGCGGTCTTTTTGTGCCGGACGGACCATCCGGCCACTCGCTCAACGAAGGGTGCCCGGGTGGGCTGCGTAGTAGTCATGCCGAAAAGAATCCGCCAGCCAGCCGCGCCGGAACCATGGTGCAGCCTTACGGACCCGGGGTTGGGTTAGCCTCACCCCCGGCTGGGGGGCGCGTGGGATAGGTGCGGGGACCCGTCATGCCCTAGCGTCTTAGACATGTTGTTCGTTCGTGCGCTGGCGGCGCTGATCTCGCCCCGCACCTGGCTCGCGGTCATCAGCCACTTCACCGGGCTGTTCACCGGGTTCGTTGCCATCTTCATCGTGACCTTCGGCGTCGGGTTCGGCTTCGGATTCGCGCCGCTCGCGCTGGCCGGCCTGCCGCTGCTCGGCCTCTGCCTGCGGTTCTCCACATGGTTTGGCCACGCCGAGCGGACCAGGCTCGCGGTCATGCTCGGCGCGCGGATACCGGAGTGGCCCGCGACCGCGCGCGGCGGCTACCGCTGGATGGTGATACCGCGCTGGCAGCGGGTCCGTGAGCGGGCCACCTGGGGGGAGCTCGGGTACGGCCTGGTTCGCCTTCCGGTCAGCGCGGTCGCCGTGACCCTGAGCCTGGGCGCGTGGGCGGCGGGCCTGGTCATGCTGACGCTCCCCGCCTACAACGCGGCGCTGCCCAGCGGCGGCGCCGACATCGGCGGCACCGTGCTGCGCGGCGCTCCGACGATGGCCGTCTCGGCCGCCATCGGCACGGCGCTGCTGCTCGCGGCGCCGTGGCTGACCCGCGGCTTCGCGGCCATGGATCTCGCGCTGTCCCGCCGCCTGCTGGCGCCGCCGAGCGACCTCGCCGCCCGGGTCACCGAGCTCGAGCGCAGCCGGGAACGCGTGGTGGACGCGGCGGAGGCGGAACGGCGGCGGATCGAGCGCGACCTGCACGACGGAGCGCAGCAGCGGCTGGTCGCGCTCGCGATGGAGCTGGGCCGCGCCAAGGCGAAGTTCGCCGACGACCTCGACGCCACCAGGGAACTGGTCGACCAGGCGCACTCCGAGGCGAAGGCCGCGCTGACCGAGCTGCGGGACCTGGTGCGCGGCGTGCATCCCCCGGTGCTGTCCGACCGGGGCCTGGACGCGGCGCTGTCCGGCCTGGCCGCACGGTGCCCAGTGCCGGTCGAGGTGCACGTCGATGTGCCGGTACGGCCGAAGCCCGCGGTCGAGGCGGTCGCCTACTTCGTCGTCGCCGAGGCGCTGACCAACGTCGCGAAGCACTCGCGGGCCAGCCACGTCAAGGTCGTGGTGGAAGGCCATGGCTACCCGGGAACGCTCAACGTGTTCATCAGCGACGATGGCATCGGCGGCGCCGACCCGGATGGCGCGGGCCTGAAGGGCCTCGCCGACCGGGTCGCCGGGGTGGACGGGCGGCTGACGGTCGAGTCACCGTCCGGCGGCCCGACGATCATCGCGGTGGAGTTGCCATGCGGGTAGCGATCGCCGAGGATTCCGTCCTGCTGCGGGAGGGCCTGACCCGGCTGCTCTCCGAGGCCGGCCACGAGATCGTCGCCGCGGAAGGCGACGCCGAGTCGTTCCTGCGGGCCGTCACCGCGCAGAAACCGGACGCGGTGGTGGTCGACGTCCGGATGCCGCCGACTTTCACCGACGAGGGACTGCGCGCCGCGCTCCTCGTCCGCGACCGGTGGCCGGACACCGGCGTCCTGGTGCTGTCCCAGTGGGTCGAGGAGCGGTACGCGACCGAGCTCATCTCCGGGCGGCCACACGGCGTCGGGTACCTGCTCAAGGACCGGGTCGCCGACGTCACCGAGTTCCTCGACGCGCTGCGCCGGGTGGCCGAGGGAGGCAGCGCGCTGGACCCCGAGGTCGTCGCGCAGTTGCTCGCCCGCAGCCGCCACCCGCTGGAGTCCCTCACCCCGCGCGAGCGGGAGGTGCTCGCGCTGATGGCCGAGGGCCGCTCCAACTCCGCCATCGCCGAGGCGCTGGTCGTCGGCGGCGGCGCGGTCGAGAAGCACATCAACAACATCTTCACCAAGCTCGGCCTGGCGCCCGGCGACCGCGATCACCGCCGCGTGCTTGCCGTCCTTCGCTACCTCGGAACGGGATGACGACCATGACCAGCGCCCTGCCCATGACCCCGGCCCGCCGCGGCGTCCTCGCCATCGGCGTGCCGATCGTCCTCGCACTGATCGGCTTCACCGGGTTCAGCCTGGTGGCGGACATCGGCCAGGCGAGCTACCCCGTCAGCTACAGCATCCCGGTCGGCTCCGGCCGCGTCACCATGAGCACCGGTGGCGGCGACCTGACCGTGCGCCCGGGCGGCGCGGCCGGGGCGGGGCGCCTCGCCGGCACCGTCGACTACAGCCTCGTCCGCCCGACGCTCACGGTGAACACGACCTCAAGCGGGACCAGCGCGGACTTCAAATGCCACCTGCAGATCGGGAACTGCAACCTGGACGCCACGCTCGAAATCCCGGCGCGGACCGCGGTCTCGCTGTCCTCCGACGGCGGCAACCTGACGGCGACCGGCCTCACCGGCGACGTCACGCTGTCCACCGGCGGCGGCGACCTGACCGTCACGGGGCTTCCCGGCCGCCTGCGTCTCTCCACCGACGGCGGCAACATCAACGGCAGCGCCCTGACCTCGCAGACCGTCAACGCGGGAACCGGCGGCGGCGACGTCACGCTGACGTTCGCGAGCGTGCCGCGGAATGTGCAGATCACCACAAGCGGCGGCAACATCAAAGTGATCCTCCCGCACGGCCGCACCGCCTATAACATCCACGCGACTTCGGCTGGCGGCGCCACCAATTACTCATCCGTACCGCAGGACCAGGTCAGTACGCAGCACGTGATCACCGCGACCACCGGCGGCGGCGACGTCACCATCACCGAGCCCAGCTAACGCGGCGCCGACGGGGGCCGCTGGCGCAATCGGCCCCGCCCTCCGCACCCTCGTTCCTCATCACCGGTGGGGCCGCTGGCGCATTTAGCCCCGCCCTCCGCTCCCCGGTTCCTCATCATCAGTGGGGCCGCTGGCGCATTTGGCCCCGCGCCAGGTACGCCGTGCGGCCCAGCAGGAGGAGGTCAGAGGGTGGAGAAGGCGTCCTCGAGGATCGAGAGGCCCTCTTCGAGGAGGTCCTCGCCGATGACGAGAGGCGGCAGGAAGCGGAGCACGTTGTAGAAGGTGCCACAGGTCAGCACCACGAGACCGGCCCGGTGGCAGGCGCGGGCGACCCGCGCCGCAACGTCCGGGCTGGGCTCCAGCGTGCCGGGCACGGTCAGCTCGACCGCGACCATCGCGCCCCGGCCGCGGACATCGGCGATCTCCGGGTGCTTCTCGGCCAGCTTGCGCAGCCGCGGGAGCATGATCTCGCCGATGCGGCGGGCGCGCCCGGCGAGGTCCTCGGACGCCATCGTCTCGATCGCGCCCAGCGCGGCGGCGCACGCCACCGGGTTGCCGCCGTAGGTGCCGCCAAGTCCGCCGGGGTGCACGGCGTCCATGATCTCCGCGCGCCCTGTCACCGCGGCCAGCGGCAGGCCGCCGGCGATGCCCTTGGCCGTCGTCACCATGTCGGGCACGACGCCCTCGTGGTCACACGCGAACCAGTCGCCGGTCCGGCAGAACCCGGACTGTATCTCGTCGGCGATCAGCACGATCCCGTGCCGTGCGCAAAACTCCGCCAGCCCGGGCAGGAACCCCGGCGGCGGCACGATAAAGCCGCCCTCGCCCTGGACCGGCTCGATGATCACGGCCGCCACATTCTCCTCGCCGGCCTGCGTGTGGATCAGCTCGGTGACGACGCGCAGCGCGTCGGAGCGGCACGCGTCGGGGCCGCCGGGCCAGCGCAGCGGGTAGGCCATCGGCACCCGGTAGATCTCCCCGGCGAACGGGCCGAATCCCTGCTTGTACGGCATGTTCTTCGCGGTCAGCGCCATCGTCAGGTTGGTGCGCCCGTGGTAGGCGTGGTCGAACGCGACGACGGCCTGCCTCCCGGTGGCGTACCTGGCGATCTTCACGGCGTTCTCCACGGCCTCGGCGCCGGAGTTGAACAGCGCCGAGCGCTTCTCGTGGTCACCGGGGGTGCGCCGGGCCAGTTCCTCGCACACCGCGACGTACCCCTCGTACGGCGTCACCATGAAGCACGTGTGGGTGAACCGCGCCGCCTGCTCGGCCGCCCGCGCCACGACCCGCGGTGCCGCGTTGCCCACACTCACGACCGCGATCCCGGAGCCGAAGTCGATGAGCGAGTTGCCGTCCGCGTCGACGATCACGCCGCCCCCGGCGGCGGTGGCGAAGACCGGCATGGTGCTGGACACGCCGCGCGCCACGGCTTGGCTCCGCCGCGCCATCAGCTCGCGCGAGACGGGGCCGGGGATCTCGGTGACAAGGCGGCGCTGCTGGGGGAGACCAGGACCGCCGACTGCAAACTCGGTCATGATCAGCACGATATACCTGCTGAACAGCCCGGTCTTCTGGCCAGCGGCCGACGGCACGCGCCGCGCCCCCGGGCGGGTGGCGCCGCTTGCCGCGCACGGCGAGCCCTTGAACGCTTGCACCGCCGTCGCGGCAGCGCGCGCTCGCTGAGGCGTCTATGGTTATGAGCCCGCAGGGACAGAGCGCGAACTGTTTGACGAAAGGGACGGCGGGGTTGCGGCGACGGGAGAGGACAGGACATGCCGGACCATGACGGGCCGGGCAGTGCCGGGACAGGGCTGTTCGGCGCGGTTTTCGCGGGGGGCGCCGCCGGCGCCGGCGACACGGCCTGGCTGCAGGCGATGCTGGACGCCGAGGCCGCGCTCGCCCGGGCGCTCGAGCGGGCCGGCCTCGCGCCCGCGGGAGCGGGCGCGGCCGTGACGGCCGCCGCCACCGCCGACGCCTTCGACACCAGGGAACTCGGCGAGGCCGCCACGCTGACCGGAAACCCCGTTCCCGGGCTGGCGCGCGCCCTGGCGCGGCGCGTGCAGGGGCCCGCCGCCAGGGCGGTGCACCGCGGAGCGACCAGCCAGGACATCCTGGACACCGCCGCGATCCTGCTGGCCCGCGGGGCGATCGACGCGGCGGGAGCAGACCTGGAACGCGCCGCGGACGCGGCCGCCAGCCTGGCGGCCACGCACCGGTCCACGCTCATGATCGGCAGGACGCTGCTGCAGCAGGCGGTGCCGGTGACGTTCGGCCTGGTGGCGGCCGGCTGGCTGGAAGGCCTGGACGAGGCGCGCGCGGGGCTGGCGTCGGTGCGCGCGCGGCGGCTCGCGGTGCAGTTCGGCGGCGCGGCCGGCACGCTCGCCTCGCTCGGCGCCGACGGGCCGCGGGTCGCGGCGCTGTTCGCCGAGGAACTGGGGCTCGGGCTGCCGGTGCTGCCCTGGCACACCCAGCGGCTGCGGATCATCGACATCGCCACGTCGATGACCAGGGCCTCGGCGGCGCTCGGCAAGATCGCCAGGGACGTGACCCTGCTCGCCCAGACGGAGGTCGGCGAGGTGCGTGAGGGACCGGACCGGGCACAAGGACGGGCACAGGGACCGGGGCCGCGCCGCGGCGGGTCGTCCGCGATGCCGCACAAGAACAACCCGGTCGCGGCGATCGCGATCCTCGCCTGCACCAGGCAGGTGCCGGGCCTGCTGGCCACCCTGGTCGCCAGCGCCGAGCAGGAGCACCAGCGCGCGGCCGGGGCCTGGCACGCGGAATGGCTGCCTTTCAGCGATCTGCTGAGGCTGGCCGGCTCGGCCGCGGCCTGGGGAGCCGAGCTGCTGTCCGGGCTCACCGTGGACACCGCGAGGATGGCCGCCAACCTGGCCGCGGCCGACGGTCTTCCGCTGGCCGAGCACGTCACGTCCCTGCTGGCGGGCGTCATCGGCGGGGCGGAGGCGCACGACATGGTGGCCGGGGCGGCCGAGCGGGCGGTGAGCGCGGGGCTGCCGCTGCGCGACGTCCTGCTCGGGCTTCCCGAGCTCGAGCAGCGGCTGGCGTCGGCCGGCGTCACCGCCGAGCAGATCGAGGCCGCGCTCGACCCGGCCGGGTACCTCGGCGCGGCTGATACGTTCGTCAGCGCGGTACTGGACGCGCACGCGGCCGCCGCGCCCCGCCCGCCGTCCTGACCCGCACAGACCGCGCACGCGCAGAAGCGCAGAAGCGCGGAAGGCTTCGACGGCCTGCACGACCTGGAAGGGAGCGATCATGGACGACGCGGAGCGCACGCGCCAGGGCATGCGGGTCCGGCGCGCGGTGCTGGGAGACGACCACGTGGACCGCGCCATCGAAGGCACGACGCCGTTCACCGAGCCGTTCCAGGACCTCATCACGCGCTACGCCTGGGGTGAGATCTGGGCGCGGCCGGGCCTGTCCCGGGCCGAGCGCAGCATCGTCACGCTCACCGTGCTCGCCGCGCTGCAGCACGAGAACGAGCTGGCCATGCACGTGCGGGCGGCGCTGCGCAACGGGCTCACCGAGGAGCAGATCCGGGAGGTTCTGCTCCAGGTCGCGCTGTACGCGGGGGTCCCCGTCGGCAACCGCGCCTTCGCCGCGGCCCAGCGCGCGCTCGCACCCGGCTCGTGAACCCAGCCGGCTCGTGAACCCAGCCGGCCCTGCACGCCAGCCGGCCCCTGCACGCCAGCCGGCGCGTGCGCGCCAGCCGGCCCGTGGACCAGCCGACTCAGTAAGCAGTCGGCCAATGACGCGCAGTAACCGCCCGTTCGGAATGCTCTCTTTAATATTTTCAGGCTTTGTTGCCCACCTCAGCCTCATTAGCTGCACGGTTGGGCTCTCGGCACGAGCCGCCGTCCGATCTGCGAACAGATGTACTCCAGGCGGCCGACGGGCGGTATCGTTTCCGTAAACGTACAGACTGGAGCGATATGGCGGAGATCGTCTGATGGCGGAGATCGTCTCGCTCGCGGAGGCTGTCCGGCGGGCCATCCGTGACTCGGATTCGGTCGCGATGGAAGGGTTCACCCACCTGATCCCTTTCGCGGCGGGGCATGAGGTGATCAGGCAGCGGCGCCGGGATCTCACGCTGATCCGTATGACGCCGGATCTCATCTACGACCAGCTCATCGGCGCCGGCTGCGCGAGCAAGCTGATCTTCTCCTGGGGCGGGAACCCCGGCGTGGGCTCGCTGCACCGGTTCCGGGACGCCGTCGAGCACGGCTGGCCGGCGCCGCTCGACCTGGAGGAGCACAGCCACGCGGGGATGGCGAACCGCTACGTCGCCGGCGCGTCCGGCCTGCCGTTCGCGGTCCTGCGCGGCTACAACGGCACCGGCCTGGCCGGGGAAGATGGCACCGGCCTGGCCGCACACGGCACCGGCACCATCCGCCCGATCAGCTGCCCGTTCACCGGCGAGACGCTGACCGCGGTCGCCGCGCTCCGCCCGGACGTGGCGATCATCCACGCCCAGCGCGCCGACCGGTCGGGAAACGTCCAGCTGTGGGGGATCGCCGGGGTGCAGAAGGAGGCGGTGCTCGCCTCGAAGCGCTCGATCGTCACCGTGGAGGAGATCGTCAGCGAGCTCGATCCGCGCCCCGGCGCCGTGGTTCTGCCGTCGTGGACGGTGACCTACGTGGCCCACGTTCCCGGCGGCTCGCATCCTTCCTATGCGCTGGGGTACTCGATCAGGGACAACGACTACTACGTGGCCTGGGACAAGATCGGCAGGGACCGGGAGGCGTTCGGCCGCTGGCTGGAGGAACAGGTCTACAGCTGCCCGCTGAACGGCGAGCGAGCATGAACGAGCAAAAGGGTCTCGAGGCGCCCCGGAGGCGCGCGGAAGACGGAGCCTACACCGCGGACGAGATGATGACCGTGGCCGCGGCCCGCGCGCTGCGCGACGGCATGACCTGCTTCGTCGGAATCGGGCTGCCCAGCGCCGCGGCCAACCTGGCCCGCGCGACGCACGCGCCGGGACTGGTCCTCATCTACGAATCCGGAACGATCGGGGCGAAGCCCGGCCAGCTTCCGCTGTCCATCGGCGACGGCATCCTCGCGGAGACCGCGGACACCGTCGTCAGCGTCCCGGAGATCTTCAACTACTGGCTTCAGCCCGGCCGGATCGACGTCGGCTTCCTCGGTGCGGCGCAGATCGACAAATTCGGCAATATCAATACGACGGTCATCGGCGGCGATTACGGTAATCCCAAGGTGCGGCTGCCAGGGGCGGGGGGCGCCCCGGAGATCGCCGCCTCCTGCCGCGAGGTCATCGTCGTCGTCCGGCAGAGTCTCAGGTCGTTCGTCGAGCGGGTGGATTTCGTGACCTCTGTCGGCTACGGGGCCGGTCCCGGTGACCGTGAGCGGCTCGGCCTGACCGGCGCCGGTCCGCAGAAGATCATCACCGACCTCGGCGTCCTCGAGCCCGATCCGCGGACGCTCGAGTTCACGATGACCGGGCTGTACCCGGGGGTGACCGCGGCGACGGCGAGGGAGCGGACCGGCTGGGATCTCGCGATCGCGGGCCGGCCCGAGGTCATCGCCGAGCCGTCCGCGGCCGAGCTTGCCGCGCTCCGCCGCTTTCAGGCGCGTAAGGAGTAACCATGACCGCTGACGTATCCACGGAACGCCCCGCCGCCGGGAGCACCGCCGCCGGGGACACGCTGATCCTGCCCTCCTACGGGCGCGCGCCGGCCGGCAACCACCCCCCGCTCGACTTCACCGGCTACCGGTCCACCGCCCTGCGCCACCCGAAGCAGCCGCTGGTCCTGCTGCCGCAGCGGCTCACCGAGGTGACCGGGCCGCTGCTCGGCGACGAGCTGATCACGCCGACCGACGCGGACCTGACCACGCAGCACGCGGGCGAGCCCCAGGGACAGCGGATCATCGTGACCGGCCGGGTGCTGGACTCGGGCGGCCGCCCCGTACCGGACACGCTGATCGAGATCTGGCAGACGAACGCGGCCGGGCGTTACCGGCACGCACGCGAGCACCATCCCGCCCCGCTGGACCCGAACTTCGACGGCGTGGGCCGGTGCATCACCGATTCCGCGGGCCGGTACCGGTTCGTGACCATCCGGCCCGGCGCGTACCCATGGGGCAACCACTACAACGCCTGGCGCCCCGCGCACATTCACTTCTCGCTGTTCGGCCGGGCGTTCACGCAGCGCCTGGTCACGCAGATGTACTTCCCTGGCGACCCGCTGCTGCCGCTGGACCCGATCTACAACTCGGTGCCCGACGAGAAGGCCAGGCAGCGGCTCATCCCGGAGTTCTCCATCGAGCTGACCCAGCCCGAATGGGCGCTCGCCTACACCTGGGACATCGTCCTGCGCGGCCGCAACGCCACCGTCTTCGAGGGACGTCCCGCATGAGCGGGTTCGTCACTCCGTCGCAGACCGTAGGGCCGTTCTTCGCGATGCGGCTGCCCTGGCGCGACGGGCCCTACGTGGTGCCCGAGGGAACTCCCGGCGCGATCACGATCATCGGCCGCGTGTTCGACGGGGCCGGGAACGTCATTCCCGACGCGCTGATCGAGACCTGGCAGGCGGCGCCCGACGGGACGTTCGCGCACCCCGACGACCCGCGCGGCGCGAGCCCGGGCGGGTATCACGGGTTCCGCGGCTTCGGCAGGTGCGAGACGGCCCCCGACGGCTCCTACCGCATCGTGACGCTGAAGCCGGGCCCGCTGCCCGCACCGGACGGCGGCACGGAGGCACCGCACCTGGACGTGTCCGTCTTCGCGCGCGGCCTCCTGGACCGCGTGGTGACGAGGATGTACTTCCCCGACGAGGCCGAGGCCAACGGATCAGACCCGGTGCTGTCCTCGGTGCCGGCGGACCGCCGTGGCACGCTGATCGCCGAGCCGCTGCCGGCGCCGGCCGAGGGCGTGGAAGGCTCGCCGGGCCAGCTCAGGTTCGACGTGCACCTGCAGGGCGAGGGCGAGACCGTCTTCTTCGATGTCTGACCATGGCTGAAGTGCCGCTCGCGGCCTCCTTCGACGGGCCACCCGGCGCGCCGGTCCTGGTGCTCGCCAACCCGGTCGGCACGACACGGGACATCTGGGCCGCCCAGGTGCCGGTGCTGCGCAAGCACTTCCGGCTGCTCCGGTTCGAGCACCGCGGGCACGGCGGCCCGGGCTTCGCGTCGCCCGCGCCGCCGGGCCCGTACACGATGGCCGACCTCGGCGGCGACGTGCTGGCCCTGCTCAGCTCGGAGGGGGTGGAGCGCGCGGCGTACTGCGGCGTCTCGCTGGGCGGGATGATCGGGCTGTGGCTCGCCGCGCACGCGCCGGAGCGGATCAGCTCGCTCGCGGTCTGCTGCAGCGCCGTGACGCCGCTGCCGTCGGCGGACGCGTGGCGGGAGCGCGCCGCGCTGGCCCGCTCGGCTGGCATGGGCCCGATCAGCGACGTCGCCGTGCCGCGCTGGTTCACCCCCTCGTTCATCGCCCGCTGCCCGCCCGCCGTGGCCGCGGTGGTCTCCATGCTGCACGGAACCGACCCGGAAGGATACGCGGGCTGCGGCGAGGCGATCGCGTCGATGGACCTGCGGCCGCTGCTCGGCGAGGTCAGGGCGCCGGCGCTGCTGCTCGCCGGCGCGGAGGACCCCGCCGCCCCGCCCTGGCACATGGCCGGGGCGGCCGAGGCCATCGCCGGCGCCCGGCTGGTGGTCGTCCGTGGCACGTCGCACCTGGCGAACTACGAGACCCCGGGCCCGGTCACCGACGCGCTGCTGCGCCACTTCCTCGCGACCGCGCCGGCTGAGCGCCCGTGACAGAGTAGAGGCATGACTGTCGCCGATGTCTTTGAGGATTCTGAACGGAAGGTGCTCCGCCCCTCGGCTCTGCACGCCGCCGCCGCGCGGGTCGCGCCCTATATCCGGCGCACTCCGGTGTTGCAGGCGAAGGCCGACGGCCGCCCGGTCGTCTTCAAGCTGGAACACCTGCAGGTGACGGGCTCGTTCAAGATCCGCGGCGCGCTGAACGCGCTGCTGTCCGCGGGAGCGGCCGACGGTCACCTGGCCCGGGTGGTCACCGCGTCCGGCGGCAACCACGGGCTGGGGGTGGCGACCGCGGCCCGGTGGCTGCGCGTCCCGGCGACCGTGTTCGTGCCGGGGACCGTGCCCGAGGTCAAGGCGCGCCGTATCGCCGAGGCGGGCGCGGAAGTGGTCCGCACCGGCGACCGCTACGCCGACGCGGAACGGGCCGCGCGCAAGCTCGCGGCCCGCGACGGCGCGTACTACGTGCACGCCTACGACGATCCCGCCGTCGTCGCGGGGCAGGGGACCGTCGGCCTGGAGATCGCCGCGGACAGTGAAGGGGGAGGAGGAGGCGGGTGGGGCGACACGGTCGCCGTGCCGGTCGGCGGCGGGGGCCTGCTCGCCGGGGTTGCCGCCGCCGTGGCGCCGCGCCATACGGTCGCCGTGGAGTCCGAAGGCTGCCCGTCGCTGCACGCCGCCGCCGAGGCGGGCAAGCCCGCGGACGCGGCGGCCGGAGGGGTGGCCGCGTCGGCGCTCGGCGCTACCCGGGCCGGGGAGCTCGCGTTCGCCGCCTATTCGGCGTTCGGCATCGGGCTCGCCATGGTCAGCGACAATGAGATCCTTGCCGCGCGGGACCGGCTGTGGGAGGAATTCCGGCTCGCGGTCGAGCCGGCGGCCGCCACCGTCTTCGCCGCCTGGCTGGCGGGCCGCGTCCCCGGCGAGCGTGCCTGCCTCGTCCTCAGCGGCGCCAACGCCGCCTGGGCGCCGGCGGCCTGAGTCCTGGAAACCGTGAACCGATGAGGAGGGAAACGTGCTGCCCTGGTCCGCGAAACTGGCAGGCCGCATCGATGAGCAGGTGATCACCAGCGAGCTGCTGCGCGGCAACCCGCTCGGTGATCCGTACGAGCGCCCGGTATTCGTCTACCTGCCCCCCGGCTACGACGACGAGCCGGACCGCCGGTACCCGGTGGTGTACGTGATACAGGGGTTCACCGGGTTCGTCACCGCCTGGCGCAACCGGACTCCGTTCCGGCAGCCGTTCCCCGAGCTCGCCGACGCGGTGTTCGCCGGCGGCGAGGCGCCCCCCGCGATCGTCGTGTACGTGGACGCGTGGACCTCCTACGGCGGCAGCCAGTTCGTGGACTCGCCCGGCACCGGCCGGTACCACTCCTACCTGTGCGACGAGGTGGTGCCGTGGGTGGATGCCCGGTACCGGACTCTTCCCGACACCGGGCACCGGGCGATCATGGGAAAGTCCAGCGGCGGGTTCGGCGCGATGATCACCCCGATGCTTCGCCCGGACCTGTTCGGCGCGCTGGCCACGCACGCCGGCGACTCGCTGTACGAGTTCTGCTACATAGCCGAGTTCCCCGCCGCGGTGCGGCACCTGCGCCGCTACGACGGGGACATCTGGAAGTGGTGGGACGACTTCTCCTCGCGGGTCGCGTTCACCCGTGAGGAAGACCACGACCTGCTCGGCCTGCTCGGCGTGGCCGCCTGCTTCTCGGCGAACGAGGACGGCACCGTCGACCTTCCGTTCGATCCCGGCACCGGGATGATCAGGCCCGCCGTGTGGCAGCGCTGGCTGGACTGGGACCCGGTACGGATGATCCCCCGGCACGCCGAAGACCTGCGGTCGCTGCGCGGGATCTGGATCGACGCGGGCAGGCGGGACGAGTTCAACCTGGACATCGGCGCCCAGGCGGTCCGCGCCGCGCTGCGGGCCGCGGGCGTGCCGGACGACGTGGTCCGCTTCGAGCTGTTCGAGGCCGGCCACATGTCCATCGAGTACCGCTACCCGCTGTCGCTCGCCTGGCTGTGCAAACGGATGGCATAACCGGGCAAGCGGATGGCATAACCGAATCCTTACGGGCGCCCCGGACGGGAACGAATCCCGAACCCGGCCTGCGCCCGGTCCGTATCTTCGCGTGAGGAGCGGTCGGATACGGAACGGAGATGCTCATGCGCAAGAGCGTGCTGACGGCAGCGGCGCTCGGGACGCTTGCCGTTTTCCTGTCGGCGTGCGGCGGCAACTCGGCGTCGCCGGGCTCCGCTTACGGCGGCGGCGCGGCCACGTACGCCGCGACCCCGACGACGGCCAGCGGCGGGGGAGCCATGGCGTCCCAGCCGAAGGAAACCGTGCTGATGGTCAAGAAGACCACGATCGGGTACGTGCTCGCGAACGCCAGCGGCCAGACGATCTACTGGTACTCCAAGGACGTCAAGGGCAGCGGCAAGTCGGACTGCACGAGCCAGTGCCTGGCCGCGTGGCCCGCCGTCACCGGCAAGCCGGTCGTGATGCCGGGGCTCAAGCTGAACGGGATCCTCGGCACGATCACCCGCCCCGGCGGCATCGTGCAGGCGACGTACAACGGGTATCCGCTGTACCTGTACGCCGAGGGCCAGGCTCCCGGCTCGACCGCGGGCAACGGGGCCGGCGGCGTGTGGCACGTGATCACCGGCAAGGTGCTCACGTCCTCGGCGCCGAAGGGCTCAGGCGGCTCCGGGAGCTCCGGGGGCTCGGGCGGCTCGGGCGGGTACGGATACTGATCACGGTGTCGTTTCCGTGACGATTGGGTCTCGGCGGGTTTACAGCGGTGACCGCTCGTGAACTCCGGTTGTGCCCGCTCCGTGTCAGTAGACAGGAGCGGGTGGCCAACTGAACGGAGATACACCATGCACACCGCCAAGACCCGGCGTTACGCCTGGGCAATCGCAGGACTCGCCACGGCCGGGCTGCTCACCGCCGCCTGCAGCAGCAGCTCGTCCACGCCGTCGAATTCAGGCAACGCGGGCTCGACGCCGGCGGCGTCATCGCCGTCGGCCGCGGCGGGGGGATCCAGCTCGCAGGCCGAGCTGAAGACCGAGAAGACCAAGCTGGGCACCGTGCTCGCCAACAGCCAGGGCTTCACCGTCTACTGGTTCGCCGCGGACACGGCGACCAAGTCCAATTGCACCGGGGCGTGCGCGACGTACTGGCCGCCGGTGACCGGCACGCCCATGGCCGCGTCCGGCGTCACGCTGTCCGGGAAGCTGGGCACGATCACGCGGTCCGGCGGTGTGACGCAGGTGACCTACAACGGCCATCCGCTGTACACCTTCAAGGCCGACACCGCGCCCGGGCAGGTGAACGGCAACGGCGTGGACGGTTTCGGGGCCAAGTGGTACGCGATCAAGACCGGCGCCTCCGGCGCCGCGCCCGCGTCGTCGCCGTCGCACAGCGGAGGGGGCTACGGGTACTGAGCCGGGTAATACCGGCTTACGACCGATGCGCAGCTAAGCCAGCGGCCTGAGCAGGGCCAGCACGAGGTGCACGGCCGGCAGTTGCTGGTCATCTACATCTCGCTCATGCTGGCCCTGCTGCTGGCCGCCCTCGACCAGACGATCGTGTCCACGGCGCTGCCGACGATCGTCAGCGACCTCGGCGGGCTCAGCACCACACTCCAGCCCCAGCAGCACCACACTCCATGATCGTGGAATCCTAGGTGCCGTATGGACGCGTCGGGTTTTTACTTGACGTGAGGGGGGCCCAGGATTGTGTTATGAGTGCGGATCCGGGGGTGGTGGCGGGGCTGGCGGCGAAGTTCGCGGTGATGCGGC
>Ga0213875_10000816_pt1 | contig 23264 bp, 30 predicted proteins | sample BarmaccomBMRX_R8_FD_160105 | JGI IMG/M metagenome (GOLD analysis project Ga0213875, IMG submission 160105) | Root-associated microbial communities from Barbacenia macrantha in rupestrian grasslands, the National Park of Serra do Cipo, Brazil - RX_R8 | ecosystem: Host-associated > Plants > Roots... | reverse complement strand
GGGCGTGTCGAGCGATCCGCTGGACGACATTCGCCCTGGAGCGCTTGGAGTAGGAAGGCTTGTCACCGCGCGGGAAGCCGTGTAGCGAGTAGCCAAGCCCACGCAGAATGGTTACCCATTGCTCATTGGCTCGCGTATCCAGCGGCAAAGAGATCTTAAAGCATCAGTGACGACGACCGTCTCGTGTACTCTCACAAGACAGTTAATAGTTTTGGAATCATGGGGGTGGGCGAACATCCCGTGGTACGAACGTCTGGAAGCGAACGCCCGTGGGGGCTGCCGCCTACTCTTGCGCGCACGGTGCAACGGTATTTTCGTTACCGGGTCGCGGTCGAAACGGGAACGTATAAGGGTACAAGTACGCGTATATTGCGTGAGGTGGTTGGTCGTGTATATACCATCGAGGCCGACTTTGCGCTGTACGAAGATGCTCGCCGAACGCTAGGGAATGACCCTGGCATCCATGTGTGTTTAGGATCGTCGCCTGCGGTGCTGCCCTCTATCCTGAACTCGTTAGATTCGTGTGCCCTCTTTTGGCTCGACGCTCACTGGTTCCCCGAAGTTCCTTCGGTTGCCGATTCCCAATGCCCCTTGCTGGAAGAGCTTTCCATACTGGCACGGTGGCCTTTCATTGGCGACTCGTGTGTGCTTATCGACGACGCCCGTATGTTTAGCGGGCCGCTTGAAGAATGTTACCGAGCCGGCGACTGGCCGACATTGCATGACGTGATTGCAGCTGCACGGTTCACGCCGTCGACCGTGTCAGCAATTATTGACGACGTGATAGTCGTCGGTCCCGGCACGCTGACGCTGGCGTTTGGCGATTATCCGGAAATGACTGGAGCGCAAAGCCCCGTGTGGAAGAAGACATAAAGACGATGATCGTACACGTCATTTACACTGCTTGCCCTCAGCGAAGTCCGACTTTTCGAGAGCAATGGGGCCAGGCCTTCCACCCCTGCGCGCGGAGCACTTTCTCGGCGATGGCGATCTGCTGTGACCGAGTGGCGCGGTCGGCGGTGGCTGCAAACGCACCACCGCCGTAAGATTGCCACGTGCCAAGGCTGAACTGTAGCCCGCCGTAATAACCATTTCCGGTGTTGACGCTCCAGTTGCCACCGCTCTCGCACTGCGCTATAACATCCCATGGATCTTGGTGCACCGGGCTTGCTTGGGCCACTATTGTGAAAATTAGTGGAATTGTCACCACGGTCGCGGCGATACCAATACCGGCGAGTGATCGGAAAGTCCTCAGCATAGTAATTCTCCGTTAAACGCGTGCGTCACTGCTTGCCTCAGAGGTCGCGGTGAGCAGATTCCTGCATCGACCGATTGTCAGATCGCGCCTGCCCCAAGTCGGAGTGAGATGCTTATCCGGCTCCCAGGGACAGGGCTTTGCGCGCCGGGTCCGGATTCCTGCGCACTCGGTTGGCGCCTTGGCGCAGGACGAGATTGACCGTACGGATTTCTTTCCAGGATGCAAGGGGCTGCACATAGCCAGCATTGATGGGGAAGTTGTGATTGTACTATCACGCACCGCAATAAGCGGGGGTCTTACCGCTGGTCTGACGTTTATTGGCTAAGGCCCTAGGTGGGCTCGATCGCCAGGTGTCTGACCTGCTGAGACGATGAATAGACCACCCGTTCGGGGCATGAAAACCGAGATCGTTCTTTCGGTTAGGTATAGGTTTGCTTCATCTTGGTGCGTCAATGCATGCGCTCGTGATTGTGGCGCTTATCACGTTATCGATCTGTCCGGCTCTTCGCCTGACGCTGGAAGTTGGTGGCCAACGCGCATCGAGCTCTCCGGTGCGCACCGGCCGCCATGGCCGATTTACCCATACCATTCCGGCCCATATCCGTAGCTGTGCCGCCGAACTGGTGACAGCACCTCTAGCGCGGGAATGACAAGTAATGTCGCTCCCGCCTTACGGCTAAGCTCGGCCACGATAGGGTGGCCATCCCTGTGTACCGGCACGTCGGTGAGGCCGGCCCTGCCCCCTTTCATTGAGCGCGAGCGCGCGCTGGATCGTGATCTAAGACGTCGGGTCATGGTTCGCACCACGTGCCGCCACACCAGAATGGTGAGCGCCAAGCCCCAGGATAAGAATCATCAAGGTTGACCAGTACTATTCCTTGTGGATCCCAGCGGAACGTCGGTTGAGCACTCTGCGGATTCCGGCGACCAGCCTATGTTCGGGGCCGGTTGATGAGTCGGTAACCTGATCAACTGTGTCCGGCAGGTGATCGAGTACCACTATGGCTGCGCCGTTTAGGTGGTCAGGCTTGCGCGTTGGCAGGCGCGCCGAACTTCTCGCCGGCTGGCCGGAGGCTGCGGACGAGATCCGTGCCCTAACCCGAACCTGATCGTGTGGCCTCGAAAGAGCAGTCCGCACCCAGATTGCGGTAGGGGGTTAAGTGGATCGGGCTGTGATGAGGCCAGGGGAGGGGGAGACCAGCACGCCGGTGGATTCGGCGTGGCGGCTTCCGCGCGGATCCGGCTGCCCAACGGGCACGCTGTGCTGGGAGATTTTGGTCGCCACGGTGGACCGTGCCAGGCCTACTCGGCTGGAACGCGTGGCTGAGCGGACTTGGACGATCCAAGCAACGGCCGGAGCCGATTCCAAGATCAGGAACGCGGCCAGCACGACAAGGAACGCTGATCCTCGTGACAGGCCCAGTGCGCCAAGGACGAGCCCTCCTACACCGCGCAGAGTGTGGCCAATTGCCCACCTCAGCCCGGCACCGGATCGAGCCATAACGCGACCGGCGAGGAAATACAGGGCAATCCCGACCACACCAGATACGGTCAGCATCGTGGAAATGTGTTCCTCGACCATGGTCCCGCTGCCCAGTAGCTGGCCGACGACGGGGACGCCGAACAGCGACAGCAGCAACGTTCGCCACGGTACGGCCGTATCTGAATGCGCCGAGGGTGCAGGGAGATCGACCTCTGGATTACGTATTCGCGCCGCCGCATAACGACTCGTCGCCCACACCAACCCTCCAAGCAGGCTAATGACAAGCCCGCCAACCCCGAACTGAGCCTGAAATGTGAATTTGTTTGTTGCCATCACACCCAGTAACAGACCGCCTACAATCTTACCCAGATCCAAGTTGAGCTGCAGCCACGTCAATTGCCGAGATTGGGTACTGGCAGGCAGCTCGGTGCCCAGAATGAACGTGGGAGCCGCCACCGTCACCGCAGCCGCACCGATGCCCATGACGGCGATCGCCAGCACGATTGAAACCGAATCACCCGGCGACAGCGCCAGCATCATCAGCCCGATGGCCATCCCCAACATGCCCAGTACCTGCGCCGATCGGTGCGCCCGGCGTCGTCCGGCGATCCGCCCGAGCCAGGGCCCCAGCAGCGCGAACAGCCCTGCCATGCCCATTGCCACCCAGACATCGGTGGCGCTTCCGCCCCGGGAGAGCACGTAGGACGGCAGCAACACCGGCAGTACGCAGTTGAAGGCCAGCCCAAGGGCCAGGTTCGAGGTCATCCACAATTCGAACGGCCGAGCGCGCCCGCTCTTGATCGAAACCGACTCGGCCACGGTTTGAACATTACCTGAACGCAGCAGCAACTTCGAAAGGATTGCGAGCAGGAACCCCACAATTGTTACCTTCATCGCATATCCCATCGATGCCGCGCCGCCGCGATTGCAGTCAGCATTCGGTGACCTATCCAAAACCGCGAGTGGCGGCTCTTCCGTTGTTGGGAGCATTGTTGAGCTGGTCAAGACGGCATGCAGGTGACAGCGCAGTAGGGTGTCCGCTTTGGCGTGGACATCTGGGGGATTGAACACAATGAGCGCAGCACGAGCGGTCGGGTTACTGCTCGGCGTCGTCGTTGACGCCGCCTTCGGTGATCCGCCGAACTACCATCCCGTTGTGGCGTTCGGGCATCTGGCCGCTTGGGCGGAGCGCACCTGTTACGCGGACCGCAAGCTGGCCGGCCTGATCTACACCGGTGCTCTGGTGGGTGCTGCTGCGGCAGTCGGCAGTTTGTTGGAGCGGGCTGCTCAAGGCCGTGCCGTGAGGCAAACGACCGTAACCGTGTTGGCTACCTGGGTTGCTCTGGGCGCGGCCACCTTGGCCGAGGAAGGAGCCGCCATGGCCCGAGCGCTGGACGCTGAGGACCTCGACGGTGCCCGCGCCCAGCTACCACACCTGTGCGGCCGTGATCCGGCCAGTCTTGATCTGGCCGGCGTGGCCAGAGCGAGTGTGGAGTCGATCGCGGAGAACACCTCCGACGCCGTCGTTGCCCCACTGATCTGGGGCGCGCTTGCGGGGGTGCCGGGGTTGCTGGCCTACCGCGCGGTCAACACCCTTGATGCGATGGTGGGTTACCGCTCGCCGCGGCATCAGCACTTTGGTTGGGCTGCGGCCCGGTTGGATGACCTGGCCAACCTGCTGCCCTCCCGAGTGACGGCGGCGCTGACCACTCTGTGCGCACCGCTGGTGGGCGGATCGCCCCGTGAAGCCTGGCAGGTTTGGCTCCGTGACGCAGCGGCACATCCCAGCCCCAACGCCGGACAGGTCGAGGCGGCTTTTGCCGGAGCGCTGAATGTGCGACTGGGAGGCCGTACGGTGTACCCGCACGGCACCGAACAGCGCCCGATCATGGGACACGGTCACGCTCCGGACGCCGATGACCTTGCCCGCGGAGTCCAGCTGTCCCGGACGATCGGTCTAGCTGCTGCGGCGCTGGCCGCACTCGCAACGAGGATATGACCCTAGATCGCCGAATGCGGTTGCCCAGCAACGTTGAGCGGGCGCTGGTCTTGCCGTCGCCCTTCGATAGCTTCCCGCCACGCGAAATAGATCAGACCGAGCGGGGCCATAGTGCCGAAGGCGATCCACTGCAGCGCGTAGGCGAACGATGGCCCAGGGTCCAGCTGGGGAAGCGGCAACGCGGACAGCACACCCGGGGAGCCGTCCATCAACTCGAGGTACCCGGGCTCCAGGTGCACACCGGTGGCGGCAGTCAACATACGGCTATTTACCGCATACACCTGCCGGTGACCGTCCTGCTCCACCACCGCCCCGTTCTGCCAGTTAGCCTCATCGGCTCGGAGCCGGCCGGTCACGAAGACCTCGCCACCCGGCACCGGAGGGTAACGCGGTAACCGCACTCCTTCTGCTGGCCGTAGATAACCTCGGTCCACCAGCACGTTGGATCCGTCGGCCAGCTGCAAGGGAACCACGACCTCGTATGCTGGCTCACCTTGCACGGTGCGCAGCCGGACGACCATCTCCGCGCTGGGCAGGTAGCGCCCGGTGACCTGGACTGGCCGCCACTCGGTAGTGTGACCCGGCTCGGTGTGGGCCGCGAGCACCTCGCGCAACGGGCGCGGCGAAGTGCTGATCGACTGCTCGATGGCGGCGTTGCGGTCCGCGCGTTCGGCGGCGCGCCGGAACTGCCATGGTGCGAGCAGGGTGAATGCTGCGATGGTGAAGCAGATCACCGCCGCTATCAGCGCCAGCCAGCCTGGGCGCAGCAGGAAACGCCACCGCACGCCACCACGGTAGTCGGTGCTACCGGGAGGCGGCTTGTGCGGCAGCGGCAGCCCTCACGCCGTAGCCGCCACCGAACAGCACTGCATGTACCAGCAGCGGGAACAGCTGATGCAACGGAACGCGCTGTTGCCAACCGGGCGCCAATGGTGCGACATCGGTGTAGCCGGCGAGCAACTGGTCCAGGTTGGCGTAACCGAACAGGGCAAGCATCGCCAGATCGGTTTCCCGGTGCCCGCCGTGCGCAGCCGGATCCAGCAGCCACGCTCGCCCGTCAGCGCCGGCGTGCACATTGCCTGACCATAGATCACCGTGCAGGCGGGCCGGGGGCTCATCTGGTCCGGTCAGCTCATCGATCCGTTCGCAGGTTCGGTTTATCGCCCGGGCACCGGCTGCGTCCACGGCGCCGCGATCCGCGGCGATGCGCAGGTAGCGCAGCACCCGGTGCTCGGCGTACCACTGCGGCCACCGCGCTCCCGTGACGTTGGCCATGGGAGCCGTACCGATCCACGCCTGGTGCGGCCCCTCCGGGGGTGCGCAACCGAAGGTCGCCGCTCCTGCGAGATGCATCGTGGCCAGTTCGCGCCCGAGCTGCTCGGACGCGGCACGATCGGTCCGGCCAGCTGGTACGTATTCACTGATCAGCCACTGATCGTCGTACCCGTACACCCGTGGCAGCGGAGGACCACCGGGCACTCGTAGCCAGCGCAGTCCTGCTGCTTCGGCCAGAATCTGGCTGGCTTGGCCGGGTTTGGCTACCACGGTGCGTCCGTCTCCCAACTCGATGAGCCAGATGGTGCCGCGTGGCGTTGCAGCACGCACGTGTTGGCCGGTAATGACAGCGACGGCGTCAGCTGGGGAATTCACAACCGCTCGCGCACCCAGGCCACCAAGCCAGGCATCGCGGCGCGCACCATGCGCAGCACCTCGTCGAAGCCCGGCTTACCACCGAAATACGGGTCTGGCACGTCGAGATCCGGACCGGCGGCCTGGTCGAAAGACCTCAGCAGCACCACCCGTTCCGGATCGCGGACCATCCGGCGCAGTGTCGTGAAATGCCCATAATCCAGCGCCACCAGCAAGTCGGCGGACAGATGGTCGGTGCCGAGTTGGGCCGCGGTATGTGTGCAGCCGTAGCCAGCCCGGCGCAGCGACTCGGCGGCCCGTGGGTCGGCCGGGTTACCGACATGCCAAGCGCCGGTTCCTGCACTGCTCACCCGAACCCGGCCGGCCAGGCCTTCCTGGCGCAAGGCATCGGCAAAGACTACTTCGGCCATCGGGGAACGGCAGATGTTCCCGGTGCAGACGAAGCAGACGCTGAGCACCCTGCGTGAATTCACCTGCCCAGTCTGAGCCACTCTGCGCCGACGTGCGCATCAGCCTGGAGGGACGGAAGTCTGTCGTCGTTCCATCAGAGTTACGCGCATCATGAAATAACGCCAGTGACAAGGGGGATTCGTGAAATGCGTCTGATCGGCGAGCTGAGACGGGCGTCCTGGTCCGAGCGAGGTATCCGATGACTCAGCAGGCGCCTCGAATCGTTTCACTGCTCCCGTCCGCGACCGAGATCGTCTGCGCACTGGGCTTGGCCGACTCCCTGGTCGGTGTGACCCATGAGTGCGACTACCCGCACGGAATCGAGCGCAAGCCTGCGCTGACGGCCAGCCGGATAACGCAGCAGACCATGAGTAGCGCGGAGATCGACCATGCGGTGCGATCCCAACTGGACGGGCATGGATGTATCTACGAGCTGGACACCAACAGGCTGCGTTCGCTCGCCCCAGACTTGATCTTGACGCAGGAGCTGTGCGAAGTCTGCGCAGTCAGCTACCACACCGTCGAGCGTGCAGCGCGTCTCCTGGCCGGTGACGTCACGATCATCTCGCTGGAGCCGGCCACAATCGCGGATATCCTGGGCAACATTGTCGCTGTCGGTGAGATGACAGGCCGGCGAGCCGAAGCGGACGCAGTGGTCGGTCGCCTGCGGGCTCGCATCGACGCGTTGACCGCGTTGCTGTCTGGGATCATGCACCGGCCGCGCACCCTGGTGCTGGAGTGGTTGGAGCCGGCCTTTGCGCCCGGCCACTGGGTGCCCGAGCAGGTCGCGCTCGCGGGTGGCGACTCAGGGTTCGGCACCGTGGGAGCACCGTCCCGGGTCACCACGGCAAAAGAGATCACCGCCTACGCCCCGGAGGTGATCGTGCTTGCACCCTGCGGTTTCTCCACGACCGACACTTTCCGCCAGCTGCCGCGAGCCCGGCTGCCCGCCGGCTGGCCCGAGCTGACCGCGGTCAGGGACGGCAACGTCTGGGCTGTGGATGCGACGTCGTATTTCAGCCGGCCGGGCCCACGGGTAGTCGACGGCGCCGAAATCCTCGCGCGAATCCTGCACCCTGAGGTGGCCGGCCTACCCGAGCAGTCGCACGCCCGGCGAGTGCCTCCCGAACTCATGCGGCTGTGATCTGCGACCCGGATCACGGCACCGGCAATCTTTGCCGAGAACCGGTCCTTACCGTGCGCAAACGATCTCGAAGCGACCGCAGCGAGCATGCGTCCTGCTGCTGATCTTGCGGTTGCGCGCTAGCTTTTGCAGCAATGGATCAGCTGCTGCGCCACCACGGCGATGTCGACGCTGCGCCGGGGCTACTCGACTTCGCGGTGAACGTGCGCGGCAGGCGCCCCCCGGCGTGGCTGCGTGCTCGGCTGGTCGCGGCGTTGGACGGGCTGGGCAATTACCCCTCGGCGGCGCAAGACGCCGCCGCTCGCGCTGCGGTGGCGGCGCGGCACGGGCGTGACCCTGCTGAGGTGCTCGTACTCGGCGGGGTGGCGGAGGGTTTCGCGCTGCTGCCCGCGCTGGCACCCAGGTTGAGCGCTGTGGTGCACCCGTCGTTCACCGAGCCCGAAGTCGTGCTGCGCCAGGCCGGGCTCCCGGTGCGACGGGTATTTACCGATGCCGGGTACCGGCTGCGACCAGAGCGGGTACCCCAGGAAGCCGATCTTGTCGTGCTTGGCAACCCCACGAACCCGACCTCCGTGCTGCATCCAGCCCGGACCGTACGGGCACTGGGCCGCCCTGGCCGCGTGCTCGTGGTGGACGAAGCATTCGGTGACGCGATACCGGATGAGCAAGAATCGCTGGCAGCTGATCGGGAGACCCCCGGCCTGCTGGTGTTCCGCAGTCTCACCAAGACCTGGGCCCTGCCCGGGTTGCGAGCTGGCTACGCGCTCGGGGCGCCCGAGCTGCTCGCTCGGCTCGCCGCGCCGCGCCCGCCGTGGCCGGTGGGCACGTTGGTGCTTGAGGCGGTGCTGGCCTGCAGTACCCCGGCCGCGGTGATCGAAGCTGCTGCCGCGGCGGACCAGATCGCCCAGCATCGGGAGTGGATGGTGCGCCAGCTGGCTGCGTTGCCCGGCGTCACGGTGCACCAGCCAGCTACGGCGCCGTTCCTCCTGCTGCGAGTGCCAGGCGGACCGCGGATCCGGGCCGCGCTTGCCGAGGCCGGCATCGCGGTCCGACGTGCTGACACGTTTCCCGGCCTCACCGCCGATCACCTGCGGGTATCCGTCCGGCATCCGGAAATCGCAGCGACACTGCTAGAAGGCCTGCGGGCAGCGCTGGCGGGTTGACAACTCCCACCGCGGGCGACGGTGGTCGCTGCAGTGGAAGCAGCCAACCTCAGTCAAGCAGGGCGCACCAGTCTGCACGGAGGTACGGTCGATGTTCAGGTTTCGTTTCGCCGCACCGATCCCTCGACAATCGGCTCGGCACAACCAGGTGGGAGGATCTCGCGGTGAACGCCGATCCCGCCGCACAACGCCGGCTGCTCGATCTGGCTGTGGTGGACGCCGACCTCACCCGTGCCGCTCATCGTCGCCGGTCACTGCCCGAACTGGCCGAAATCGAGCAGGCCGACAAGAACTTACGAGCCAGCCGAGACTCGCTGGTGGCCGCGGAGACGGCAGCGTCCGATTTGGACCGTGACATCCGCAAGCTGGAGGCAGAGATCGACCAGGTGCAAGCCAGGGGGGAGCGGGACCGTGGCCTGCTTGATTCGGGGTCGATCTCGTCAGGCAAGCAGCTAGAAGATCTGCAACATGAGTTGACCACGCTGCGGCGCCGGCAAAGCGTGCTGGAGGACGATCTGCTCGAGGTGATGGAGCGGCGCGAGGCCACTGAGACCGAGCTGGAGCGCGGCCGTGCCGGGCTGGCCGAGATCGAACAGCGCCGGTTCGACGCTGTTCGCCGCCGAGATGCCGCACTGGCGGATCTTGACGCGACCGAGACAACCCGCAAACAGCAGCGGCAGGCCATCATCGGTGAGCTGCCCACCGAACTGGTCGCGCTGTACGAGCGCATCCGGGCTCGCAACGGTACCGGCGCGGCGTTGCTACGGGAGGGCCGTTGTGGTGCATGCCGGCTGGAACTGGATCGCACCGCGCTCGGACGCATCCGGGAGGCGCCTCCAGACCAGGTAGTGCGCTGCGAGGAATGCGGTGCCGTGCTAGTGCGTACCGCGGAGTCCGGTCTGTGACCCGGCGAGTGATCGTCGAAGCGGACGGCGGTTCCCGAGGTAACCCGGGACCAGCCGGGTACGGCGCGGTCGTCAGAGACGCCGAAACCGGGGAGGTACTCGCCGAGGTTTCGGGAGGCCTGGGTAACACCACCAACAACGTTGCGGAGTATTCGGGCCTCATCGCCGGGCTGCGGGCCGCTACAAAGGAAGGTGCGAGCGCAGCCGAGGTACGCATGGACTCCAAGCTCGTCGTCGAGCAGATGAGCGGTCGCTGGCAGGTTAAGCAACCCCACCTGCGCCCGCTGGCCGGGGAAGCTGCAGGATTGGCCCGTGAGCTCGGTGAGGTGACCTATACCTGGGTGCCGCGAGCGCGCAATGCGCACGCCGATCGGCTGGCCAATGAGGCAATGGACGCCCAGGCTGGGGTTACTCGCAATCCCGTTGCTGCCACTGCGTCGCCGCCGCGGTGGACCGGTGCCACCGGATCGCCAACTCGGCTGTCAATGCTGCGGCACGGGCAAACGGAGTTTTCCGTGCAGGGCCGCTATTCCGGGCGGTATGACCTGCCGCTCACCGAGTTAGGCAAGCGCCAAGCCGCCGCAGCAGCGGCTCGGCTGGCCAGCACCGATGGCGTCACCGCGGTCGTCAGCTCCCCCATGCTGCGGGCAAGGCAAACCGCTGAGCCCGTAGCCAGTGCACTGGGCGTGCCGCTGACCATCCGCGACGGATTGATCGAGACTGATTTCGGAGCTTGGGACGGACTAACGTTCGCCGAGGCCAGGGCCCGTGATCCAGAACTGCACACCAGGTGGCTCACCGACACATCAGTGGCACCGCCGGATGGTGAGAGCATGGATGCAGTGCATCGGAGGGTTCGCCGGACGCGTGATCAGCTGATCGCCGAGTACGGTGCCGCGACTTTGGTGATCGTCAGCCACGTGACGCCGATCAAGTCGCTGTTGCGGATGGCACTGGACGCTGGGCCATCGCTGCTGCATCGCCTGCACCTCGATATCGCGTCGCTGTCCGCAGCGGAGTTCTATCCCGACGGCCCCGCCCTCGTCAGATTGGTCAACGACACCTCCTACCTGCCCTAGCCCTCGGCGTGTCGCGCCCTGGCGCCGTCCGTGTCGTGCCCTGGTGGTCGGTGTGTCGCGTGCCAGCGCCCACCGGTTACCTCACGAATAGGTAGATCGACACTGCCAGCCCGACCACGACTACCGCTGCCCGCAGCAGCGCCGCAGACAGCCGTCCAGCCAGCTGCGCGCCGATGTACCCCCCCACCAGCGTGGCTGGCGCGAGCAACGCGGCGGCCAACCAATCCACCGGCGCACCGATGGCAAATACCACCGCACTGACCACGCTGATGATCAGAGACAAGGCCCCTTTGACCGCATTGAGGCGGCGCAGATCATCATGGGCGGCCAGCGTAAGCACCGCGATCAGCAAAACTCCAAGTGCCCCGCCGAAGTAGCCACCATAGACAGCGGCAAGGAATACCGCGGGAAGCAAAACACTGCGGCGATCCGGGGCACCGGATGCGGGCTTGCCAATCCAGCGGTCGAGCCACGGTTGCACGCCGAGTAGCAGGCTGGCCAGCGCCACCAGGGCCGGTACCACTGCATCGAAGACCTTGGCGGGCAGCACGAGCAGCAGCAAGCTGCCACCCAGCGCGCCTACTATCGCGACGCCCGCGGTGGACAACACCCTGCCCAGCTGCCCGCTCAGCTCGCGACGGCTGCCCAGCGCGAAACCCACATAGCCAGGGCACTGCGCCACTGAGTTGGTCACATTCGCCGCGAGCGGCGGAAAACCGACGGCGAGCAGCGTCGGGAACAGCAGCAGCGAGCCACCGCCGGCGAGCGCGTTGATCATGCCTGACAGGATGGCCACGATAGCCAGCAGAGCGAGGTGGACGGCGGGCACGACAGGCCACGCTAGCTCGTGGAGGCTTGCATGGTGAGCGTGATGCCACGCTCTGCGTCCCACCGGATCGGCCACACCAACCGGTTTCCGATGATCTATGATGGATAAGACGGACAAGCTGGCCGGGCGGTCGCGTCGGGCTCGGCAAGCGGGCCTGTCGAGGAAAGTCCGGACTCCTCAGGGCAGGGTGGTTGCTAACGGCAACCCGGGGTGACCCGCGGGATAGTGCCACAGAAAACAAACCGCCCCGCGCCAGCGGGGTAAGGGTGAAACGGTGGTGTAAGAGACCACCAGCGTTCCGGGTGACCGGAGCGGCTTGGTAAACCCCACCTGGAGCAAGGCCAAAAGGCGCGCCGGCTTGGCGCGCTGCGCAGGCGGTTGAGGGTGGCCCGCCCAATGCCTGCGGGTAGGCCGCTAGAGCCTGCCGGTGACGGCAGGCGGAGATGGATGGCCGCCGGCCGGGATGCCGCGAGGCACCCGGTGCACAGGATCCGGCTTACAGGCCAGCTCGTCCGCCCTAAGCCGCTGACCAGCGTAAATACTGTCATTGAGCTGCTTTTGTCCGCGCGGTGTCCGCAGCAGGATTGATCTTGAACACGGAATCGACAGCCGTTCGCGTCGTATCGTCCGCATCCGGCCACAGATGCGAGTAGGTGTCCAGCGTCTCGGCGGCCGTCGCATGTCCGAGCCGGGACTGCACCGTCTTGACCGACTCACCGTGGCGGATGATCAGCGAAGCATAAAAGTGGCGCAGTTCGTGCATCCCGGTCCCGTGGGGGACTGCCTCGGCGGCGGCCACCGCTGGGCGCCAGACGAACCGGGAGAATCGTGGCCGCAGCAGCGGCAGCCCGTCGTCATCGACAAACAGCAACCCCTCGGGCCCAGTACCGAACACCCGTAAGTGCTCGGCGAGGGCCTCCGCTACCACATCGGGCAACGGCACAGTGCGCACGCTGGCCGCTGTCTTGGGCGGGCCAAACCGGGGTCGTCCGTTTTCCTGCCCGATGAGTTGACGGTCCACGGTCAGGCAGCGTTTGAGGAAGTTCACTCGATCTTGAGTGAGCCCGAACGCTTCGCCTTGCCGCAGGCCGGTGCCGGCAGCCAGCACCACCAGTGCCCGATAGCGCGGGGACACTGCGCTGGCGAGCGCGGTGACCGCCTCGACCGAGAGGGGCACCACTTGGCGTCTGATCTTGCGGGGGAGCTTGGTCTGCTCGCACGGCGACGCAGGGATGATCCGGTCGCGCACCGCGGCCCGGAAGATGGCGCTGACCACGCCATGTAGCACGTGCACGGTAGATGGGGCCAGCGGGGAGCCTTTCACCCACGCTTGGATCTCGCTGGGCCGGATGGTGCCAATCGGCCGGTCACCGAATGCGGGGTAGGCGTGGCGGCGCAGCATCGTCTCGACGTGCGCCGCCGATGATGCCCGGTGCACCTGGGCAGCCCGCCACGTCTCGGCGTATTGGCGGAAGAGAACCCGGCCGGCCCGGGGATCGACGTACTGGCCGGTGACCAGGGCCGCGGTCTGCTCGTCCAGCCAGCGCTGGGCGTCGACTTTGCGGTCAAAGCGCTGGCCATATCCGCGGCCGGTGGTGTCGCGGTAGCGGGCAAACCACCGGTTACCGCGTTTTTGGATGCTGGCCATTTCAGTTGTCCTCCTTCATTGCTTCACCGGCCCGGCCGGGGATTGAGCCGCCGAGCAGCCCGGCTTCCCTGGCGCGTTGGACGTAGAGCCGTGCAGTGCGAGGGGCTACGTCGAACCGCCGCGCGACCGCGGCGGAGGGTGTGCCGGCGTCGATGTGCTCGCGGTAGGTTTCTGCGACCGCCGCAAGCAGCTCTGGTGTTATCTTGCGCGGTCGGCCCTTGCGTGCGGATCGAACGACGCGCAGTACACCCTCACCGCCAGGAGTCCCGCTCCAGCTCTGCTCCAGGCCGCTGCCGTTTTCCACCGGGATCCCGGTCCGGGAATAGATCAGTTCGAGTACGTCAACCACATGGATGCTGTGCACGTCGGAAGGCTGGATCTCGCGGCCCCCTTCGGGGGCGGTGATCTCCAGCCGTCGGCACTGTGGTACCCCAGCGACCACCTCGAACCACAGTCGCACCACCGGGTCGCTATCGCTGGCGTAACCCGTGGTCACGAACCGGTCGGGCAGCATGATCTTGCCGTCCGCGAGGGGCACAAATTGGGGGCTGCCCAGCTCGGACGAGGCGACGGTTGTCTCCCATCGACGACTCACTCGACACCACCACTCCCCGGCAAGCTAGGCAATCAAATACTCATCTATATACCTAGTTAAGGCTGCCATGCACGGCTAGACAGGTCAACGGCAGCCGCCGTTGAAGGGAGTAGACCGCAGGTGAACAACCGATACATGACAACCGCCGAGGTAGCCGAACTGCTGCGCACCTCGCCGGAAACCGTGCGCTATTGGCGACACGTCGGCAAGGGACCCGGCTCGTTCAGAGTGGGCCGCAAAGTCCTCTACGAGCGGAACGACGTTGAAAGCTGGCTTCGTGACTTACGTGCCGCCGAGGTTCGGGCCGCATGACCGGCCCCCGCACGAGGGGTGTGCGGGGCCCGGATGAGTCAGTCAGCAGGCAGCTGGCCCGTACTCAGCGTACCGCTGACCCCCCTCCATCCGATGTAGCTGCCCGGCTGCGCCGACGCAGGGCTACGAGCCGACGATGTTCACCGCTACCCGATGGCCGCCGTGATCCGCTGGACCCGGCACACACCCACAACTGGTCATCCCGCGAGCTGGAAAGCTGGCGAAACGCCTGGTGGCACCTGCACCGGCTGGGTTTGCCTGCCAGCGTGCCGCCGCGGGTGATCGCCGCCGGGCAAGCCCGACACGACGGTGCGGCATGACCTGGCCCGGGACCACGATCGGGAACGACCTGGAGTGGTGCCCGCGGTGCGGGGAACTGTTACCCGACTTCTGCACCTGCCCTAAACGGCAACGTCGGGGCGACCAGCCACCAGCGCCACGTCGTGGTAACCGCAACAGGAAGGTAGACATCTCCCTGCCGCCGGAATTCGATGACCCCTACGCGGACACACTGAGCACATCGCCCGTTGAGCAGGGGCGCGACACCTGGGCGCCGATCGACCTGGGGCCCTACCTGCGGGGTGAGATCCGGCCCGTTGAGCCCAGCATCGGCGTGACCCGCACGGATGGGCTACGGCTGCTGTACCCCGGTAAGGAACACGCCGTGATTGGGGAGATGGAGGCTGGTAAATCGTGGTTTGCCCTGGCCTGCGTAGCCGCTGAACTCAACGCCGATAACCACGTTGTTTATGTCCATTTCGAGGAACGCGATCCGTCCGACAGCGTGGACCGGCTTATCGCGCTCCAGGTTCGGGATCAGGATATCCTCCGGTTCCTCCGGTTCGTCGGCCCGGAACGGCAGGTGAGTGCGGGTGCACTCGCCGCTCTCCTAGAACCGATTCCTAGCCTGGTCGTGTTCGACGGGGTAAACGAGGCGATGGCACTGCACCGATGGGCGATCCGGGAAGAAGACGGTGCTGCTGAGTTCCGTCGCCGGCTGGTGAAACCGTGCACCCGCGTCGGGGCTGCTGTGCTGAGCCTTGATCACGTCGTTAAAGACGCTGATCGGCGAGCCCGCACCGCGCTCGGTTCGGTTCACAAGGTCAACGGGATATCTGGAGCGCTGATCCTGCTGGACAACGCTGAACCGTTTGGCCGCGCTGCCCGCGGCCGAAGCCATGTTCACATTCTGAAGGACCGTCCCGGGTTCCTGCGCCGCCACGGGCAACCCGACCCGAAAATGCCGGGTAAGACGTTCCTCGGTGAGTTCATCATTGACGACACCCGCCGGTTCGTGCCGTTTTTGGAGGTGGCATTTCATGCCCCGAAGACCGGCGACACCACGGTGGAATTCACCGACGGTGACGCATCGCTTGCCAGCGAGGTGTTCGCAGTCGTGGACAGGCTCCCCGGCAAGGCGGTGGCCTCGGAGCGGGATCTGTTCGCTAAGTGCCGCGAGGCGGGAATCAAGGCGAGGGAATCCCACATGCGGGCCACGGTAGATGACCTGGTTATGGACTCGCGCCTTATCAAGGTCAGCGGCAAGCGCAACGCGAAGGGTTACCAGATCCCCGCGGACTGCAGCCCAAGATCAACCTAGTGAGTGTGCCGCGTGACCGCGTCCGCGTCCGCGTCCCTAAAGAGGGGGGACGCGGGCCGCAGACGCACTACCGCGGCCCGGCCGCAGTGGGCAGCAGTTTGGCCGCAGTCGCGGCCCTACCAACAAACACGGGCGTTGCTCTCAGGGCCAAATAGGGGCTCCTGGGGCCGCGCATGCCAGGAAACCCCCGGCGCGGAGACAAGCCGCCGGGGGCGGAACGCGGAACGCAGGGAGCGGTCAGCCGCTGGAGGTTACCCGCGGAACCGGACGCGCGCATTTTCCCTTTCCGGAAAACACACGAGGAGGCTCCCGAGTGAGTAACGAATATCGACCCGGCGCCCGCGAGTGTGCTCTTCACGCCGTGGCTCGATTAGCTAGCTGCGTGCAACAGCGACGATGACACCGATTGGGTGGAAGAAATGCGAAAAACCGACCACAAGCAAACAGTCACCCGGCGGGGAAATGGCCGCTCGTCGCGGGAATGGGTGCCGCCCCCTGCTCCTCGGGTGATCGCTCACGTCGATCTCAGCAGAATGGAACCCGCGAGCGCTGGCGCTAATCGTGGCGGACTGGCGCCGCTCGCCGACTACATCGGGGGTCGGCTAACCGGGCAGATAACTCTTCCCGGATTTCACGGTCTACTCCGTGATGAATTTGGACAGAATCTCGACGGCTGCCCGGTCCCACCATCTCCCTATTACCAGCTGTATCGGGATGGCGTCGCTCTCCACTATGTCCACTCCTCCCTGATCGGCGAACCGCGGGAACCCGCGGAAGGTGACTAAATGCCGAAATTGAACGCGACCCTGATCCGCGAGCCCACAGCGCTAGTCGCCGGATCAGCCGTGTACCTGCTCGCGCGACTCCTCAAAGCGCCGCCGGTCGCGAACTACATACGCGGTGCCGTCTGGCTGCGCGGACCAGATTTCAGCGCCGCGGTGCGCGCTATCAACGGCGCTGCTGATGCCTGGCAGACCAGCTTGGAGCTGTCACAACGCCGCAACGAAGTGCGTTGTGAGCTTTCATGGCCTGGCTACAGCACGATTACGGTCGAGCAAGCCAGCGAGCAACTGCACGTCAGTCGCCGCCGCGTTCAACACCTCGCCAGGTCAGGACGCATCAGCGGGTGTCGTAAAGGCCGCCGGTGGGAACTGGAAAGCCGAAGTGTTGCCGCATACCAGCAACATCAGCGTCGAAAAAGGGCAGGATGATATCAGCATCCGAGCGGGCCGCCAGGGAACTTTTCCTTGATCTACCGCTGGAGTCACGGGCGGTAGTCCACGAATGGCTGGCAACAGGCCACACTATGCGCGATGCTCTGCTGAATAGCAATGCCCTCGGTAAAGGTGAGCTCCGCACTCCGCGTGACGCTCGGCGGGAAGAACTGTGGAAAAATGACAAGCGCCAAGCCGCCGAGCATGAAAGTGCGCATTGTGTAGCCGCCCAGGCCCTGGGTTTAGACGTTCGATACGCGCGAATCGCCGACGACAACAGCGGAACCTGTGTTCACGTGAAGGGCACAAAACTGCAAAACGCCATCGTTCTCATGGCCCCAGAACTGTGGATCGACCTCTTTAGAAAAGATCAGTTCCCGTACGGTCCTACGGGCTTAGACAATGACCATCGTCGATTAGCGGAGATCGGTGACTCATTCATTCTCAGGGAAGCAATGGACCACTGCATCAAGATCTTGAAGCAAAATCGGGCGATAGTGTTAGCCACCGCCGACAAGATCGCAAGGTACGGCTACTACCGGCCATGAAAAAGAAAAACTCCCCGACAGGCATGCGGTGGTGGAAGCCCGCACAAGGCCTGTTCGGGTCGCAGCGCGGCACCTGGGACCAGGACACAACAACGGCAGCAGGCACCCTGGTCCCGGGTGCCAGCGCACCCCACGCACCACAAACGACCGATGCCACCAATCCGAACGCCAAGACTGTGGTCACCGGTGACACGACGACCCGTTTGTGTTTGTTATGCGGAAAGCCGATCCCCGCCGGGCAGCACACCGTCACCGTCTTCAAGCTGCGGCCGGGATACCAACCCACACGACCACCCGGCGCACCAGCGCATCCCGAGTGCTTTCGCGCAGAGGTTTTTCGCCGGAACTGGTAGTGAGCTGCCCGACCGCAACCTCGACACGGTGGTGATCCAGCGAGATGGGCACCGGCCCCGGAAGGCAAGGCGCACGCTGGCGAAAAGCGCAAGCGGCTTGCATGGCTGACGCGGAGGCGAGTTGTACGCCGTGTTTCCTCTGCGGACGACCAATCGACTATCAGCTCACCCGTGCGCGGCCACTTCACCGGTTAGCGGGCACCGTGCATCACATCATCGGATTAGCCCAGGGCGGCGACCCGCTTGATCCTACTAACCCTCGTTCCTGCGCACCGTGGTTGCAATACCCGTGAAAGCAACCGACTACGGGCTGGAAAACCTTCGATGATACTCATGCGGCAACCCTTGCTCACCATAGCGGCGCGCAATTCGCGGCAATGGTAAGCCGCAACATGTAAGCGATCTCATCGTTTTTTTAAGAATATTCGCCTTCGGGCGTCCTGGACGCTTGGCTATCTCTCCCCGCACGGGTGAACGTACATTTCTGGGCGATCACGGTATGTGACGACTCTTGATGTGGTGCTGGTATAGCTCCCTTGTGCTATTCCCGGGAAAGCGGCCGTCAGCACGGTCTCGGTGTCGATCGCTGCGTGCTCGACTGCCATCGACGCCAACTCGCGCCGTACTCGTCACGGAGCAGCCGGATCACCCTCTTTGTGTGTCGGCGCTAATTCATTAAGCAGGACACGCACTCGACGGTCGATCTCGTCGCGGATGGGGCGGATCTCGGCGAGGGTCTTCCCAGCGGGGTCGGGAAGGTTCCAGTCGAGGTAGCGCTTGCTGGGGTAGATCGGGCAGGCGTCCCCACACCCCATGGTGATCACCACGTCAGCAGTCTGCACCGCGTCGTCGGTCAGAGGCTTGGGGAACTCGTTGGATAAGTCCAGTCCCACCTCGGCCATGGCTGCCAGGACCGCGGGATTGATCTTTTCGGCCGGAGTGGAACCAGCGGAGCGGACCTGGACGCGATGATCCGCGTGGTGCGCGAGCAGGGCCGCGGCCATTTGGGAACGGCCAGCGTTGTGCACACAAACAAACAAAACTTCGGGCACATTAGTCACGGTGCCTCCCTCGGGACAGGGGCAGCACTAGCCGGGTGTGGGACGACCACGCGCGCGGCAGCTTGGCCGGCATCGGGATACAGAACCGCGGCCAAGCCGGCTCCGAGAATTCCGCCAACCAGTTGCGCGAGCACGAAGCCGGGCACCGAGGTCGGGGCGATACCAGCGAAGGTATCGCTGAACACCCGACCCACCGTGACTGCCGGATTAGCGAAGGAAGTAGAGGAGGTGAACCAGTAAGCGGCACCGATGTAGGCGCCCACTGCCGCAGCGGACAACGCTGCACGTCCCGTCCGAGCCAGCACCACGATTAGGGCGATGAGCCCAGCGGTCGCGACCACCTCGCCGACCCATAACCCCATGCTGGTGCGCGGCTTGTGCGAGACCTGGAGCGCGGATAGGCCGAACATGACGTTCGCCAGCACGGCCCCGCCGATGGAACCAAGGAGTTGGGTGGTGGTGTAGGCCAGCACTTCCTGACCGGATAGACCGCTGCTGGAGTGGCGGCCCAGCAGCCAGTCCACCGCGGAGACGACCGGGTTGAAGTGCGCCCCGGACACCGGACCGCACAGCAGGATGAGCACGCTCAGGCCTAGCGCTGTGGTGGTGGAGTTCTCCAGCAGCTGCAATCCCACCTGGCCCGGGGACAGCTGCTGGGCGGCGATTCCCGAGCCGACGACCACCGTCACCAACAATCCGGTGCCCACCAGCTCGGCGAGAAGCCGTCGTGGCAGATCAGCTCCGCTCATGTCAGCACCGCGGTGGGGTGCAGGGCTTGGGACAGGCTCCGCAGCGCCTCGGGCACGATCCGGTAGTAGATCCAGGTGCCCCGCCGCTGTCCCTCGATCAACCCGGCTTCCCGCAACACGCGCAGGTGATGCGAGATCGTCGGCCCGGAAAGCTGGAAAGCGGCGGTGAGCTCGCACACGCATGCCTCGCCGCCCTGGTGGCTGGCGATCAGGCTCAGCAAGCGCAGCCGTACCGGATCGCCGAGTGCTTTGAACCGGTGGGATAGCAGCTCTGCCTGATCGGCCGTGAGCGGGTCCGTGGTCAACGGTGTACAGCAGGCCGTCATCTCCGATGACATAGACATCTCTCTATCTTGACAGTCGTCAAAATAGGGCGCAAGCTATATATCGACTGCCATCGAAATAGCGGGCGCAAGGGAGTTTCACCGATGACCGAGCAAACCGACGCGCTGCGCGACCGGGTCCGTCAGCGCTACGCCGCAGCAGCCACGGCCGTGCGCACCGGAACCACCGCCAGCTGCTGCGGCGTCGATGCCTCCGGCGAGGCCTACCCCGTCGAGATCGGCGAGGGATTTGGTAGTCAGCTCTATGATCCGACTGAGCAGGAGGGACTGCCGGCCGAGGCCGTCGCAGCAAGCTTGGGCTGCGGCAATCCACTGGCCGTGGCTGACCTGCGCGAGGGGGACCGGGTGCTCGACCTTGGCTCTGGAGGCGGAATCGATGTCCTGCTTTCCGCCCGGCGCGTTGGACCCACCGGCAAGGTCTACGGGCTGGACATGACCGAGGAAATGCTCACCCTCGCCCGCGCCAATGCCACCCGGGCGGGCGCCCCCAATGTGGAATTCGTCAAGGGAACCATCGAGGCCATCCCTCTGCCCGACAGCTCAATCGATGTGATCATTTCCAACTGCGTGGTCAACCTGTCCACCAACAAACCGGCCGTGTTCGCTGAAGCCTTCCGCGTGTTGGTCCCCACTGGGCGACTCGGTGTATCGGATGTCGTCGCCGAAAACCACCTCACCCCCAAGCAGCGCGCCGAACGCGGCAGCTACGTCGGATGTATCGCCGGTGCCCTAACCATCGCCGAATACCACGACGGACTGGCCACCGCAGGATTCATCGACATCACCATCACGCCCACCCACCAGGTCGCTGACGGCATGCACTCCGCAATCATCCGCGCCACCAAACCAGCACCACCACGCTGACGGATCAATTGGCCGCTCCCTGTCTCCACAATCTGCCCCGCTTTCCGGCACCTGATCAAGGTGCAAGACGGCGACATCAAGATGGAGCAAAACCAATCCACCGAATACGTGATCGCCTGTATGGCAAGCGGCTGCGCCGCGCTGGTGCGATCCTTGGCCAGTCGAGCGCCGCACAACCAGGTGTGTGCTGCGCCTGTCCGGAACGGTGGGCGTACCGCCCGCGGTTACCACAAAGCAATCTGGGTGTTGCTGAGCAAGGCGTCGAGTACGGCGGATCCCAGGGTGCGGCCGACCGGTTTGAGGTCGAAGGCAGTCACGGTAGCGCCGTTACGAGTGGTGGATGCCCGCGTGTGGATGAAAGGAAAGTCACGGTATTTCCCACTTGGCGGGATCAGCAGGTTGATTGCCCCTCTGGTTCCCTGATCGAGCAGCCACCGTAGGGCAATCGCTGTTTGCTCGCTGGGCATTATAACGGTTGTCATGGAGATGAGGTAGGTGTTGCATTTGTCTTGAATCTCATAAATAACACGATAAAGCGAGAGGCATTCATTTTCCCGGAAGAAGGCTTGGACGTCTCCATCGGAATTGTCAGCGCAAGCGTAATCTTTGTGCTCAGCCTGGAACTTAACCCGGTATCCCAACCGTCTCAAACGCGTGGTTACCTTGAGGGCATCTCGAACACCAGAGATCTGTGCGTCGACTTCGGTTCTGCCGGTCCTCGCCGCGTTGCTTTCGCTCCTTGGGGCCCTGATACTCAACTCGCCGGACGCTTCTCCGGCCGTAGCAGCGCCTAATCCACCACCGGCAAGTCCCGATAACGCGAGGACAACGGCCGCTGCTGCGACTGCTTTGTTACCTTGGGGGGGGGTTCGTCGTCGCCGAAGGGTCTGGGTATGCCACCCACCATGCGGACCACGTTGCGCTCTTTTCTCGGCACTCAAACTGATGCCACTGGAGAGCAACTTGATCTGGTCGTTGATACAAACTCCACCCATCTGCCGCATCTATCGCTGTCCGTGCAGCGGCAACGGTGGGGTGAAATGATCGTTTTGGAATGATCAAAGGTCGGGCGCTTGCGCTGTCCGTGCTAACGGGTCAGGGTCGGCACTAGCTTCGATTATATAGCACGCGTCCACTATTCCGCGACAATTCGCACCAATCTACACGGATGGCGCAATCTTTCTGTTGCGGGCTGCAACTAAATGTCAGCCGAAAGTGGGCCGATTGCGTACTTTGTGGTCCACTCGATAGTTTGCGACCTAGGGACTTTGTCGGAGTTGCTTGCGCAATTCTCTCGGCCCGCAGTTTCCCCGTGGCAATTCTCCTGCACTTGCGGACAATTCGTAGGACGCCAGTCTGGGTGTTTAGCAGTATTTAACCGACCAGTCCTGATTTGGAACCACGCATCCATTCATCGCCACGCGATACTAGAAACGATTTAACTTGCTCTTTGGTCCATCCTAGAGCCAGCGGCTGAAAACATGCGCACTTAGTTAGAGGTATTCCTTGAGTCGCGCAGAGACATACTCCTGTCAGCCGAATGCCGTAGGCGGCTGCTACAAAGTGCTCGTCCACGCCTGGAAATGGTATGCTCTTAAGGAGTTCGTGGGCAAAAACACGCTCGGGAGTATGTAACGGGTTCCACCATTTTAGCATCACCACATCAGCCGCGGTTTCGTGCATCTGCGCTTTCGCATCGAGGATTTGTTGAGCGAGTCGCGCCATCCACTTGCAACGAAAGCGACCCCACCGGCGCCGTAGCACGTCCCATGTGTCACGACTTACGCGTTTGGCAATTTTGTCGGCAGTGGCTTCTATTCCCCCATCTTTGACGGCCGACACACAAAACTCGGCAGTTTCACCGATTCGCTCTTTTTCTCTTTTGCGTATTGAACGACGATGCTCTTTGAGGGTTATTCAGGCGTTCGCTAATTGCGGCTCCGTCGGCGCGTCTCTGTGGCGAACGGCTCGTTTACCGAAAGAATTGGGTTACCACACTCAATTCCCAGAAACGAC
>Ga0213875_10000815_pt1 | contig 23268 bp, 22 predicted proteins | sample BarmaccomBMRX_R8_FD_160105 | JGI IMG/M metagenome (GOLD analysis project Ga0213875, IMG submission 160105) | Root-associated microbial communities from Barbacenia macrantha in rupestrian grasslands, the National Park of Serra do Cipo, Brazil - RX_R8 | ecosystem: Host-associated > Plants > Roots... | reverse complement strand
CGGACGGATCGAGCGGCTGCCGCTCGACGGCGGCGCGGCGACGACGCTGCCGCTCACCGCCGCGCTCGACGTGCCCGTCGGCGCATCGACGCGGCAGGATATCGTCGAGGAGACCGGGCCGGTCCGCGCGCGGCTCATCATGGCGCCGACCCCCTCGCCGGACGGCAAGACGCTCGCCTTCTCCGCGCTCGGCCGGCTTTACCTGATGCCGCTCGACGGCACTTCGAAGCCGGTCGCCTTCGCGCCGGGCGGCGATCCTGCCTACATGCCGAGCTGGAGCCCGGATGGCCGCCGCCTCGTCTGGGTCAGCTGGAGCGAGCGCGGCGCCGGCGCGGTGTGGACCGCGCCTGCCGATGGCTCATCGCCGCCGACGCGGCTCAGCGACCTGCCCGAATATTATACCTATCCGGTGTTCACCCCGGACGGGAAACACGTTCTCGCCGTCCGCTCGGGCCAGCAGGCGCGGCTCGATCTCTACATGGAATATGGCCATCTTAGCGATGCCGAGCTCGTCGCGATCCCGGCGGCGGGCGGCGCTGCGCAGGTCGTGATGTGCGGCAGGATCGGCGCGCGGCCGCAATTCGCCGGCGGCAGGACTTATGTCTTCGCCGATGACGGCCTGGAAACGGTCGATCTCGCGACCGGCGCGCACAGCCTCGCGGTGCAGGTGAAGGGGCCGGGCTGGTATTTCCAGGACGGCGCCGTCGCGGTCGACGATCTGCGGATAAGCCCGGACGGCAGATGGTTGCTCGCGCAGGTCGCCCAGCAACTCCATGTCGTCGCGATGCCCGACAAGGCCGGCGCGACGGTGGATCTCACCGTGCCACATCTGCCCCATCGTCGCGTCACCAACGGCGGCGCCGATTACTTCGAATGGTCGACGGACGGAAAAACGATCGGCTGGTCGAGCGGCTCGACCTGGCACGAGCGCCCGCTCGCGGACGTCCAGCTGCTCCCGCCCGAGCAGCCGGGCTGGTCGCCCGATCCGATGTCGCCGCACGATCGCGCCTTCACCGCCGATGTCGAATTCCCGCGCGATGTGCCGGCCGGGCGCCTGTTGCTGCGCGGCGGCCGCGTGCTGACGATGCAGCCCGGCGATCGGGTGATCGATCGCGCCGACATCCTCGTCGAGGGCGATCGCTTCGCCGCCGTCGGCCCCGAAGGCAGCATCGCCGTTCCCCCCGGCACGCCGGTTCGTGACGTCTCGGGCAAGATCGTCACCCCCGGCTTCATCGACACGCACGACCATATCGCGACGATCCGCCGCGACGTGCTCGGCCTCGAGGATTGGGGTTTTCGCGCGCGCCTCGCCTGGGGCGTCACGACCAGCTTCGATCCCTCGACGCTGACGATCGACATGCTGCCCTATCAGGACCTGCTCGATGCCGGGCTGATGCTCGGGCCCCGCGTCCGCCAGACCGGCGTCGCCTTGTTCTCGATGCAGCGCTTCGGCTCGCTCGACGACGCGCTGGCGGTGATCCGCCGCTATCGCGACGATTATCGCATCCGCAACATCAAGGAGTATCGCACCGGCAGCCGTAAGGTCCGCGAGTGGGTCGCGGAAGCTTGCCGCGAACTCGGTATGCACCCGACCACCGAGGGCGCGCTCTCGATGAAGCTCGACCTCACCCAGATCATCGACGGCATCGGCGGCAACGAACATGCGCTGGTCGCCTCGCCGTTGCAGGAGGACGTGCTGCAGCTGATGAGGTTCACGCGTACGAGCTACACGACGACGCTCGAGATCACCAACGGCGGTCCGTCCGCGCAGGACTGGTCGATCCAGCAGGACGATCCGCACGCCGATCCGAAGGTCATGCGCTTTTGGCCGCAGGTCGCGATCGATCAGTATCTGGTTCGGCGGCCGTGGCGGACGTTCGACGAATATCGCTTCCCGTCGATCGCGGCGGATGCGGCGGCGGTGCAGGCCGAGGGCGGGCTCGTCGGCATCGGCAGCCATGGCGAGGCGCCCGGCATCGGCTTCCACTGGGAGATGGAGGCACATGCCAAGGGGGGCATGAGCGCGGCGGCGATCCTCCACGCCGCGACGATCGGCTCCGCCGAGACGATCGGCCGCAAACATGATCTCGGCAGCATCGAGCCGGGCAAGCTCGCCGACCTCGTCATCCTCGACAAGGACCCGACGGTCGACATCCACAACGCGCGCTCGGTGGTGGAGGTGATGCGCGGCGGCCGCCTCTACGACGCCGCGACGCTCGCCGAGATCGCGCCCGATCCGAAGCCGGCGCCGAAGAGCTGGTTCGATCGCGGGAAGCAGCAGTGGCTGCCATCTGCTTCCCCTCCCTGGAAGGGAGGGGATTGAGGGGTGGGTGGCGGGAAGCGATCGGCTTCCGCCAAGCAACCCCGCCCCGACCCTCGCTTTCCGGGCGAAGGGCGCGTTTCCGCGAGAGCCGTTCCCCGGCGAAGGCCGGGGTCCAGTTGGAACGACCTATCGATCTGTACAGCCATCGCGGCGTTGCGGGACTGGACCCCGGCCTTCGCCGGGGAACGGGTGTGGAGCGAGACGAAGATTTCACTTTCCTACAGCCCACCGGCCGAGCGACATCCGCCTCCGCTCTTTCAAATCGCCATTGGATTCGCGCGAACAGTATCCGGTCTGATCCAGCCCCTTCCGTGCTCCGGCGGAGACCGGAGCGCAGGCAGCCGGCAGTATGCGGGTGGTTCAGCGCTCCGGCCTTCGCCGGAGCACAACGTACCGGTTCGAGGCGAACCGTCGAAGATCACGAAACCCTGTGACTTTCCGCTGTAGGAGCTGTGACCTTAGGCGGTGACCTTCCGCATTACGCGTCGAGCCGCGCCTTCACCCAGGCGGCGCCGTCGGCGATCGCGCGGCGCGCGACCTCGGCGACCGACATCGCTTCCAGGAAGCTGTGCGTCGCGCCGCGATAGACCTCGCTCGTGACGTCGATGCCCGCCAGCGCCATGCGCTCGCGCAGCGCGAAGCTCTGCTCGGAGAGGATGTCGCATTCGGGAATGACGAGGAATGCGGGCGGCAGATGCGTGAAGTTGCCGATGATCGGCCGCGCATAGGGGTCGTCGAGCGTGTGGCCCGCCTCGCCGATGTAATTGCCGAAATAATATTCCATCTCGGCGCGATCGAGCACCGAACCCGGGCCGCCGTGACGCGCTTCCGCCTCGTCCGACGGCGGCGCGCCGAGCGCCGCATAGTTGAGCAGCAGGCCCTTGAGCCGGTCGGGCGCGCCGCGATCGCGCAGCCGCATCGCGGCGGCGAGCGAGAGGTTGCCGCCGGCGCTGTCGCCGCCGATCGCGAGCCGGCCGGCATCGACGCCGATCTCGGCGCCGTGCGCCGCCAGCCAATCGATCAGGCCGATGGTCAGGTCGAGCGCGACCGGATAGCGAACCTCGGGCGAGAGCGGATAGTCGATCCCGATCACGACGAAGCCGCCGGCCGCGGCATATTCGCGCATCAGCCGGTCATGCGTGTCGAGGCTGAACAGCGTGAAGCCGCCGCCGTGGAGGTAGAGCAGCGCCGGGGCGGGCTTGCCGGAGCCGGGATCGTAGACGCGGATCCGCAACGGGCCCGCGTCGGTCGCGATCGTTCGTTCGAACGTCTCGGCCATCGCGGGCCCGCCCTGCCGCCAGGGAGCGCGCACCTTCTCGGCGACCGCGCGCGCTTCCTCGAGCGGCAGAGTCATGAATGGCGGATGGGACGCCCAGGCCCGCTGCATCTCCTTTACGAAGCTGGCGATCTCGGGATCGAGCGTGGCGGCGTCCAAGGCATGCTCCTGCTTTTCGTTGGCGAATGTCTACCGGCGCTGCCGCGTGGACGCCGTCGCGCGCGGACCGAGCATCGCTTGATGTGGGCCGCGTGACCCGGCCCATGATCAGGCCGAACGGCAGCCCGCGTCACGCTGCGCTATGCTGCCGCTGATAATGGCTGGGCGGCACGCCGAGCACGCGATGGAACATCGCGGTGAACGAGCTCGCGCTCTCATAGCCGACATCGTAGGCGATGTTGGTGATCGAACGGCCCTCGCCGAGCAGCGAGATCGCCGCCATCAGCCGTACCTGCTGGCGCCACATCGCGAAGCCCATCCCGGTCTGCTGGCGAAAGGCGCGGGTGAACGTCCGCCGCCCCATGCCGGCGATCTTGGCGAAATCGTCGAGGTCGCGCTGATCGGCGGGATCGGCGATGATCATGTCGCAGACGCGGCGCAGGCGGCGGTCCTCGGGTGTCGGCGCGGAGAGCGCGATGTCAGGCATGCGCCCGATCTCCTCGAGCAGCAGCGCGACGATACGGCCCTCGCGGCCCTCCTCGTCATAGGCGTGCGCGAATGTCAGTACCTCCTGGATCAGCGCGCGCAGCAGCAGCGAAACGTCGAACACGCGGCAATGCCCGGCCTGGCCCGCGATTTCCGGATCGACATAAAGCACGTTGAGCGCCACCGGCCCGCGACACGAGACCTGATGACGAGTTCCGGCCGGGATCCAGATCGCGCGGTTCGGCGGCAGCACGAAGGTCGAGCTGTCGGTCACCGCTGACATCACGCCGGTCACCGCGTAGCAGAGTTGGCTGCGCGCGTGGCTGTGGAACGCGTCGACATGTCCGGCGGGGTAGTGATCGTCCATGCCGACCACCGGCCGGATCGTGAGTGGAAGATCGTCGCTGCGCTTCATCGCGGGCGTGGCGCTCCGTCGCGGTACCAGGTCATCATAATGTAGATGAACGCCGCTGGCGACGCCAACATACCCGGCGCAAACGAAGTTCGGCCCTGCCGGTCAGGCGTGGGCGACGGCGGTCGTTCATGTCCCGCGCATTACAGGGCGGCAAGGATCCCCGATGAGCGCTGCGCCACGCGCGCGGATGACAAGGCTGGCGGCGCGGGGCTTGGTGGCGATGCTCGCGCTGCTGCCGGCAGCGGCGCGCGCCGATGACGCCGCGCATGACGGTCTGACCATCGCTGGCGGCTACGTCGCGGACACGCTCGCGGATGTTTCCGGCGGCATCGATCGTGGCGTCACGCAGCTCGGGAAAGCCGATCTGACCGCGACCTGGACCGGCCAGCTCGCCGGGATCGACGGCGCGACCGCCTATGTCGATCTCGAATATGTCCACGGCCGTTCGTTCAGCACCTACCGCGTCGGCGACGTGCAGACGGTGAGCAATGTCGATGCGGTCTCGGCCCTGCGGCCGTTCGAGGTTTGGCTGCAGCTGCCGTTCGCGATCGGGCGTGGCAAGGCGGCCGCCAAGCTCGGCCTGATCGACCTCAACGGCACGTTCGACGTGCAGGATGTCGGCCATCTCTTCCTGAATTCCTCGCACGGCATCGGCCCGGACTTTTCCCGCACCGGTCGTAACGGCCCGTCGATCTTCCCGACGACGAGCCCGGCCGCGACCTTCACGTTTGATAGCGTCACCTGGTCGGCGCGGTTCGGCGTGTTCGAAGCGGAAGCGGGCGATCCCGATCATCCCACGCGCACGGTCATTCGTCGGCCGGGCGATCATGGCCTGCTGCTGGTCGCGGAGGTCGAGCGGAGGATCGGGCCGAACCAAGTCCAGTTCGGCGCCTGGTCCTATACCGGCCGCTTCCCGGCGCTCACCGAGACGGATGCGCGCGGCGATCCGCGCGCGGTCGGCGGCGATCATGGCGCCTATGCGCTGATCGAGGGACGGCTCGCGGGCCGTGACGAGGGCATGAAGCTCGAGGGTTGGGTCCGCATCGGCGTCGCGGCGGCGCGGATGAACCCGATCGGCGTCTATGCCGGCGGCGGGCTCGCGTATGGCGACGTCACCGGACGGCTTGGCCTGGCGATCGCGCACGCCCGGCTGGGCAATGCCGGCGACGCCGCCTTCGCGACGGACAGCGGGCCGCCGCATCGCGCCGAGACCGATATCGAAGTCACCTATAACCGCCGCGTCATGCCCTGGCTGCGGGTGCAGCCCGATGCGCAATATGTCGTCCATCCCGGCTGGCGGCGTGACCTCGGCAATGCGACGGTCCTCGGGCTCCGGCTGATCGTCTCGCCGTTCTGACCAGCGTCAGGCCGGCTGTTCGGCGCCGGGATGACGTCCCGCCCGCTGCGGGATCAGCGCCACGCACAGGATGATGAACGCCGCGAGCACGAGCGAGGCGAGAGGGCGGCTCATGTTGAAGCCGCCCTTGTCGATCGGTTTGTCGAGCAGATCGCCGACAGTCGCGCCGAGCGGCCGCGTCAGGATAAACGCCGCCCAAAACAGGAACACGCGCGAAACCGCCGTCCAGTAATAGGCCGCGACGAGGACGAGCAGCAGCGCGGCGAACACCAGCGCGCCACCTTCGTAGCCGAGGCCGGCGTCCGCGATCCAGTCCCCGAGCGCGGTGCCGAGCGTCTGGGAGAAGGTGATCGTGATCCAGTAGAACAGCTCGGCGCGAGGCGTCCGCACCGTATCGACCGCGACTGAGCCCAGCGTCAGCTTCCACGCCGCGAGGCTGGTCAGAACGCACGCGAACAGCAGCGTCGATCCGCCGGGATAGCCGATGCCGAGCGAACGGTCGGCGAAGTCGGCGAGCGTGGTGCCGGCGGTGGTCGACGCGATGATCGTCGCCCAGTAAAGCGCGGGATGGAAGCGCTTGGCGACGATCTGGAACCAGACGAGCAATACGAGGATCGTCGCAAACAGCGCGGTCCCCAGCAGATAACCCCAGTTGAGCGTCATGCTGACCGTGTCGCCGCCCGTCTCTCCCAAGGTCGTCGCCGCAATCTTGATAATCCAGAAACCGATCGTGACCGCGGGTACTTTGCTCAACGCATCGTCTACTCGGCTATCACCCATATTATTGTGGCCTTCGTCAATGAACAGTTTGACATATCTTGGCGAACATCGCACGAAAGCCGCACTTTCGTGTAATCGAGATCAGTCTAAGCAGGCGCTTGCGCGCCCGCTATCCGAAAAGGGCCAAGTTGCGTTGATGATCGTCCGTCTGCGTGGGTGGGTGCCAATCGCGGCGCTGCTGCTCGCGAGCGCACCCGCGATCGCCGGGCCGCCCTTCGTCACCGATGATCCCGAGCCAACCGACACCGGACATTGGGAGAATTACGGCTTCGTCGCCGGTACCCATTTTCCCGGCGAGACCGATGGCGAGGCAGGTTTGGACATCAACTATGGCGCGGCGCACGACCTCCAGCTCACTGTCGGCGTTCCGCTTGAATATGAACATCGCCGCGGAACGCATGTCGGCTTCGGCGATCTCGAGCTCGGCGCCAAATATCGCTTCCTGTATCAGAGCGAGGGCTCGCTGCTGCCCGACGTCGCCTTCTTTCCCTCGCTCAGCGTGCCGACCGCGACGCGTGGTTTCGGCGGCGGCCGGGTCAGCGCCTTCCTGCCGCTTTGGGCACAGAAGGATTTCGGGAAGTGGTCACTGTTCGGCGGCGGTGGCTACACGATCAATCCGGGCCGGGATGCACGGAATTTCTGGCTGGAAGGCATCGCGCTATCGCGCGCGATCACCGATGCCGTTTCGCTCGGCGCCGAAATCTACCATCAGGGCCGCGACTCGGTGGACGAGACCGCGATCACCGGCATCAACGTCGGCGGCGCCTACCGTTTCGCCAAGCACTGGTCGTTGCTCGGTTCGGCGGGGCCAGGCCTCGAGCATCCACGCCGTTCTGGTCGCTACAGCTTCTACATGGCGCTCAAGGCCGATTATTGAGGCGTCAGAGGGTGGTGCTGCATCGCGGCGCAATCGACCGAGTGTGCTCCGAAAGCTACACTCGTTCGCGCCTGCAACGGAGTCACGCAACTGTCATGAGCGCTGACTAGGCCGCCCCTCGGCAGACCAAAGCCAACCAAAGGGGCGACCTAAAATGAATATCCGATTCTCGCTGCTCGCGACGGCGGCGGCATCCGCTGTGCTCGCAGGCTCCGCGGCCCATGCCGCGCCTGCTAAGAAGCATCACGTCACCCACAAAGGCAGCGCCGGCGCCAGCAATCGCGCGCTGATCGACGAGGTCGAGTCGCTGAAGGCCGAAGTGCAGGATCTCAAGGAGCAGATCGGCATCCAGAGCTCGGCGCAGGCCAACACCCAGGAGCAGGTTTCGACCACGCAGGCGCAGGTCCAGGCCGTCCAGGCGCAGGTCCAGGCCGCGCCGCCGGTCACGCCCGAAGAGGTCAACACCAAGATCGCGAGCGCGATCGACAAGGAACATCATAACGACAAGTTCTACTTCAAGGGCATCACGATCACGCCCGGCGGCTTCCTCGAACTCGCCGGCATCTATCGCGATCGCTTCCAAGGCGACGACATCGCCTCCAGCTTCAACGTGCCGTTCCCGTCGCAGAGCCGCGCCTCGCACGCCGAGGAAGGCCGCTTCTCGGCACGTCAGAGCCGCGTCTCCTTCCTGGCGCAGGGCAAGCCGAACGCGCACACCACCGCCGCCATGTACGGCGAGTTCGACTTCCAGGGTGGCGCGCAGACGTCGAACTCGAACCAGTCGAACAGCTACGTGCCGCGCATCCGCAACCTCTACGGTACGATCGATTGGGACAATGGCGACTCGGGCGTCCACTTCCTCGCCGGTCAGAACTGGTCGCTGCTGACGCTGCAGAGCAAGGGCATCACCCCGCGCGCCGAAGTCACGCCGCCGCAGATCGACGCGCAGTACGTCCCCGGCTTCGCCTGGGCGCGTCAGCCCGGCGTCCGCATCGCCGCCGACTTCATGAACCACCAGCTTTGGGTCGCGCTTTCGGCCGAGAACCCGCAGACCACCTTCGGTGGCACCGGCGTTCCCGGCACGATCACGTCCGCGATCCTCGGCAACGGCTCGACGGCTGCGGGCGGCAACCAGGTCAACCCGGCCGGCAGCTTCCAGCAGTTCTACAATGGCGTCGGCTCGAGCCTTTCGCTCAACCATGTGCCCGACTTCATCGGCAAGGTCGCCTACGAGACCAACGTCGCGGGCCACCAGCTGCACATCGAAGGCTTCGGCATCTACCGCACCTTCAGCGAGCATCTCGATGCCACCGGTGTCGTCGCCGGCAGCAACCGCAACACGCACAGCTGGGGCTACGGCGGAAGCGTGAACGTACAGATCGTCCCGAAGATGCTCGATGCGCAGTTCTCGTACATCGGCGGTCGCGGCATCGGCCGCTACGGCTCGGCGGGTCTGCCGGACACGACCTTCGACAAGGAAGGCAATATCCACCCGCTGAAGGAGTTCATGATGCTCGCGGGTGCGACGCTGCATGCCACTCCGAAGCTCGACGTCTATGCCTTCGCCGGCGAGGAGCAGGAGCGTCGCCAGCTGTACGACGCGGGCAGCGCGGGTCTCGGCGTCGCGACGCTGCTCAACACCAACTGCCAGGTCGAGGGTGGCGCGACCTGCGCCGGCAACACCCGGCGCATCCGCCAGCTCACCGGCGGCTTCTGGGAGAAGTTCTACCAGGGCCCGTTCGGTCGCGCCCAAGTCGGGCTGCAGTACAGCTATACGCAGCGTGAGCTGTTCCGTGACGTCAACGGCCTCGAGCCGCAGGCCCACAACAGCATGGCGTTTGTCAGCTTCCGCTACTATCCGTTCTGATCGGGCGGACAGCGTGAAGTCGGGGCTCCCGGATCATCCAATCCGGGAGCCCTTTTCGTTTCGGAACGCGCGGTCGGCCTAGACCCGCCCGTCGAGCACCAGGATCAGCAGCACGATGATGATGATCGTGCCGAGGCCGACGGGTGCAAAACCCCAGTTGGCATTGTAGGCGCCGGCGCGCGGGAACGAGCCACCCAGCCACAGGATCAGCAGCACGATCAGGATGATGGTCAGCATCGGTCTCTCCCTTGAGATCGTTGGTCTGCCGTCATGAATGAACGTGGCGCCGGGAAGTTCATTCCGCGGCGGAGCAGGAGCCGGCACCCGCCCTGATCCGCTCGACCGCGAGCCGGAACGGAAAGCGCGGCACGATCCGATGGGCGTCGGCGGGAATGCCGGCGGCAGTGAGGATCGGCGGCCACTCCGCCGCCCGGAACGAGCGCGCGATCGAAAGCGTGCCGTCTTCGCGGACGATGCGATGCACCCCAAGCACCCGCGCAAGCAGCGGGAAGCCGCGATGCGCGAAGCGGTGGCGGCGAAGGTCCGAGATCAGCCAGCCGCGCGCCGCCCGCGCTTCCATGAAAGCGATGAAGGTGGCGAGCTCGGCATCGCTCATATGATGCGCGACCTGGCTGCTGACGACATAGTCGAGCGGCTCGGCGACGTCGCGATAGTCGCCGGTACGGAAGTCGATGCCGAGCTCCGGCGGCGTCGCGGCTCCTGCGATGGCAGCACTGCGCGGGTTGAGATCGATCCCGATGAGCGTCGCGGCGATGCCGCGGCGCCGCGCCCAGCGCGAGATCGCGCGGAGCATGTCGCCATGGCCGAAGCCGACGTCGAGCAGGCGGAAATGGCGCTGGCCGGCCGCGGCGCGCGCGAGGAAGTGCAGCGTCGGGCTTGCCGTGAACGTCCAGCGGTTGACGCGCGCGAGATCGGTCAGCACGCGCGTATAGCTTTCGGCGTCGATATCCTCGCGATCCATCTGCTCGGGCTGGCGCGATCGAACGGCGAGCGGGTCCACGGCTCAGATCCGCGTCAATGCGGCGGGCAGGCGCAAGGCGCGCGGCCAGAGCCGAAGCGCGGCAACGGCCGGCGTGGCGATACGCGGCATCTCGCCGGCGCCGCGCAGCAGCTCCGCGATGCGCAGCGGCGCGCGGGTGCGGCGCGCGAAAGCATCTTGATAGCGCGGTGCGGCGGCCGCGCCGCCGCGCCGATAGGCGTCGACCGCCGCCGACGCCCCGCTCAGCGCGCCGGCGATGCCATCGCCGGCGAGGCTGGCGATCACCGCGGCCTGATCGCCGATCCGGAACAGCCCGGCCGCGCTCGTGCTCGCCCGCCAGCCATAGGGAACGCGGGCGATGCTCGACCAACTGCCGATTGTACCGGCAGCGTCCAGTCGCGCGCCGAGCAGCGGCGCCTCTGCGGCGAGCGCGGCAAGAAGCGCATCGGGGCTGCCGCTCGCCGCACGCAGCCGCGTCGCCGCAATCGAGAGGCAAAGATTGGCGCTGCCGTCCTCCTGGAGCAGCAATCCGGCATAGCCGCCCGCAAACAGGTGCAGCTCGATCGCGCCCGCAAGCGCGCGCCCAATCGCGGGAGAGGGAGCAAGAGCGGTCCGCAGCCCGACGATATCGTCTCCGGCGGCATCCGACGGACGCGCCGCGCCGCGGAGATCATGCTTGCCGGTGGCGAGGAAGATCGCGTCGGCGGTGAGCTCCGCGCCGTCCGCCAGCACGATGCTGCGAGCGGCAGCATCGACGCGCCGCACCGTGACGCCCTGCGTGATCTCGGCACCCGCGGTCTTGGCGCGCTCGAGCAACGCGACGTCGAGCCGGCGGCGCGAAAGCCCCGCTGCGGCGAACGGCAGCTCGGTCTCGACGCGGCGCGTGCCCGCCACGACGCGCAACGTCCGGATCGGACGTGCGCGCAGCGTCGCGATGTCGAGGCCCACACGCGCGAGCGCGTGGATCGCGTCCGCGCTGAGGAAGCCGCCGCAGACCGGATCGTGCGGTTCGCGCGCCCGCTCGATCAATCGCGGCGTGCAACCTTCGCGCGCGAGCAGGAGCGCCGCCATCGCGCCCGCCGGTCCACCCCCGACGATGAGGGGCGCCGGCGCGCTCATGCTGCCGCGAACGCGAAGCCCTCGGCGGCGAGGCCGGGCCCGAAGGCGAGCGCGACGCCGTCGCCGCGCTCTCCGATCATGTCGGCGAGCACGAACATCAGCGTCGAGGATGACATGTTGCCGAACCGGTGCAGCACCGATCGCGAGGTGTTGAGCGCGGAACCGGGTAGCGCGAGCGCGGTCTCGACAGCGTCCAGGATCGAGCGGCCGCCGGCGTGAACCGCCCAGCGCGTTTCTGCCGGATCACGTCCGTCGAGGATCGCCTCGGTGACCGCCGGCGTCTGCAGCGCGGCGGCGATGCGGCCTGGCACCTCGCCCGACAGATGCATCTCGAAACCGCTGTCGCCGATCGACCAGCGGATCAGCGTCTCACTGTCTGCGACGGTCGTCGCGAAGAAGCGTTCGAGCGCGATGCCGTGCGGCTCCGCGCTCACCAGCGCGGCGGCGGCGCCGTCGGCGAACTGGAGCATCGCGAGCAGCGGCTCGATCGCGTCGGTTGCGACGAGATGCAGCGTCGAAAGTTCGACGGTGACGACGAGGATCCGCGCCGCCGAGTCCGAACGCGCGATATGGTGCGCGACGCGAAGCGCGGCGACCGCGGCATAACAGCCCATGAACCCGACCAGCGTGCGCTCGATGCCGGCATCGAGGCCAAGCCGCCGCGCGATGATCTGGTCGATGCCCGGCGCGGTGAAGCCGGAGCAACTCGCCACCACGAGATGGGTAATGCCGCCGAGCGGGACCTGGCGCTCCAGAGCGGCGATCGCCTCGAGCGCAAGCGCCGGCGCCGCCTCGCCATAGACGGCCATGCGTCGCGAGGTCGGTGGCAGCGGCTCACTCGCATAGAAGCCGCCCGCGTCGGTCGGCGACCGGCCGCCGGGCGGCGGGGCGAGCACCGACCAGCGATGTTCGATCCCCGATCGCGCCGCCATCCGCCGGAACAGCGCGCGATCGCGCGTCGATTCCAGCCGTGGCTCGGCCCAACGCACGAACGCCTCATGAACGTCGTGCGGCGGCACCGCCGTTCCGATCGCATGGATGTGCGCGACGGGCGCGTCTTTCGAGCGCGGTGCGGCGGAGGCGGTGATCATTCTGGCCTCGTCTTCCCACGCCGGACCGAGCGCCCGCCACGAAGCCAATATAAGTCGCTGCCGCGCTTGGCAAAGCGGCGTCGCATGGGGTGCAGCCAGCGATGCGACTGTTGCCGGTCTGGCGCGTTCCTGAGGCCGCGTCGGGTCATGGGAGAATAGACTGCATGATGATGGTGGAAACCGAGCTGCGTCCCAGTCCGATCCATGGCATCGGCGTGTTCCTGCTCCAGCCGGTGACGCGAGGTGCCTTGATCTGGCGATTCGATCCGCGCATCGACCGAGTCTACGGGGCCGACGAGATCGCGGATCTGCCCGAGCCGTTGCAGCGCTTCATCCGCACCTATTCGACGCTGCACGCCGACCTTGGGCTGTGGGTGCTGTGCGGCGACAACGGACGGCACTTCAATCATAGCGACACGCCGAACACCATCTCCTCCGGTATCGCCTTCGGCACCGATCATGCGGCGGTGGACCTCGCGGCGGGCGACGAGCTGACCTCGGACTACCGCACGATCTGCGACAGTTTTCGCGGCGTGGATGCGGTGTTTTGAATATGCAGAGCGCGGTGCTCGCTTCTCGTCCGGACGACGAAGCACGGCGCTTCGTGGACCTGCTCGAGCGGCTGCGCACGCTCGGCTACCGCTTCGTCACGCCGACGCCGGCGACGCATGCGCGCTGGCTCGCGCGATCGGGCGACCGCACCGCGACGACCATCGAGGAGGTGCTGGGTTGGAACCTGCCGTTCGCGCCCGGAGCGATCGACGCGGGGGTCGAGCAGGCGCTGCGAGCAGCCGATGCGCTCGATGCCCTGCCCGGCGGGCTGGTCCGCGCGCGGTTGCGGGTTGCTCGCCTAGATGGCGAGCTCTATCTCCACTCGCAGTTTCCGACCGAGGAGAAGGACGCGATCTTCTTCGGTCCGGACAGCTATCGCTTCGCCCGGCTGATCGCCGACACGCTGACTGGGCGTCCGCTGCACGAGGGCGCGCGTGCCGTCGATATCGGCACCGGCGCCGGCGTCGGCGCGATCACGATCGCACGGCACAGCGGGCGCCTTGATCTGATCGGTACCGACGTCAATCCCGCCGCGCTGCGGCTGGCGCGCTGCAATGTCGCGGCGGCCGGCGTGGAAGCCGCGCTCGTCCGCTGCGAAGCGCTCGACGGCGTCGAGGGCGATCTCGATCTCGTCGTCGCGAACCCGCCCTACATCATGGATGACGGCCGTCGCACCTATCGTGACGGCGGCGATCTGCGCGGCGGCGCGCTCTCGATCCATTTCGCCGCCGCGGCGCTCGCGCGGCTTCGGCGCGGCGGCCGCATGATCCTCTACACGGGCAGCGCGATCGCGGGGGGCGACGATGCCGTCCGCCATGGCCTCGAGACACTGGCGGCCGTGCAGGGCGCCGCGTTGCGCTATCGGGAGATCGATCCGGACGTGTTCGGCGAGGAGCTCGAGCGGCCCTGCTATGCCGGCGTAGACCGAATAGCCGCCGTCGCCGCCGTCCTCACCCGTCTTTGACCGCCTGCCGCTCAGAACCGGTGCGAGATGCCGAAATACGCCTCGACGTCCGGAGTCTGATGATCGAGGCCGGCGATCGCGGCGGCGTCGATCTGGAAATCCTTGCCGAATTGATAGGCCGCCGAGAAGGCGGCGCGATGCTCGCTGCGGTGACCTGACGGGTCGTCGTCATGCGAGGTCTGCAGCTCGCCGGTAACGCTCCACGCCTTGCTCAGCTTGGCCCCGAGGCCGCCGGCAACGCTGTAGGCGAGATGGCGGCCGCTGCGATCCGCATCGACCGCGGCGTCGACTTCGGGCGTGAGCTCGAGCTGGAAGATGTCGCTCAGTGGATAACTCGCCGGCAATGCGAGGCTCGCCCCCCAATCGCCCGCGCCGATCGCCTGGCCGCCCGAGGGCAGCGAAACCGTGGGGAGCAGCGCGATCGAAAGCTTGTCGCCGCCGGGATCGAGCAGGCTTTGCTTCACGCCGAGCGTCACGTCGCCGGTGCCGGACATCCGGTCGACCGCGCCGGTTGCGCGATCGCGCACGCGGACATGGCCATAGGCGGTCCAGCCGAAGCGCAGTTCCGTGCTGTCGGTGACGCCGTAGCGGAGCTGGATCTGGCCGGCGTCGATCTCGTCGGTGCGGCTGTCGGGCTGGCGGTCGAGCGTCCAGTCGGCAAGCCCGAGCTCGGCCTGGAGGCGGCCCTTGTCGACAATGCACGGCGGTGTGTCGAGCCCTGGCCGCTCCGGGCAGAAATCGCGCTCCTCCGCCAGTGCGGGTGCCGCGGCGACGCCGAGCAGCAGCGCTGCAATCATCCCGTATCGCATTCGAAATCCCCTTTAAGGGCGCTCATGCGCCCCGAATTGTTGCCAATGCAATACGTCCCCGTCGGGTCGCGCTTGTCGAAGCCCCGTCCTTCTTGGCAGAAGCGAGGAACGCCTTCGCTTTCGCTGGGCGAACGGAGTTGGTGCTCGGTCCCGATGGCGCGCGACGATCCCTATGTTCCGGACATTCCGGTTCCGAAGAACCGGCCCGTGCCGCCGCCGCCCGGCCGCCTGCGCCGGATCGTGCGCTGGCTGTGGCGGGGCTTTCTCCTCTTCCTGATCGGCTCCGTCGCCTGGGTCGGCATCTATCGATTTGTTCCGCCGCCGGTGACGTTCACCATGCTCGCCAACGCGATGGACGGGCGCGGCATCGCCAAGAGCTGGATGGGGATCGGCCGGATCGATCCGGCGATGGCGCGCGCCGCGATCTCCGCCGAAGATTCGGGTTTCTGCGCGCATCATGGCTTCGATTTCGGTGCGATGGAGGCCGCGATCGCGCGCAATGCGCAGGCCCGGCGCATCCGCGGCGGCTCGACGATCAGTCAGCAGACCGCGAAGAACGTCTTCCTCTGGCAGGGCCGTTCCTACGTGCGCAAGGCGTTCGAGGCATGGTTCACGGTGCTGATCGAGCTCCTTTGGGGCAAGCGCCGGATCATGGAGGTCTATCTCAACGTGATCGAGACCGGCATCGGCACCTACGGCGTCAACGCCGGCGCGCTGCGCTACTTCCATCACGACGCCAGCCGGCTCAGCGCGACCGAGGCGGCGCGCATCGCCGCGATCCTGCCGCTGCCCAAGAAGCGTGCGGCGATAGATCCCTCGGGCTATACCCGCCGCTACGGCAATCGCATCGCCGCGCGCGAAGGGGTCGTCGCGCGCGATGCGCTGGATCGCTGCATCCGCACCGGCTGATCCCAGCCGTCGCGTCAATCAGGGGAGACCGGCATGAACCCGTTCCCGCAGGACATCTTCACCGAGCCTGCCGATGTCGATCCCGATACGCTCGCCAATCTCGGTCCGCTCCGCCGGCTCGCGGGACGCTGGGAGGCGACCAAGGGCGTCGACATCAACCCCAAGGCCGAAGGTCCCGAGCGCCGCACCTTCATCGAGCGCATCAGTTTCGACGCGATCGATCCGCAGGCCAACGGCCCGCAACTGCTCTACGGGTTGCGCTACCACATCCACATCACCACCCGCGAGGAGGACATCACCTTCCACGATCAGGTCGGCTATTGGCTGTGGGAGCCCGCGACCGGCCTGGTCCTCCAGACGCTGGCGATCCCGCGCGGCCAGGTCGCGCTCGCCAGCGGCCACGCCAAGCCCGGCGACGATAGCCTGGTGCTCACCGCGGCGCGCGGGCAGACCGACTACGGCATCTGCTCGACCGCCTTCCTCGAATATGGCTTCCGCACCGATGCCTACCGCATCCGGATCGACTTCGAGGGCGACGACGCCTGGCGCTACGACATCCAGATGACGCTGACCGTCCACGGCCGCGCCGACCCGTTCGATCACCACGATCAGAACCGGCTGCACCGTGTCGGCCCGGCACGGCCAAACCCGCTCAAGCAGATACTCGATCGGCGGGCAAGTAAGGCGTGACGGCTATCGCCGCATCAGCAGGCCTGGATCGAGCCGTTCCCCGGCCTCCGTTGGGGGATGGCAGCTATCGCCCCCCTTGCGGTCCTTCAGCGCGCAATGTCAAAACCCTGCGAGCTGCCGCTGACCGTTCGCAGCGTGTGGGAAGGGCGCGCATGATCTTGATGGCTTTGATGCTGTTTGCAGCTCCGGTATCTGCAGCAGACAAAGATGCAGCAATGCAGCGAAAAATCAGCCTTGCTGAGCGATATGCTGATCTTACGCACCGCGAACAACGAACGGAGGCGATCGCTGTCCGCCAGATGAAGTTAGCGTGGCGAGCTATCGCAAGATGTATCGATGAGCCGTGCGAGAGAGTTCTCGACGAGGACATAGCTAAAGCTGTTCACGATGCGTCCCTAGTCCACGAGAAGGCCGTGGTTCAGCTTTTGGCCACTCGGTTGTCTGAAGGCGAGCTTCAGGCAGCATTAGACTTCGCCAGTTCACCGCAGGGGCAGGCCATCCTTACGGTCGAAAATGACATGAACGATGATCTGGCAAGAATCGGGCATCAATTCTCCCAGAACATAAATGACGAGGTGCATCAGTCATTTTGCGCCCAGGAGCCTGCCGCCTGTCCTCGGCTCAGCGGACGACGGTCCGATCGAGCCGCGTCCCATCCATAAGCCGCCCATCGTGTAACCACCAATCGCCGCCGTTCAAAAAAGGCCCCGCCGTCGCCGGCGAGGCCTTCTCGTTAACGATCACCGCGATCCGTTTACGCCGGCGCGGGCAGCAGTCCTTTGCCGCCGGCGAGCTTCATCATAGCCTTCTGCAGTTTGTCGAACGCGCGGACCTCGATCTGGCGGACGCGCTCCCGGCTCACGCCATAGACCTGGCTCAGCTCCTCGAGCGTCTTGGGATCCTCGCTCAGCCGGCGCTCGGCGAGGATGTGCTTCTCGCGATCGTTGAGGTCGGTCATCGCCTCCAGCAGCATGTCGTGGCGGACGCGGCCTTCCTCCGATTCCGCAAGCAGCTCGTCCTGCAGCGGATCGGTCGCGACCAGCCAGTCCTGCCACTGGCCTTCGCCATCCTCGCGCATCGGCGCGTTGAGCGAGGTGTCGCCTCCCATCGCCATGCGGCGGTTCATCGATTCGACCTCGCCCTCGGTAACGCCGAGATCGCGCGCGATCTTGGCGACATGATCGGGATGGAGATCGCCGTCCTCGAACGCCTCGAGCTGCGACTTCATCCGCCGCAGGTTGAAGAAGAGCTTCTTCTGGGCGGCGGTGGTGCCCATCTTCACGAGGCTCCACGAGCGCAGGATGAATTCCTGGATCGACGCCCTGATCCACCACATCGCATAGGTCGCGAGACGGAAGCCGCGATCGGGCTCGAACTTCTTCACGCCCTGCATCAGGCCGATATTGCCCTCCGAAATGAGCTCGGAGACGGGCAGGCCATAGCCGCGATAGCCCATCGCGATCTTCGCGACGAGGCGGAGATGCGAGGTGACGAGACGCGACGCCGCCTCGGTGTCGCCATGCTCCTGAAAGCGCTTGGCGAGCATATATTCCTCTTCCGGCGCCAGAATCGGGAATTTGCGGATTTCGGCCAGGTAGCGGTTGAGGCTCTGTTCGCCGCCGAGCGCCGGGATGGTGGCCGGCGCGCCACTTTTGTTGGCGCTTGCCATGATCAATTCACTCCCTCGATAGGGCGGGCCGGATATGTCCGTGCCGACTTGCAACCCTTATATCACAACCGGCTGAACAGCGCCTGCATGTCGGCCGGCATTTTGCTTTCGAACGCCATAGTCTCGCTTGTGACCGGGTGGACGAAACCCAGCCTGGCGGCGTGCAGCGCCTGGCGATGAAAACCCAATTCCTTCAGCAGCCTCTGGTGCGCGGGCCGGGTGCGTCCATAAACCGGATCTCCCAACAGCGGATGGCCGATCGACTGGAGATGCACGCGCACCTGGTGCGTGCGCCCCGTCTCCAGCCGGCATTCGACCAGCGCCGCCTCGTGCAGCGATTCGATAACGCGCCAATGCGTGATCGCGTGCCGTGAGTTTGCCGATTCGACGATTGCCATTTTCTTTCTGTCGCGCGGGCTGCGGGCGAGCGGTGCATCGACCGTGCCGGAACCCTGCTTCGGCACACCCGACGTGATCGCCAGATAGCGGCGATCGATCGAGTGCCGCTTGAACTGCGCGGCGAGGCCTTCGTGCGCCTTGTCGTGCTTGGCGGCAACGATCAGCCCCGAGGTATCCTTGTCGATGCGATGCACGATCCCTGGCCGCGCGACGCCGCCGATCCCCGATAGCTCTCCCCGGCAATGGTGGAGCAATGCGTTGACCAAAGTGCCGTCGAGATTGCCCGCCGCCGGATGCACGACCAGACCTGGCGGCTTGTCCACGACGATCAGATGCTCGTCCTCGTAGGCGACGACGAGTGGAATCTCCTGCGCCTCGTTGTGCGCTTGCGTCGGCGCCGGCACCGCGACGGCATAGGGGCCGGGCGCCGCCTTGCTCGCGGGATCGCGGACCGGCATGCCGGCAAGCGCAACCTGCCCTGAGGAGATCAACGTCTTGAGACGCTCGCGCGACAAATTCGGCATCGCTGCGGCAAGTGCGCGATCGAGCCGCCAGCCGATCGCCTCGGCAGGCACGCATGCTTCGATGACGGAACCCCCCCGGTCCATGACGGGCGCGATATGGTGATGCAGTGCCGCATTTCCAAGGCGCTGCTGCAGGTCGTTCTCGGCCATGCCGGTGCGGACCCTGATCGCGAGGTCTGCGGTCTGCTGTTCGGGAGCGCAGAGCGGATCGAGGATGCGGTGCCGGCGGCGAACGTCTCTGCGCACCCCACCGACAGCTTCGAACTCGATCCGCAGGCGCTGTTTGCGGCGGTACGCGCCGAACGCATGGGGGGTCGGCGATCGATCGGTCACTACCACTCGCACCCCAACGGATCGGCGAGCCCTTCGCCGCGCGACGCGGCCGCTTCGCACGGCGATGGCCGCGTCTGGCTGATTATCGCGGAAAACGGGGTCCGAGCCTGGCGCGCGGTGCGTGGCGGAGCGGTGGAAGGCGCGTTCGAGCCGCTGGAACTTGTCGTTGATTGATGCCGCCGCTGCGGTCAGAAGGGCCGCCGCCCCCGCTTATCTGTTCAAGGACCTTCGATGAACGACGAGGCCGTCGAGTTCGCCAGCCTGCTCTGCTCGCGGCTCTGCCATGATCTGCTGAGCCCCGTCGGCGCGCTCAACAACGGGCTCGAGCTGCTCGTCGACGAGCATGATCCCGAGATGCGCTCGCGGATCCTCGCGCTCTTGTCCGAGAGCGCGACGGCGTCCGCGGCCAAGCTGAAGTTCTTTCGCCTTGCGTTCGGTGCGGCGGGCGGCTTCGGCGAGCAGGTCGATGCGCGCGAGGGCAAGATCGCGCTCGAAGGCTTGTTCGGCGGCGATCGCCGCGTCCAGATCGGCTGGCTGGTCGAGCAGGAGCAGATGGACAAGGCGGCGCTCAAGGTCCTGCTCAACCTCGCGCTGATCGCGGGCGACGCGCTGGTCCGTGGCGGCCGTCTCGACATCGGCGCGGAGGAGGGCGAGATCGTCGTCCGCGCAGAGGGTCCGCGCATCGTACTCGATCCCGAGTTGCGCGCCGCGCTCGAGGGCAAGACCGACAGCAAGGCACTGACACCACGCGCCGCCGCCGCCTTCCTCGCGAACAGCCTGGCGCGCCGCCGCGGCGGATCGATCACGGTCTCTGAGCCCGGCGACGGCGTGCTGATGTTCGGCGCGATGCTGGGCGCCTGATCGCCCTGCTAGGGCTTCCTGAAGCGCAGCGCGAACTGGTCGGTCTCGCCCCTGATCTTGGGATCGAACACGGCGAGGCTGTGATCGTCGGCACTATTGCGCAACGCCTGGCTCTCGCCATCGAGGACGAAGCCCGCCGCCGTCACCTCCTTGATCACCAGCGCCTCGTCGATGCGGTGGAGCGCCGTCATGCCCGCCTCGTCGAGATGCGCCGCCCCCGCATGATCGACGATCACCAGGCGGCCGCCGGGGCGTAGCGCGGCGAAGGCCGCGCGATCGAACGCCGCCGCGCCCTCGGCGCCGCCGAAGAAGACATGGATGTCGTGATAGTTCTGCGCGGTCCAGACCAGATCAGCCGGCGCGGACAGCGGCAGCGCGGTGTCGTTCTCCGAGACGATCTCGCGGACGTTGCCGTGGCCGGGCTCGGTCGAGACCGGCGGACCTTTCGGCGGATGCCGCCGCTGGAAGGTGCCGGGCGTCACCGCATAGACCTTGCCTTGGGGTCCGACCGCGCCCGAGAACAGCCGCGTGAAATACCCCCCGCCGGGCGTCCAGTCGACGACGGTCTCGCCCGGCCGCACCTCGGCTAAGGCGAGCATCGCGACCGGTTTGCGCGCAGCATCGCGCGCGACGTCGGCGGCCGGACGATTGGGATCGGCAACCGCGGCGGCAACGTAGGCGGGCGGTGCGAACGATCCGCCGAGCGCCAGCGGGAGCAGGGCGAGTGTTGCAGCGCCGGCGAGGCGGCGGAGCGGGCGCGTTGTCATGGGATCTCCCTGGCCGTTCGTTCGGAACAAGCTTTAGGGGAAGGACGTGCCGACCGCGATAGGCTCTGCCGCGCGTGCGGCGTCACCCGCTCTGTAGCAGGCCCTGCATCGTTGCGCGTTCGGTATCGCCGAGCAGCGTCGGCCTGCCGTCGATCGCCTTGACCATCACAGCCTCGGCAAGCGCGAAGCATTGCCCGTCCTGGAAGGCGGCTTGCGCGACGACGTAGGAGCTGCCGCCGATGCGGGTAAGGCCGGTCGCGATCTCGGCCTCGCCCGGATAATGGGCCTGGCGGACATAGTCGACGGTCACGGTCGCGAAGAGCAGCTGCAGGCCGCCCGGCGGGTCGATCATGCAGTCGACGCCGAAGACGCGCATGTTGAGCTCGGCGCGGCCTTCCTCGAAATAGCGGCCGGTGGCGCCGTTGTTGAGGTGCCGGAAGGCGTCCATGTCGCTGTAGAGGATGCGCGTGGTGAAACGCAGAGGGTAGCGATCGGCGATCTGCCGCGCAGTGTCGTCCTTCAAGCCCACCGCCATTATCCCTCGTTTGCGTGATAAGCTTCGATGCGGCCGCCGAGACGCGAGGTCAGGACCGCGGCCTGTGCGCTCAGTAGCGTCGTCATCGCCTCGGTTCGCGCCGTATCGAAGCGGGCACGTGGCCCCGACAGGGTGAGCGCGCCGACCAACCCGGAAGGATCGTGGATCGGCGCGGCGATCGCCGCCGTCTCCGGATCGCGTTCGCCTTGCGAGACGATCGTCGCCGTCTCGCCGGCGCACGCGAGCACGTGCCCGGCCGCGCCGACGTCGAGCGGCAGCAGGTCGCCCTCGACAATATGATCGCGGATCGCGCGCGGCGATTCCTCGCGATAGAGGCATAGCCGGCGATCGCCCTCGCGCCGAAAGAAGGAGGCGCTCTCACCGGTCTCGGCGACGAGTGCGCGCAGCACCGGGCGCACCTGATCCTCGAGCCGCAGCCCGCGCTTGTAGATCGCCGCGAGGTGGAGCGGCTGCGGCCCCAGCGTGAACACGCCGTCCGCGCCGCGCCGCAGATAGCCGCCCTGTTCGAGCGATCGCGCCAATCGCAGGATCGTGCTCTTGTAGAAGCCCGTCCTGCTGGCGATCTGGGCGAGCGTCTGCCGTTCGCGCCCGCGCGCGAACGTGGCGAGGATCGCCAGCGCACGGTCCACCGCCTCGACCCCGCCGCTCATCGTGACCTTCGGATGCGTTGACGGCGCCAGCATGGCCGCGTATTTCCTGGGGGAACGGCATTCTGTCAAGCAGAACGGTGGGACGGATGGAGCGCTACCAGCTTTTCATCGGCGGGGAGTGGGTCGATCCCGCCTCGGGCGAATGGTTCGAATCGACCGAGCCCTATTCCGGCAAGGCCTGGGCGGAGATCCCGCGCGGCAACGCCGAGGACGCGACCCGCGCGATCGAGGCGGCGCACAAGGCGTTCGTCGCGCCCGAATGGCGCGGCCTTAACGCCACCCAGCGCGGCGCGCTGTTGCGCAAGCTCGCGCAACTCATCGAGGCGAACGTGGACCTGCTCGGCACGGTCGAGCAGCGCGACAACGGCAAGCTGATGGCCGAGGTCTCCGGCCAGGTGAAGAACGTCGCCCAGTGGTTCTATTATTATGCCGGCCTCGCCGACAAGGTCGAGGGACGCGTCGTGCCGATCAACAAGGCCGACGTGTTCAATTACGTGAAATGGGAGCCGCTCGGCGTCGTCGTCGCGATCACGCCGTGGAACTCGCCACTGGCACTCACCACCTGGAAGATGGCGCCGGCGCTGGCCGCCGGCAACACGATCGTGATCAAGCCGAGCGAATATACCTCGGCCGGCATCCTCGAGCTGGCGCGGCTCGCGGACGAGGCGGGATTTCCCAAGGGCGTGGTCAACGTCGTCACCGGCTTCGGGCCGGAGGTCGGCGCGCCGCTGGTCAGCCACAAGCTCACCGCCAAGGTCGCCTTCACCGGCGGTGACGCGGGCGGGCAGGCGGTTAACGAGGCGGCGGCGCCGGGGCTCAAGAAGGTGACGCTGGA
>Ga0213875_10000814_pt1 | contig 23309 bp, 16 predicted proteins | sample BarmaccomBMRX_R8_FD_160105 | JGI IMG/M metagenome (GOLD analysis project Ga0213875, IMG submission 160105) | Root-associated microbial communities from Barbacenia macrantha in rupestrian grasslands, the National Park of Serra do Cipo, Brazil - RX_R8 | ecosystem: Host-associated > Plants > Roots... | reverse complement strand
AGCGGAAACTTCGTATCGCTTTAACCATCGAGAGCAAGACCTTTTCCCCTTGCTGCTCAAGGCTCTAAAGCAAATTGACATCTCTCAAATTCAGTGACTTTTAGTCCGCTTTGACGGGGTATTACCTTGGCTCTTTGCGGATGGTCACATCAAAGCTATGAGACCTACCGCCACCATCACCGGAGGTAACATGTGGGCTAACGACCCAACCAATGCACCGGTGCAATCAATACTCAGAAATGCTCTGGTGAGCCTAGAAGCCAAAATGCAGTAAGTCATTGGCAATGCGCCCCGGTCGTGCACAGCAGCCTGGCGCGATCTGCGCCTCTCGAATAGAGTAAGCAATGACTGGAAACAAAGGACAGGTCGTGCGATACCTCGCTGCCCCTGTCCTTTACCTTTGTTTGAGAGGGTTCCGCGACTGGCCACCCCGTGGTAGTTAAGAGACTCTGAAGATTATCGGTCTGCTGAATGCGGCAGTCGGGTGATGCTCTCATTGCAAGCAACCTGGTCACTTTATTATCGCTGGCTGCCTTTACCCCTACTTTGCTTGACAGATTCTTGATGCTGCCGCCGTTATTTTGGGGTGGTAGAGGCCCCAATTTTAATGATTTTCTAGGCAAATGTTTTTATCTTCATTTATAGAGGCTGTCTACTGTACAGAGGGTGTCTCTCCTGGTTGCAACTCAAGCATCTATACGCTCGTGAGGGTGGAAGAGCAGCACGCTCAAGTAGTGGTGATCAAGAGAGGTGGAGCTTGTGGCACCAGATATTGGTCAATGCCGCATCCCGCTGTGCAGTGGGGCAGTCTGGAGCATATTAATGATTGCTCGGACGCGACAAAATTCGATTCATGTTGTGGAGGTTGTTTGATGAAGTTATTTCATGCTAGAGCAGCCAGGCCCGCTCTTTTCGTATGGCGCGGCTTGGCCACTTGCATCTGTTGTGGTTGGCTGGCCTGCGCCGCGCCATCTTCGCTGGCGCGAGCGGTGGATGCCCCGCCCGATGCGGCCCTACCTGATGCGGCCTTGCCCGGCGCTACCCTGCCGCCAGAGCAGGTGCAGCCAAATATAAAAGAGGTGGAGGCAGCACGAGTAGAGACAGCATCAACGGGCTATGCTGTCCAGGAGGATGGCGACAAATCGGGGCGGGACGACGGCAGTGTCCTGGGGCGGGGAAATAGTGACAATATCAGGCCAGGCGCAGGGGCCGATGCGAATGCAGGCCCGGTGCGGCTGGCCCGCTTCTCCTATGTGAGCGGCAATGTCACCTGGCGGGCCGATGACAATTCGGAGTGGTCTGCTGCCACGGTTAACCTGCCGCTACGCCAGGGTGCCCAACTCTGGGTAACGGGTGCGGGTCGGGCCGAGATACAATTCGATGATGGCAGTCTGTTGCGCCTGGGGCGCGATGCGGTGGCTACGCTCCAAACGTTGTACAGCGATGCGGACGGCGAATTTACTGAAATTAAGCTCACCGGTGGCCTCATCGCCCTGCGGCTGCGGCATGAGCACTCCATCTATCAGGTGGACGCGCCGTTTATCTCGACCAAGGCAACTGGCCCTGCCAAAATGCGTCTGGGAGCGGGCGAAGGGCCAGGCGCTACGGTGGAAGTAGGGGTTGGCGAGGGGCAGGTGACGGTGGACGGCAATGCGGGCAAGACTGTGCTGCACGCTCCCAGTTATCTGCGCGTGGATAATGCCGAAGCACCCTATATGCCAACCCGATTGCCTGCGCGCGATAGCTGGGAGCGTTGGAACGATGAACGCGATGCCTGGCTCAAGGATGTGGATGATCACCCTGGTCATCACTATCTGCCAGAGAACATTGAGATTGTGGCGGGTGGCCTTCACCACTACGGCACCTGGCGGCTGGATGTCCGTTACGGCCATGTGTGGTGCCCGCGCGTGGAAGTGGGTTGGCGTCCTTATTATCGGGGGCATTGGGTCTGGGTCGCGCCTTTTGGCTGGACCTGGGTTGGCGACGAGCCGTGGGGCTGGGCACCTTATCACTATGGCACCTGGGTTTACGAGCCTTATGGCTGGGCCTGGGTGCCTGGCCCCGTCAACCAGTATTGGAGTCCCGCCGTCGTCAGCTTTTGCGAGTCTGACGGGGCCATCGGCTGGTGCCCTCTCGCGCCCTTCGAGGTGCGCTATCCAGTGTCTTTGAGCGTAGGGTTCGGCGGGCGTCACTGGTCGGCGTTCTTTTCGATTGGAGCCGCTGCCGTTTATTATCCGGTGGCGGGTGGCTTCTGCGTGCCGCGTCCCTGGAGCACGGTGTTTATCAACCGAGCGCACTTCCGTGACGGGGTCACAGTATCAATCTACAACACCCATCTTGAGCGCCCATTCGTGCCGTTCCATGCGCGGCGGGGCGTGGGGGTGACAGTGTCTACTGTGGAGGCATTCGGTGGGTGGGGTCATTACGATGTTGTAGGGCACGCTGATATCTTCACCCACGGGCGCTCTGTGGCGGCACCTCCGCTGGGGCACGCCCCGCTGGGTGGGCCAGTGTTAGCCCGCCCGACGCGGCTGGCGTTGACCCCCACGCGGGTCTTCGAGCACGCAGCCCATCCGCCACAGGCGGTGTGGGATCGTACAGTCGTGCGCTCACCCATGCGCCCCGAAATCGCGCGTGTCAGCGAACCCATAACGCACGCCATACCACCGACTTATCGTAGCACCGCACATGACCGATCAGACAGGGAGCGCGACGCTCGCTCAGGTAGCACGGATGGCGGCGGGCGCGATGGTGGCTTCGGGCGCGGCGGGGGTGGCCGGGATGGTCGTGGTGACTACGGTGGTCGCGGCAGTTACGGTGGCGGAGGTTATGGCGGGGGCGGTTATGGTGGTCGTGGCGGGGGTCGGCATCGGTTCTAACATGGAGTCTGATTGTTAACAGTACATTGATGCAGGAAGCCCGGATGTTGGCAAGTGTTCTTCGTAACCGAATGCAGCCAAGACAATGGTGTGGATGTTAGCTGGGGTGCGGCGCAGGTGATTCATCGCCGCACCCCCTTATATTTTTAAATAGGCCGCGCTGGGCGTAATCGTCTATTCAAAGCTATTAAATTCGCTTTATGGGACTGGATGTTAACTACCGTTTAGGCATTTCGTCGGTGGCGGGAATCTCGCCGCGCATCATTTTTCCAATCTGGCCTGCCAGCCACATATAATGATCGGCGGGCAAGCCATCGTAAGTCACAAACGGGGTTTCGCCCTCTGGCGGGTCGTTCGAGACCTTGAAAATTGCGGTACCTTCGTCAATTTCGTCGAACATAGCAATGTAGAGCATCTTCGCCCCCGCACGTTTGGCGCTGACGGCCTGTGACCATAAAAAGCGTCCGCCTAGGCGTGGAATCTGGTTAAACGGACTCGTTTTATCGCGGGTTTTCATCAAGTTCGACCAGCTAAAGCCGGGAAAAGCACCGGGCAGATAATCAAGGTGATTAGCTGTCGTCCAGGCTACATCCGGCGCACGCTCTGTTTGGCCGATGCGCAGGGCGTCCTCCGGCGTTCCATAGCGACCCACAGGCCACGGTGCGATGACATCAGCGGCTTTCAAGACTTCAAAGAGCGATGGGTCGGTCGTGGTGTCGCGGGTTTGCGTCCGCCAGTAAAAGGGCACACCCAAAATCACCGTGTTGCCACCATAGACCGGATCGTTTTTGAGGAATTGGATCAGGCTCAAATAGGCACTGGGCGCGGGCCGGTTGTCATTGAAGCCGACGCCCCACAACACGACAACGGGCTTATTCCGATGGTGGATGTAGTGGGCATCATCACGGATTTTTAATTCCCCCACCAGATATTTCCAGTCGGTTGAAACCTTCGGGAAAATATCTTCCGCCTTAACCCCTGAGAGGTCATACATCATGCCCCAGGCCACGCCATTAGCTTTGGAGGCAGCCCGCACATTTTGTAGCACGCGATCTATGGATGGGCGTTCTCTGGGGTTGGACGCCGGGTTAACGAAACGCTGCAAGAAGGCACCATCAATGCCGTATTGCTTCATCCATGAGAAGTGGCGGTTGACCGTTTTAGGATTCTGCGCGTCGGGCACATAGGCCACACTGCCGTCTTTATGGCGAAAGTCCGTCGGCACCTTTTCATCGGCATTCAGGTCGGTGGTATCAGGCCACATCTCCACGGTGGAAAAGCCCGGCTTGAATTGTCCACGCCAGCCGTAATGCACCCACTTAGCCCCATCTTCCTGGCGCAGCGGCATGGCCCAACCTTGATAACCAACGAAGACTTTGTTATCCATCGTCATCTCCTGTGCGGTGGCCTGTGCTGCGATAATCTGAGCGAATGCCGCAGTACCCATCAGCAGGACACCCATTGTCAAAATCGTTAAACGTATCATGTTTTACTCCTAGGTTCTTAAAGTGCCTAAATTAATGAGCTTAGATGACCTCTTAAACAATACTTGAACTTTATTTATTTAGGCGCTCTTGATTTACAGATTGGTGTTGTCTTATCTTTCACTTTAACTGGGCCAGAACCAGGCTGACAATTAATCGGGCTGTGACTAATCGCCGGTGTGGTTAGCTTCCACTAAGGCGGCTGTTGCGGCCAGGCGGCTCAGATCATGGGGTCGTTGCAATCGGTAGACATATATGCATTGGCTCAATCGCCACATCTCCTGATTGACCTTATCTGATTGGTAAATTAAAAAGCTGATTTCTATGAGTGATTTGTCTACTCCCACGATGGGTATGTGTAATCAGAACCATGAGCCGGGATATTATAGGCGGGGCCGGAATGCACGCTGGCCTAATAAAGTTTTGCCGTTGCTTGCTTTTACTTTGTTCATTGCCATCAGGCCGGTGCGCGCCGTGGCTTTACCTGCTCAAGCAATTCTGTGGTCAACGGATATAGTCCATCAACCTAATTTCTGGCAAGAGCGCATGAATGACGCCCAAGTCAGCGTCCAGGCCAGCGGCTTGCAGATCAAGGTGGCCCCTGGCAGGGAATGGGCAATAGCGGCTGTGTCTCACGTTTGGCTGCCTAAGACAGTTGGAATCATCAGGGTGCGGGTGAGCCGTCTTGCAGGCGGCGGGCGATGGTTGGTGCGCCTGCATGGGAATATTCGGGGTCAGGGAGTAGACGCTGATTATGGCCCATTTCAAGGGGAGACGCGGACGGGGCTGCAAACTTTAGAAATTGATCCGCGCTTGCTGCATTTAAACCAGCACCCAATGGTGCAAGTGCAACTCGGCTTAGAGGGGCCGCCGGGAGCGGCTGTGGACTTCGCTTCTCTGGAGTTTTTACCGAACCTGGTTGATGTGCCAGCCCCCAGAGTCATTCCAGGCCAGCGGAACCTTGAAGCCGTAGACCTGATGCCCAACTTGCCGCAACCGTTCCACATCATAAATTGGCGTGAGCGCGCACTTAACTATGACCGCTTTGTTTTTGACTTCCAGCGCCAGGGTCAATACCTGCCCTTAATCTGGCTGGATAACTCACAAGTAAATAACAGCGGCCCGGCGTTTGGGCTTTGCAGTTATGTGGGCGATAAACGGCAGGGCACCAGTCAGGAAGAAGGCATTAACTGCATGGGAGCCGTGTTAGGGGCGACCCTCGTTGGTATTGATAAGAGCCACCAGGAACACGATTATGTCAGGATGTGCCAGGCTTTCTATAACTCGCAGCATGGCAGCAATCTTGTCCTCAATGGCACCAATACCGAGGCAGGAGGTTCATTCTGGTATGATATCTGGCCGCATATCATTTTCTATGCTCTGGCCGACCGCTATCGCCAACAAGCAACCATGCCGGGGATCGTCCAGGCCACCGCGAATCGCTGGTATGATGCCTATGGTACATTGGGTGGCAGTAATCGGGGCACTCCTAACTTCGATCACACCGCGTTCAACTTCAAGACTATGCAACCGGTGGACAATGGCCACTGGAAGGAGCCGGATGCAGCGGCGGGAGTAGCCTGGCTTCAATATGCAGCCTGGAACCGCTTTCGTGACGCCAAGTATCTTCAGGCCGCTGAAGGGTCACTGCGATTTTTGGAGCAGCGCCAGAATAACCCTTATTACGAAGTTCTGCTCCCGTGGGGCGCTCTCACCGCAGCACGATTGAACGCAGAGTTGGAGCGCCATTATAACGTTGACAAACTATTGAACTGGAGTTTTGGCATCAGCGACTGCCGGGGTGGTTGGGGCGTCACGACGGGACGCTGGGGTGACTATAATTGTGCTGGCCTGGTGGGGAGCGTGGACAACCGGGGCGGTTATGCCTTTGCTATGAACACCTTCGTTCAGGCGGCGGCCCTAGTGCCGCTCGTGCGTTATGATCCTCACTACGCGCGAGCTATCGGTAAGTGGATGCTCAACTTGGCCAATGCCGCCCGCCTTTTCTATCCCGATGGCTTACCTGTCGAGCATCAATCACCACCCTTGTGGCGAGAAGATGCTAAAAGCGTCATTGCCTATGAAGGACTGCGCCGCGAGTGGCAAGGCCAAAGCCCCTGCGCCACAGGTGATCCAGTCGTTATGAAGTGGGGGCCAGCTACAGATAGGGGACTCTACGGTTCCAGCTATGTTGGCATTTTAGGCGCTATCGTTGGCCGCACCAGTGATGCTAAGATTCTGGCCTTGGACTGCCTGGCCACAGATTTCTATCGCCAACCAGCTTATCCTACCAAGCTCTGCTACAATCCCTATCCGCAGCAAAAGCAGATAATCCTCTCGCTAGATACAGGCCGCTATGATGTTTATGATGCGGTATCTCAGAAGTTTCTGCTGAAGAATGTAACTAACCGCGTCCATGTTACCTTAGCCGCAGATAGCGCCAAACTCGTCGTTTTAGCACCGGCTCATGGCAAAGTTGCACGGCTGGGGCACAAGCTGCTCATCAATGGAGTTGTTGTGGACTATGGAGTGGCAGCATAGAAAATCGCGGTGCCAATCTTTATCAATAGGGGCCGCGAATGTGCTGTTGCACTGCTTGCTCGTAAAAGCTCCGTAAGCGTTGGTGTAGTTCTGGCTCAAGTGGGGCCAACTCTGCCACTGCTGCATTAGCTTTAACCTGCTCCGGGCGACTGGCCCCGGTAATCACCACTGAAACCGCCTCATGATCCAGAATCCATCGCTGGGCCATCTGCGCCATTGTGATATCTTGTGGCACCAAGTCTTTGAGCGTGTCAGCCAAATCCACACCTTTTTCGTAAGGTAATCCTGCGAAAGTCTCTCCTACGTTAAATGCTTGCCCATCCCGATTGTAATTGCGATGATCGTTCTGCGGGAACTGAGTGGTTTTGGTCATCTTCCCGGCCAATAAGCCGCTGGCCAGGGGCAAGCGCACAATAATAGCTACCCCTTTTGCTTGCGCTTCCGGGAACAGAGTGCTGATGGGCTTCTGGCGAAAGATATTGAAGATGATCTGCAACGAGGTCAAGCCGGGTTGTTCCAGGCAGAGCAGGGCTTCTTCCATTGATTCTACACTCGCGCCAAAGGCTTTGATTTTACCCTCTTGTTGCAGGCGGCGCAGCCACTCGAACACCTCGCCCTGCTGTAGCACAGGCATCGGTATGCAGTGCAATTGAGTTAAATCCAATGCCTCGACTCCTAACCGCTTGAGTGATGCCTCGGTTGCGGCACGGATACCGTCTTCTGTGTATTTGTCGGGAAAAAGATCGCCAGTGCGTCCTAACTTGGTGGCGACAAAGATTGACTCAGAACACCCTTGCAGGAATTTGCCAATCAGCGTTTCACTGTGCCCGTTGCCGTAGACATCGGCTGTGTCGAAAAAGTCTACCCCGGCCTCAACGGCATTTGACAGGATTTGGAATGCTGATTTCTCGTCTATACTGCCCCAATCCGAGCCGCCGAGCTGCCAACAACCCAGGCCGATTTCACTCACTGATCTTGTGGTATGGTTGAATTTGCGTTTTTTCATGTTGGATACTTATTCCTTTTATAATTAGGTAGCAGCACCACCGGAAGCAGTCAGTTAAACTATTATGCCACTGATTACCAGAACTTATAAACCCGTCATTTGTCATAAATAAGAATGTTTCGGTTGCCTATGCTACGTCTATCCTTGTCTTCAACTCAACGTGTTGCCCGTTACTTATCTTTGGGTGCCGCTTTCTTGATGCCCGTTGCTGCCGTTTGGTCGGCTGGTGATGTGAGAGCATCCTTGAATATCCCTGCACATTGGGTGCCCTTGAATACCCGATTGGCGGCAGCAGATGCCAAAGCTGCGAACGCGCCGGAGGGGAACTCCCCAGTGAGCAGCAAGCTACAATATGACCGCGACATTGAGCCGATTTTAGCCGATAACTGCTTTGGCTGTCATGGGCCTGCCAAGGGCAAGGGCGGGTTGCACCTCAATGATCGCAAAAGCGCGGTGGACAGTGGGGCCATTGTGCCCGGCGACCCGGCTAAGAGCGAAGTCGTTAAGCGCATTTTTGCGGCAGATGCTACCGATTTGATGCCGCCACCGGAAACTCACAAGGCCCTGACCGCCGAGCAAAAAGACAAACTCAAACGTTGGATCGTTGAAGGAGCAGCGTATCAGACAGCCAATGCGGGTGCCGAGTCTCCTCCATCCCCCAAGACATCGGCCAGCAATAGCACACCAAAATCAACAGCCTCGAAAGCTAACGCCACCAAGCCTCCTGTCAGCAAGCCAACCGTCACGTCCAAGGGACTCAAAACAGCTACCTCCAACTCAGCAGGCCAAAAGTTGGCCATTACCCCAACAGGCGCGAAAGTGCAGTTCAATAAGGACATCCGGCCTATCTTGGCCGAGAATTGTTTTGCCTGTCACGGCCCTGATCCTGGCGCACGCAAGGCGAAACTGCGGCTGGACACTCAAGAAGGTTTCTTTGCAGATCGCGGCGATGGCCCAACTATTGTCGCCGGGAAACCGTTGGCCAGTCCGCTCTACAAGCGTATCTCCAGCAAAGATCAGGATGAAATGATGCCGCCCCCGGCGTCGCACAAATCGCTCAAGCCGGAGCAAATCGCGCTTATCCGCCGCTGGATTGAACAGGGTGCGCCGTGGCAGCCGCACTGGTCACTGATTAAGCCAGAGCGCCCCGCGTTGCCCACCGTTAAAAATGTGAAGTGGGTTAAGAACCCGATTGATCGTTTCATCCTGGCTCGCCTGGAAGCCACTGGTTTACAGCCTGCACCGGAGGCACCACGTTATGCCCTGGCGCGGCGAGTGGCGCTTGATCTCACCGGCTTGCCGCCAGAGCCGGAGGTTTTACAGGCATTCCTTAATGATAAGTCGTCCGATGCCTATGACAAACTGGTGGATCAACTGCTCCAATCGCCGCATTATGGCGAGCATCGCGCCCGCTACTGGCTGGATGCGGCGCGTTATGCCGATACACATGGGATGCACTTTGATAACTACCGCGAAATGTGGCCTTACCGCGACTGGGTCATCAAAGCGTTTAACAAGAATGAACCGTTTGACCGCTTCACGGTGGAACAAATCGCTGGAGACTTATTGCCCAAGCCGACGCAAGATCAACTGGTAGCCACTGGTTTTCAACGCTGCAATATCACGACGAATGAAGGCGGCACCATTGCCGAAGAGAACCTGGCCAACTATGCCAATGACCGCGTCAGCACGACTGGCTGGGTGTTTATGGGTATGACGATGAACTGTGCGGCCTGCCACGATCATAAATTTGATCCGATTACGCAGAAAGACTTCTACTCAATGAGTGCCTTCTTCCGTAACACCACACAGGGCGCATTGGATGGGAATGTGAAAGATGGCAATGGCCCCAGCATGACAGTGGTGACTGATCCCGATGATTACGCCCGTTGGACACAGTTACCCGACCTGATTAAGACTGCCAAAGAGCGTGTTGAGGGACGCAAGAAAGAGGCTGTGCCCGCTTTTAATAAGTGGGCTGCCACTGTGAAAGCAACGGATTTTAAAGTGCCCTCTGATGGGTTGGTGTTCCATGCGCCGCTTAATGAGGGCATGGGCGATGAAGTGAGTGGCGAGGCGAACGGGCCGACGAAAATTAAGTCCATCGGTAAGCTCGAATGGAAACTTGATGGTAAGCTTGGCCCGGCCCCGGTGATTAAAGCAGGTGCAACCTTTGACGCCGATAATGTGGGTGACTTCGAGAAGGATCAGGCTTTCAGCTATGGTGCATGGGTTAAACCAATGGCTGGTCCTGGTGGTGCCATCTTTGCGCGCATGGATGAAGCCAATGATTTCCGTGGCTGGGATTTATGGGTGCAAGACCGTAACTTCGCCACCCACATCATTAACAAGTGGCCCGTTAATGCGCTCAAGATGGTCACGACCGATAGCCCACTCAAACCCGGTGAGTGGCAGCATGTTTTTGTCACCTACGATGGCTCGGCAAAACCTGATGGCGTCAAGATTTATGTGAATGGCGTCGAGGCCAAGGTGCAGGTCGAAGGCAATGCCAATACGCTAAAAGATACTATTCGCACCACAGTGCCGTTCCGCATTGGGCAGCGCAGCCAGAACGCAGTGCTAAGTGACGCCCAGGTGCAAGATGTGCGGATTTATGGACGTAAGCTGGACGCAGGCGAGGTCAAGCAGCTTGCCAGTAACGCAGTGCTGCCAACGCTCCTGGCAATTCCCTCCGACAAGCGCACAGACGCGCAAAAGCAGAGCCTTTTTGCTTATTACCTCACCACTGCCGACGAGCCGTTTCAGCAGACGACCAAACTGGCCGCCAGCCTTGAACAAGAAAAGGAAGGCATCCGTCAGAAGTATCCTATCACCCATATCCAGCAGGAAAAAGCCGACTCCATGCCGTTCGCCAATATCCTCTATCGTGGCCAGTATGACCAACCCAAGGACAAGGTTGAAGCCAATGTGCCAGCGGCCCTAGGTTCATTGCCGCCTGGTGCCCCGAAAAACCGGATGGGACTGGCGCAGTGGATGATAGATCGGGATAATCCGCTCACGGCACGGGTGACGGTCAACCGCTTCTGGCAAGAAGTGTTCGGCACAGGTCTGGTGCGGACATCCGAGGACTTTGGCATTATGGGCGACCCGCCTTCGCACCCTGAGTTACTCGACTGGCTGGCGGTAGAGTTTCGTGAGAGCGGTTGGGATGTGAAGCATATGTTTAAGTTGATAGTCACTTCGGCGGCTTATCGGCAGGCGGCTGTGACCACTCCACTCAAGCGCGAAAAAGACCCATTTAATCGCCTGCTCTCACGTGGCCCTCGTTTCCGTATGGATGGCGAAATGATACGCGATTATGCGCTCGCCGCTAGTAACACCCTGTCGCCGAAAATGGGTGGCCCCAGCGTGAAGCCTTATAACCCGGATGGTTTGTGGAGCGTGGTGGGTGTGCCGGGTGGTGACACGAAGACATTCGTGCAAGATCATGGTGAGTCGCTCTACCGTCGCAGCGTCTATACCTTCTGGAAGCGGATGTCGCCCCCGGCTAACCTGGAAATTTTCAATGCTCCCAGCCGTGAAGTGAGTTGCACGCGGCGCGAACGCACCAATACACCGCTCCAGGCTCTCGTGATGATGGATGATCCCCAGTTTGTGGAAGCGGCCCGCAACTTGGCGCAAAACGCTCTTAAAGCTACTGGCTCAAGCAGCAGCGATGACAAGACGCTTGATTACATGGCGTGGCGGTTGCTGTGCCGTCCGTTGCGCGTGGATGAGCGTAAGATTATTAAGGGTGTCCTCAAAGACATGCGAACCGAGTACGAGAGCAAGCCTGACGCTGCCAAAGCTTTGCTGTCATTTGGTGAAAGCAAGCCAGATGCTGCACTTGATCCGACGCAACTGGCGGCGTGGACAATGATTGCCAGTGAGATGATGAATCTCGACGAAGTTTTGAATAAGTAGAGACGCGATTTATCGCGTCTCTACGGGAACCATTAAGCCGGAGAATAGTGACATGAATCCATTTGAAGAAGCCCGCATCATTGAAACCCGCCGCCAATTCCTGGCGCGGGGCAAAAACGTTTTGGGTATGGCTGCGCTGTCGAGCCTGTTAGGGGAATCGCTTTTCCAGCAGGCGGTCTCGGCGGCTGAGAGCCAGGCGATGCCGCATCTGCCACACTTTGCGCCCAAGGCCAAGAATATCATCTACCTGCACATGGTCGGTGGCCCATCACAGATGGATTTGTATGACCACAAGCCGAAGATGCAGGAGATGTATGATAAGGATTTGCCAGAATCTATTCGCAATGGCCAGCGCCTCACCACCATGACTAGCGGCCAGTCGCGCTTCCCGATAGCTCCCTCCGCTTTCAAATTCAGCGCCGCCGGGCAGTGCGGCATGATGATGAACACCGAATTGTTGCCTTATACGGCGCAGTGCGCGGATGATATATGTTTCGTGCGCTCGATGAATACCGATGCCATCAATCATGAACCGGCGATTGTGGCCATGCAGACGGGTAATATGCAGACTGGACGCCCCTGTCTGGGGTCGTGGGTTTCCTATGGCTTAGGCTCATTGAATAAGAACCTGCCGACCTTCATCGTCATGGTAGCGACCCCCACCAACCGCGAGCAGGAACAGGCGATTTCGCAGCGCCTCTGGTCGGCGGGTTATCTGCCCGGCCAATACGCTGGCGTGCCGTTCCGCACTCAAGGCGATCCGATTCTTTACATCAATAATCCGCCGGGAGTATCGAGCAATGTGCGCCGCAAGATGTTGGATGGCCTGCATGAACTGAACGAAATGACCTCCAATGCCATAGGCGATGTTGAAACCCAGACGCGTATTCAACAATATGAAATGGCGTTTCGGATGCAGGCGAGTGTGCCGGAGCTAACCGACTTTAGTAAGGAAAATGAGAACGTCTACAAACTCTACGGCGAAGAGGCCAGGAAGCCGGGCAGCTTTGCTTATAGCGCATTAATGGCGCGTCGCCTGGTGGAGCGTGGGGTGCGCTTTGTGCAGATTTATCACAATAACTGGGATCATCACGGCAACCTGACTGGGCGGATGCGCTCCCAGTGCAAAGACGTAGACCAGGCGACCTACGGCCTGATTCACGACCTTAAAGCGCGCGGTCTCTTTGATGAAACGCTCATTATCTGGGGCGGCGAATTCGGGCGCACCATTTACAGCCAGGGCGGGCTGACCCATGACAACTACGGGCGCGACCATCACCCGCGCTGCTTTACCATGTGGATGGCTGGTGGTGGCTCAAAGGGCGGCACCATCTTCGGTGAGACGGATGATTTTAGTTACAACATCGTCAAAGACCCAGTGCATATCCGCGACTTCCACGCGACTGTGCTGCATTTGTTAGGTATAGACCATGAGCGGTTCACTTACAAGTATCAGGGCCTCGACCAAAAGCTGACTGGAGTGGAGAAAGCCGAAGTTGTGAAGGCGTTGCTGGCGTAGTCGGATGTCTCATGTCTAACCTCCGTAGCTTTCTACTTCTTGCGGTAATGGCGTTTGCCTCGGTTACAGGGGCAGGCGCGCAATCGGTGCCATCCAAACCAACCTTAAAGGCAACGAGCAAGCTTCTCTACAGCCGCGACATTCAACCCATCCTGTCGGACAAATGCTATACATGTCATGGCCCTGACGCTGCTGCACGCAAGGCTGGTCTACGACTCGACCAGGCCCAAAGCGCACTGCGCAAAGAAAACCCGGTCATTGTGCCAGGTAATAGCAGTGTGAGTGAACTGGTTAAGCGTATCACGGCCCAAGACCCCGATGAGAAGATGCCGCCACCAACCTCGCACCGCACGCTCACGCCGCAGCAGATTGCGCAGCTAAAACAGTGGATTGATGAAGGGGCAGTATGGGGCAAGCACTGGTCATTTGAACCACCACAGCGGGCGGCGCTGCCTGCTGTCAAAAACAAGACTTGGGCCAGAAATCCTATTGACCGTTTTGTTTTAGCCAAGTTAGAGCAAAGTGGTCTCACGCCATCGCCTGAAGCGTCGAAGGAAACTTTGATTCGCCGTGTGACGCTGGACTTAACCGGACTGCCACCGACACCCCAGGAAACCGCCGCATTCCTTGCAGATCACGCCCCTGATGCCTATGAAAAAGTCGTTGACGGCTTGTTGCAATCGCCGCGTTTTGGGGAGCGCATGGTGTGGGAGTGGCTGGAAGCCGCCCGCTATGCTGATACCAATGGTTATCAAGGTGACCCGACGCGACCTATGTATTACTGGCGCGACTGGGTAATTAATGCTCTCAATCGCAACATGCCATACGATCAGTTCACGGTCGAGCAGTTAGCGGGTGACCTGTTGCCCAACCCGACGCGAGATCAATTGATTGCGACTGGCTTTCATCGCAACCACATGATTAACGGCGAAGGCGGGCGCATCCCCGAAGAATCGCGGGTGGATTACGTGCGGGATCGTGTTGAGACTACCAGCACCGTCTGGATGGGTTTGACTCTACAATGCGCCCGGTGTCATGACCACAAGTTCGATCCGCTCACCCAGCGCGACTATTATCAAGTTTCTGCTTATTTTAATTCGGTTGACGAGACGGGGGCTAACGATGCGGGGGGATTAGCGAATCCGGTGCTGTCCATGCCGTCCCCGGAACAGACGCAACGGTTAGAAGCGTTACGAGTGGTGGAGCGTGATACAAAGCAGCAGCGCGATGCAGCCGAAAAAGCAGTGGGTGAAAGGCAAGCGCAATGGGAGCAGTCACTCCTTGGCCCAGATGGTAAGCTCCTCGAACCCACTTGGCAGCCACTAACTCCCGATAATCTCCAGAGTGAGCAGGGCACACAGTTAGAAAAGTTAGAAGATAGCAGTGTGCTGGCCAAAGGCAAAAGCCCGGATAAAGACAACTACACTCTCAACTTAAACCCCATCCTTGGCTCCATCACTGGCTTCAAACTGGAAGTCTTGCCGGATGCTTCTTTCGTTAATAAGGGGCCAGGGCGAGCTGATAACGGTAACTTTGTGCTGAATGAATTTCAGGTGCGCCTGAATGATAAGCCCATTGACTTAGTGGCGGTGAACGCCGATTTTGAACAGCAAGGTTGGCCTTTAGCGGGTGCAGTGGATGGTAAGCCAGAAACCGGATGGGCCATTATGCCGAGTTTCGGCCAAACCCATACCGCCATTTTTCAGGTGCGCGAGCCAGTTGCCGGAGATACAGCCCGTTTATCGTGCAAGCTGATGTTCCAATTTGGACGGCAGCACACGTTAGGCCACTTTAAGCTGTACGCAACGACCGCTCCTCCAGAATTGCTGCACCCGCTGCCTGCTGAAATCCGCGCCATCTTGCTTAAAGCCAGGGATGCGCGCAGCGATGCTGAGAAAATTAAGTTAACCGAATATCATCGGGACAATGACCCGCAAGTTGCGGATGCTAAGAAGCGCTGTGAGGATGCCCAGCGCGAACGCGAAGCCTTTGAGAATTCCATTCCGCGCACGATGGTAATGCGCGACCGCGCCCAGCCGCGTGACACCTTCATTCTAATTCGTGGCGCTTACGACAAATACGGCGAAAAGGTCACTCCGGGCGTGCCTGCGGTTTTGCCAGCGTTGCCAGAGGGTGCGCCGCCGAATCGTCTGGCTTTAGCCCGTTGGCTGGTTTCGCCTTCCAATCCCTTAACAGCGCGAGTGACGGTGAATCGGTACTGGCAAAGCTTGTTTGGCACCGGGATAGTGAAAACGGTTGATGATTTCGGGGTGCAGGGTGAGAAGCCATCGCACCCAGAACTGCTGGACTGGCTGGCGTGCGAGTTTATGCAGCCGACGGTTGCGCAACCCACTGTAGCTAATGCCTTGCCGAATAATGCCTGGAATCTTAAGCATATTCTCCGTTTGATGGTGACGAGTGCGACGTATCGCCAGTCATCCAAAACTCCATCTGGACTCGCGGAGCGTGACCCGGAGAATCGGCTGCTTGCACATGGCCCGCGTTATCGTTTGCCATCGTGGATGATCCGTGACCAAGCTTTAGCTGCCAGTGGTTTACTGGTGGAGAAATTGGGTGGCCCACCCGTAAAGGGTTATCAGCCGCCCGGTATCTGGGAGGATGCGACCTTTGGCATCATTCGTTATGAACCAGATCATGGAGCGGCACTTTACCGGCGTAGCCTCTACCAGTTCTGGCGGCGCATCGTCGGGCCAACTGAATTTTTTGATGTAGGCAATCGCCAAACCTGCCAGGTAAAAATTAACCGCACGAACACGCCGCTGCAAGCCCTCGTGACGTTAAATGATGTCACCTATGTGGAAGCTGCGCGGGTATTGGCGCAACGGGTGATGCAAGAGGCAACTACGCCAGCAGCGCGTATCGCATTGGCCTACCAACTGTTAGTAGCGCGGCAACCTTCCAAAGCCGAAACAGCCGTATTGATGTCGGCACTGAAGAAGTTCCACGCTCAGTTTGCCAAAGACCCCGCATCCGCTAAAAAGTTGCTCAGTATGGGAGAGTCGCCACGCGATGAGCATCTGGATGTGGTCGAACATGCGGCGTATACCGCATTGTCCAATGTGATTCTAAACCTCGATGAAACTCTGACGAAGGAATGAAATGAAGATAGCCGCAAAGAGGCACAAAAGACGCAGAAAAGACGCAGAAAAAAGAGTAGGAGATGGAGATTGTTGTCATGCCGCATCTTCAATCCTAATTCTAAATTCTTGTGTCTTTTGTGCCTCTTTGCGGCTAAAACTTGATTAAATGTGGAGTCGAAGCAGGAGTCAATTATGCATCCCTTCCTTGAACAACAACGACACATGACGCGCCGCCAATTCTTTGGGCGCAGTGCCCTGGGATTGGGCACGGCGGCTCTCTCTTGCCTGCTGGGTCAAGAGGGTTTCGCGGCTCAAGGGACAGCTTTAGCTCAGGATAAGGGCAAGAGGCCACACTTTGGAGGGCTGCCTGATTTGCCGCACTTTGCGCCCAAGGCGAAGCACGTCATTTATCTGTTTCAAAACGGTGCGCCTACTCACGTAGACCTCTTCGATTACAAACCTAAGTTGCAAGAACTGCATGGCAAGCCGGTGCCGGATGAATATCTGGCGGGGAAACGGTTCAGCACCATGACTGGCTCGCCCAAGGGCAAGCTGGTACTGAACTCCATCGAGCCATTCGCCCAACATGGCCAGAGCGGTGCCTGGGTCAGCAAGTTCCTCCCCCATACCGCCTCGATTGCTGATGAGTTGTGTTTCGTGAAGGGGATGCACACCGAGTCTATCAATCACGCGCCGGGTATCTCGTTCTTTCTATCTGGTGCAGAGTTGCCGGGACGCCCGACGGTGGGGGCCTGGCTCAGCTACGGGTTGGGTAGCGAAACCGATAATCTGCCCGCTTTTGTGGCGATGACTTCGACGACCAAAGGCACGACTTGCGGGCAGATTTTCTACGATTATTACTGGGGAGCAGGTTTTCTGCCGGGTAAGTATCAGGGCGTTAAATTTCGCGGCGGCAGCGAGCCGGTGCTGTATCTTTCCGATCCCCAGGGTATCAGCCGTGAAACGCGCCGCACCGAATTGGATGCTTTAGCTGAACTCAACGAAATCAAGCTTCACGACTTTGCCGACCCAGAAATCGCCACTCGTATATCCCAGTATGAAATGGCCTACCGGATGCAGGCCAGCGTCCCTGAACTCACTGATTTGTCCACCGAGCCTACGGCCATTCTGGATATGTATGGTCCCGGTGTCAAGGAGTCGGGCACGTATGCTTATAACTGCCTAATGGCACGGCGCTTGGTGGAACGGGGTGTGCGCTTTGTGCAGGTGATGCACGCAGGCTGGGATCAACACAGCACCCTGACGACAGAGCTTTATAATCAGTGCCGCGACACTGACCAGGCTTCAACGGCCCTGGTTAAAGACCTCAAGCAACGCGGCTTGCTGGATGATACCCTCGTTGTGTGGGGCGGCGAATTTGGCCGCACGCCGTTTATTCAGGGGGACATTAATGAACGCGCCCGCTGGGGCCGCGATCATCACCCGTATGCCTTCACCCTCTGGATGGCTGGTGGCGGCACAAAGCCGGGGTTGAGCTACGGCGAAACCGATGACTTAGGCATGAATGTCGTTAAAGACCCGGTGCATGTCCATGACTTTCAGGCCACCATGCTGCACCTATTGGGCATAGACCACGAACGCTTTACCTTCAAATTCCAGGGGCGCGATTTTCGTCTGACTGATGTCTCTGGTCAGGTCGTCAAAGCCATTGTGGCTTAGGGGAATTATCTTTGTATTCTTCACTCTAAACGTCGCCAGGACTCGTTAATCTTCATGCCGTTGGACAAGGTGCCTCTCTCATACAGACGGTTGCCCTGCAACTTAATCTTAAACACCTGATCGTGCCCCGCTAACGATTGCTGAACGCCGGAACTCCCGAATTCGACGTGTTCTGTGTAGGTGTCACCCACAAAACTACAAGTGCCACCGGCTACGGTTACTGGATTATGGGTGACATTGTTATAGAATACCCAGGTAAAGTGATTCCTGGTAATCAGTTTAATCTGCCGCATCCCCGGCGTAGAGCCAGCGCCCTCCCAAGTGCCTTGCAATCTGCTCCGCAGGTCATCATGCGCCACATCCGCCTGGGCCGGGCCAGTCCTTACGGACGAGTAGCCATAGACAACGATCAGAGCAGCCAGCAGGCAACCTGCTAAAATCAGTTTGGCCTTGAATTGCTTTACCTTTTGTTGCATCAACTTCTCCTTATCAGAAATGGTAACGTATTTGTGTAACCTATGCACTACCGGTTTTTCGCCATAGTTGAAGCTGCAATATACGGTAAAATCCATTAAAATACTGCATTAGGCCAATTCGTTGCCATAATAAACAATACGGAAAGAGACAGAAAATAACGAGGAGGTGAAGAAGACATGATAAAGCGTTTTGTAATGGAAGAGGAGGGGCAGACTCTGGTCGAATACGGGTTGCTCATCTCCTTAATCGCCTTAGTGGTCATTGCCGTGTTGACCATCATGGGTTCCAAGCTCAAGGGTGGCTTTAGCACTGCCGCTAACTCCATCACCACCACCACCTAAACCGAGCCACACCAACCAAAGGGACTCCTTGCAAAAGTATCAGCAAGGAGTCCCTTTCTTTTTGGTTTATGTTGAGGTTTGATCTGGAGCTTGTGTTCTTCTGTGCTGAAAATTTTTAATATGGATGAGCTATAATCCAGTAAGCCATCCCTATAAAAATAAGACTTATCAGCAGGAACCTGGAAAATTCCAACTCTGGGCCTAAGTGCCTGAAAGCCGATAGTCGTGGGAATAGGTGAACTTTGGTTTGGAAGAATTTGATTGCTATAAGAATAATGACTACAACAATGCTCAAAAATAGGAAATCTATCAAACCAGTTGCAACCATGCCTATCCAACCGAGCAATATCATAATTAGACAGTGCAACCACCAGAACAACCTCTCCCGTTTATAGACATAGCATTTCAGATGCTGACCTATGTCTAACAACCATTCATGGAATGATAAGCTGTCAGTCTTAGTTGTATGATCATTCATAACCCACCACTTTAGATCATTTCGCTAAATATACTTCACACAGATGCTCTATAACCATGTCGGCGGCAGGTGAAATTCAGTATCGCCTGCTAACAACTGAATCAGATTAACCTGCCCTGCGTGATAGGCCATGTTGCGATAAGGTGACTCGATCAGCACGGCCCCCACTATAGGGCCGCGCCAGTGCGGGTAAAGGTGTGTCAGCGCAGTTTCATCTAAGGCCGCTACCGCAGTAGCTAATTCGTGGCCACTGGCGAGCAATTGCTGTTGCGCCCCTTCCGCCGTGGACAAGTCGGCAGGTATCGCTCCCTCCGCAGGTGGTGCCTCTGGCGTTTCTCCGCGCAATAGAGCGGCTGTATAGCGATTAATCTGCACGCACTCGACCACCATCGCCAGAATGGAACGGGTGTGGGAGTTGGCGTCTGTGGCGGGGCACCAGTCCAGCCTTTCTGGGGGAGTGGTCGCCACAAAGTGGGCGAGAGCGGCGGCTATACGTTCAATTTTATGTGCCTGAAATTCAAAGATGGTTATCATGGTTTTGTCATTTTCCTTTTAGTTCCCTCCTGAGTTGCTAAAACGGGTGCAGCAATAGGCTCGAAGCCATAGTTTAGTTCCTACGGGTTTCACTTATACGGAGCCAGACCCTTAGTCCACCAACCACTTCAAAACCAGCAGCCTGCATGTCAGTCATCTCCGAGCTGGATTCATAGCCGACGAGTGGCAGAGCCGGAAAAGCGACTAACGCGCTGGCGATGCAACCATTGCGGAACTCTTGTGCCTCTTGTGCTGGGACGAAAACATTTGATATTCCAACGCACCCGGCGGCGCGATTAGCAATAGCCCCGGCGACTAGCCGTCCTGCACGACGCGCTGCAATAATAGCCACATCTTTATTATTCAATAACATGGGACGGAAGATGCCCCTGACACCCGATGCGCCACTCCAGGAGACTTCCCATTCTTCCAGAGCTAAAGCTGTGGTGATGATTTCCCATTGCACAGCGGTGGGACAAGCGGGCGGTGCGGGTGCTGTCGCTGGTCGGTAAAGCCACTGCCCTTCAAACAAAACCTTAAAGCCAAGCGGGTTCAGTTCCAGCGTCCCAAAGCTATCTTTGATGGCCCATTCCGCTGGCATCCCCGCTGCAATCATCTCTTTAACGCATTCCCGGTGCAGTGGGGCTTGTCCTGCGCCGCCGAGCGTCACCGCGTTAGGATAGAACATCGGGGTCTGCTGGAAGTTGACCCAGGCCGCTTCCCGGAACTCGCCTGGACATCCATGCGTGTCGCAAACGGCATCACACCAGAAAGCGTTATTCAGTGCTGCCTGCTCCGCCTTTTGTGAGTTCGTCATCTTAATAGCCAAGCGTTTACGCAAAGCCTCGTCCAGAAATCTGCGATTGATCTCTTCAACACCTAACCGCTCGACATCATCTACAGGAACGAATTCACAGGGGAGGGCAGTAGAATCCATCAGTTGTATATCGAATGCCTCCGCTACGACAGCAAAGAGCGGATCAATAAAGTCAGGCGCGGGGCGTCCCCAGTCGGGACGTTGATCGTCCAAATGGCGACAGTGCGTAAAACCAATCACACCGAGAGGAGAGACGATCCAACCTGTCTCCTCCGCCACTTCCCGCAGGAGTGTCTGTTCAAGAGTCTCTCCTGAATGGCAACGCCCGCCGACGCTCAGTATCGGCACCGATGAGCGAACCACCAGGACTTCATTATCACGCAGCACAATGGCGCACGGAGCCAACAAAGGCGCGTGGCGGTAGTTCGTCCGCCAGACAGGTGCGAAACTCCAAAGGCACACCATCCCACTCCTCACGCCAATCACCAAAAGATGAATGACGCGCAAGAAATGATTCAAGTGCTTTGGATGAGTGTTGTTCGACAGAATGCGCCATGATTCTTGCTACAGCTTGTTGGATCATTTATTGTCAACGCTTAGGTCACTTGTCTAAACATTGGTTTCCCCGCTCATGCCCTCATAGAAGGTGAACGTAGTGAATATATTTTTCCAACCAACGCTCCGCCAAAACGCTAAAGCTTGTGGTGCCTCATACTCAACTTTGGCATCAATACGTGCTACGCCCTGTTGAAGCAATTCAATAACAGCGTGCTCAACAAGTAGGGTGCCGAGGCCGTGCCGTCGCACGGTGGGACTTACATAAAGTTCCTCAATCTCGCCCATGCGCCACCGCCAGCTTGGATGGACAATGGCAGACGCAGTCAGAAAACCGACCAATGTACCTGCTTCCTCTCCAACTAAGCAGAACACATCAGCATGTGACGCGCATTGCCGAAGATGTCTCAAGATGTTGGCGGCTCCTTCATCTTTTAGGGAATATTCAGCCGCTTCATTCCACAGAGCCAGCACAGCCTCGGCTTCTTCCTCTCTCATTCTTCTGATTTGCACCATAAACTCAATGTTACAAGTGTAATCAAGCCGCGCAAGAGACCAAAAATATTATATGGTGTTGTGACTATGATTCTGTCACAAAATAACTGCGGCAGTGTATAGCAAGTAGATAGTGCTAAACTGATAACCGTCTCATTACAAGGAAAAGCCTCATGAAAAGAAAGCAGCCAATCAATAGGATGTGGTGGCTTATCGGCGGTTGCGCTATTGCGTGTGCCATCGCGGGCAAAGTCGTCACCGCTCAAACCCAAACCAACGATTCCAAGCAGGCAGACGCGGCCCAGACCCCACCCCGCTATCAATACCGCAAGCAACACGACCCGGATGGTATTGGCAAGTTTTACATGGGCCGTGAGATTGCCCAGGTGATGGGGCATCTAGCGGCGGACTGGCTGGATCGGCCTGAGCGTGAGCAGGAGGAGCAACCGACCAAGCTGTTAGATGCGCTAAACCTCAAACCAGGTGATGTGGTGGCGGATATTGGCGCGGGGACGGGCTATTTTAGTTTTCGCTTGGCCCAACGGGTAGGGGAACAGGGGACGGTTTATGCAACCGACATTCAGCCAGAAATGCTGGCGATTATTCGGCAGCGGATGAAGGAACGTAAGGTCAATAACATCAAAACTGTTTTGGGAACGGTGACTGACCCCGGCTTGCCGCCGAACTCGACTGACTTCATCTTGCTCGTGGACGTTTACCATGAATTCGATCATCCCTATGAAATGGCGCAGGGCATGGTACGAGCGTTAAAGCCGGGTGGACGATTAGTGTTTGTGGAGTATCGCCGCGAAGACCCCAAGGTACCAATTAAGCTGCTGCACAAGATGACCGAGGCGCAAGTGATTCGAGAAATGGCACCCCATCCGGTGCGTTGGGTACAAACGCTTAATGTGCTTCCCTTACAGCATATTATTATCTTCCAGAAGCAAGACGCTACCCAGGCGAAAAAATAAAGCACCTGGCATAGCCGCTGGTTTTACAGTCAATATGGTCAGTGCTCTTACTTCCCATCCCCCAGAGGACTCTCGTCCTTTTTAATGTAGTAATTTTGATCCACCGTGGCCCGGTCTACCCAAATCGGTGCGGCATTGAGTGCATCCGAGGCTAACTTAACCTGCACACCCTTCTTGGCATCAACCTGCAATATATCACCGTACTTAGAGCCATACTTATCATAGAGCGTCATAAAACTACCCAGTTTCTGACCTCGCGCTGGCTTCATATCCAATAGGGCGGCGTTCTTATGATGGCAGCCACTGAGCATGAAGGCTAAGGTTAGCAACAGGAGAAAGCGGTTGAAGTTCTTCACACCTCTGATTATAGCCAGAATGGAAGTTGTGCGATGGCACCTTTTATACCGGGCATTGATGATCTTTGACAATCTAATCCGTTAGTGTCATACCTTAACTTGAGGTGATGACCCATGCGACAACGCACATTGGATTTAGCCGTGTCTG
>Ga0213875_10000813_pt1 | contig 23313 bp, 24 predicted proteins | sample BarmaccomBMRX_R8_FD_160105 | JGI IMG/M metagenome (GOLD analysis project Ga0213875, IMG submission 160105) | Root-associated microbial communities from Barbacenia macrantha in rupestrian grasslands, the National Park of Serra do Cipo, Brazil - RX_R8 | ecosystem: Host-associated > Plants > Roots... | reverse complement strand
CTTGAGGATGGCGCTCTGCTGGGCGGCGGTCAGGTTCAGCGGGGTCGGGCTGTACTTGGAGCTGTTGTTGCTGCTGCTGCCCGACGAGCTGGAGGACGAGCCGCCGCCGGAGGAACCGCAGGCGGCCAGGGCTGGAGCCGCGATGATCGCGGCGATGGCGAACCCGGCAACCGCGCGGACGTGGCGCTTGCCCAGGGCTGTAAAACCGATCACTACGAACCTCTTCTCTGAGGTGAGGCCCGGGCCGGACTGGCCCGGGGCCCTGGTGGAGTGGAAACAGTGATGCCGGCCGGGTGCGCGGACGGGTGGCCGCGCCTACTCCCGGGACGGCTGTGCCGTGGGGGGATCGGGTTGCTCTGGGTCGCCGGGCGGGGCAGGGGAGCCGGGATCGGCGGCCGGTCCGGCCGGAGCTGGCTCGCTGGGGGTGGGCGGGGCCAGCGCCGCGGGCGGGGCCAGCGCCGTGCGGAGCCGTCGGCGCCGCAGGCCACGCAGGACTCCGGTGGCGGTGGCCGCCATGGCCAGCACCAGCACCGCGCCCTGCAGCACGCTCTGCCAGCCCGACGGGATCCCGGAGGCCGACACGTCGTTGTTGATCAGGGCCAGGAACAAGGCACCGGCCAAGGTGGCGGCCGGGTGCAGTTTGCCGCCGCTCAGGGCGGCGCCGCCGAGCACCACGGCCACGATCGTGGACAGCTGGTACACGTCGCCCAGGGACAGCGTGGACGTGCCGATGACCCCGACGAACAGCACCCCGGCCAGCGCGTAAAGTACCGAGGCGACCACGTAGGTCGCGGCCCGGTAGCGCCGGGCCCTGATGCCCTGGTAACCGGCCGCCCGCGGACTGGTGCTGGCCACGGTGAGCCGCCGCCCGACGGTGGTGTAGCTGAGCAGCAGGCTGAGGACGATCGCGGCGGCCACCGCGATGATCAGCACGTAGCTGACGCCGCCGGCGATCGTGTCGCCGGTCAGGTTCTTCCACCGGGTCGGCGCGGTCAGGCCGTTGGTGCCGTTCCCGTACCAGAGGCTGGCCAGCCCGGCCATCACCTGGCCGGTCGCCAGCGTGGTGACCAGCGGGCTGAGCCGCAGGTACTCGACCAGGAATCCGTTGGCCAGGCCGCAGGCCAGCCCGATGAGCAGCGCGTAGACCAGCCCCACGACGGTCGAGCCGCCCTTCGGGCCGGCCTCCATGACGAACACCACGCCGACCACGGTGATCACCGAGGACACGCTCAGGTCGATGCCGCCGGTGCCGATGACCAGCGACTGGCCCAGCGAGGCGATGACCAGGACGCCGAGCAGCGGGGTGAGGGTGGCCAGGCCGCCGAAGTGCACGGTGGCCGGGTAGAGGATGACGCTGACCACGAGCATGGCTAGCGCGACGGCCCAGGGCACGGCCACCGGCGCGCCCCGCCAGCGCAGGTCGGCCCAGGAGGGCCGCAGCCGGGCGGCCGTGGCCGGGCCGGGGATGGCTGCTTGGGGTGCTTGACTGTGCCGCGTCATCGCGGTCTCCCTCGTTCGGCCGAGCCCCGGCTCAGCTGAACTGGCCGACCTGGTTGTCGGTGGTGGGCGGCTCCATCAGCGTGCGCGCGAACCACGAGGCGGCCGCCTTGGCCGCGAACTCCAGCGCGCTGACGTTGCTGTAGAGCGTCATGTGCGAGGTGCCGGGGATCACCACCAGCTCCTTGCGCGAGCTGGGGATGGCCTTGAACGCGGCGATTTCCTGGTCCCACATGGTGATGTCGTCGTGGTCGGCGACGATCATCATGGTCGGCACGTTGATCAGCCGGGGGGCGAAGACCGAGGCGTCGTACTCCATCAGCCGTTCCAGCGATGCGATCGTGTTGCGGTGTTCGTGCCGCGGGGCTTGAGCCGCCTTGAGCTCCTCGAACACCTTCTTGACGTCGTCGTCGGGCCAGACCGAGAACTCGTCGTTCGGCCCGGTCGGGGTGCCGGACATCGGCATGTAACCGTAGCCGCCGGTCTCGGTCCGCTTCAGCCGGTCCTCGGCCACCAGCGACTTGAGCGCGCGGAACCGAACCGTGCCGTGCATGCGCCACATCGTCTGGTAGCCATCGATGACCGGGACGTTCGAGACGACCGACTTCACCCGCTCGTCGGTGGCCCCGACGATCAGCACGTGGCCGCCACTGTAGGAGATGCCCCAGATTCCGATCCGGCTGGCGTCGATCTCGGGCAGGCTGGCGACGAAGGTGACGGCGTTCTTATAGTCCTCGATCTGGTCCCAGGGCTCGATGTGCTGACGGGGCTCCCCGTCGCTGGCGCCCATGCGCCGGTAGTCGAAGATCAGCGCCGCGAAACCGCGCCGGACGAACTCGGCCGCGTACTGAGGCTGGCGCAGTTCCTTCACGTAACACCAGCCGCCAGCCATGACCACGACCGGGAACGGCCCATCGCCGTCGGGGAGCAGCAGGTCGCCGCGGACGGTCTCGCCACTGCTGCTGAATTCGACTTCACGTTGGGCCACGACGAATCTCCTGTCAACTGTTGATGGACAGCGTTGGTGCGGCCGGGAACATGCTGAGCCTGCTCCCGCGGGCGCTCGGTGATGGCCCTGACCGGGAAAAATGCTCCCAAACTGTGGTGCTGGCAGGAGCGTAGATCTGGCTTGATCGGAGTGTCAAGTATTAGTTAACGTACATTTCTGATTTACGGACGTACCCTCGTGGTCCGGTGCCAGACGCGAACTGAACTGTCACGGCCGGAGAACCGTGGAAAACGGCGTATGCGGCCCTTTGCGTCCCAATAGGCTCATCCGCGGGGGCCAAGCGACACGGAGGTACGGTGGGCGGCCGGTTGAAGGCGGACCTGACCCGCATTGCTCAGGTGTCGCGCCAGATCGAGCAGCTGGCGAACGAGTTCGGGCAGGCCACCAAGCTGACCGAGGGGTACCAGCCCGCCCTCGGTGATGCCGCCCTGGCCAGCGCGCTGGGCTCGTTCGCGACCGACTGGGCCATCCACCGGGCCCGGCTGCTGGACGACCTCGAGCAGGAGTCCAAGCTGGCCGACACCGCGGTCAAGGCCTATAACGGCACCGACGACGCGTTGGCGGCGGCGCTGCGCAAGCAGCAAGCGGCGGCTGGCTGATGGGACGCCCGGCCGACTGGAGCCCGTTAGCGGACGGCGATCCGGTGCCCGGCGATCCGGACGAGGTGGCGGCGCTCGGCCGCCGGTTCCGGGCCACCGCGGCCGCGATCGAGCAGGCGTCGGAGCGGCTGCGGACGATGTGCACCGACGAGTTCTGGGAATCCGACGCCGGCGTCGCGTTCCGCAGCCGGTCGGTCGACACCGCGGGCAAGCTGGCCAAGGCCTACGACCGGTATCACGCGGCGGCCACCGCGCTCGGTACCGACCCGGGCGACACCAGCGGGTCCAGTGCCGCCAGCCCCCGCTACGCCGGGTCGCTGCAGCACGCCCAGCAGCTGTCGCGGCAGGCGCTGACCTCGGCCCAGGACGCGGCCGCGGCCCAGCGGCAGGCCATGTCGCAGCTCCAGACGGCCATCGAGACCGGCACCGGCCACACCACGATCCCGGGCGCCCTCGACCTTTCGCTGGGCGCGCTGACCCCGGACTCTTCGGGCCACCTGCCGATCCGCCCCAGCGAAACGGCCCAGGTCACCGCGCTCAAGGGCCACTACAACCAGGCGGCCGACCAGCTCGGCGCGGCCCGCACCCGGCTGGCCCGGGCCGAGCAGATCCGCGATCAGGCCGCCAGCAACGCGTCCGCGCTGATCAGCTACGCGATCGGGCACGACGGGCTGACCGACGGATTCTGGGACCACGTCACCAACTTCATCGACGAGCACGCCGGCCTGCTGAGCACGATCTCCAAGGTGGCGGGCTGGGTGGCCTCGATCGCGGGGACGCTGGCCCTGTGCGTGGGCTGGATCCCGATCATCGGCCAGGCCCTGGCGGCCGTGCTCGGCACCCTGGCCCTGATCGCCAGCGTGGTCACGCTGCTGGCCGACGTGCTGCTGATGATCGGCGGCCAGGGCAGCTGGTTCGACGTGGCCCTGGACGTGATCGCGGTGGCGTCGTTCGGGCTCGGCCGGGCCGCGACCGGCGCCGTCAAGGACTCCGCGCTGCTGGCCCGGGGCACCGCCGTCAACGAGGGCCCCATGGACGCGGTCAAGACGCTGATGAGCGGATCGTCCTGGCTCGAGGGCGGCGAGGAAGGCCTCGAACGGGACCTCACCCCGATGGTGGAGGACGTCACCACCCGGGCCGGCGACCTCGACCCCGAGGAGCTCAGCGCCGCCCGCCTGCACGCCCCCGGGGCCTGGCCCGACTGGGGCGCGGTGCTGCGCGGCTTCCACCCGGTGTCGATCCTCCAGGACGGGTTCCACGACATTGGTGACCTCAAGCCGTCCAACTGGGCCAAGCTCGGCGACGGCGGGACCTGGAAGGACGCCAAGTTCTTCGTCGGCGACCCGGAGATCCGCGAGGCGGTGGCGAAGATCGGCGAGCTCGGCGACTGGGGCAGGATCGAGGGGGTCAGCGGGTTCGTGACCAACGTGGCCCGCAACCACGCGATCTGGAACTACGTCACCGTCCCGGCCGTCGCCGCCGACTGGGCCAACCACGTGCTGACGGCCAGCGGCCTCAAGGACCCGCTGCTGACCGCCGTCGGCCTCGGGTCGGCGGCCGGATGAGCCCGGTGGCCCCCCCGAGCGACTACCAGCTGGTCTTGCCGGACGGCTGGTTCCGTATCGACCTCGAGCCCGGCACCCGCGAGCAGGCCGCCGCCGCCCTGATCGAGCGCCAGTTCCGCGGGGCCGACGACATCCCCCACCTGAAGGCCGAGGCCCGGGACAAGCTGCTGGTCACCGCGGCCGACGCCTACGGCAACGGCGGCATCGAGCTGTACGTGTCGCTGCAGGCGGCGGCGGGCATGCCGCTGCCGGCCGCGCTGGTCGTCACGCTCACCCCGCCCCATCCCGACGAGCGCGTCACCGTGACCCCCGAGCTGCTGGCCGCCACCCTGGCCGCCACCGCCGAGCCCGGCGGCGCCGCGGCCGATGGCGGCGAGATCACGACCGTCGAGCTGGCGGCCGGGCGGGCGGTCCGGGTCCGCCGCTTCGACCCGCCGGTCACCCGCCTCGACCTGCACGTCCCGATCCCGGACAGCGGCGCCTGGCTGCTGCTGTCGTTCTCCACCCCGCTGGCGCCGCTGGCCGACGCCCTGGTGGGCATGTTCGACGCGGTCGCCGGCACCCTGAGATGGATGTCATGAGCAAAAAACCCAGCTACGAATTCACGTTTTCGATCCAGCGGGGCTGGGTCCGGCTGCCGGTCCGCGACAACCCGGGCAAGTTCGCCCGCGACCGGAAGGTCGAAGCCTGGGCGGCCGGGCAGGCCCGGTCGATGCTGGGGGACAGCGCCGAGCCCGAGCGGCTGAACGAGCGGGCCCAGCAGCTGACCCGCGCGACCTACGGGGCCCGGGCCCGCGACGCCCTGCACGGGCTGGTGTTCTACACCGAGCCGGACGCGCCCGGGCCGCTGGCGTTCCTCGACGTGCTGCGGCTGGTGCCCGACCAGCAGGTCTACCCGGAGCTGACCACCGGCGTGCTGCGCGAACTGTTCGCCCAGCCGTCGGCCGGCACCCTCGGCGACATCGACGAGCAGCAGGTCGACCTGCCGGGCGGCCCGGCCCTGCGGGTCCGCCGTCAGCGGGCCGAGCCCAGCGACCCCACCGGCCAGAGCACGGTCATGGAGGGGGTCACCTACGCGATCCGGCCGCCCGGCCTCGACGACGCCATCGTCGTCACCATGACCTGGGCGGCACTCCAGTACGGCGACCGGCTGGCCGCTATGGCCGAAGCCATTGCCCGTTCCGTGCGTATCACCCTGGACTGAACGAACAGTTAGCGCACGGTGCCGGTGTCGTCCCCGGGGAGCCTGCACCGCGTTGAAAAGATTGGCCCGAAAGGCGTAATTGCGGTCGGCGGCCGCCCCGGAGGCGACGGCACAATAAACGAATAGGCGCCGCTAGTGAGCGGCTTCGTACTCCTTGACCACCGAGGCGGGAATGCGGCCGCGCTCGTTCACCTGGATGCCCTGATCCTTCGCCCACGACCGGATACTGGCGGTTTCCTGGCGGGTGCCGACGGTGCGCTGGCGGCGACGGCCGCCCGACCCGGCGCTGACCTTGCGGGCCTGGCTGACAAACGGCTCCAGGCCATCACGGATCTGCTGGGCGTGTTTGACGCAGACATCCACCTCATAAGCGGTGTTGCCCAGGCTGAACTGCAGTGTCTCGGCGGCATCGACGTTACCGTCGTCCAGGTCGCACAGCAGCATGACCTGTACCTTCTGCGCCATCTCGTCTCCTCTTCAGGATATCTTAGTAAGCGAGTCACCCTTAATATCAGCAAAGACGACCCCAGCCGTATCTGGGAGATTATTCAACCACAACTAAGGCCAGCTATAGCGGATTATTAAAGAGGAAATCCGCACGCAATTGCGTGAAAGCTGCTGGAAGCGGACAGTGCTACTAGGCACAGCCGCTAGACCGGCTGCGGGAACACGCGGGAACTCCACTTGGCTTTCCCCTCGATCAAATGCCGATCGCTTGGCTAAACGTGTGGCCGGCATTGTGCGGTCGCTACCTGAATATCACCGCAGGCAAGTGCCGGTGACCCCGAAGCCGGAATGCTAAGCCGGACCGGAAACAGCATCCGTAGCCGACGGCCGGTCACCGCCCGCCCGCGCCGCTGACTGGGCCGCTGACTGGGTCGCTGACTGGGCCGCCTGGGCCGTGGTCCGGGTCGCCGCCCGCGGCCCGGCCAGCCGGTCCACCGTGGCCAGCGCCGCCCGGCCGTCCGGACCGGTCCAGGCGTCCGCGCCCAGCGCCCGGGCGTGTTCGGTGCTGGTCACCGCCGCCCCGCCGGCCAGCACCGGGGCGCTGACGGCGGCCGCACGCAAGGCGGCCACGGCCGCCCGCACGCTGTCGTCGAGGCCCGGAGCGGTGACCCCGATGATCACCGCGACCAGTTGCCCAGCCTGCCCAGCGGTCTCGGCGAACGACCCGGCCGGCGTGTTGGCCCCCAGGTCGATGACGTCGAAGCCCCGGCCGCGGAGCAGGTCGGAGATGAGGGCGCCGGGCAGGCTGTGCTGTTCCCCGGCCGGGCCGCCCAGCACCACGGTGCCGCGTTTGCGGCCGCGGCGGGCGAACCGGGGACCCAGCCGCCCGATGATCCGCTGGGCGATCGCCGACGCCCGGTGCTCACCGGCCACCGAGACGGAGCCCGCCGCCCACGCCTCGCCCACCCCCCGCAAGGCCGGGACCAGCAGGTCGAGGTAGACCCCGGTGGCGTCCTGGCCGCCCGTCAGGGCCTCGTCGATGACCCGCCAGGCACCGGCCTCGTCGCCGGCCGTCATCCGGTCGATGAGGATCGGCACCCGGTCGCGACGGGCCCGCCGCCCGGGTTCGGCCGCCGCCGGTTCTCGCAGCCGGGCCAGGTCGGCTGGGTCGATCAGCCACTCCTGGCCGACCTGGCGGGCGGGCAGCCGCCCGGTCCGCACGTAGCGGTAGGCGGTCATGTAGTGCACACCGAGGCGCCGGGCCGTCTCGCGCAGGCTGATCGGCTCGGACGCGCCCGGGGCGGGCGGCGGTGTCGTGGACGATGGCACGGGGGCAGGCTGGTCAGGAATCCGTGCCCGTGGGCTTCGAATCCGGTTCGATCGCGGGCTCGCCCCGGGCGGCCGCCTCGGCGGCCTGCTGCCCGGCCGCGGTCTGGGCCGCGTCCGCCTGGTCGGTATCCGCGTCCAGATCGTGCAGGGCCTGGGCGGCTTCGGCCCCGACGACCGGCCCGGCCGGGCGGCTCTCGGTGCCGTCGCGGACGTCGTCGACCAGGGCGGCCAGCCGGAACTTGAGGCCCCCGAGCGGGCCGTCGTAGCTCAGCTTCGGATGCGGCCTGGTCGGCGCGCCCTGCTCCGCCCGGTGGTAGGACTTGACCAGTTCGGTGAGGTCGGCGTCGCTCAGGGCCTGGGTCAGCTCATCGATCAGCCCGCGCTCCATGTCGGAGTAGTGGCTGACCGCGGACTCCACGTCCTGGGCCAGGTCGTCGCCCGGCCAGGTCCTGGCCCGAACGTCCCCGGTCAGGTGGCGGTCCAGCCAGTGCAGCACGGTGTTCAGCTGCTCGCCGCCCTCCCGCAGCTGCCCGGCCCGCGTCCCGCCGTCGTCGAGCTGGCGCTCGGCGACCGGCAGTACGGTGCGCTCGAACGCGGCCAGCCGGGCGGCGTAGCGGCCGATCTCGACCCGCTCGTCCTCACCCGCGCCCTTGGCGGTGGCGTCCGACACCCCCGCGGACCGGTTGATCGTCGACAGTTCGGTGACGACTTCGGCGGTATCCATTAACCCCTCCTGCGTCTCCTTTTAATTTAGTGCTAAATGCGTCTGCCCAGGTCAACAGGTTCTAAACCGATCGCGTTGGTCAGCGGCCGGCGCCGGGGGATCCGGCCGCCCCGCCGGGGGGTGACGCGGCCGCCCGGCCGCGGTGGCCGAGTCGGCTCACCGGCACGACCAGGAGGGCGGCGCCGACCGCGGCGGCCGAGGCCAGCACCCGGAGCCAGTCCGGCCCGGACCCGCGGCCCACGGCGGGGATCATGGCCGCCCCGGCGCCCGCTGCCAGCAGGCAGGCGCCCACCGCCAGCAGCGGGGCCTGCCGCCGGAGCACACCGGGCGCGGCCCGCGACTCGTCCAGGTGGACCGCCAGCAGGTAGGCGACCAGGGCCACGCCCAGCCCGGCCGTGTACCAGGGCCGGGCCGGGTGCTGAACCTCCAGCCAGAGCACCGCCAGGACGGTGCCCTCCTCCTCCGGCAACCGCCGGATCAGCCGCAGAAAACGCGCCCAGACGCGCTCCGGCCCGGACGCGAACGCTTCCGCCGGTGCCACCACCGAGGCCAGGGCCATCCGCAGCACGCCCAGGACGGCACCGGCCACGGCCAGGACCAGGGCCAGCTCGGCCAGGCCGGCCGGCCGCAGCGGGAACGCCGCCCAGGCCACGCAGGCCCCGGCCAGCAGGGCCGCCACCCCCGCCCGCAGGCACGCCGCCCCGGCCCGCAGGCCCGCGGCCCCGGCGGTGGCGATCGCGGCCCGCCCGCCGGTCATCGGCGCGCCCTCATCGGCGCGTCACCAGCGCCCGGCGGGTGTACGGCGCCAGCGGCAGGTCCAGGCTCTGCTCGCCGTCCCAGTGCACGACCGGGACGCCCAGCTCGCGCAGGGAGAACCGGATGGCCTCCTGCTCCAGCCGCCAGATCCGCTCGGTCAGCCGGTCGACGGCCGACCGGCCGTACTTCGGTTCCGCGTTCAGCACGTCGATGACGATGATCGCGAATCCGCGTTCCCGCAGGTCGCGCACGGCCTCGATGAAGGCCGGGCTCAGCAGCGGGCTGAACACGGTGATCAGCGCGCCCGGCGGCAGGGCGGCCCGCGGCAGCCGTCGCAGCAGGTCGGCGGGCGACAGTCCGCGCTGGCCGGCCAGCATCGACTCGGCCATCCGGTAGACCTGGCGCTGGCTCAGGCTGGGCGGCAGCCACCGCACCCCGCCCGCCTGGTAGGCCACGAACCCGACCCGGTCGCGGGCGGCCAGGCAGGCCCGGGCGGTGCCGGTCGCCGCCCGCAGGGCCAGATCGACGGCGGAGGCCCCGGGCGGCCCGGCGTCGAACGCCGCGTCCAGCAACAGCACCACATCCTGCGACCGTTCGCCCGCGAAGGTGTTGACCTGGAGGCGCCCGCGCCGCAGGCTGGCCGGCCAGTTGATGCGGCGCTGCCGGTCGCCGGGGACGTACTCGCGGACGCCGGCGAACTCCAGGCCATCCCCGGGGGTGCGGACCGGGTGCTCGCCCAGGCGGTTGGGCAGCCGGCTGAGCACCACCGCGGCGCGCTGCGGGGCCGGGCGCGGGTAGCAGTCGAGGGTGGGCAGCGGCTCGGTCGCGTGGCCTTCGGTGAGCCGCCAGCGGTCCCGGAGCACGATGTCCAGTTCACCGGCCGGCCGCCGGCCCCAGCGGGCGCAGGTGAAGCCGAACCGGGCCTGGGTCCCGCTGGCGGCGGTGGGCCCGGCCGGATCGATGGCCTCGCCCGGCCGGAAGAACAGCTCGGCGTCGTGCTCACCGGCGCCGCTCAGGCTGACCTCGACCGCCTCGGGCTCGCCCTCGTGGGTCCGGGTCGTGCTCAGCCGCACCTGCACGCCCACCCGGGCCGGCCGGCCCGGGCGGCGGGCGGCCAGGATGAGCAGGGCGGGCGCGGCGAGGCCGGCGAATTCCGGGCGGCCGGTGATCAGCGCGAAGGCCAGCCCGGCGAGGGCGAGGGTGACCAGCCGCCTTGTGTGCCGGGACAGCCGCCAGCGCAGTTCCGTCCCGGCCGCCTCCCCGCCGTCCATCAGCTTCGCGCGGGCGGGTCGGTGCGGGCGGCCGGGTCGGTGCGCGGGGCCGGCACCGAGGCCAGCAGCCGGGCGATGACGTCGTCGGCGCTGACCTGGCGGACCCACAGTTCGGGCCGGAGCGTCACCCGGTGCGCCAGCGCGGGCACCGCGATCTGCTTGATGTCGTCCGGGATCACGTAGTCGCGGTGGTCGAGCAGCGCCTGGGCCCGGGCCAGTTTGACCAGGGCCAGGCCGCCGCGCGGGCTGGCGCCCACCTGGATCTGGGCGTCGGTGCGGGTCGCGCCCAGGATGGTGACCACGTAGTCGAGCAGGTCGGGGGAGACGTCGACCTGTTCCAGGGACGCGCGCATGGCCAGCAGGTCGGCGGCGTCGGTGACCGGCCGCAGCGGCGCGTCGTCGGTGCGGCGGTCCAGCCGCCGCTGGAGCATGCTGGTCTCGTCGCCCGGCGGCAGGTGGCCGAGCCGCAGCCGCAGCAGGAACCGGTCGAGCTGGGCCTCGGGCAGCTCGTAGGTGCCCTCGTACTCGATCGGGTTGTCGGTGGCCAGCACGATGAACGGCTGCGGCACCGGCCGGGTCTGCCCGTCCGCGCTGACCTGGCCCTCGCCCATGGCCTCGAGCAGGGCGGACTGCGTCTTGGGCGGGGTCCGGTTGATCTCGTCGGCCAGCAGGAACTGGGTGAAGATGGGGCCCGGCCGGAACACCATCTCCGCGGTCCGCTGGTCGTACAGCGGCGCGCCGATGACGTCGGAAGGCAGCAGGTCCGGAGTGAACTGGATGCGGGCGAAATCCAGCCCGAGGGCCTGCGCGAACGACCGGGCGATGAGGGTCTTGCCCAGCCCGGGCAGGTCCTCGATGAGCACGTGGCCCCCGGCCAGGATGCCGGTGAGGACGAGTTCGAGGGCCCGCCGCCGGCCGACCACGGCCCGTTCGACCTCGGCCAGGATGGCCTCGCAGCGGCGGGCCGTCCCGGCCGGGCTGAAGGACACCGTCCCGGCCGGGCTCGCGGCCAGTTCCTCGGTCACAGCTGCTCCAATCGGTCGAGTAGGCGGGCCAGGGTCCGGCGCGGGATGCCCGAACCGCGCGCGTCCGGATCGGGCTCGCGCTCCGGCGCGATCCAGGACCACAGCTGAGCGTCGCGTTCGCCGCGGCAGAAGACCCGGCGGGCCGCGGCCGGATCCTCGTAGAGGTTGATCCCGTGCCGTTCGGACAGCCGGGCAGCCAGCAGCCGTTCGAGGGTGCGCCGCAGGCCGGTCTCGTAGGAGTGCCGCTGGGTCGTGCCGCCGACCACGGAATGCCGCTGCGCCCAGTAGCCGGTCATGGCCGGGCCGGTGCCCGGCTGGGGCCGCTGGTCCGGGTGCCCGGCGCCGGCGGCCCCGTCGGCGGCGTCGCCCGGGACCAGGACCCGCAGCGCCACCAGCGCCACCACCGCCGCGATCAGCAGTACCAGGGCCGCGCCGGCCACGCCCGCCAGCGCGTAGCCGGCCACGGCCGTGGCCGCGACGGTCAGGGCGGCGATGACCAGTTCGGCCCACCCGGCCCGGCCGGCGGTCACGGCGCGCCCGCCGGGCCAGGGCCGGTCCCGGCCGGGCCAGGCTGCCCGGGCTCAGCCGCTGGGCCGGGCTCCCGGGGCTCAGCCGCCGGGCCGGTCTCCCGCAGCTCGGCCGCCAGTTCGTCGAGGGCGCGGTCGGCCTGCTCCCGGTCCGCGTCCGTCAGCCGGTGGCGGGAGAACCGGGCCTCGTAGAACAGTTTGGTCAGCCGCCCGGCGGCCCGGCCCCGGACGATCCCGGCGGCGGTCGCCCGGGCCAGCAGCTCGTCGGGGGTGTCGGCCGCCGCCCGGGCCGCGCCCTTGCTGGCCAGGCTCGTTTCCATGGCCAGGTAGCAGGCGATGATGGCGGCCCGCGCGTCGTCCAGTTCGCGCAGGGCGGCCCGGCCCGAGGTGACGGCCGCGCTCAGGTCGGCCGGGTCGAGGTCGAACACGACCTCGCGGGGCACCAGCACCGGCATCGGCCGGCGGTGCCGCACCACCATGACCAGCCCGAACACGACCGCGGCGATAACCAGCGCGATGAGCAGGCCCCACAGCAGCAAGGCGGTCGAGCCGCCCGGGGCGCCCACCTTCGGCGAGGCCAGCGCGTGCGGCCGGACGTGGGGCGGGGTCACGGGCGACGGCCGCGCTCGCGACCCGCCGCTGAAGATATGCAGGTGGGCGCTGATCAGGGTCAGGGCGACCACGGCGATCAGCCCGGCCGTGAGCGCGACCCGCAGCCAGCGCCGCACCCGGGCCACCTCAGCCGGCTCGGCCCGTCCAGCGGCCCGGCGGCCGCGGATCAGCGTGGCCGTCAGCAGCGCCGCCAGCACCAGCGCGAACCCCGCGCCGACGGCGGTCCCGTCCCGGTGCAGCGGCCCGTCCCAGTGCGGGGCCGCCAAGCGGCCGCGCAGGCCGATCAGGGTCACGGCGACCAGCAGGATCACCAGCGGGATGCGGGAGGCGGGCGGCCGTCCCACCGCTGGTGTGCCGCGGCCTGCGGGCTCTCCCGTCACTTGGGGACGAGACATACTGCCGTAAACGATACGACGCCCCCGCCCGGCCCCGCCCGGCCCCGCCCGGCCCCGCCGGGTCAGCGATCAGCGGCCGGCGACTCAGCGGGCCGGGTCACCGGCTCCGCGCTCGGCCCCGACAGCCGCTTGTCCGGCCGCGCCAGCACAAAGTAGATCGCCCCGATCAGCAGCAGCAGGATCATCACCACCAGCGTGATCCAGTCGAAGTTGAACAGGGCGCCGCGCGGGCTGGTCAGCCCGGACGGGTAGACGATGTTGATCAGCATCAGCGCCAGGTAGGCGGCCGCCAGGATGCTGACCGGCCAGCCCCAGCGGCCCAGCCGGAAGCGGCCGCTCGGCTGCCACCCGCCTGCCCGCGCGATCATCGACCCGATGACCGTGAGCAGGAACGACAGGTAGATCCCGGACACCCCGAACGAGACCAGCAGGGTCAGCGCGTTGATTCCGGCCGGGAACACGAACCACAAGATGTGCACGTTGTGGGCCGGGTTGATGTTCACCAGCAGCACGAACAGGGCCGGGATCACCGCCCCGACCAGCAGCGCGTTGATCGGGGTGCCGAACCGGGACGACACCCGGCGGGCCCAGCCGCTGGCCGGGATCGCGCCGTCGCGGGCGTAGGAGTAGACCAGCCGCGAGCCGGCCCCCTGCACGGCGGTGCCGCAGGAGAAGAACGCCACGCACACCAGCACCAGGAAGATGTCCTGCACCCAGGTCGGCAGCTCGGCCAGGATGGCGGGCACCCCGCCGGTGAACGAGATCGCGCTCGCGTACCCCTTGGCCGACGCCGGGGTGGCCAGCAGCAGGGCCGCCACCAGTACGAACGAGGCGATGCCGCCGTACAGCAGCGCCCGCCGCATGGCCCGCGGCACCATCCGGGACGCCTGCTGGGTCTCCTCGGCCACGTCGCCGGCCGACTCGAAGCCGTAGAAGATGTACACGTGGGCCAGCACCGCGACCAGCGCCGCCCCGGTCAGCCAGTTGCCGCCGAAGTTGACGCCGAGCGGGTTGGTGGCCGCGTGGGCGGCCCCGTGGGTGGTGAACAGGAAGCCGAGCCCGTGGTGGAAGCCGACGATGCCGAGCGCGATCGCCACCCCGAACGTCCCGGCCGTCTCCACGTAGACCCCGATCCGGGTCACGTGGCCCATCATCCTGGCCCCGACCGCGTTGAGGACGGTCTGCACCGCGATCAGGATCAAGGTGGCGAGCAGGATCACGCCGTGGCTGGTGGCATTGATATTGATATTGAAAAGGTTCTTCATCAGCGGGGCGAAATAGATGATGAACCCGGTGTCCACGCTGGCCACCGTGACCAGCAGGGCGAGGCCGTAGATCCAGCCGACCCACCAGCCGTAGCCGGGGCCGACCGTGCGCTTGCCGTACTGGTAGAGCGCCCCGGCCAGCGGGTAACTGCTGCCCAGCTCGCCGAACACCAGCGCCACCAGCAGCATGAACCCGACCACGGGGACCATCAGCCAGATGTAGCCGGGGCCGGCCGCGCCCGCCCCCAGCACGAACAGCGAGTACACGCCGACCATGGGCGACAGGTAGGAAAACGCGATGCTGAAGTTGTCGAACAGGCCCAGCACCCGCTTGAGCTCCTGCTGGTAGCCCAAGCGCTCGAGATCGGCGCCGTCCTCGTCCCGCTCGTCCCGCGTCACGCTCATGCAGCCCTCTTTTCTGGCCTCACCTCTGCGTTGAGTACGTTAATTAAGACGCTCCGGGCACCAGTTGGCAATGGGGACGCAAGTTGCGAAAGGGGCACGCTGGTGGACACTGAGACCACCGGCCGCGAGGCGGCGGTGGCGGGCCTGAATCGCAGCGATCCGCGCAGTCCCGGCATCACCCGGCAGCCGGCCGGCGACGGCTTCGCGTACACCGGTCCGGACGGCGCCCCGGTCACCGACCCCGCCACCCTGAACCGGATCCGGGCGCTGGTGCTGCCGCCCGCCTGGCGCCAGGTGTGGATCTCACCCGACCCGCTCGGCCACATCCAGGCGACCGGCATCGACCGCCGCGGCCGGACCCAGTACCGCTACCACGACCGCTGGCGCGAGCACCGCGACGAGCAGAAGTTCGCGCACATGCTCCGGTTCGCGGTCGCGCTGCCCGGGCTCCGCGACGCCACCCTGCACGACCTGCGCCGCCGCCCGCTGAGCCGGGACCGGGTGGTGGCCACCGCGGTCCGCCTGCTCGACCTCGGCCTGTTCCGGATCGGCGGCGAGCGCTACGCCGAGCTCGACCACCATTACGGCGTCACCACGCTGGAGAAACGGCACGTGGCCGTGGGCCGGTCGGCCGTCACGTTCGACTACGTCGCCAAGGAGGGCAAGCGCCGGGAGATCACGGTCACCGACCGCGCCATCCTGCCCACCCTGCGCACGCTGGCCGACGCCGGCAACGACCTGGACTCGCTGTTCGCCTGGGAGGCGGGCGGCGCCTGGCGCCCGCTGCACTCCCACGACGTCAGCGCCTACATCGCCGACCGGGCCGGGGCCCACTTCACCGCCAAGGAGTTCCGCACCTGGAACGCCACCGTGCTGATGGCGCTGCTGCTGGCCGGGGCCGAGCCGGCCGCCTCCGGCCGGGCCCGCCAGCGGATCATCACCACCAGCGTCAAGGGCGTCGCGGGCTGGCTCGGCGACACCCCGACGGTGGCCCGCTCCTCCTACATCGACCCCCGGCTGATCACCCGCTACCAGGCCGACGGCGCCCTGTCCTCGATCCCGCCCGGCCCGGCCGAGCTGCCCGCCGCCGTCGAAGCCGAAGCCGCCGTCCACGCCCTGTTGTCGGAGCCGCCGGTCAGGGCTTGATCGCCTGGATGATGGCTGAGTGGAGCCCGTCGGTCACCTGGTGGGTAGGCGTGACCGTGCCCTGAATGAACCCCGCCTGGGCCAGGCCATCGCGGTACTCGGCGCGTTCGCGGACGCCATCCAGGTTGTCAGACTTAGACACTCATCTATATTGACGAGCCATCAGGTGTCTGGCAAGGTCGGCAGCGAGCAAGACATAGATAATCATCGAAGTCTTACCGGAGGTCCGCATGTCCCGGGTCCAGCTCGCCCTCAACGTCAACGACATCGACGCGGCCGTCGCCTTCTACACCAGGCTGTTCGGCACCGCGCCCGCCAAGCGCCGCGACGGCTACGCCAACTTCGCCATCGCCCAGCCGCCGCTCAAGCTGGTGCTGCTGGAAAACCCCGGCCAGGGCGGTACCCTCAACCACCTCGGGATCGAGGTCCCCGACACCGAAACGGTCGACGCCGAGCAGACCCGGCTCGCCGCCGCCGGCCTCGCCTCCGTCGATGAGCGGGACACCACCTGCTGCTACGCCAAGCAGGACAAGTTCTGGGTCGAAGGCACCCCCGGCGGCGAATCCTGGGAGATCTACACCGTCATCGACGACAGCGCGACCTTCTACGGCGACCAGGACGCCCCGGCCTGCTGCGGCACCGCCACCGGAGCCACCGCCGCCCAGCCCGCCGACGTCGCCATCACCACCGGCCCGTCCTGCTGACCCGCAGCCCAGCGAGCTGGTCTCACCCGGCTAGCGGGCCGCCCAGATCCCTCCGTCCACCGGGATCACCGCTCCGGTCACGTACGACCCGCCCCGGCCGCTCAGCCAGATCGCGACCCCGGCCATGTCCTCCGCCCGGCCGATCCGCCCCAGCGGTGACGAGGCCGCGATCGTCTCGCCGTGCTCGGCCAGGGTGGCGGCCATCATCTTCGACTCGAACGGCCCCGGCGCCACCGCGTTGACGGTGATGTGCCGCGGTCCCAGCTCGTGGGCCAGCACCCGGGTCAGCTGGTGCAGCCCGGCCTTGGTCGAGGAGTAGGCGTAGGTCGGCAGCGGCGGCACCTGCAGCCCGTCGATGCTGCCGACGTTGATGACCCGGGCCGGGTCGTCGAACGTGGCCGCCGCCTCGAGCAGCGGCAGGAACGCCCGGACCAGGAAGAACGGCGCCTTCAGGTTCAGGTCGACGAGCTTGTCCCAGGCCGACTCCGGGTACTCCTCGAGCGGCGCCGCCCAGGCCGCGCCGGCGTTGTTGACCAGGATGTGCACCCCGGACTCGGCCGCGCCGACCTCCGCGGCCAGCCGCCGGCACTCGGCCTCGCTGGACAGGTCGGCGGGTACCGAGACCACCCGCCCGTACTCCGACAGTTCCTTGACGGCCGCCTCCCCGGCCTCCGGTTTGCGCGAGCTGACGTAGACGGCCGCGCCCGCCTGCAGCAGCCCCCGCGCCATCATCAGGCCGATGCCGCGGGTGCCCCCGGTGACCACAGCGACTTTGCCGGTGAGATCGAAGAGATCCATGCCGTTATGGTGCCACTGTGACGCGACAGGAACCCGGGCCCCCGCCCGGTATCGACCCCTCGGTGGCCACCCCGGCCCGGATCTGGAACTACTGGGTGGGCGGCACCGACAACTTCCCGCCGACCGGGAAGCCGGTCAGCAGGTCCGGGACTCGATGCCGTTCATGCCGGTCGTCGCCCGCTACGTCCGGCGTTTCCTGGCCGACGCCGTCCGCCAGCTGGCCGTCGAGCACGGCCTCCGGCAGTTCCTCGACCTCGGGACCGGCCTGCCCACCGCGGGCAACACCCACCAGGTGGCCCAGCAGTTCGCCCCGGCCGCCCGGGTCGCCTACGTCGACAACGACCCGGACGTGCTCGCCCACGCCGGCGCCCTGCTGACCAGCCGCCCCGAAGGCCGCACCGGCTACGTGGACGCCGACCTGCGGGACGTGGACGCGGTCCTGGCCGGGACCCGCGACATCCTCGACTTCGGCCAGCCGGTCGCGGTGCTGTTCATGGCCGTGCTGCACTTCATCCCCGACGCCGACGACCCGTGGCAGGTGGTCCGCCGGGTCCTGGCCGCCGTGCCGCCGGGCAGTTTCCTGGTCATCGCCCACGCGGCCGCCGACATCCAGCCCGACGTGATCGGCCCGGTCGCGCTGGACGAATGGTTCGGCCCGGGCGAGGTCGAGCCCGCGGCGGCCGGCATGCTGAGCTGCTGGGCCGGCCTGGCCCGCATGCCCTGACCCGCCCGCCAGCCTCCCGGCCGCCCTCCCCAAAGATCACGATTTGCCCTCGGATGCATCCGGGCGGCCGGTTGCGCGCGAATCACCACCGGAAGGCCCGCCGCGGTGCGGGCCCCACGGAAGGCCCGCGGTCGTGCGGGCCCCCTCCCCGAGGAGTTTCGCAATGCGTGCTTTCGTAGCCCGATTGCTTGGAGTTTCGACGGTGGCCGCCGCCGTGACCGCGGGCGGCCTGCTGGCCACGGCCGGCGTCGCCAGCGCCGCGCCCACTCAGAGCGGCGACGCCGCGCTGACCGTGATCCACGGCGTCCCGGGGGTCACCGTCGACGTGTGCGCGGACGGCAAGGCCGCCATCACCGGCTTCACCTTCAACAGCCAGAAGTCGCTGTCGCTGCCGGCCGGTACCTACTCGCTCGGCATCGTCAAGTCCGGCTCGGCCTGCACCTCGTCCAACTACCTGGCCTCGGCCTCGGCCACGTTGTCGAGCGGTGAGAACGCCAGCGCCATCGCCTACCTGAACAGCTCGGGCAAGCCCACCATCGGGCTGTACCGCAGCAGCCTGGCGTCGGTCCCGTCCGGCCAGGGCCGGCTGGTCCTCAGCCACAACGCCGACGCCCCGGCCGTCAAGGTCAGCGCGGGCGGCACCACCCTGGCCAGCAGCCTGGCGCCCGGCGCGCAGGCCGCGGTCACGGTGCCGGCCAAGACCTACTCGGGCGTCGACGTCGACGTGGCCAGCAGCGGGGCGGCCGCCCTGTCCGGCGCCTCGGTGCCGGTGACAGCAGATGCTGACACCATCGTCTACGTGGTCGGCTCGTCGTCGGCCAAGTACTCGGCCATCGTCCAGACGGTGTCGCTGAGCGGCATGCCCGGCATGGTGGTGACCGGCAACAGCCCGGCCGCCACCCACCACGGCCTGCCCACCGGCCTGTTCGCCGCCCTGCTGGCGATCGCCGCGGCCGGCGCGCTGGCCTCGGCCCGTCTGCTCCGCTCGCCCCGGAACCGGCGGAGCTAGCCCAGGTGCGATCCCCCCGGCCGGGCCGCCGGCGGCAACCGGGACCGTCCCACCGCACCGGTGGGCGGCCCCGGCGGTCGCGCGCGCTGCTCGGCCTGGCGGCGTCGGCCCTGCTCGCGGCCGGCGCCGTGGTGGCCTGGGCGGCCTGGTCGGTGCCCACCCCGATCAAGCTCACCCCGTCCAGCTCTTCCAACCCCAAAACCACTTCAGCCCCGAAAGCCCCACCCAAACCACATGCCCTGCCAGCCTCCCAGGACCCGGTGGCCGCTGCCGCCCCCAGCGGTCACCGGTCCGCCAGCCAGGTGGTCACCGGCGCCACCGTCTCGCCGCCAATCGCCCTGGTCATTCCCGCCATCGACGTCACCGCCCGCATCGTCCCCGAGGGCCTCGGCCCCGGCGGCACCCTCGACATCCCGCCGCCCGCCCAGGTCGGCTGGTACGACCGCGGACCCGCCCCCGGCCAGAGCGGCACCACCCTGCTGGCCGGCCACATCGACGACGACAGGGTGCCCGGCGCGCTCCTGCACCTGAACGACGTCCAGACCGGCGCGACGATCCGGGTGACGACCGCGTCCGGCCCGGTAGCCGTCTACACCGTGACCCAGCGGCGGCTGCTACCCCAGTCCGAGCTGGCCCTTTCCGGATTGCTGTCCACCCAGGGGGCGCCGGCGCTGGTGCTGGTCAGCTGCGGGGGAGCGTACGATGCGGCCACGCATCTTTACCTGGACAACATCGTCGTCGTGGCCACCCCGGCCGGGTGAGGCAGATGAGTGACCCGCCCGCACCGGTTGGCGAACGCCTGGTGGCCGGCGACGAACGCGCCCTCGAGGAGTGTTACCAGCGCTATGGCCCCGCGGTCCGCGGCTACCTGCGCCGGTTCGTGCCGCCGCCGGACGTCGACGACGTCCTGCAGGACACGTTCCTGGACGTCTGGCGCTGCCGCGGCCAGCTCGACCCGGGCCGCCGGTTCGAGCCGTGGCTGTTCGCCATCGCCCGCCGCCGGGCCATCGACTCGCTGCGCCGCCGCCGCGGCGTGGTCGACGTGGCGGTGGTCCGCGACCTGATGGGGGAGGACGGTGACCAGTTGGCCGAGCAACTGGCCTGGGCCGCCGAGGTCCGGGCGGCGCTGGCCCAGATGCCCGCCGAACAGCGGGAAGCGATAGAACTGGCCTACTTCGGCCAGCTCACCCAGCGCGAGATCGCCGAACGGCTGGGCATCCCGCTGGGCACCGTCAAGGCCCGGGTGTCCCGCGGCCTGCGCCGGCTAGCGACCCTGATGGAAGGGAGGGCTCTATGACCTATGCGGAGCCCGCTCACATCGCCGACGAACTGCCCGCGCTGCTGGCCGGCGAGCTGACCCGCGAGCAGACGCTGGCCGTCGCTGCTCATCTGCGACGCTGCCCCGAGTGCCAGGAGGAACTGGTCTCGATGGTGGTGGCGGCCGGCACCCTGCGGGCGGCCGCCCGGGCCGAGCAGGCGCCGGCCGCCTGGCCCGGTTTCCCGCCGTTGGCCAGCACCCCGCCGTCGTCCGCTCCCGTTTTGGAAAACCCTGAAAACGTCCCACCGGAAACGGTCCCCGCCAGTCCGGACTGGCTCCGCCGCATCCCCCGCCGCGGTCCCGCCCGCTGGAGTCCCCGCCAGCGCCTGGTGGCCCTGGCGGCCGCCGTCGTGATCGCGGCCGGCGCGGTCGCGGCCGGCCTCGGCCTGTCCGCCTCCGGCCCCCCGGTCCTGAACCAGGCCGCACTGCGCCCCCTGCAGGCCCCGGCCGGCGCCAGCGGCGCGGTGACCGTCACCGCCGCCTCGGGGGCCCGCCAGGTCCAGGTCACCACCGCCGACCTGCCCGACCCCGGCCAGGGCCACTTCTACGAGGTCTGGCTGCTCGACCCGGCCACCCTCAAAATGATGCCGATGGGCGCCCTCGCTCCCTCCGGCCAGACCACCTTCGCGGTGGCCGCCGGCCTGATGGCCGGCTACTCCGCCGTCGACATCAGCCTGCAAGCCAACAACGGCAACCCCGCCCACTCCGCCGTCAGCGTCCTCCGTGGCACCCTCCGCGCCAACTGACCTGCAGCGCCCAGCTGTCTTGTCAGCAGCACGTTTTCAACGAACCCGATGGCGACGCCAAGGGAAATTAGTGGGCTCGAAGGCGCCATCGGGGGCAGCCGGCCTCGCTTACCCGTCGACCGTTACTGAGGTTTGAGGCTTTCTTAGTGCATTTCTGGTTATTTATCGATTGGGCTTCAATGAAGCCCGAGCCCGCAGCAGCGAAGGCTGAGTCCTCACTACCCGGAGCTCGGCCTCCGGCGGGATACTTCAGGCTCTGGGATGCGAGAAGACCCTTTGGCCTGGCCTTTTCCCGTTCGCCGTCGCCCGCTCGGCTGCCGGGACGACGGCGACGGGATGGGCCAGCCCGGCCATGAGTGTGCACTTGGCGTGCCTCACTCAGCACCCCAGCCACACCCGTCCCGGGTCCGGTCTCACTGGAGCAAAGTCGGTGATTATCACCGGTTTCGCTCCAGTGAGGGCCGAGTCCCCGGGGTCATAGACCACCCGCGTCCCACGAGCCTCCGGAGCCACCCAGGTCTCGTCGAGCTAGCCCTCGGTGACGCCGGCAACGGGGCCGGAGTCAGTGGTGGGCGGCGCGGTGGGCGGCGAGGACGTCGAGGCCGAAGTCGGATTCGGGGTCGCGCCAGACCGAGTGGGCGTGGTTGGCTCCGCGCTGGACGTTGTCGTACTCGATCAGCAGGCCGGGGCCCTGCAGGCGGTAATAGACGGGCTGGCCCGGGGCGACCGGGCCGGCCCAGGCCAGGTGCACGTCGTCCAGGACCCGGTCGTCGTCGTAGTCGCCCAGCGGCGACACCGACTCGGGGACCCGGCCCAGGTAGCAGGCCAGCACCCGGCGCAGCTGGCGCCGCTGGTCGTCGTCCATCTCCCGGGCCGCCAGGCCCTTGGGGACGGTGGTCAGCGCCACCTGGCGGTGGTCGTCGGGGTCGTAGCCGGTCGCTTCTTCGTTGCGGTTGTCGAGGGCGAGGATGCCGGCCGCGACGTCGGGGTCGGTGAAGTAGCCGTTCCAGATGTGCCGCAAGCGGATCATCTGGTCGCCGTTGGCCAGCCGGGAGCGGTTGCCGCCGACGATGTCGGACGGGGCCCGCTGGTGCAGGGTGGCGGCCGCCTCGTGCTCAGGGCCGAGCGAGCGCATCAGCGCCCGGGCCAGGTCCTCGGCCCCGGCCAGCGGCCGCAGCGGCTCCGGGCCGAGCAGTGGCGAGGTGGCCGGGTCGGCTCCCAGGAAGCAGGGGGTCATCGCCTGCACCCGGCCGTCGACGATCAGGTTGTTGAGCGAGACGTGGTGGCCGCCGAAGCGCCAGCCCCACGGCTCCGATCCGCCCGGCTCGCCGAACACCCGCAGGTAGTACAGCTCGGGGTCGCGCCCGCGGTCGCGCTCGAAGCTGGCCTTCCAGCCTTCGACCTGGTCGAGGATGTTCTCCAGCCCGATGACGGTGGCCACGGTGACGTAACCGGCCCGGGACAGCCCGCTGGCCACCAGCTGGTGGGCCAGCCGCTGCTGGGCCGCGGTCTGCGCGCCCAGGGTCAGCCCGCCGTGGTCGGTCGGCGTGTAGAACCAGCGTTGCCGCTCGCTCTCGGACTCGTCCCCGGTGCCCGGCGCGGGGCGGGTGGCGACCGCCCGCTGGTCCGGTTCCAGCGCCTCCAGCCACGCGGCCGCGGCCGCCGCCATCCTGGTCGCCACTTCGGCGGCGGCGTCCCGCCGCTCAATGTTCAGCACACCCATACCTTCACCTTTGCCACCCGGAAGCTGCGTGGCAAGGTGGCGGACTAGGTTATGGGTCATGGCGACTGCGAATAGTGGCTCGACTGGCACCTCCACGACCACCACCGTCACGGGCGACGCCCCGGACCCCGGCCCGACCATCTTCGTGCTGTTCGGCGCGACCGGCGACCTCGCCAAGCGGATGGTGCTGCCGGCCTTCTACAAGCTGTGGCTCGAGCACCTGCTGCCCAAGGACTGGCTGCTGGTCGGCAACGGCCGCGGCGACGTGGCCCACGAGGACTTCCGGGCGCACTTCCACGACGTACTGGAGGAGTTCGGGCCCAAGCCCGACCCGGCCCAGTGGCAGGACTTCTCCCAGCGGGTGTACTTCGCCGGCGGCGGGTTCAACACCGACGACCCCGGCAGCCTGCTGGACAACCTGGCCAAGGCCAAGGAGCGGCTGGGCGGCAGCCCGCAGCTGATCCACTACCTCGCGGTCCCGCCGGTCGCGTTCACCGAGCTGACCCAGGCGCTCG
>Ga0213875_10000811_pt1 | contig 23340 bp, 13 predicted proteins | sample BarmaccomBMRX_R8_FD_160105 | JGI IMG/M metagenome (GOLD analysis project Ga0213875, IMG submission 160105) | Root-associated microbial communities from Barbacenia macrantha in rupestrian grasslands, the National Park of Serra do Cipo, Brazil - RX_R8 | ecosystem: Host-associated > Plants > Roots... | reverse complement strand
GCGGTCCAGCCCCCGTGAGGGTGACAAGCCGATAACTCCCGCGCTCATCCTTGAAGCGATAGAACTGTTTCAGGTATTCAGGGTCGTATCGCTGGAATACGCGATTCCAGGTGTACTTGTCGGATCGAGTGTAGAACAAAATGGTATCGTGGATCGGTCCCCATCGCTTGGAGCCACCATGTGATCCTGTGCGTTTCCAAATAATTTCATTGCGAAAGTTGTTGTGGCCGAAAACGGCGTCCATCATAATCTTTATGTAGTGACTGGCGTTAGGATCGCAGTGAAGGTAGATCGAACCAGTCGGCTTAAGTATTCCTTTCATCACAACTATTCGTTGGACCATATAAGTGAGGTAAGCAAGAAGTTCTGGATTTGTGTCTACTAACGCATTCATCCACATGCGCCAGAACTCAACAAAATAATCTGGGACTTCATACTGCCGCATGAATACAGGCATTGACTTTGCGAGACTTAACTTGGCCGCGTCAAGCTGCCAGGTATCCTTGAACGCCTCAGCCTGCTCCGGCAACGGGCGGTCGATATACTTGTGGTATAGAAGATTGTACCCGAGGTCAGATTTGAACGGTGGATCGAGATAGATCAAATCGACCATCCCCAACTTTCCCATTTTCTCCCGCATGATGGTGAGGTTGTCGCCATAATAAAGCGTATTGGGCGGGCTCATGCTCGCACCATCGTTTCAAGTGTAATGTCGAAGCTATTGGCATCGGCACGATGATTGTACCTATAGCATGCTTCGGCAATGTACAAGGGAATGTACTTTTGGCTGTAGTGATGATGTGTGCCGTACCAAGCGCGTTTGACAAGCGCCCAAAAACTTTCAATTGTATCCGTGTGAATGATGCCGTTCGCATACTCAATTGAGTGGTTAACAGTTGCATGCAGCATCGTTTGCCCAACGCGGCTATAACCGCCGAACTCGTCGGTGATGAGCACGGTTCCCCGTTTGTCGACGAAACGCCCGATGAACTTTGCAAGTCCCCTGGCTGAAAGATCGCCCGGTTTGGCGGGTTGGGCGATTACCCTTCCCCGACGCTCTACCGCGCCTACAACCGGCACTTTCTTTGTCCCGCGCCCCCGTTTTTTCGGGGCATCATTCGCGCGACGATTGCCCTTCCGCGGCTTGCCACCGACGTATGTGTCATCGGCCTCGACGATTCCATAAAGCAAGCCTTGTTGATCGGGATCATTTGCCATTGCGGTTCGAACGCGATGCATCATGCTCCAGACCGTCGGCCGGCGAACCCCGATATCGCGGGCGATTTGATACGCGCTGGCGCTCTTTTTCGCGTTGAGCATAAGAGCCAACAGTAAGAACCACTTAGCAAGCGGGACGTGGGTACCGTGAAAAATGGTTCCGACCGTCACGGCAAACGCTCGGCCGCAACCGCGGCACTGCCAACGCTGCTGCTTGCGGTCGCCGCTCGCATGGCGCCCAACATGTTCGCTCTTGCAATAGGGGCAAACCGGGTGTCCGCGCCACCGGACCTCCTCTAAGTATTCAACCGCTTGCTCTTGCGTCTGAAAGCTGTTGAAAAGGTCAATGATATTCATGGCTGCCACCGGATTCTCGATGGCCTTACAATACATAGATCACATGCCCGTCAAGTCCAAAAGCGTACTATTCCGAAAGAAAAAGCCCTCTCCGCCCCGCCGCGGAAAGGGCTTTCGGCGACGCTCTATGCGCCGTGGTTGGCGCGATGGCGCGAGTTGCGCAGCACGCGGCCGGGCAGGGCGCCGGTGTGCTCGCCCTCCTTCATCAGCATCCGGCCGTTGACGAAGGTGGCGTAGATGCCCTGGGCGGGCTCCTTGAAGCGCCAGCCGCCGGCCGGGAAGTCGTGGACGACGTATTCGGGCAGCGGCTTCACCGTGTCCGGGTCGAAGATCGTGATGTCGGCCGCCATGCCGGGGCGGAGCAGTCCGCGGTCGTAGAGGCCGAAGGTCGAGGCGGAATCGAAGGTCAGCCGCCGCACCGCCTGCTCCAGGGTCATCGCCTGCCGGTCGCGCACCCACTCGCCGAGCAGCCGGGTGCTGAAACCGTAGCCGCCGTGGAACTGCACATGCGCGCCGCCATCCGACAGCCCGATCAGGGCGTTCGGGTAGGTCAGGATCTGCCGCATCGCCTCGTCATCGACATTGTTCTCGGCCTGCATGAAGCCGGTTTCGAGCTTTTCCTCGACGACGAGATCGAGAAAGGCGTCGATGATCCCCTTCCCTTGCGCCTCGGCGATTTCGCGGATCGACTTCTCGATCATCCATTTGTGCTTTTCGAGCACCGGGGTGTCGACCCAGACGTAGTCGTACCAGTTGCGCGCGATCGTGCCGCCCGGGATCTCGACCTTCCACTCGATCATCTCGTCGTGCAATTTGCGGCGCACCTCCGGGTCGGCATAGGCGCGCATCTTCTCGTCGTCCGAGGCGATCAGGATCGGGTGCCAGGTCGGCGAACCCCGGAACAGCTGGGAATTCTTCATCGTGAAGCTTTGCGTGACCCGGTTGGGCGAGCACAGCGGATAGGCGCGGATGCCGGCCTTCACCGTCTCGTCGACCCGGGCCATGTGCTGCTTCCACTCATCGGGCCGGCGCACCGTCTGGCCGAGGTTGTTGTAGATGACGGGCCGTCCGGTCGCCTCCGCCAGCCGGGCCATCAGCCCCGATTTCATCTCGGCCTCGCGGCCGCCGCCGGACTGGATGATGCCGGTGCCGAGTTCGCGCAAGACGTCGGCAATTGCAAAGATTTCGTTCTCGTCCGCCCACAAGGCCGGGATGTGCACCCCCTGCGGGTCGTAATGCCCCTTGTTGCGCGACACCGACAGGCCGAGCGCGCCGGCCTCGATGCCCTCGCGGACGAGGTCCTGCATGGACCTCAGTTCGTCCTCGGTCGCCGTGCGCTTCTGGCAGTCCTCGTCCATCACGTAGTAGCGCACCGAGGTATGCCCGATCAGCGTGCCGACATTGACCCCGAGATTGCGGTCGAGCTTGTCCATGTATTGCGGGATCGATTCCCAATCGACCTCGATGGTGTTCAGCACCTCCATCGGGATCGCTTCGACATAGGACAGGAACTCGGCCATCCGCTTTTCCTTGCCGCGGCGCACCGGCGCCAGCGCGAGGGAGCAGTTGCCGATCACGACCGATGTCGCACCGTGGTCGCAGGAGAAGGAGCACAGCGGGTCCCAGGTGACCTGCGCGTCGTAATGGCAGTGATTGTCGATAAAGCCGGGCGACACGGCGCGGCCTTCGACGTCGAGCGTCTGCCCGGCCGCGCCGGAAAGCTTGCCGATCTCGACGATCTTGCCGTCCTTGACGGCGACATCGCCGTGAAAGGAGGGCATTCCGGAGCCGTCGACAATGCGCCCGTTCTTGATCAACACGTCATAGGCCATGTGTCCCTCCTTCGACTTCTCGGGTACCGCGTCGATTTGTCCGACTATAGCACCGGGGAGGGACCCCGCGACCGAAATGAGCCGGCGGTGCCCGGTCGCTACGGCTGCGCTTCGGCGGGCTCGGCAGGGGTGTCCGTCTTGCGCCGGCCATCCTGCAGCATTCCGAGGATGTCCCACCGGCGCATCGACATCAGATGCGCGTAGATCAGCGGCAGCCAGCCGCGCTGGCGCCAATCGAGGAAGGTCTCGTCGGCGAGCTGGTTCAGCTTGTCCTCGTCGGCGACGCGAAAGCCGGTGAACGCATACGAGACCTCGCCGTCGGGACGGCGCAATTCGATGCGTTTCTCGCCCAGGATGCCGGCATCGCGCAGACCGGCTGCCAGTTCCTGCCCGAGGTCGAACTGGCGCTGGAAGGCGGTGCAGAATTGCAGCGCCCGCTCGGTGACGGCGCTCGGCTTGCCGTCCTCGAACAGGGGCTCGCCCTCTTGCGTCGAGATGACCTCGGCGGCGTCGTCCACGACAAGGACGAGCTGCCCGCTGTCATTGGCCCGGGCGAGCGCGAACGGGTACCGGCGGATATAGGCCGGAACATAGCCGCCCGCGCGCCATTTGCCGCTTTCCGCGATGAACAGGTTCTCGTTCTCGCGCACCCCGACGACGACGACGGGGGTGGGCTGTTCCTCGGTCGTGAAGACGATCGGGTAATGCGCCTGGGCGACGAAGAACTCGTCCGCCGCGATCGGAATTGCATTGGTAGTCGCCGCGAAGCCAAGATCGCGCGGCGGAGCGAGCCGGGTCGCGCCATGCGTCCCGGCCTGCACGGCGCGCGGTTGATTGTAAAAGAGGGCCATCGCTGTCTCCCGACTGGTCCGGTGCGAGCGGCCGGCACTTTGCGATATTACGATTGCGACCAAGCTAACGCGCAGCGCCCCCCAGGGCAATTCGCGGCGGGTTTTCGGCAATCTGGAGCGCCAGGGGGCCTCTGCGCGGGAAGGAACGTTCCCCCGAATTCCGGGGTTGATGCCCCCAGCAAAGAACGTTCAGGACGGGGGCTGACCTGGCGAAGCGATCATCCATGCAGGTTCGCCCTTCCCCCGAGCGGTTGAAGGCGGGCGTGTCGTACGGCCGGCGAGGGCGATGACGCAGCTTCCCTGGATCCAGCGCGCGCCCGGCGTCCCCTATTTCATGACCGATCGCGGCGAGCCCTGGACGCCGATCGGCCAGAACGACGCAGTCACCTGGCCCGAGCTGGAGGGTCTGCATCGCGGCCGCGATCTCGATGCGGTCGAGCGTCACCTCCGCTATCTGCGGGCGAGCGGCGTCACCTGCCTGCGGCTGATGCTCGAATACTGCCAGTGCGACGGGTTCTACTTCGAGTCCCCGGTCGGCCATTACAATCCCGAACTGATTCGCCTGTGGGACGATCTGTTCCGGCTTTGCGGACCGCTCGGATTGCGCCTGCTGCTGACGCCGTTCGACACCTTCTTCACCTGGAACCGGTGGGACCGCCACCCTTACAACCGCGCCAATGGCGGCCCATGCGAGTCGCGCAGGGCGCTGTTGACCTGCGCCGAAACGCGCGTCGCCATCAAGGCCCGGCTCGCCTTCGCCAGCGAGCGCTGGGGCGGCAGCGGGACGCTTTTCGCCTGGGATTTGTGGAACGAGATGCACCCGGTGCAGGGCGAGGACCGCCCGACCTGCTTTGCCGATTTCATCGACGATGTCGGACCGTTCCTGCGCCGGCTGGAGGAGCGGCTTCATGGCCGTCCGCATCTGCAATGCGTCTCCGTGTTCGGCCCGGAGCTCGGCTGGAAGGAATGGCTGAACGAGCCGATCTTTCGCCACCCGGCGCTCGATTTCGCGAACAGCCATTTCTACGAGGAAGGCACGATAGACGACCCGCAGGACACCGTCGCGCCGGCCATCAGCACCGGTCGGCTAGTCCGCGAGGCATTGGCCCAAATCGGCGATCTGCGCCCATTCTTCGATTCCGAGCACGGACCGATTCACACCTTCAAGGATCATTACGCGACCCTTCCGGAAGCCTTCGACGACGAATATTTCCGCCACATGCAATGGGCCCATTTCGCCTCGGGCGGGGCCGGCGGCGGCATGCGCTGGCCCAACCGGGACCCGCATGCCCTGACCCCCGGCATGCGGCGGGCGCAGAAGGCCTTGGCCGATTTTCTGCCGCTGATCCGCTGGACCGAATTCCGCCGCCGCAATCTGAATGACGAGATCGCGACGGACGATCCCGCTATCGCCGCATTCGGCTGCGGCGACTGCGACCAGGCCGTCCTGTGGCTGTTGCGCCGCGCGCCGCTGACCCCGACCGGCCATATCGACCCGCGGTCGGCGGGTTCGGTCGGCGTGCAGATTCCCGGGCTGAGGCGCGGCGCTTACCGCGTCACCGGCTGGGACACGAGGAGCGGGACGCCGCGCCAAACGTATCGGCTCGACGCCGGCGCGGACGGGGCCATCCTTCGCCTCGCGGTCGGCCCCGATCTCGCGCTCGCGATCGTGCCCGCCTGATCGGGAACGGGTCGGGCGCGGCCCTATCGGGTTCGCGTTACGGCGCGACCGGGGTATCGCGGCGCGCCGCCGGCGAGGGCGGGGCGGAGGTCGAGCGCATGTGGTTGAGCAGCCCGATGCTCGGGTTGCCGTCCACCGTCAGCCCCTGGCTCTGTTGATAGCGCCGGATTGCCTGCATCGTGTCGTGCCCGGCAATCCCGTCCACCGCGCCGGCATGCGGATCGAGCCGGGCCAGCCGGCTCTGGATCTCGGAGATCATGCGCGCATTCGGCGACTGGTCGGAGGCCGGCGTCGCCTTGGGATCGAGGTCGGGCGCAGTGGCCTCGGAGTGCCGCCCGGCACCGCCCGTTTTCAAAACCGGCTCCGGACCGCCGCCGACCGCTGCGGCGCGTTTCACCGGGCCGGGGTCCGGCGCCGGGGCATGGATCGAAGTGGCGACGCTGGCCGCCAGCGCGTCTGCCTTGACCTTGTCCTCGGCGGAGAACTGCTGATGCAGCTCGCCGGCGCGCTTCTCGGCGATCTCGTCGCCGCGCCGTGCCGCGGCGCGGTACCAGGCGTAGGCATCGAGCGGCGAGGCTTCGACCCCCTCGCCGCGTTCGTAGAGGATCGCGAAATTGACCATCGCCGGCACGATGCCCTGGTCGGCGGCGCGGTGGTACCAGCGGGCTGCCTGCACATAATCCTGCGGCGTGCCGCGGCCTTCGGCATAGGCGAGGGCGAGGTTGTACTGCGCGGCCGGGTGGTTGCGGTCGGCCGCGCTGCGGTACCAGATCAGCGCCTCGCTCATGTTCTTCGGAACGCCGAGGCCGCGATCGTAGAGCACCGCCAGATTGTATTGCGCATTGACGACGCCGTTGATCGCCGCCTCGCGGAACCACGCGGCGGCGCTGGCGTAATCCTGCGCCAGCCCGTCGCCCTCGGCATAGAGCACGCCGACATCGTGCTGCGCCACCGGATCGCCGGCTTTGGCGCGGGCCAGAAAATAGGCCGCGCGCTGGGCCGGTTCCTTGGGCGGTCCATCGGTCGCGGCCTGGCCGGGTGCGGAAGCGGACGGCGGGGCTGTCGACTCAACGGGGGCTGCACCGGGCGGCGGCGCGGAGACGCCAGCCACCGGCGCGGGTCTCACGGCGAAAAAGCCGGCCAGCGCGTCGCCTCGGTAATAGGCCGCGGCGCCAACCAATAAGAGGCCCGCCACGCCGGCGGCGAGAGCGACCGGCCAGCTCCGAGTCGCGGGCAATGGAATACGGACCGGCGCGGCCGCAGGCGAGGCGACCGACGACGGGCCGCCAGCCGACGGCATGACCTCAGAGGGCGCGACCCCAGGGGGCGTGACCCCAGGGGGCGCGACCCCAGAGGGCGTGACTGTGGGCGAAGCGCTCGCGGGGTCCCCGTTTTCCTGCTGCCGCAGCGGCGCTGCTGTCCCGCTCTGGTGCGGATCGATAGCCGCGGCGGATGCCTCTTGTTCGGCAGCGACCGGGGCGGCCGCTTCGGGCGCCGGCCAGTCGGGCGCTGCCCGGGCGGACGGTGCCGCCTCATCGGCCGGCGCTGTCCCAACGGGCTCTGTCGCGGCCCGGAGGGGGGACGCCCCGTCCTCCGCTTCCTCAAGCGGGAGCGGCTCTGCCAAGAAGGACCACGGTTCGGACCGGACCGGCCGATCCGCCCGGTCCGGGGTTTTGTGCGGGAACTCGGGTGCGGCCTCACTGCGCTCCTCGATGTCCTCGTCGACGGGAGACTCGAGAGCGCCTTGCAACGGATCGGGCGACCGGCCGCGATACGGCTCCGCGGCATCGGAGAGGCCGGTTTCGTCATGCTGGCGCTGGCCGGCAGGCTCTCGATGACCGTCGAAATCCCCTTGGGCGCGGTCCTGGCCGTCCGGCTGGCCGGAATAGGCCGGCCCGTCCTCCGGCGCCATCCGGGCCGCTTCGTCGGCTGCCTCCGAGGCGGACGAGCCGGCGTCCGCGACGCCGTCCCGGTCCTGCGGCGCCGCCGCGCCCTCCGGGTAGTCCCAGCTCTCTGCGGTCGCGTCCTCGGCGGGTGCATCCGTCCGGTCCGAATGAGACCACGCCTCGGCGGTGGAGCCCGCGGCTTCTCCGTCGTCCCAGGCCAGTTCGATTTGCGCGGGGTCACGCCACGGATCGGCCGCGGCCGTGTCATCTAAATTGTCCTCTGACGGGTCCGCTTGTTCGGAGTAGGACCAGGTTCCGGCCGCCGGCGTCTCCCCGTCCGCGTCCTCGTCCGCCGCAGGGCTTCGGTCGGGATAAAGCCAGGCAGGGACCGGATAGGTCTCGGTCGCCTCGGCCGGATCGTCGCGAAACGACCATGCTTCCGGATCGTCTAGTTCTTCGACCGCTTCGGAGCCATCCGAATAGGGCGGCTCCTCCGCCGCGCTGCGGTCCTGCCACGTGTGGTCCCATTCGCCACCGTCGCCAGCGGGCTCTTGGCGGTGCGGGTCGACGGTCCCCTCGTCAGGCCCGCTCGCATCCTGCGTGACGGGACCTTGCGCGCCCTCCTCCTCTTCCCCCTCGAAGGTCGGGGCGATCCATTTGATGTCTTGCCAGCGCACCTCGTGGCGGTCGCGCGGGCGCAGCGGCGGCAGCGTTCCGGCCGCGAGAACCGATGTCGCCGTGACGTCCCGAAACGCCGCGCCGCTATCCGGCTCCGACGTTTCCGGCGGTCCGACGATGATCGGCTCGAACCAGAATTCGGCGTCTTCCGGAGGGGAGGCCGGGGCGACGCGCGTGGGGAACTGCGCCTCGGACATTCACGATTGCTTCGGTCTAAACCCGCCCCTATTAAGGCCGCGGCGCGCGCCGATGCAAGCCGGACGCGAGGCTACCGTCTTTTTGCCCTCTGCCCTGCGTGGAATTCGCCGGGCGATTCGCACGCAATTACGGCGGCGTTGCGCGCCGGGTCAGGTCAGCGCGGCGGCCGCACCACGCCCCGTTGCAGCGCTGCGACGGGCTTCGGGTTCCGCCTGGGAAATCCGGGCATAGGCGGCGAGCGCCTGCGCGACCACCTGGTCCATGTTGTAGTAGCGGTAGGTCGCAAGGCGCCCGACGAACTCGATGTCCGGCAAGGCGTCTGCCAGTTCGCGGTAGCGGGCGTAAAGGACGGCGTTGTCCGGCCTCGGGATCGGGTAATAGGGGTCGCCTTCGGAAGAGGGGAACTCGTAGCTGATCGCGGTTTTCGCGTGCGCTTGGCCGGTCAGGTGCTTGTATTCGGTGACGCGCGTATAGGGAACGTCCTCTGCCGGGTAGTTGATCACGGCGACCGGCTGCGCCCGCGGCCGCTCGAGCGTCTGATGCTGAAAGCGCAGCGATCGGTACGGCAATTTGCCGTAGCGGCAGTCGAAAAACTCGTCGATCGGGCCGGTGTAGATCATGCGGCCGTATTCGATGTCGTCGATGATCTCGCGGTAATCGGCATTCAGCATGATCTTGATGTTCGGGTGGTCGAGCATGTTCTCGAACAGGCGCGTGAAGCCGTGCCGTGGCATCATCTGGAAGCTGTCGGTGAAATACCGGTCGTCGTCATTGGTGCGCACCGGGATGCGCGCGGTCACCGATTTATCGAGCTGTGCCGGGTCGAGCCCCCATTGCTTGCGCGTGTAGCCGCGGAAGAAGGTTTCGTACAATTCGCCGCCGACCTGGCTGCGCACGACGTCCTCGGCCGTCCGGATGCGGGCGACCGGCTCCGCCTGCTGGGCGAGAAAGTCGCCGACTTCCGCCTCGGACAATGCGAGCCCGAACAGCCGGTTGATCGTCGTGCGATTGATCGGGATCGGCAGCAAATGGCCGCGCACCGCCGCAAGCACCCGGTGCTCGTAGGGCCGCCAGGCCGTGAAGCGGCTCAAATAGTCGGAAACCTGCCGAGAATTGGTGTGGAAGATGTGCGGCCCATAGCGCTGCACCAGAATGCCGTCGTCATTGTAGCTATCATAGGCATTGCCACCGATATGCGGCCGGCGATCGACGATCAGCACGCGTTTTCCCGAGCCCGCGGCCAGACGCTCCGCCAGAACGCTGCCCGCGAACCCGGCCCCGACGACGAGGTAGTCGAACCCGCTGCGGCGGACCGGCAGCAGCGAGGGCGCGAAGGCGGATTTTTCGGGCAGTGACGGCTTCGTCGTCGGCAGAACCGTCCGCGTCACGAGCGCGTCCTCGATCAGCCCCGCCATGCGCTCCCAGCTGGCGTCCCAGGACAGCACCGCAAGTTCGCGATCGACCAGATCGCGCCACGTCCCGCCGCGCGCGGCCATGGCGACGGCGCGCGCCGCTGCAGCCGCGAAATCCGTCGCCGTCTCGGCGATCCGCACGGCTTCGAAATGGCCCCATTGGCGGATCACATCGGTGATCGGCGTCGCCACGACCGGCTTGCCGGCGGCGAGATATTCGGGCGTCTTGGTCGGGCTGATGAAGCGCGTCGCCTCATTGCGGGCGAACGGCATCAGCGCTGCCGCCCAATTGGCGACATAGGCCGGGAGCTCTTGGTAGTCCTTCGGACCGAGGTAATGGATGTTGCCGGCGCGCGGCAGCGTGGCCGGGTCGATCTTCACGACCGGCCCGAGCATGACCAGTTGCCAATCCGGCCGCAGCCGCGCGAGCTCTGCCAGCAAGTCGCGGTCCAGCCGCTCGTCGATGACGCCGAAAAATCCGAGCCGCGGATGCGGCAGCGCGGCTTGGTCGGGCGGGTCGGGCAGGGGCTGGCGCGCCTGCGCGAAATGCGCCGCATCGACCGCGCTCGGAAAGGCGTGGACGTCCGGGTGCTGCGCCCGTTTCGCCTCGTAAAGGCTGATCCCGCCGGTGAAAACGAGATCGGCGCGGGCCATCAATTCGGCTTCCAAGGCCCGCAATTCCGGCGGTGCGCCGGCGAAAGCCGACAACTCGTCCATGCAGTCATAGACCGTGGCGCAGCCCGGCAGGTCGCCGGCGAAGCGGAGCGCCATCGGCGTGTAGAACCACAGCAGCGGATTGCGAATGCCGCGCTCGGTGCAGAAATCGTGAACCAGCTTTCGCTGCGCCGCCATTTCGCCAGCCGCGCCGAGGCCCTGCGGCAGATGCGGAACGACGACCGTCAGCTGCTCGCCGATCGGGTGCAGAACGAGCCGCGGCGGCTCCGTTCCCTCGACATGCGGCTCCTCGAAATAGAATACCGGCATGATCCGCGCAAAGCGCGTCATCAAATGCTGCGGCCGCTGAAATACGAGACCCCAACGAAGATGCGAGAAACAGACCAGCGTGCGCGTCGCAAGCCGCGGCAGCGTTGGCGCAAGCGGCGCCGTGGCAGTGATTGGCTGCACCCTCAAGATGTCCTCCCGCCTCAAGCGTCCCGAGAACACCGATTCGATCCGGCGGTTCCGAATCGCGACAAATGGGGCAGAAGCGAGAGTAGAATTAACCTGTGTTAATTCGAGGCTGGAATGGTAATTGTGCACTGAAAGCCAAGTAACCGATCGCTGAGCGGCTTTTCTGTTGCAGGGCGAGGGGTCCAAAACCGAAGCGGGATACCGGCGCTCCCCGCCGCACCGAGAGCGGGTCTGTGGAATTACTCAGTGTCGGGTAATTCGGCTCGCAGATACGGCGCCGCGAACCGCTCTGGCGCCGGGCGGCGCGCGCTCGGTAGAATAGGCGAAACCCAAAGCGAAAGGGCGGCCGATGCGCATCCACAACCTCTATACCGACGCGAGCGGGCAATCCCATTTCCGCGACATCGAGATCGAATGGGCCGAGGAGACGCGCGCCGGCAAGCTGTCGCAGCGGCTGCCCGCGACGGGCATCATCTTCCGCCAGGTGCAGCCGAGCTACGATTTGGATTGGCACCCGGCGCCGCGGCGGCAATACATCATCAATCTCGATGCCGGCGTACAGATCACCGCCAGCGACGGCGAAAGCCGAATTATCGGCGCCGGTGAAGTCATCCTCGTCGAAGACACGACCGGCAAGGGGCATCTGTCGAAGGCCGTCGACGGCAAGATGCGTCACTGCATCTTCGTGCCCGTCGAGTAGGTCCGCCGCGGCGGTCGAACAAAACCTTAGGGGCCGAGGATCGAGCCGATCATCGAGCGCGGATCGCGGCGCGGCCGGCGCCCGCTCGCGACTTGCGGTTCCATGCTATGCTTAACGGAACCGACATAGCCGAGCGATGTTGAGCGGCGGCGAGGGCCCGTCCCGCGATCGCGGGCGAGCATCGGCGTGCCCGCAGGAAGCGAGGAGAACGGCATGCAAGCGGATAAGGAAGCGCGGATTCGGGAACGCGCTTACGCCATCTGGGTCGCGGAGGGCCGCGAGCACGGCAAGCACGACGAGCATTGGCGTCGCGCCGCCCAGGAAGTCGAGCATGAGGATTCGACACGGTCCGGCGCCAAGCGCGGGGGCAAGCGCGGCACCGGCCCCGCCGAGGCCGGACCCGCTCCGGGTCTGCGCAGCCGACCGGCCGCACCCCCTACACGCGCCGGGGCGTCCGGAGCCGGCGCTCCGTCGACGCGGAGCCGCAGCGCGGGTTCCGCCTCTGCGGCGGCGAAGCCCGGCGCGAGCCCGTCCAGCGCGGGCAAGCCTGCGCGCAAGGCGAGCGACGGCAAGGCGGCGCAGCCCGCCACCAGCCCGGCCCCGAGCGAAGCCGGCACGACGCGACGAGGGCGGCGCGGCTCCTCGCCGTGAGCCTCGCGGTCGCACGCGGCCCGATCTTGGCACGCAAATTGTAACGGGTTTGGCAGGTCCGAGCCCCTTTGCGGGGCCTATCCGGGCCGGGATTGCCGGATCGCGCCGGACCTCACTTCCCGGACCAGCCTTTCTCTCCCCAGCCTAAGCGCGGGTCGTTCCACTCGGCTCGCTGTGGCTTGCCGGCGCGCCCTTCGTGTCGCCAGAATGCCGGGTGAGACCCTCCCTTAGGCAAGGACGACCGATCATGCCCGAGAACCCGCGCTGGAAACGCCGCCCGCCCGGCTCGACATGGGGGGATTGGGGGCCGGACGACCAGCTCGGCCGGCTCAATTTGCTGACCCCGGAACGGGTGCTGAAAGGCGTTTCCGAGGTCAAAGAGGGCCGGCCCTTCTGCCTCAGCCTGCCGCTCGATTACCCCGGCGGCACTGCCGTCAACCCGCGCCGCAACCCGCCGAAGCTGATGCCGACCCAGCGCAACGGCATGCCCAACATGGTCTATCCGCTGGGCCGCGACGACCCGCGCCACATCGACGTGATCTGCGACGATCAGGTCCTGCTGACATTGCAATATTCGACGCAGTGGGACAGCCTCGCGCATGTCGGGCAGCTGTTCGACGCGGATGGCGACGGCACGCCGGAGATCGTCTTCTACAACGGTTTCCGAGCGGGCGAGGATGTCATCGGGCCGATCGACTACAGCGGCGGCGAGGCGCGCGAGATCGGCGCGCATGTCGGCGCGAAGGCGTTGTCGATCGACAACATGGCGCGCAAATGCATTCAGGGCCGCGGCGTCATGATCGATCTCGAAGCGCATTTCGGGCGCGGGCCGACCTTTGTCGGCTATGACGCGCTGATGCGCGTGCTCGAAGCCGACAAGGTCGAGATCGAGGAGGGCGACCTCGTCTGCCTGCGCACCGGCTACGACCGGGTGATCCTGGGGATGAACAAGAACCCGGACCCGAAGGTGCTGGAGGCCAACCCCGGGGCGGGGCTCGACGGGCGCGACGAGCGCTTGTTGAACTGGATCACCAAATCGGGGCTGGTCGCGCTGATCTCGGACAATGTCGCGGTCGAGGCGCATCCCTCGCGCCCCTGCACCGAGGATCACTGCGCCCTGTTGCCGATTCACGCGCATTGCCTGTTCAAGCTCGGCGTCTATCTCGGCGAGATCTGGCATCTGTCGGAACTGGCCGATTGGCTGCGCGCAAACGGGCGCTCGCGCTTTCTGCTGACCGCGCCGCCGCTGCGCCTGCCCGGTGCGGTCGGTTCTCCCGCCAACGCGATCGCGACCGTCTGACGACGCAAATCGCTGTCGGCCGAGCCCGCCGCGCGCCGGATGCCGACCGTCCTATCGGTCCAGTCGCGGGTGGCCTATGGCCATGTCGGGAACAGCGCCGCCGTCTTTCCGCTGCAGCGGCTCGGGATCGAGGTCTGGTCGCTCGATACGGTGGCGTTCTCGAACCATACCGGGCATGGCCGCTGGCGCGGCAAGGCCATCCCCGCGCAGGAGGTCGCGGCGGTGTTCGACGGCATCGCCGATCTCGGCGTCTTGAAGCGGTGCGACGCGGTCCTGTCCGGCTATCTCGGCGAGGCGGCGACCGGCCCGGTGCTGATCGACATCGTCTCGCGGGTCAAGGCGGCCAACCCGCATGCCCTGTTCTGCTGCGACCCGGTCATCGGCGACACCGGCACCGGGCTTTATGTCGGGCCGGGCATTCCGGAATTCTTCCGCGACCGTGTCTTGCCGCTGGCCGATATTGCGACGCCGAACCGGTTCGAGCTGGAATGGCTGACGGGGGAGCCGGTGACGAGCCTCGAACAGGCCGCCGCTGCCGGCGAGGCGCTGCGCCGGCGCGGACCGGGGATCGTGCTCGCGACCAGCCTCGACGCCGGGATCGACCGGGTCGCGACCGCCGCCTTAGGACCGGACGGTGCCTGGGCCGTCGAGACGCCGCTATTGCCGATCGTGCTGAACGGCTGCGGCGACGCGCTCGCGGCGCTGTTCCTCGGCCGTCTGCTGCGCGGCGAGGCGGTCCCCGATGCGCTCTCGACGAGCGTCGCCGCGATCCATGCCGTGATCGAGGCGACCGCCGCGGCCGGCCGCGACGAGCTGGCGCTGGTGGCGGGTCAAGAGGAACTCGCGGCGCCGCGGCGCGCCCTTGCCGTGCGGCGGTTGTGAGGGCGTCAGGCCGCGTTGCCGGGCGGGCGTCCGATCAGCGCAGATTTCACCCAATCTGAGCTTTTGCGGCGGGGCCCGCCATTAGGGCGGAATCCGATAAGGTCCGATCGGCGCTGAAAAGAACTCCCCTCCCGCGGGCTCGACCCGCGGGTCCCACGTCTTCATCGGCATGCCTGCGAGCAAGACGTGGGTGGCCGGGACAAGCCCGGCCACGGGGCCAAGAGAAGGGATTCGACTTGAGTGGATACTGCTCTAGCTAGAGCGGAACCCGATGAGGTCCGATCGGCGTTGAAAAGAACTCCCCTCCCGCGGGCTCGACCCGCGGGTCCACGTCTTGATCGGCGTGCCTGCGAGCAAGACGTGGGTGGCCGGGACAAGCCCGGCCACGGGGCCAAGAAAAGGGATTCGATTTGAGTGGATACTGCTCTAGTGTCCTGAACCAGAAATCCGCATCATTATCTTTTTCGTCATTCCGGGGCGGGAGCGCAGCTCGCGAGCCCGGAACCCATGAACACTGGCCTAAGAAAGCCAGGAAAGGCCTGTGTTCTTGGGTTCCGGGCTGCCGCTGCGCGGCCTCCGGAATGACAACAATAACTATCTAACGAATCTCTGGTTCAGGACACTAGGGTGCGCGCGAGTCGATCAGCTCGCGGTAGAGCGCCAGCACGGACTGGCCCGCCGCATCCCAGCTGCGGTTGGCGGCGACCCAGCGGCGGCCGGCTTCGCCGAGACGGCGGCGCAATTCGGCGTCCCCGAGCAATTCGCCGAGCGCGCGCTGCAGATCGGCGGGTTCCCCCTTGCGGAACACGAGCCCGGTCTCGCGGTCCGCGACGATCTCCGCCAAGGGCCGCACGCTCGAGACGATGACGGCCTTCTCCATCGCCAGCGCCTCGAAGGGCTTCAGCGGCGACACCAGCTCGCAAATCGGCATCGGCTTGCGCGGGAACGGGCAGATGTCGATCAGCGAATAGTAGGCCTCGACCTCCTCGAACGCCACCCGGCCGGGCGCCGCCACCCGGTCTTCGAGGCCGCCGGCGCGGATCGCGCCGCGCAGCGCCGGCAATGCCGCGCCGTCGCCGACCAGCAGCAGCCGGAAATCGTGCCCATCGGCGCGCAGCCCGGCGCAGGCCTCGACCAGATCGTCGAGCCCCTCATACCCGACGATGGACCCGACATAGCCGATCACCGGAACGCCGGGGGGCAAGCGCAGCCGCTCGGCCAATGCGGTATCGCGCAGCAGCGGGCGGAAGCGCTCGGCATCGACGGCATTGGCGACCACGCTGACCCGGTCGGGTGCGGCGCCGCGCGCGATCAGGTCGTCGCGCATCGCGTCGGTCAAGGTTATGACCCGGTCGGCCTCGCGCGCGACGAGGCTTTCCAGCGACTGCATCAGCCGGTATTGCGGGTGCCGCTCGAAATCGGCCTGGCGCGAAGCGCGCGTCATCTCCCAGAAGCCGCGCGCCTCGTAGATGAAGGGCAGCCCGAGGCGGCGCGCCGCGATCAGCGCCGGCAGCCCCGTCGTGAAATTCGAGGCGGCATGGACGAGCGCCGGCCGCTCCTTGCGCAACGCGGCCTCGTAGCGCGCCGCCGAATTCAGGATGTAATCGAGCTCCGGCTCCTCGACCCGGCTGCCGGCGAAAATCCGGCGATAGACGACGCCGTCGATGACGTCCGCCTCGGCCAACCCGCTCGCCTCGCGAAAGGCTGGCATGTCGTAGGGAAAGCCCGAGCGGCTGTAGGCGACGACGTCGAACCCGCTCGCGCGCATCGCCTGCAACAGCCCCTGCGAGCGCGTCGCATAGCCGTTGCTGGCATAGGGCAGCGTGAAATGCAGCAGGTATACCGCCTTGCCGCGATCGGTTTGCGCCAACGGCTCGCCCATCTCGCCGTAATGCCGCAGCAGATCGTCGCCGAGCGCGACGAGACGGGCGCGCTGATCGACGAGGATGCGCAATTTCTGCGTCTCCGGCCGGGGCGCTGCGCCTTCGCCGCGCTCGACCTGCTCCAGATAGAAGCGGGCGCGCTCGACATCGCCGCGGTACCAGAGCGCGCGGGCGAGCGCCCGCCAGCTCATCGCGCCGGGCGCCGTGTCCACCGCCCGTTCGAGCAGGTCCAGCTCCTCGCCGAACAGCTCGCCCTGCCGCGCCGCCTGTGCCGCCAGGACAAGGCAGAGCCCGCCGAACGAGGCCGGGCGGCCGCGTGCCTGGCGTCGCACAAGGTCGAGCACCGCGTCGAGCCCGCCGCTGCGCAACGCCGCCTCGGCGCGCTCGATAAAGGCGCGGCGCTGCTCCGGCGCAAAGCGGTTCTGCCGGCGCGGCAAGGACAGCGATTCGACGAGCGCGGCCGGCGGCGCGCGCCGCCCGCCCGTGCCGCCGAACCCATCGGCTTTACGAGAAGCGCGGGGCGCCACGGAAGACGGCCCCGGCCGCTGGGCGCTTTCCGCCAGGACCTGTTCCCAGGTCTCGACCTCCCGCCGCGCCGAAACCGGCCACGCATGCTCGGCCTCGACATAGCGCCGGCCGGCGCGGCCGAGAGCGCGCGCCAACTCGGGCTCGTGCACCAGTCGGCGCAATTGCGCGGCCAGATCATCGGGATCGCTCGGCCGGTGCAACAGCCCGGTCTCGCCCGGCCGGATAATCTCGCGCAGCGGGGCGATGTCGGAGGCGACCACCGGCCGCCCGGCCGCCATCGCCTCGAACGGCTTCAACGGCTCGACCAGCTCGGTCACGGCAAAGGATTTGCGCGGCAACGCGACCGCGTCGACCGCGGCGAACAATTTGACCGCCTGGTCGGGCGGAATGACGCCGGCGAGCTTGACACGATCGGCGAGCCCGAGCTGCGCAACCAGAGAGGCGAGCATCCCGCGCGCATTGCCGTCCCCGGCAATGATCGCTTCGACGTCGAGCCCGTCCTGCACGAGCAGATGCACCGCCTGGACCAGATCGTCGAGCCCCTCGTAATCGACGACCGAGCCGGCATAGCCGAGCGCGAAGCGGTCGCGCGGGAGCCCGAAGGCCGCGCGCGCCGCCGGGTCGGGCCGGTCCGCCACGGGCGGCAGCTCGGCACCGTTCGGCACGATCGCGATGCGGCTGCGCTCGATCCCGCGACGCACCAGCTCCTGCGCCAATCGCTCGGAATGCGTCACGACGCGGTCGGCTTCGCCGGCGATCGACGCCTCGAACCGGGCTGCGAGCGCGTGTTCCTCCGACTGGTCCCAAGCCGGCTGCCGCGCCGCGCGGGTCAATTCCCAGAAGCCGCGCACCTCATAGATGAAGGGCAGCCCGAGCCGCCGTGCGGCAATCAGCGCCGGCAGCCCGTTTAGCCAATTCGAGGCGGCATGGATCACAGCGGGCCGGCCGCGTCGCGCTCGGGCGGCGATCGCGCCGGCGGCCGCCTCGATCCACTCGTCGATCGGGGTGGTCGCGATCGACGGTCCCGGAAGCCGTTCCGGTACGACGCCCTGCAGGTCGATCGTCAGCGCGACCGGGTCGTCGACCCGGTCGGTCCGGTCGCCGGGATAGCCGGGCCGGGTCAGCAGCTCGACCGCCCAGCCTTCCGCTCGCGCAAAACGCACCAGCGCATGGCTGCGCCTCGTGTACCCGCTCACATGGTCGGGCAGCGCGCTCGCCGCGATGTAGAAGACCCGCTTCGGTTCGGCCGCCGGGGTCCGCCGCGCCCGGCCCGGCACCGGGCTGGGGAGGTGCTTCAGCCGATGCAGACCGCGCAGTCGGGCGAATTGCAGCCGCTCCGACGGCTTCAGCCGCCCGAGCTCCTCGACCGGCAGCCCTTCGAGCAACGCCATCGGGCGATCGATCGCGCCCTGGCGCGCGAGCTGCATCGCCAGCCATTTGGCGCGGAACGGGCGGGCGTCGCACTCATAGGCGTCCTCGGCGGCCGCGAGGGCGCCTTTCGGGTCGAGCGGGCCGGCTAGCCGCGACAGCTCCGAAAGCAGTCCGGCGCGCCGCCGGTCGTCACCCGTCGCGGTCTCGTCGATCCAGGCCCGCGCCGCCGCGATGCCGCCGGCCTGCAGCTGGTCGAGCAACGGGCGCCGGTCGATATCGGCATCGATCTCGGCGACGTAGCCGGGGCCGCGCACCTTCTCGCGCTTCTTGGTTTCGCGATGCAGCGACAGGATCTTGCCCGGCAAGGCAACCGCGCCGGACAGCGAGTTCGAGGCGTCGAGGAACGCACGGCCGAGCCGGAACGAGATCGTACGGGTCGCCGCCTCGGCCTGGCGCATCGCCGCGAGGGCGGCGCTGCGTTCGCGGCGCAGATCGTCGCGCAGGTGGTCGATCTGCTCGCGCAGCGCGCGCTCGCGGTCATGCACCTCGCCGAGCGCCTGTTCGAGCGATCGGATGCGCAGCGTCTTGGCCTCGGCGTCGGCTTCCAGCTCGCCGATGCGGCGCCGCGCGCGCCGTTGCGAGCCCCGCACCTCGTCGAGCAGGCTGCTGAGCTCGGCGGCGCCGGGGTTGTCGGCCTCCGCCGTTACCGTCGCGGGCCGCGGGGCCGGCTCGTCGCTCGCGATGTCGTTCGCCATGCCGAAGCGCGACCCCGGATCACAGCCGCCGGGAGCCGGTCAGCGACTTCCAGACGAGCGGCAGGCGCGCCGCAAATCCGGTCTCGCTCGGCTTGCGGCCGATAAACCAATCGCTGACCATCGTCGTCAGGTCGTCCGGAATGCTGAGGTGACGCGAGCGGAACCCGGCGCGGCGCAGTTCGCGCACGAACCAGCGCCGCCCGACGCTGGCGCTGACCAGCTTGGTCCCAGCCGGCAGATAGTCGAAATAATTAGGCTGCGCCTCGATGTACTTGACCGCCTCGGGTGCTGCGAAGCCGTCGGTCAGCCGGTCCGGGCTGATCATCGTGAACAGGATCCCGCCGGGTTTGAGGATGCGAAAGGCCTCGTCCATCGCCTGCCGCATCTCGGTGAAGTAATCGAACACCAAGATGCTGAAGACCGCCGCGAAGCTGGCCGGCGCAAACCGCGACAGGTCGCGCATGTCGACCCCCTGCTCATGCGGCAGACCGTCCCCGTATTCGCCGAACAGGGAGACCGAGACGATCTCCGGAAACAATGGCGCGAGCAGCTTCTGCTCCGCCGCCGTCATCGCAAAGGCGAGCAGGTTGCCGCCCGCGAGCGGCGGCTCCTGCATGTAGAGGCTCAACTCCTCTTCGATGAACGGGGCGAGGCTGCGGGTACGCGCCGCCTGGCCGCAGCCAGGGCAGCGCTCGTCCGCGAGCCGCTCTGCCGCGCGAAACCCGCAGAGCGGGCAAGAATGCGCGCGGGCCGGCATATCGGGCTGCTCGTATTGCACGCTCACCGTGTCGCACCATTCTTTCGCCGGCGCAAATCGATCCCTCGGCAGATCGGTGCCGCTTCGGCCACCAGAAAGGATTGCCGCACCGTCGGGTATCATACGCGCGGTCGGGGCATTTGCTTACACCAGGACCAAACCTTTGTTAAGCTGATCCCTCGCCGCTTAATATTCGCGAGCCGCTGCAATATGCTTAACCTCGGCTGGGTTCGGCGCTGCCCGCCGCCGCCGGGGACCCACGATGCTGCGGGACGGCGGCGCGACATCGGCACCGGCGAGCTGATCCGCGACATCGCCGGCTCGCCTTCGGCCGCATTGCATCGGGCTGCGCGATGGGCCCGCCTCGGGCGTCCCCTCGAAGCATTGGCGCTGCTCGAAGCGGCCGGCCGTGCGGGGCCGGATCACCCGCTGCGCTTGCGCCTTTACGCCGCGCTGCAGCTGTATCGGCCGCTGCTGGAGGCGACCGGCGGAGGCGTTGTCGTGCCGGCTCGGCTTCGGCCGGAGTTGGGCCTGGCGCGGCTGGCGACCGGCGACCCCGAGGGGGCGATCCCGCTGTTGGAGCAGGCGATCCGAGGCCGCCCGCGGTGGGGCGCCTGGATGCGCGCCGCGGCCGCACTCGCCTCGATTGCGCCGGAGCGCGCCGAACCGGCTTTGGCGCAATGCCGCCAGGGGCCGCTGGTACGGCTCGTTCGCGCGCATTTGGCCGAGCGCGCCGGAGAGTACCGCCGGGCGCTGGCGCTGCTGCCCGAGGCGGAGGCGGGGGAGGGGCGGCCGGCCGAAGCGGCCTTGCTGCGCGCGACGGCGCTGGCCGGGCTCGGCGAGCGGGACGCGGCCGAGCGGGCCGTGGCGGGCGCGCTTGCCGGGTTCGCCCTGCCGCCCTTTGCCGACGAGCCCTCGTCGCGCCAGGACGGTCCCGTCGTGACCGTCGTCGTCGCGGCGTTCGACGCCGAAGCGACGATCGAGACCGCCTTGCGCTCGCTGCAGCGGCAGAGCTGGCGGTCGCTCGACATTGTCGTGGTCGACGATGCCAGCACCGACCGCACTGCGGCGATCACGGCCGCGCTGACGGCTCGGGACAGCCGCATCCGCCTGCTGCGCCAGCCGATCAACCGGGGGGCCTATGCCGCCCGCAACCGCGGACTGGCCGAGGCGGTCGGGGAGTATGTGACCACCCATGACGCCGATGACGAGGCGCACCCGTTGCGGATCGAGCGGCAGCTTGCCCCGCTGCTGGCCGATGCGCGCCTCGTCGGCACCGTTGCGCGGTGGCTGCGTCGCGAGGCGCCGAACCGGTTTCGCGACCGCCAGTTAGCGCCGCTGATCCGGCTGCATGTCGGGTCGCTGCTGCTGCGCCGCCGCTTTCTGGTCGGCGCGGTCGGCGCCTATGACGAGGTCCGCTACGGCGCCGATGGCGACCTGCTGACCCGCATCGATGCCGCGGCCGGTGCAGGCGGCATCGCGCGCCTGGCCCTGCCGTTGACCGTGTCGGGGGTGCGTGCGGGCTCGGCCGTCCACGACCCGCTCAGCGGCTATGGCGGCCGCGGCTATTCGCTCGAACGCCAGCGCTACCACGAGCGCAGCGTGCTGCGCTGCATTGCGCAGCTATGCGGCCGCCCATTAACGATTTCGCACGACTTGCCGGAGTAGACGCCCGCAGGCGCCCAGGGCACAGGGTGGACGGGTACGGTGCCGCTCGCTAAACTTCGCATCTCGCCCGCATTGCGGTTAGGCCCTGTTTCCCGCGCTTGCGGGACGGCGACCCCACGGGCTTGCACCTTTATTGCGGCTCCCGGCGTTATACAGCCGGCACAGTAATTGGAACCGCGCGGCTTGCTTCTGGTCGGTCTCGGATGTTGACGGTCACGCCGCGTCCCGGCGCGAGGCCACCGGCGGCGGAAGCTGCGGGGATACCGGCGACGGCGGCGGTGCGCTGCCGGCTGTGCGGCCAGCCGTTGTTGCCGCTCGTCAAGGGCGAGGCGTGCGCCTCCTGCGGCGCTGCGCGGCGCACCCGCAGCCTCGCGCCGATCGTCGAGGACCACGTGCTCCCGCTGCTCGGTACCGCCGAACTGGCCGACAAGGAGATCCTCGGCTTCAGCATGATCGCCGCGGAGCGCAAGCTGATCCATGCGCGCTTCTCGCGCGTCGTCTCGGCCTCGCTCTACGGCAGCTACGGCCCCAACCACCGCGACGGGGTCGATATCCGCGCGATGCTCGAATTCGAGGCCGGGCGCTTTGCCGCGGTCTACGGCATCCACATCTTCGATTATTTCCCCGAGCACGCGCAGGCGCTGCAGGAGTGCCGGCGGGTGCTCGCCGACCGCGGCGTGTTCTTCTTTCAGCTGTCGCCCGACCGGGTTCGCGCGGACGGCTCGCCGCCGACCGTGACCCGCGAAATCGCCGCCTCGGCCGGCTATTTCGAGTATCTGCCGCCCGGCGCCACCTTGGCCGACACCTCGGTCGGCGCGGATTGGCTGGTGGCGCAGATGGAACAGGCCGGGTTCGACGCCCGCCATCTGCAGACCGTCGAAGACGGCACCGGCCTGCGCTGCCACTGGTTCGTCGGCGTCAAGCGGCCGGAGAAGGTCGGATTTGCCGAGCGCTTGCGCAATTCGGCTTCGGGGCTGCGCAGCGGCGCGCTGTCCTATGCGCGCACCGCCTTCCCCCGGTCGCGCAGCGGGGTCGGACGGCAGCCCGACCGAGGGGCGCACCCGGCCGCCGCGACCGCGATGCCGCGGCCGCGGCTCGAGCTCGGCTCCCGCCACCAGGCGCTGAGCCGCACCCACGCCATCCCGCTGCCCCGCCGCGAGCCGCCCCACCTCGTCCGCGTGACCCTGTCGGTGCCGCCTTCGGTGCCCGATAACGGCGCCGTCCACGACATCCATTTCGCCGAGCACTCGGTCGCGCCGGACGGCGCCGAGACGGTGATCCTGCTCGGTCCCGATGCGGTCTATGCCTCTGCCGACCTCGGCGAGAGCTGGAGCACGGTCAGAACCGACGAGCTCATGCCGGCCCCGGCCTTCCGCTCCTTCACGACATCGAGCGGGGTGCATCTGATCCAGGGCCGCGGCTGGCACGATCCGGCCGACGACGCGCTCGCCGCCGACCGGCTCGCGCCGATTCTGCGCTTCGACCGGGACTGGCGCTTTCTCGACATCGCCCGCGCCGGCCGGGTGCACTGGCACGGCACCGCCGCAGTCGGCGAGGATTCGGGCACGATCCTGTTCGGGGAATATCCCGATAACGGGCCA
>Ga0213875_10000810_pt1 | contig 23355 bp, 26 predicted proteins | sample BarmaccomBMRX_R8_FD_160105 | JGI IMG/M metagenome (GOLD analysis project Ga0213875, IMG submission 160105) | Root-associated microbial communities from Barbacenia macrantha in rupestrian grasslands, the National Park of Serra do Cipo, Brazil - RX_R8 | ecosystem: Host-associated > Plants > Roots... | reverse complement strand
GTCAGGGTCGAGCCATTGATCCCGAGACCTGCTTGTCAGGGTCGAGCCATTGATCCCGAGACCTGCTTGTCAGGGTCGAGCCATTGATTCCGAGACCTGTTTGTCAGGGTCGGGCCGTGAACTCCGGGGACATCCGGCGGTGACCGTTGGCGGACCAATCCACCATCAGCAGGGTGGCGTCGTCTTGGAGGTGCCCGCCCTGGTGAGCGAGCACGGCTGCAGCCAACCGTCGCAGGGTCTCCGGGGCAGACAGCTCCGCGAGCGAGGCGCGCTCGGTGAAGTCAACCAACCGCTGCTCGCCGAAGAATTGTCCGGATGCGTCGCGGGCTTCGACGATCCCGTCGGAGTACAACAGCAGCCGATCTCCCGGCTCTAGCTGTTCGGAGGCGATGAGATCAGCAGTGGCGGCCCCAGGGATACCCAGCGGATAGCGCGGGGGATGTGCCAGTTCCTTCACCACCCGACCACTGCGCACCAGCAGCGGCGGCGGATGACCGGCGAGCAAGTAGCGCAGTACACCGTTCTCGGTATCCAGGCTGGCCAGCACTGCGGTCACGAACCGCAGCGGACCAGGCTGCTCGCTGACCAGGTCACTGGCTCGGTTGGCCAAGGTGGTCAGATCAGTTTCCCCGGCGCGGCGGGCGTTGCGAATTGTGGTCATCGCCAAGGCGGTGGTCAGGCAGGCTCGCATGTCGTGCCCGACGGCATCAAAGATGGCCAGATTCAACGTGGTTGCGTCGGCCGAGTAATCATAGGCGTCGCCGGCAACCTGATCGGGCGGCTCGAGCAGTGCGGTGACGACGACTCGTTCGGTGGCGAAGGTGCGCGGCGGCAGCAGCTGCCACAGCAACTCCGACGGCACCGACAGCGGCGTGTGGTACCGCAGGGACCGCAACCGATCACTGTAAACAATCTTGGTCATCACGATGTGGCCCATCAGCCCGGCGAGTGACCAGCATCGCGTCCGCAGTTCCACGTCATCCACCACCTGGTCGGTGAGACCGATGCGCAGCACCCCGAGCCGCTCGGTGCCGTCCAACAGCGGGACCCAGAGCCACCGCTCACCGGAGCTGTCGTTGGCAGGCTGGATCTCGCCCAACTGGTAGGCGCGGCCCGCGACCGTGCCTTCGACCTGCACTGGCGGGACAGCTTGCGGCGAGACCGGGTTCAGCAACCGTTGTGACAGATCCACGAGCAAGATATCCGCGGTCAGGCCGACATCTCGCACCACGCTATCGAGCATGACCGCCAGCTGGTCTCCGGTGACCAGGTGGGCCTCATCGACCACGCGAGCCAGCACGTCAGACCAGATGTCAGGCCACCTACTCATGGGGCGATGGCAGTCAGCCGCCTTCTCCCGTGACCTGTGCGGCCGTGTCCACCAAGTTCAAGACGGTGTCCAAGCCGGTGACCCGAACCGGGCGCAGCACGCTGCGGTTGTTGCCGGTGACCACATACAGCCGGCTGCCCTGGTCTACGCATCGTTCGTGGTGCGCGACCAGCAAGGCCAAGCCCGCAGACGACATGAATGACACATCACTGAGGTCGACGATCAATGCGGCGGGCGTGACGAGATCGGCTTGTAACGTAGTCAGCTGCGCCTCGACGGCCGGCGCGGTGAGGGTATCCAGCTCACCGGTCACCCGTACAACCACAGTGTTGGGATCGAGGCGTTGTACCTCGACGGACAAGGGCAGATTTGGAGCGTTCACGACGGGTCGGCCGGAACCAGGGTGGTGGACATCGCGATGGCCTTTCGGTGTTTGCCATCGGTGGGCAGGACGCGCCCAGCCGCAACGGGCGTAGCGCTGCGCGATCGTAACGATATGGCACCGCATTGTGCAAGGAGAACGGATCGACCGCGCCGGAGCGCGCACGTGCTCCTCGCCGAGGTGCATGCGTTATATGGTGCGAGGGATGGACAACGACGATTTCCCCGCAAATATTCTCGGTGTGCAGGTCGCCGAGCCTGGTCCCGACTCGCGCGTGGTCACCGTAAGCGGTGAGGTGGACGCGCTGACCGCGCCGAAGCTGGCTGCCACATTGACTGCGCAACTCGCCGTTGCCCGAGTTGTCGTGGTCAACTTGGACGAAGTCCGGTTACTGGGCTCAGCCGGGTTGCGGGTGCTCTTCGAGGCAAACGAACTTGCTATCCGGCAAGACCGTGAGCTTCGGCTGGTGTGCAACTCGCCGAACGCCACGATGGCCTTGGAAGTCAGTGGCCTGCGCGAGTACTTCGCCATGGCTGACAGCGTGCCGGAGGCCTTGAACCACTGAATGGCCGTAGTTGTCTTTTCCAGGGCAGCATTGGGGCCGGCTTTTGCCGCACCCTCGTCAGGACACCGTGAGATGCAGCCGAACGGTCGTTCCAGCGGGATCGCTGTGCACCTCAAGGAGATCGCTGAACTGCCGGGCTAACCACAGCCCGCAACCGCGCAGCTGACCGGGTGGGTGAGGCAGCTGCCCGGCCAGCGGATGCGGCAAGCCGCCTCCGGTGTCGCTGACCTCGCACAGCATGGTCTGCGGGCCGGTCCAGATTTGCAGCACACCCGACCCACCGCCGTGCTTGATCGCATTGGTCGCGACCTCGTCGACTGCCTGCACGAATGGCGCGACCGACCGGGAGTCCGCACCGACCCGGCTGGCCTGCGAGGTCACGAAGTCCCGCAACGTAGCCAGTTGCTCAGTCCGGCTAAACCGCAGCCACAGGGCCGGGGCCGGTAGCTGAGTCAGCGGCGAGGCGTTGCATTCGCTGTTGAATACCGCTGGGTCGGCGTAGTCAGGACTAGGCCGAACCTGCCCGCACTCCACAAGTTCGGGATGGGTACGACCGACCTGGTTGATCACTTGCTCTTCCACCGCGGTGGTGTCGTAGGTGCACAGGAGCGCCACGTTCGCCCCGGCGAGGGCCGCGTTGACCAGTGACTCGTAGCGGACCCATTCTTTGGCTTCCGGTGCGGTGCGAGCGGTCCACCACGGCTCTCCGATGATGCGAAGCCTTTGTTGCTGCTCATCCGGCTTTGCCGGATGAGCGGTGCGGTACTTGGCCGCCAGTGCCCGCCCCGGATGCCGGTAACACTGGCTGCTCGCGCGGAACGTCACCTGCTGGGTGGCGACGCCCAGCGCAGCCTGCAGCCAGGCTGCATTGCGGTCGGTGGTGGCGATCTGGATCTGCTCGTCGCGGTCCAAACCCTCGTGGATGAACGGGACGGTCGCGGCCAGGAACTCGTCCTCGGACCCGTACAGCAATGCCCGGTGAGTCATCGACCCGTCACCGGACGGGTCACCACACCCCGACCCACCGTCGTGTTTGGTATCGACACAGGACAACACGCCGCTACTCCAGTCCTCCGCCCCTTCCATCACTAACGAATGCCCATGGGGCTGAGATGTCAAACCTCGTTTCGGAGTGTCCACGCCGTGCTCACTCGAGGGTCAGGTGAAGCCGTACGGTAGTGCCGTCCGCGCCGCTGCGCACCTCGACGAGGTCGCAAAACTGGCGTGCCAACCACAGCCCGCAGCCACCGGCCCGGCCGGGGGGCAGCGGCAGATGCCCGGCCAACGGATCAGTCAGACCCGAACCGGTGTCACTGATCTCACACGACATCGTTTGCGGACCGGTCCAGATCCGGATCACTCCGGATCCACCACCGTGCTCGATCGCGTTGGTCGCCACCTCATCGACTGCCTGCACGAACTGGCTCACCGACTGTGCAGCGGCGCCGGCCCAGGTGGCGTAGGACGTCATGAACGCGCGCAAGGTGGCCAGCTGACCCAGGTGGTCGAACGCGAGCTGCAGCGCGGACGAGGGAGGCTCCGGTAGGGGAGCAGAGTCGCAGTCTGCGGTGAACAGCACCGGATCGATGTAGTCGGGGCTAGATCGTGCCCCGCCGTCCACGACCAGCTCCGGGTGGGTCATCCCGACCTGGGCGACCACCTCGTCGTCGACCACCCGAGTGTCATATGTGCACAAGACGGCGGCATCCGCGGAGGCGAGCGCAACATTGAGCAGTGATTCGTGACGGGCCTGCTCGGTCCGTTGGGGTCCTGGGCTGGCCGTGTACCACGGCTCCCCGATCATCCGGAGGCGCTGCCTACCGGCGCCCTTTCGGGCTGCCCGGTTCAGTGCCGCCAGCGCCCGGACCGGATGCCGGTACCACTGGCTGCAATCGCCGAACACCACCTGCCGGGCGTCTGCGCCCAGCGCTGCCCGCAGGCAATTGGCGTTGCGGACTGTCGACTTCACCCAGATCAAGTCGCCCAGCTCCAAGCCTCGCTGGATGAACGGCAGCGTGCCCGCCAGAAACTCTTGTTGCGTTGCGTAGAGCAAACCCTGATGTACCAACGACCCACCTCGGCTGGTGGCGTCAGAGCCCACCGCGTCGCCTTCCTCCTCGCCGGCAGTGCCTCCCAGCGCGATACCCGCCAGAGGCGGGCGCGCACGGGCCCCCACGGAACTTATCAAAGCTCGGCGGCAGCTAGCCTCGCCAGCCGGCAGGTGATCACCATGTTGGCGCCGGGTCCGACACGACCTTGCCGGTCGCACACCGAACAACTCTGCTGTCGAATTCGGTGCACCGGCACGAGTTTCCCCTGGCTCGTTCATCGTACGTTCGCTGCGCTGACATCATACGAGGTCGGGCTGTCATCTTAAGGTTGTCCATTGGTGATTTCGAAGTGTCACCCTAATCTCGCCCGATTAGGGTGAGTCGTTTTGTAATCCTGTGGCCTGCGGACCTGCTGCGGACGGAGGAGATATGACCGACCGTGAACTCCGCGTCGCAATCCGGCGGCGATTCGACACATTGCGAATCGCGGTGCAACAGCGCCGAGCGGAGCTTATTGCCGAAACTGAAGCAGAGCTGCGTGACCAGTATCAGACGGAGAGTCAGCGCATCGATGAGTTGAACCGCGGACTCAAGGAAATCACTGAAGAGGCGAACCGGAAAGCTGTTGCTTTGCTGCGCGAGTTTGAGGATCTGGCGGGAGGCCGGTGGAAAGGGATCCGGCAGGCGATGTTTGAGGTGCCCCGTATCTGCCGCGTCCACGCCGACCACAGCCAGCGTCACCGCACCTTGATGGCTGACATCGACAAGCAAACCGAGCTCGCGCTCCGGGTCCTGGATCGCCAGCAGGCGAGTTTGCTGCGCGCGCCGGACCGGGCGCGGACCTTGATGGACAAGGGAGTGCCCGCCATCGTCACGGGCCTGATCCCACCCGCTCGCCTCTCCGAAGCCTGACAGCCAGCCGTCCGCGCCCGCAGTCTGGATGCAGACTGCGGTTATTCAGGCCTCTGAAACAGCAGTTTGCATCCAGACTGCGGTATGGGTTTAGCGGGTGGGGGGCTGGACGAGGCCGGTCTGGTACGCAGCGGCTACCGCTTGAGCCTTTTCGCGGACGCCCAGTTTCATCATGACGCGGGCGAGGTGCGTCTTGACGGTGGCCTCGCTGATGAAAAGCTCCACCGCCACATCAGCATTCGACAGGCCGCGCGCCATCAAAGACAGCACTTCCCGTTCGCGTGGTGTCAGTTGGGCCATTTCTGCCGGCGTCGGCGTGTGGGGCTCCGGCCGGGCGGCGAATTCGTCAATGAGCCGGCGGGCCACCGCCGGATCCAGCCAGGCCTCGCCAGCGACCACCGAGCGGATCGCGTTGACGATTTCAGCGGGGGCGGCGTCCTTGAGCAGGAAACCCGAAGCGCCGGCGCGCAGCGCAGCGTAGACCGCTTCATCAATGTGGTAGGTGGTCAGGATGATTACCCCGATGGGCTGGCCGCTCTGCGACGTCAGCCCCTCATTCACCACGGCACGGGTCGCCGTGACGCCGTCGGTGCCCGGCATGCGGACGTCCATCAGCACCACATCTGGGCGATGGCAGCGGATCTGGCTCAGCGCCTCGGCGCCATCGACAGCTTCGGCCACGACGGAGATGTCGTCCTCCGCGTTGATCAGCATCACGATACCTGCGCGCACCAGCGGCTGGTCATCGACTACCACGACTCGGATCACGCTGACACCCTTCCTTGGTTGCCCCCTGATGATTCCCGTTGGTAACCCAGGTCGTCGCTGTCGGCGCGTGCAGTGGTGGCGTCAGGAACTGTCCCATGCGCGGTGCTCGGAAGGGGGAGCGTTGCAGTCAACCGGTAGCCACCGTTGTGATGGGGTCCAGCATGGAGCCGCCCGCCGACTGCCTGAGCCCGCGCCCGCAGACCAGCCAGTCCGCGGCCGACCGATAGCGCCTGGCCCCGGTTCGCCGCCGCCGCGTTGAGGTCATTATCGATCTGGACGAGCAGCCGGCTTTCCTCCCACACCAACCGCAGGTGCGGGTAAGAATTCACGCCAGCGTGCTTCAGTACGTTGGTCAGGCCCTCTTGCATGATCCGGTAGGCGGCGAGATCAATGCTCGGGTCCAGATTACGTGGTGTTCCCTCGACATGAACGGTGACCGGCATGCCGGTCTCGCGCAACGAGGTGAGTAGCAGGGGCAAATCAGCCAGTCCCGGTTGTGGTGCCAATTCGTCGATGCCACCGGAACTGCCGGCGGCGCTGGCTTCGAGTACTCCGAGCAGCCTGCGTAACTCTGCCATGGCCTGCTTGCCGGTGCTTTCGATATGCGCCAGTGATTGCCTGACCTGTGCGAAGTTTTTCTCGGCAACGCGGGATGCGCCGGCGGCCTGCAATACGATCGCGGTCACCGCGTGAGAGACGATGTCATGGAGTTCTCGCGCGATCCGGCTGCGCTCAGCGGTTATCGCTTCCCGGACGGTCTCTCGTTCGCGCTCGAGCTCTTGCACGTGCTGCTTGCTTGCCTGTGTCACCCGACCCGCACCCCACGCCCCGGCAGTGGCAATGACGAGAAAGATGAAATTGGGCACGAATGAATACAGCTGGTGGGCAAGATCATCGTTAACCCTAAATGCTACGCTGGCACCTAAACCGATGGGAATGAATGACGCGAGCAGTGCAAGTACTGAGGTTTTTTTGGGGCGGTGAACGGCGACCGCGTAGAGCGCAAGCGGAACTCCTGCGACCGGCGTGTACCAGGTCATGATTGGCCATCCGGCTACGCTGAATACCCATTCAATGACGAAGACGGCGACGGGAGCCCTGTTACGCCAGGCCAGAGGCACCAGCATCAATACCGCGAACAGCCAGATGAAGATCAGCAACGGGTTGGCTGCCAGGTTGATCAACTTGAGCCAGGAGGCAAAAAAGAACAGATTGAGGAGAAACAGCGCGGGAAGCAGGAACGCGTCCTGCTTCGCCGACGGCGGGAGGTGGATACTCTTGGGTAGCCAACCTGAAACGTTCATGGTGACGAGTGTGATCGATGCGTCGTTGATCGATCGTTGGGCAACGTTGTTCTGTGCGTGCTGAACTGATCGAAAGAGTAATCGGGACACACGCCGGGCTTCTCGCCCCGGCACGGGTCGTATTGCCAGAAGGATGCAACGCTATTATTCGTGACTGCTTCTGCTGCGATCGCAGCAGGCGCTGCGGCAAAAATGAAAACGGTGGCGAACAACAACGCTGAAATAGCCATCCTGATTTGTTTGCGCACCGACCGGCCGGTGACGTGTACCGCCAACCCCTCGGCGGTACACGGGTCAGAAGAGATCATCGACTTCTCCTCGGCTGGCCAATTGATAACGACAGTGGCACCTGCATTGATCGGGGACAACCTGCCATAGCAGGCGATGGCATCATGGCTGTTGTTGCGTAGGCCATCTCTACCACACCGCTCGCCCTTGTGCCGTCCACTCGGTAAATAACTCGCCGGGGCCGGTGTTGCTCGGCGTCGCGGCCTTGGTTTTGCCTCCAGAAGAAGATGACACAGACGGCGCAGACGGTTTCGCCGTGAGCAGGTCGCGCAACCGGTTCAGTGCCCGGTGCTGTGCCACTCGCACGGCGCCAGGAGTCGAGCCCACAGCCTCAGCGGTCTCTTCCACGGAAAGTCCCACCACGATCCGCAGGTGCAGGATCTCGCGCTGCTTGTCCGACACCGACTCCAGCAACCTGGCCATCCGACCAGCGAACTCGCCATTCATCACCTGTGCCTCCGGGCCATCGGCGAGATCCGTCGTATCTGGGACGTCGGGGACCGGCTCGGTGCGGTTGCGCGCTGCCGAACGGTGGGCGTCGGCTACCTTGTGCGCGGCGATGCCATAGACGAAGGCCAGGAACGGGCGGCCCTGGTCGCGGTAACCGGGCAGGGCGGTCAATACCGCGATGCACACTTCCTGGGCCACGTCGTCGGCAGAGGTGAAGGTCCGTTCCTGGCCGCCGACACGGGTGCGGCAATACCGCAACACGAGGGGACGGATCCACCGGAGCATCTCATCGATGGCGATTGGATCACCATTGACCGCGGCGCTGACAAGGGCATCGCGGTCATTGCTCGGCGTGCTCGGCGACGTGCTGCTCACGGCAAGCGCGAGGCGCGCAACGGGTGCCAACGACGTTGGGGAGTCGAGTACTGAGAGCGTAGTCACCGGGTGCCCCTTTTGCTGATTCGATCAGCCACCGTGTCGGGTTCTGCGCACGCTTGGCGGTGCGTGGGCACCAATATGTCGAAAGGCCAGCGGCCGGTCGTCCGCTTGACAGACCATCTTCGGCCTACCGCAGAGACCGCAGGGCGGGTACATCAGATGTGGTATCCCTGCCGCGACCGCTACCGCCCACGGCTGATCACGGCCAGTTTCACCAGGGCAAAGAGCCCGGGCTGGGAATGCCGGATCCGGTGCGGGTATACAGCCTGGATGAACAGCCCGAGTCCTGAGCCGGCTGAGCTTGACCTGCGCCCGCTTCCCGGTGGTGAGCAGTGGCCGCTGCCGCGCGCGATCCGGGCGGCTGATCCCGTCCCGGCCGACACGCTGATCCAGGTGACGCTGGTCTTGCGTCGCCGTGCGCAACTGCCCGATCCCGCCGGTATGGCGCCGATCTCCGCTGCGCAATTCGCCGCCACCTACGGTGCCGATCCCGCTGACGTCGAGCTGGTGACCGCCACCGTCACCGCTCTCGGTGCCCGAGTGGTGGCGGTACGAGCCGCCGCGCGGCAGGTGCGCATCGAGGCCACCGCGGCAGCGGTGAGCCGGATGTTCGGCGCCGCACTGGAGCTGATCACCAGCCAGGACTCGACCGGCGCAGAGGTCACCCACCGGGTGCGCACCAGCCCGCTCAGTGTGCCTGCCGTCCTGGACGGCGTGGTCACCGCGGTCCTCGGGCTTGACGATCGCCCGCAGGCTCGACCACAGATCCGTTACCCCGTGCCCGCCGCGGTGTCGGCCAGCTACACCCCCGTGCAGCTGGGTCGCATCTACCGCTTTCCTGACGGCACCGACGGTGCTGGGCACACCATCGCCATCATCGAACTTGGCGGTGGATTCGAGCAGGCCGACCTCGACACCTACTTCGCCGGTCTGGGCATCAGCGCCCCGGTGGTCAACGCGGTAAGCGTCGATGGCGGGGCCAACACCCCAGAACACAATCCCAGCGGTGCGGACGGCGAGGTGTTACTGGACATCGAGATCGCCGGTGCGCTGGCGCCGGGCGCCACCCTCGCCGTCTACTTCGCGCCCAATACCGATGCTGGATTCGTCGACGCTATCGCCGACGCCGCGCACGCAACCCCGACGCCCACCGCGATCAGCATCAGCTGGGGCCTGTACGAAGACGGCTGGACGGGGCAAGCACGCACCGCCATGGATGACGCGCTCGCCGACGCGACCGTGCTCGGGGTGACGGTCACGGTAGCCGCCGGTGATGGTGGCAGCACCGATGGCGCCACCGACGGGCGCCCACACGTCGACTTTCCCGCTTCCAGCCCGCACGTCCTGGGGTGCGGGGGAACCCGGCTAGAGGCCAACCCGGCCACCGGAGAAGTGCTGTCCGAGACGGTGTGGAACAACGGCACGGGGCACGGGGCGACCGGTGGTGGGGTCAGCGACGCATTCGACCAGCCAAGCTGGCAGACCGCAGCCGGGGTACCGGTGCGCCCTGGTAAAGGGCACGGTAAGCCGGGGCGTGGAGTACCGGACGTCGCCGCGGTCGCTGACCCGCAGACCGGCTACCGGGTCCGGGTCGATGGCATCGACACCGTGATCGGCGGAACCAGTGCGGTGGCGCCTCTGTGGGCCGCGTTGGTGACCCGCCTGGCGCAGGCGACCCACCGGCGGCTGGGCCTGTTGCAGCCAGCGCTCTACAGCAGCCCCCGCGGCTTCCGGGATATCACCACCGGCAGCAACGGTGCCTACGCGGCCGGCCCAGGCTGGGACGCCTGCACCGGGCTCGGGGTGCCGGACGGTGCTGGGCTCCTGGCCGGCCTGCGCCAGCACCCGAACCCGGCGGATTAGCGGTTATGTGGTTGACGGTGTGGCCGTCGAGGGTGAAGGAGGCGTCGAGAACCCCTGCCAGCCGCGCTGGCTCGCGCAACGTCCATATCCGATGCCCGGGAGCCGGTCGCGAGACGCCGCTAGCGGCTCCCGGGCGGATGGTGGGCCGAAGGTCAGCTCGGAGTGCTGACCGGGGGTGGATTGTCCGGGTGGGCGAGGGGCACGGTCGATCATGCCCCACGCCCCGGTCTCAGTAGTAGTGGCGCCGACCGAATACCGGGCGCCCTACGGCGCCGAGCAGCTCGAGGATCACCCCGACCACTATCAAGATGATCCCGAGGGTCGTGAGAATCCCGATCCCGAGCAGCCATCCCACGATCAGTAAGACAATACCAAGGACGATCATGACGTCTCCTTCGGCGTAGTTCCCCGAAACGCTACGACACGTTCCGGGAGCCCGCTTGCCATAATAGTCCAGAGTGGACTTTTGGGACAGCAGAAAACCGTCGACGTGGCCTGTGTTCATGCCGATGTGTAAGCCGGCGGAAAAATGGGTATCTCGCACTGGCACGAGTAAGGGACGCCCCACAAACATAGGGCAACGGTGCCATCAGACAGATAAACCTGGCCATTGTTGAACTGGCCAGCGGCAACGATTCGCCGCGTGCCTATGGTGGCGTCTATAGTGGCATGATAGACCCATCACCTGCGCAACAGCTAGGATGATCGACTAGCGATCAGGAAGCTGCACGGTACCGCCCGGCGCGCGTTACCCGGGAGCTGAGACGCCCGGCAAACAAACGGCGCGCGATGCGACAGGGGTAGTCATCCGTTCATAGCAGTATCAGATTTCTGCTGACTAGGCGGCCCTTCCCGGTGCCATGCATCCCGGTATGGGCAGGCATTGCCCCCGCTGCAGGTGGCGCCGAGCGCGGTCGCCTTGGCGATCTGGGATCGTGAGCACGGCAACTCCACCACCGTGGTCGAGCATTATCAGCTGCTGGTCGAGGGCTGGGCTCAGTAGTCGCCGTAACTGGCGCCATCGTCGGATAGTGTCGATTCCGCGTTACGAGTCGCACAATTCGCCGCACCGCTGGCGACCAGCTGCGCGTAGCGGCGATGCGAGGCTGGTGGGGCCGATGTGACAAGGTGTGGCCGTGGCACGTAACAGCCGGCGGTGGTGGCGACGGGCTGCCCTGGTGGTCGTTGGGGTGGCCGCCGCCGCATTGGCTGGCCGCGTGCTGTTCGACAGCAGCGACGAGTTGCTCACCGCCTTCGACACGTTGACCTCGGTACGGGTGGGCTGGGTCGTGCTGGCAGTCCTCATCGAGGTGGTGTCCTACGCGGCGCGGGGCGCCGCGGACGCGGTAGTGCTCCGCCGCGGCGGCGAAGGAGCCGGCGTGACCACGCTCAGCGCGGCCACCTTGGCTGGTGACGCGGCCGCGTACTGCTTGCCGTTCGGGTTCGCCGCCTCCGGTGTGGTCATGATCGATCTACTGCGGCGGCGGCGCGTCAACCCCGTGGTAGCGGGATGGATGTTCGCGGTTTCCTCGGTCTTCTATGTCAGCTCAGTGACGGTGCTGACGCTCATCGCCGTGCAGATCGCCGGCGACGACGATCCGGTTTCCGGCTTGCAGGCGATCAGTGTCGGGCTGCTGGGGGGATTGGCCGTATGTGGCGCCGGCTATGCCCTGCTCCGCCGGCCGGCGGTCCGGCGCCGGCTGTCCCGGCTGCTACCTGTCACGTTCCGGCGGCGCCATCCGCGCGAGGGGCCACCGAAGTGGGACAATGGCCGGGTGGGCCGCGTGCGTGCCCTTGGTCGGGTTGTGCGCTCATTTGTCCGCAACTGGGCGCAGCAGCTGCGCACGGTGCGGTTGACCCCGCTGGTCGGGGTAGTGACGTTCGTCTTGATGACGGTGTCCTGGGTGGCTGATGTCGCGGTGCTGGCGGTGGCTTTCCCCGCGCTGAACGCCAGCCCGCCATGGACGGGGTTGCTGCTCGCGTACTGCGCTGGTCAGATCGCAGCCAGCGTGCCGGTGACGCCTGGCGGGATCGGTGTGGTCGAGGGCAGTATCACGCTGGCCCTGGTTGCCTTTGGTGGGGCCGAAACCATCATGCTGGCCGCTGTGTTGCTGTACCGGTTGATCGCCTACTGGAGTTGCATCCCCGCCGGTGCGGTGGCGTGGGTGGCGCTGCGGCTGACCTCACGCGCGCCTGCCCAGGCACCTGCCGCGGTCCAGGATGGGCCGGTAACCCCTGTTGCCCTTGAAGCGGAGCCGCTGCCATGAGCGCGGTGCGGTGGTGGCGGTACGCCCTGGTCGCGGGCCTGGTGCTGGCGTGCGTTCTGGCGGCAGCCTGCTCGGGTCCGCGCAGCGGCGCCTCCGCCACGAGTGGAGTGTCCGGTTGCGCTGCGGTGCTGCCGCTGGCGCGCAGCACCGTCCACGACGAGGGCACGCTCACCGAGGTACGGCGGATCAGCCGCAGCGAAGCCGACGCGCTGAGCCGGCAGCTGGGTGTGCAGCCCGTCGCGCCGCCGCGATCCCATCCCGCAGCTCCAAACCTGCACCGTCCGGTCCGTTCGCCCGGATGGCCCCATGCCTGCCTGGTGGTCTACCGAGGCAACTACCCGGCGGGAACCATCGCCGGGGCAAGCCCACCGGCGGTGGGTGGTCGCTACGCCCTGATCGTGCTGCGCGTCCGGCACCCGGCGGTCGACCGCATCTTGGTCACCGATCGCCTACCGCCGGGCGTGCACTCCTGATCCTGTCCGCTGTCCGGGTTCACTCTTCTTTTCTGCGGTCTACGAAGAAGCCACCTTGCTCGTCGACGTCTAGTTCTTGCTCCTGGAGGTCGTACACCAGACCCGGCGACAGGAAGATCCTGGCGCCCTGGCTTTCCAGCACGGTGTCGTTGTCGGCCGGAGCACGTGCGATGGAGAGTCCTAGGCCCTCTGACCGACTGGTCTGGCTCTGCGGCGCGATCCGCAGGCCAGCACCGTCGGGCATGTGGTGTTCGGCTACGAGGGTGTTGATGGCCCGGGCCGCAGCCGCAGTGACGGTCAGCATGCCGTTACCGTAAAGGTCCTCGCTGGCATCGCGTAAGCGGGCGCCGTTACCGATGTTGTGGTGTCAATTTTCCGATGACGGCTCCGCTGCGGTCAGCGCTTCGACGGTGTGTTCCCGTACCGGACGTAGCTCGAATTCCCCGAACTGGCTGCGTCGCACGGCGACGGCACTCATCGGCAGGGGTCGACTCTGCCGGTGGCGGGGAGTCAGGGTCATTCCGGACCGCGGTCGGCGGTCGGAGACGGGCGCGCGCATGTGGTCCTTCTTCGTTGTGATTTTGTCAGGCCTTCCGTAAACCGGGTAGGAGCAAGCAGCGTGCGTACACAGCGGAACAGGGCCGCATGCTCGGGCGCCCCCCGGCATAATCGACGGAAGTATGGGTTATGACAGACGAGCAGGCCCGCTCGACACTGCCCCCCGGGGCTCTCTCGTCCCCGGTGCAGAGTACCCCGGCTGTCAACAGGGGTATACCTGCTATCGGATGGCCGCCGACATGATGCCCGGATTTCGCAGGCCGACGAGCTTTCGGCACCCATCCGTGCGATCATCCCGCAGAGGTAGGCTACGTGACTGTAGCCGGTCGCCGGCCAGACAGGACCCACCAGTGCGAGGGAGACTCCGGTGGACTTGTTTCGTCCATACTTCGTCCGGCACGCTGCGCGTCGGCTTCGTCAGGCTGGCCAGTGAGCACGCCCACTGGTGAGAAGCTTCCGGGTGCGGCGACCCGCCGCGCACCGCACACAACCAGAATGGTGACGTGGTCCGGGGTGGGCTGTCTCCGCCTGGAGGCAGTTCGGGTTCTCCTTGGCGAGCGCGGGTTACGGGCTACCGGATCCATGGTGAGCTGCCAGCAGGAGGACATCGAGGCCTACTCGGCGGCCTACACGCTGACCACTGACGAGACCGGTGTGGTGCAACGCCTGACCGTCCGAACGACGCGGGCCGCGGGTGAACAAGCCGTGACCGTGACCCGCTCCGAGGAGGGGATCTGGCTGGTCGACCACGGTCACGGAGCCGTGCGCACCAACTTCGGCGGTGCGCTGGACGTCGATCTGCAGTTCAGCCCCTTGTTCAATGCACTCCCCGTCCGCCGGCTGAACCTGCACCGGCTCGCCACCAAGCACGAGCTGGCGATGGTGTTCGTGTCGCTGCCGAGCCTGGAGGTAAACCGGGTTGCCCAGACCTACCGCACCATCTCGCTGGGCGACCCCGCAGTGGTCAGTCTCAGCAGCGACTCGTACGAATCAGAGCTGACCGTGGACTCTGACGGTCTGGTGCTGGAGTATCCCGGCCTGGCTCGTCGGTCCTGAGCTCATCGCTCTTTGCGCCTACTGGTGCTGGGGCGCGGTGACCCGAGCTGCTGCGGCGAGCAGCAGCTGTTCCCCGCCGCGTACTGCGGCCAGCTGGATGCCTGCGGGGAGCCCCGTCACCTGCGGTGCTGGCACGGACACTGCCGGCCAGCCCAGCAGGCTGAACGGTAGCGTCAGGGACAGCAACGCCGGCAGGACCTCGACCTGGGTGCCGTCTGGAGCTGCGACCCGCCGGGCACCAATAGGGGTGGCGCGCACCGGGGTGGTCGGCACCAGCAGTACGTCGATACCTTCAGCGTGCAACCGGCTGGTCAGCGCGCCGGCCAACCGGCGGCGGGTGCGCTGAGCAGTGATGTATTCGGCGGCGGTGTACCGGCCGGCTGCGTGCAGGCGCGTGGCAGTGAACGGCTGGTAGCCGCCAGGCCGCTCATCCAGCCAGCGCTGGTGGGTGGCATAAGCCTCCGAGCCGACGATCACTGGGTAGGTGGCGGCGAACTCATCGATCTCGGGCAGGCTGACCTCGCGTACCACGGCAGCGGCACCGGCCAGCTCGTCCGCCGCCCGATCCACCGCGACTGCGATCTCTGCGTCGTGGACCCCCCAGTAGGGATCAGTGGGACGCCCGACCACGGTTCCGGCAATCGGGTCCGATGGATCGATCCGCGACCCGCTCAACGCGCCGAAGGCGGCGCTGACCGTGTTGACGTCGGTGCCGAGCAGCGCGACCTGGTCCAACGTCTCCGCCAGCGGGAAGACCCCGGTCATGGGGAGGACCCCGCGGGCCGGCTTGAGCCCGACCACCCCGCACAGCGCGGCAGGGATCCGTCCCGAGCCGCCGGTATCGGTACCGACCGCCAGTGGCACCAACCCGCCAGCCACCAGCGCCGCTGAACCGCTGGACGAGCCGCCGGTGATCCGCTGCGGATCATGGGGGTTGTGGCACGGTCCTTGCACGGCGACGTCCCCGGTGGGCCCGTAACCGAATTCGTGGGTGTGCGTCTTGGCGACCACGACCGCGCCGGCTGCCCTCAGCGCAGCTACCACCGCGGCGTCCTGGCTGGCAGGCGGGGCGTCGGCGAGTACCCCACTGCCGCACCCGGTGGGCACCCCAGTCACGTCGATAAGGTCCTTGATAACCACCGGAATCCCGTTCAGCGGCCCAGGCCGGGCTGGGCCGGACGGTGCGCATACCTGCACGACAGCGTTGTACGGGTTACCGGCTAGCGCGTTCACCACCCGGGTGGGTCAGACGCGGGCCCGGCAACGGGTGCCCTCAACAGTGATCACCCGGCCACCGGATTGGCCGATCTCGCGTAGCTGGTGCAGGGCACCGGGAGCGGCGAGGTCGACCTCGGTGGTGCCGTTTGCGCGATGGCGGTCCTCGAAGGCTTGGCGGGCGCGGTGACCGGCCTGCAACGTGGCAGCCAGCGCGCCGGTGGATGCCAGGGAACCGCGGGCGGCGCCCAGCCGGCCCAGCGCGTCATCCACTGCGTCGAGCAGGGCGTCGCGGTTGCCCTCGCACATTGCGCGGACCAGGTCGGGTGCCGAGGCGGCAACCCGGGTGCCGTCGGCGAACGAGCCCGCGCCCAGCGCCATCGCCAACGGTCCACCGTCGGCGCCCACTGAGGCGAGCACCGCGGCCAGCACGTGCGGCAGGTGCGATACCCGGGCGACCGCGGCGTCGTGATCCGCCGCGCCGGCCGGTACCACGTGCGCGCCGCAATCGAGGGCGAGCCGAGCCACCTGCGCCCACACCTCCAGGTCGGCGCCGTCGTCGCTACCCACCACCCAGGATGCCCCGCTGAACAGCGTCGCGGTCCCGGCCGACCAACCCGAGGCAGACGTTCCCGCCATCGGATGCCCGCCGACATAGCGGGCTTGCGGCGCGCGCCGGGCTACCGCTGCCGCCACGGGTTGCTTGATGCTCACCACGTCGGTGAGCCGGCAGCGGGGGGCGTGGTGAGGCAGCACCGCCAGCACATCGGTAACCGCGGGCAGCGGTACCGCGAGCACCACCAGCGCGTCGTCTGCGGTATCGCGCAGCAGGTTCTCCAGAGACGACGTGACGTCAAAGCCGGCGTCGCGGGCCGCCGCTGCGGTGGACTCAGAACGGGTGGCGCCACGAACCTTCCAGCCGGCGGCATCGGCGGCGCGCACGAGTGATCCACCAATCAGGCCCAGCCCGATGACGCTGACACTGCCCGTCACGACGACAGCGCCCTGAGCGCGAAGCCGGCGTAGAGCGCGACACCGTGCACCATCGCCGACTCGTCAAACACCGCCCGGTTGGAATGGTTGGCCGGCGCGGTGTCCGGCTCATGACCATCCGGGCAGGCACCCAGGAACGCCATCGCACCGGGCACCTTGGCCAGCACGTAGGAGAAGTCCTCGGCGCCCATCATGGGGTCTGGCATGGGTTCGGCGTGGCGTGCGCCGAGTATCGTGCGGGCCAAATCGATCACGCGGTGGCTCACTTCGCTGTTGTTGACGGTGACGGGGTAGCCGTGCTTGATCGTCACGTTGGCGGTGCAGCCGTGGGCGGCCGCAACGTGCTCACAGACCCGGCGAACCTCCGTATGCAGCTTGAGACGGGTGTGCTCGGACAGCGCCCGGATCGTACCCTCCAGCTCCGCAGTCTCCGGGATGATATTGGTTGTCGTGCCCGCGGCGATCCGGGTCACCGTGACCACGGCTGGATCGAAGGCGCTGAACGTCCGGGTGATCATGGTTTGCAGCGTGCCCACCATGGCGGCGGCCGCGGGTACCGGATCCAGCGCGTTCTGCGGCGCGCTGGCGTGGCCGCCTTGGCCGGTGACCATCACGCGCAGCACGTCCGACGAGGCCATGATGGCGCCCGGTCGCGTCTGTACCAGCCCGCTGTCGAGGGTCGAGGTGATGTGCAGGGCAAGCGCGAGCTCGGGCGTGCCAGCCACGTCCAGCACGCCCTCGTCGAGCATGTGCCGGGCCCCGTGGAAGCCCTCCTCGCCGGGCTGGAACATCAGCAGTACCCGGCCGGCCAGCTGCTCGCGCCGCTCAGCGAGCAGCCGTGCCGCCGAGGCCAGCATCGCCACGTGCGTGTCGTGCCCGCAGGCGTGCATCGAGCCGGGCAGCTGCGAGCTGAACGGCACTCCGGACTCCTCGGTCACCGGCAGAGCGTCCATGTCAGCCCGCAGCAGCACGGTTGGCCCCGGCTGGGCGCCCTCGATCACCCCGATCACCGACGTGGTGCTTTCGCGCCCGGCGTGCACCTGCACCGGCAGGTCGGCCAACGCCTGCAGCACGGCGGATTGGGTTTTAGGCAGGTGCAGTCCCTGCTCTGGATACCGGTGCACGGCTCGGCGCAGCGCCACCGTGTGCGGCTGCAGCCGCCGAGCCGCAGCGACCAGGTTGGTGAGGTTCGGGTGCTGGTTTGTGCTCGGAGAACGTACCCGGGAAAGGCTATGGGCGCGCCGCTGATGACGAGGGCCTGGCGTGCTCACAACCGGCCATTGTCGCACTTTATCCCGCTGTTGGGGGGTTGGACATGTGATCGTACTTTCCCGCTGCGGCAGACGGCGCATACTGGTGGCATGACGATCAGCGGCTTCGCCGTCGCGGTGGTTCGCGAGGATGGGCGCTGGCAGTGCACCAAACTGGACGCTGCTGCCTTGCGGAACCTTGACGCGGCCATCACTGAGCTGCGTGGACAGCGCTCCACAGGAGCGGTCTTCGGTTTGCTCGACGTCGATGACGAGTTCTTCGTCGTGGTACGACCCGTGCCGGGCGGGGTGGCGCTCCTGCTGTCTGATGCCGCCGCCGCACTGGATTACGACATCGCCGCGGACGTGCTCGACTTGCTGCGCGTGGAGGTCCCTGACGAAGATGCAGTAGACGCCGACGACGTGTGGCCGGAAGGTGATCTCGGCTTGCTTGCCGACGTCGGGCTACCTGCCGAAGAGATGCAGGTGATCATCGACGAGGTCGATCTGTACCCCGACGAACAGCTCGAAATGATTGCCCAGCGATGCGGGTTCCAGCCTCAGCTGTCGGCGCTCCTGGCGAAGCTTCCGGGATAGCTCCCGAGAGAATGACCCCTGTCGCCAGTGCCGACGTGGCCCTGGTGCGGCGCGCTCTGGAGGTCGCTCGCGGCGCAATGGCCACAGGCGACATACCCGTCGGTGCTGTGCTGGTCGATGCCAACGGCGTGGAGCTTGCCGCTGCCTGCAATGCCCGTGAGGCCACCGGGGACCCGACTGCGCACGCCGAGTTGCTGGCCCTGCGCGCCGGCGCGGCCCGGCTGGGTATCGGTTGGCGGCTGACCGGCTGCACGCTGGCGGTCACCGTGGAGCCATGCACCATGTGCGCGGGTGCGCTGGTGGCGGCCCGAGTGGAGCGGCTGATCTTCGGTGCCTGGGAGCCCAAGACCGGTGCGGTGGGCTCGCTATGGGACGTCGTGCGGGACCGCCGGTTGAATCACCGCCTGGAGGTGTACGGCGGGGTGCTCGCCGAGGAGTGCGCGGAGCTGCTTCAGCGTGTGTGGCGCCCGTGAGGTCGCCAAGCTGGCTGCGCTGCTCAGCAGCGCTGCCGGGTCGGGTATCCTCACCGGCGGTAGCGTGTCCGAGCGGCCGAAGGAGCGCGCCTCGAAAGCGCGTGAGGGTTCACGCCCTCCGTGGGTTCAAATCCCACCGCTACCGCCAACGACCAGCCACAACGCTGGGCCACACTGCGCGCGTGCTCGGCGTCAGATGGCCTCCGTCTCAGTTTCCGTCTCAATTGTATTTGTCGGCTTGATTGTTGCGTGTGCGACTCACCGGCGAGTGCTATATCTCAGTGGTCAGCCTCTTGTGATGATCGAGCTGGTTCATCTTTGGTTGTGCTCCTACCATGGCTCGGGAATGGATCTCACCCGTCGCGACGGATGGCGCAGGGTCTATGGGCGGTCTCAGGTCAGACGGATAGTGCGGCTGAACGCCGTGCGCATCAGCTGATCAAGACTTGCCAGAAGCTTCGGAGTGCTCCTCGTAATCGGTATCTGTGAAGCTCGTCATCATTAGCCGCTGATCACGGTTTCAGTTCTTGCTGACATGCCTAGCGCCCTAGCTCAGCGTCATCAGCGCGGTGGGTTAAACGAACCTCCAGCCTACGATGCAGCCATCGACTAGCAGGCGGAGACGATACGACCTCCTGACTAAACTGTGCCAACCTGCTGGATCAGATAAAGAAGATCAAGGCCACCGACTATGGCCGTGATCAACCAACCCGCTGCGCGGAGCCGGCGACTGACAGGCTGATCGTTCATCAGATGGCGATCGCCCGCGGCCACAAGAAGCAGGACCAATCCCAGGGGAGTGGCGAGACCCCCGATAATGCCGGCCACAAACAACAGCCGGATCGGGGAGATCCCGCTGAAGGCCAGGGCCGCGCCCAGCAACGCTGCGGCGGACACGGCAGCGTAGAACAATGGTGCCTGGCGCAGCGTCTGTGACAGTCCCCGACGCCAGTTCAGCTGCGCCCCGGTGACATAGGCGGTGGTGGCCATCAGGACGGGTAACGCCACCAGCGCCGAGGCGAGCAGGCCCACGGCGAACAATCCGCCAGCCCACGCCCCGGCAACCGGTCGCAGGGCCTGGGCCGCTTCGGAGGCGGTGTCAACGTGACGATGGTGGATGCCCAGGGTCGCTCCGGTGGCCACGAGGATAAACCAGCACACCGCAACAGCGACGAAGCTGCCGAGCACGGCGTCGAGTTTGCGCTCGCGTAATGTGGCCGGGCAGGATTGTTCTTCGGCGAGCGCGATGGTCTGCCATACATAGACATAGCTGGTCAGGGTCGTGCCCAACAGCGACAGCATGTCGGCGACGTACTCATAGGTCCATTCGATGTGCGGGATGACGCTGCCCCGGGCCACCGCCGCCCAATCCGGGAACGCGAAAAACGCTGCTGCTCCGTAGGAGAACAGGCACAGCAACACATACTGCAGGACACGCTGGATGCGGTGATAGCCGATGACCAGCAGCACTGCCAGCCAGGTCACTGAAAGTGGCAGCACGAACCAGCGCCAGTCCCGGTGCACCAGCAGGCCGACCGCAGCAGCGCCTCCCTCGAGATCTGCGGCAATGGTGACCACATTGACCGACACAATCGACAGCAGCAACAACCACCGCAGCAGCCGTCCCCGGCTGCGGGTCACCAGCGTCTGAAGATCACAGCGACTTGCGGCGCCGACCTGGGTGCTGATGATCTGGACCACAGCGATGATCGGAAACAGCAGAATCGTCAGCCAGCACAGCCCATAGATCGTTCCCGCACCGATGACGGCCATCGTCGCTACCGTCGTGGGATCGGTATCCGCAGCACCCGACACCACACCCGGACCAAGCAAACCCGGGAAACGTCGCCGCCCCTGGCGACCCACCTCGAGTGCGGGCCCCCGCACATCAGAGGCAGGCTCTTCTGCCGAAAATGCCCGCTCCGGGCCTAGAACGAGGCCCTCCCAGCGGCGTAGATATCCATCCCTGCACGGTAAGCCGCCCGAGCCGCCCTGCTCAAATGCGCAAGCGATAAAGGGGGCGTCGGAGTCCGTTGGGGAATCCGTGGTCCAGCCGTCAGCCCGGGCAAACGCAGGATCAGCTTGACGACACTACAAAATATGGGATTTCGCCGCACAGGTGGGATACGGGCCACGGACCAGGGACACCCTGTTCATCCGGATCGTGCGGGACAGCCTCGCTCGGTGCGCTAGCTCGCCTGGAGACGTCAGAATCCACTACTAATCGTTGTTGACCGACCAATATAGATTGCCGACCTGGTCAGCGATCACGGTCCTCAGCTCGGTGGTGATGTGCTGATAGCGCTTGGTCATGCTCATCTGCGCCCATCCCATGATGGCCATCGCCGCCCTGTCGGGTACTCCGAGCAGGAGAAGCATTGTTGCGGCCGTGTGCCTGGCGTCGTGCAACCGGGCATCGCGGATGTCCGCCTTCTTGAGCAAGTTCTTCCACGCATCATGATCGACGCGAGGATGCACGGGGCCACCAAGGCGGTTAGTGAACACCCAGCCTTCATCCCGCCAGAGGTTTCGTGCTCGATCCTGCTCCTGTTTTTGCTGGATTCGATGGTCTTTCAGCAGCTCGATCAAGGGAAGTGGCAGTCCGATTGTGCGCTTGCCCGCGCTGGATTTGACTTCGGCGGTCACAACGCCGCCTCCGTGGCGCTGCGGGCAGTGCCCACCGTACTTGTGGCCGCACGGTTTCTCCGAGGGGCATCCATGCATCCAGGTCAATCGTTGGATAGTTCGACGAATGGTCAATGTTCGTCGCTCGAAATCGATATCAGGCCATTTAAGCCCGAGCGCTTCCCCTTTGCGTAAGCCAAGTGTCAGCGCGATAATAAACCGGATACCGTTTCGTATTGTGCGCGCCGCGGTCAGAAGTTGTTGTGCTTCCGTCTTCGTGAACGGTGTGATCTCTTCTTCGGGTATGCGTGGTGGCCGCGCGATCTCGGCGGGGTTAGAGGTGAGGTGACCGCGCCGCACTGCCTCACCGAGCGCGGTCCGTACCGTTCGGTGGATCTGGTGGATCCGCGCGGGCTTGAACACGGTGTTCTGCCGTGTGCGCTTCTTACTAAGGTTGGCGTACAGCCGTTCTAAGTGCTCGGGCTGTAGCTTGTCGATCCGGTGAGCACCGATCCCAGGGATTAAGTGGTTGTAGATCGCGACCCGGTATCCGGTGAGCGTGTTCGGTCGTATCGCTGGTGCTGCGATGTTCTCGACCCAGTGAGTGAGCCACTGCTCGACGGTCCATGCTCGGCCGGCTCGTCGAACCTTGCCGTTTGCTCGTTGCCGTTCCAACTCGCGGACCGCTGAGATCACCGCAGCTTCGGTCTTTCGTTCGACGTGCCTACGATCTGGCTTACCGTTGTCGAGCACCCCTACAGTTACCCGGCCGTGCCATTTTCCGTCTTTGCCCAGATAGATACTGGAAGCGCCATTGGGCGCGCGGGTGCCTGGTCCTCGTTTGCGAGGCATGGTCAGTGTCTGTCCTTTCGACGCTTTCGCTTAGGCGACGCTCTGCTCTTTTGCGAGGCGAGTGGTGTATTCGGTGAGAGCCTCGGCTGGGATGCGGCGGAGGCGGCCGATCCGAACGGAGAGGATTTGGCCGGTCCTGAGAAGTGTGTACATGGTGGTGCGGCCGATGGATAGCCGGTTAGCGGCTTGTTCGACGGTGAGAAGGATCAGAAGGTCGGACTCTGCCTCAGTTGCTGCGCGTCGGGTCGGTTGTTCCGAGTTGGCTTCGGCCATGTGGTGATCTCGTTTCTGGCAGAATGCGAGTTGGTCCAAAAGTGAGCTTTCGCTCGGTGGTGGTGTGAACAGCCGGGCTGTGGGGTGGTTCTGCTGGCCCCGCCTCACAAGCGGGGTGATGTGACATATGCCAAATGGCACACCTGGGTGCTGGGTAGCTGGTTGTCTCCTCGCGGCGCCCCGTGGGGCTGCCGGGCGGTGGGTCTGGAGGGCAAGGGTGGGGTCCCCGCTGGGGTGCCCTTGCGCGGAGTGGCCCGCCGTCTGGCAGGGCTTGTCCGCGCCGTGAGGAGACAACCAGCTCTGGTGACCCCTGCTCCGGTGTGTTTGAACTTGGCTGCTGCTCTCCGAAGTGGTGCCGGGGTCCGGGGCAGC
>Ga0213875_10000809_pt1 | contig 23374 bp, 16 predicted proteins | sample BarmaccomBMRX_R8_FD_160105 | JGI IMG/M metagenome (GOLD analysis project Ga0213875, IMG submission 160105) | Root-associated microbial communities from Barbacenia macrantha in rupestrian grasslands, the National Park of Serra do Cipo, Brazil - RX_R8 | ecosystem: Host-associated > Plants > Roots... | reverse complement strand
GGCCAGAGTTCAAGTCGTCTCTCCCAGGCTGTCACATGCCAGCGCCAGAAACGGGCGGTGCAGCAGGGGGCCAGTGACTTTAAACTCAGGATACCTCACCACCTGTTCTTAACCATACAAGGGGCCGGGGGTGAGGGCCGCACACTCCAAAACCTGTTACCCTTATAAAACATGATGCAACCTGAACTTTCTAATGCTTCACCGCGGATCGCTGTAGTCGGTGCCGGGCCTGCCGGATTAGTGGCGGCGATTGCGGCACGGCGACTAGGACTTGAAGTCACTGTTTTCGAGCAAGCAGACGACTTCCGGCGCGTGGGGGGCGGGATTCTGATTCACTCCAATGGCCAACGGGTGCTGCACGCGCTCAGCTTGCTCGATTCATTCACGCCGCAACTGCGCTTTGGCACGGTTATCGAAACCAGCACTCCGGCGGGGCAGGTGCTCACGCGCAGCGATCTCAGCACCCTCGATATTCCTTTCAATCGCGCTGCCATTGTTATGCGCTATCAACTGCAAGAGCATCTGTTGGAGGCGGCACAAGATGAGGGGATTGTAGTGCATTTCGGACATCGCTGCGCACGGGTGGAAGTGGGGCCAGACGAGGCGGTGCTGCATTTTGAGAATGGGCAGTCTGCCAGCTTTGATGTGGTGATTGCTGCCGACGGTATCAATTCGCGGGTGCGCGAGGGTATCGGTATCCCTTTCGAGAAGCGGGCGGTGGGCGAAGGCTGGCTGCGTGGGGTGGCCCAGCGGCACGAAGCCGACTCGACCCTACGCGAAATCTGGGGCGATGATGGGCGGCGTTTCGGCATCGGGCCATTGCTGGGCGATTACACCTATTTCTACTGTCGCGTGCCCCTCGGCCAGTGGGAGGACATTCGGGAGCACCGCCTGGAAGAGTGGATTGATAGCTGGCGTCCCTTTGGCTCTCGCGTGATGGACATCCTCCACGCCGTGCCGGATTGGACACTCGTCAACTATAGCGAGCTACACGAAATCATCGCCCCGCGCTGGCATCAGCCGCCCGTGTTTCTGGTGGGCGATGCGGCTCATGCCATGACACCGAATTTGGGCCAGGGCGCGAACTCCGCGATGGTGGGTGCCCTGGTCTTAGTGCAACTCTTAGCGCAGGCGGCCCAGCAGGGCGCATTGAACCGCGCCAGCTTAGAGCAGGTCGGCACCCGCTACACCGCTATCCGCCACGCCTTTGTGACCCGCCTGCAAAACACCGCGCGGCAAAGCGGCCAACTCGCCAACTGGACTGCGCCCCCGGCCCGCCGCCTCCGCAACACATTAATGCGCTTCACCTCCCAATCGAGCAAGCTCAGCCACAACATGCTGCTTTTAGCGGCAGGCTATAATGAGGCAGAGGAAGGTTTTTTCGGTGGTCGGTAGTCAGTGGTCGGTAGTCGGTGGAGGAAACCGAGCTATCACGACGCACCTATCCTCTGGTCTTCCCTACCGACTACCGACCACTGACTACCGACCACCGACTTCACACTTCTTTACACTTCTCCACAATTCGCCCACATTTCTTAACCAGCGCGTCACACACTTTACAAACTCTAAATTGCAAAATAGAAAGCCAGAAGGCGAGAGTCAGGGTGCCAGCGGTGTGCGCCGGTGATGCTCCAAATTCTCATCTCGCCTGAACAGGAGCTTATCATGCAAGACAATCCAGAAACCTCAATGCAGGCGGCCCGGCCCATGACGCGGGGCACCAAAGCGGTCTTAAGCACAGCCGTCCTGATCGCCGGGATGGGTCTGATTTCTTACCGACCCGTCGGGTCGCAGCCAGCGCCGGTGCAGTCGGGAATGGGAGCCGGGCAGAACGGCGCGAACGAAGACGCCTGCGGGTCGGATGCTAAACCTTGCCCACATCCCTTTGGCGGCGATGTCCAACCGCTGCTCAAGCAGCTCAAATTGACCTCGACACAGCAGGATAAAGCTCAGAAGGTTTTTGATGGCGAATGCGAGGCACTCAAGAAAGCGCATGACAAAGCTCAAGCCGATTTCACGGCGCTTCTGACCGATGCGCAGAAGAAGCAACTGGCCGCTTTTATCAAGAAGAACACGCCCCCACCCTGCCCCACTCCAGGTGGCCCCACGCCCACGCCACGCCCTAAACCCACACCACACCCCACGCCCACTGGCGGCGATGATGGCGGTAACGGCGGCAACAACGGCGGTGGTGGCAATAACGGTGGTGGCCCCGGCGGAGGTAATGGAGGGAACACCGGCGGCAATGGCGGCGGTGGCAATAATGGTGGCCCCGGCGGTAACGGGGGCGGTAACGGCGGGGGCACTGGTGGTAATGGTGGCGGTGGTAACACCGGTGGCGGGAACGGTGGTAATACCGGTGGCGGGAACGGCGGTAACACTGGCGGCCCCGGAGGGGGCACCGGCGGTAATGGCGGGCCAGGTGGCGGCAGTGGTGGCTCCGGCGGCAATGGTGGCCCCAGCGGTGGGCCGGGCGACGGTAGTAACGGTGGGCCAGGTGGCGGTAGCGGTGGCCCAGGCGGTAATGGCGGGCCGGGTGGTCGCTAAAGCTACCGGTTCATAATTAGAAAGCTGTAACCCCAAAGGAGAGTCTGCATCAGCGGCTCTCCTTTTGGTTTATGGATACTATGCGGATTTTGTCTCACTATGCACGCTGGCTGGCATGGCATGATCAGTCTACGCTTAGCAATTGGCTATAACTTGACAGCACACGAGATTTATACAAATAATGTGGCGGTTAGGGCCACTTACCCGTCCCTGCTCTAAAGGAGTCACCATGCAAACAGAAGCGTCTTCCCGCCAGACCAAATTACACAAAGCCGAGAGATTATTCAACGTCCTGGGTCCTCTTCAGGTCTTGGTCGGAGCGGGCCTGTTGGGGTTAGGCTTGGTTAGCCACTCGCCCGGAGAGCGTATCTGCGGCACGATAGTCCTGGTAGATGGAGTGCTTTATCTGGTGCTGGTGCAGGGGATTCGCCGCCAATTAAAGCTGTTAGAACTGGACACCAATAGCAGTACCGACAGTGTTGTCGAATATGGTCATGCCAGGCGTCCGCCGCAAAGGTAAACGGGCTAACGGCCCCTGCCCGGCTGCCATCCAAAATAATCACTCCACCGCGCCAGCTTTTGAGTCATAATGAAAGCAGTTAAGGGGAGAATATATGCGAGAAACGGGGATACAGGAAAATCGGTCTTTCAACGGGCTGTTTTCGGCAGCTCTCGTCGTGGCGGCATTGCTGTTTTGCGCCTGGTTTGTGGGGCGGTCACTGGGGCGCATCCGGGCGGGCGATGATGTGATTCACGTCATGGGATCGGCGCGCAAGTCCATCACTTCCGATTTCATCATCTGGCGCGGCAGCATCACGCAAAGTGGGCCGGATGTGGGCAAAACTTATCCCCAGCTTAAAGCCCAGGTCGAAAAAGTGCGCGGCTATCTTATCGGCAAGGGCATCAAGGCGAGCGAGTTAGTGCCCTTTGCCGTCAACGTCAAGACACTCTATGCGCCCGTCAAAGATGCCAACGGCAACACCATCAACCAGGATAATAGCGCGGGCAGCGAATCCGGTGAAGGCACTTACCGGCCCATCATGGGCTATCAACTGACCCAGGACATCGAAGTACGCTCCGATCAGGTGGATTTAGTGGATAGCGTGTCGCGCCAGTCCACCGAACTCATCAGCCAGGGCGTGGCTTTTGAATCAAAGCCACCGATGTATCTCTATACCAAGCTGAGCGATCTGAAAGTCACCATGCAGGCCGAAGCCGCGCGTGATGCCCGTGCCCGCGCCGAGCAAATCGCCAACAGCAGCGGCGCACAACTGGGCACCCTGCGCTTTGCCCGCATGGAAGTGCCCAACATCACCCCGCTCTACTCTAACCAGACCAGTGACAACGGCGTAGATGACACCACCGCCAAAGAAAAGCGTATCACTGCCGTAGTGGTAGCGGGATTTACGATTCGCTGAGGCAGCAATTTTAAAGGAAAGGCAAGAGGGGCGCTATGCTGAACCTATTATCGGACGCCGTGCGCCGCAATCCCTACCCTCTCTACGACCAGTTGCGCAGCGCCTCTCCGGTGCTCCACGACCCGCAGTCCGACCTGTGGCTGATCTTCGACTATCTCGATGTCAAGCAGGCTCTAACAGATCATGCCGCTTTTAGTTCGTGCTATGGCCCGGCTGAATGGATGATCTTTCTGGATCCGCCGCGCCATGCGAAGCTACGGGCGTTGATTGCGCAAGCTTTCACCCCGCGCTCAGTAGCCAACCTGGAGCCACGCATTCGGGAACTATCCCGCCAGCTTCTCAACCAAACCATCGAGCGCGGCGAGATGGACTTAGCGGGGGACTTCGCCGTTCCCCTGCCGATGCTGGTCATCGCGGACATGCTGGGCATTCCTGACACCGACCGTTCCCAATTAAAGCATTGGAACGATGCGATCCTCATCATGAGCTACACCCTGGGTCGCCAGGACGAGGCAGCGGCCCAGATAGCAAACGAGTTCAATGCGACGACTGTCGAGACGAACGAGTATCTCACGGGCCTGCTGGCGGAGCGGCGAGCCAGCCCGCGTGACGATCTGTTGACCCGGCTCCTCGCGGCTGAGGTGGAAGGCGAACATCTGACCCAAGCGGAGATTCTGGGCTTCTTTCAACTCTTGCTACTGGCCGGTAGCGAGACCACTACCAATCTGATTAACAATGCCATTCTGTGCTTCATCGAAAACCCGCATCAACTGGCCCAACTTTACACCACACCCGACCTCTTGCCGGGGGCCATTGAAGAAGTGCTGCGCTACCGTTCGCCGTTACAGTGGATGCCGCGCGCCACGCGCTGCCCGGTGACAGTTCAGGGCCAGTTGATCCCGCCGGGCAAAATGGTGCTCCTGATGATGGGCGCGGCGAATCACGACCCCCGACAGTTCTCGAACGCGGGCTGCTTCGACATCCGTCGTGATCCTAATCCGCACCTGGCGTTCGGGCATGGCATCCATTTCTGCCTGGGAGCCGCCCTCGCCCGCCTGGAGTCCAGGATCGCCCTCACCGATTTACTGGAGCGGGTCAAGGGCTTTGAACTCATGAGCGACGAGCCGTGGGAGCCACGCGAGGGCTTGCATGTGCATGGCCCCAACCACCTGCCGCTCCGCTTCGCGCCTGGGCCTCAAAGGTCGCCAATGGTAGCGCGTGCCGTCTAAGTCCGCTGGACTCTGCCCAACGGCTTTTTCCAAACCTGAGCGGAGAATATGCGCAGTCGAAGCTAAACATCGCTGAGTCGCGTGTGACGATCATTTCCCGGTATCTAACAAAGCCGCAAGTTCAACCAAATCAAGGTCGGCATCCTCGTTAATGTTTAATGACAGAGACCAATCGGCCAACAATGCGAATTCATCCGCAACCGTAGTGGGGGTGTCTACTAACACCGGGGTATCCATTAAGAGCAGCGGAACCTGTTGCTCGTTTTCCCGGCTCCGTTGAGATACGAAATCTCCCATCGGCGCTAAACCTGTGGCGAAGCGTCGCAATGTGGTGGCGATTGAGAAAGGGCTATTATCAATACCGAGCCAGCGGCGCTTTAATTGAGAGGCCACAGCCAAAGTTGTCCCCGAACCACAAAAACTATCTAAAACAATATCGCCAGGATTAGAAGACGCTTCAATAATGCGCTTTAACAGGGCCGGATTTTTTTCGGTGGGAAAACCCGTGATGTGGATATTCTGATTGTGGGCATCACGGAACTCAAGCCAGATGTCTTGCACGGGCACACCATCGCTTTGGTCGAAGTAGACCTTGCGGCGCGGATTGCCCGTTGGCGACCAATAGATTTCCCCGCGTGCATCCATTTCATCTAAAGTGGCTGGAAGATACTGCCAGTGTTTCCCCGGTGGTGGCATCATGCCGCGCCAGGGTTTCCCGGTTTCGCCATTACGCACACCGGGAGCATGAATTGGCACTTTCTTGTAACGCCGCCCGGCTTCATCCACGCAGGGATATTCTTTGGTGGCTCGCTCATTCGTCCATCCTTCAACGGCACGGTTCCACACGTAGTTATCTGACTTGCTGTAAAACAAAAGATAATCCGCAACATTGCCGTAGTTGCGCGTCGTATAATTCTTGGGATTGCATTTCTTACGGGTAATCCAGTTGCGAAAGTTTTTCGGCCCGAAGATTTCATCCATAATGAGCTTGATGGCAAACGCCATGTTCTTATCAAGATGAACGTAAATAGAGCCATCTTCGGCTAATAATTCACGCAGCAAGATCAATCGCTCACGCAGAAATTCAATATAATGCGGGCCGACTAAACCATCATCATAGGCATCCTGCTGGCCGCGTGACTGAAACACACTTCCCGTCGCGTAGGGCGGGTCAATATAAATAAGCTTGACTTGTCCCCGCACTGTAGGGTCATTGAGCAACGCCGCCAGCACCGGCAGGTTATCTTCCCAATAAAGTCGGTTGGGCGGTGCGTGCTGCGCCTGCTCATCTGTAGCCCACAGCACCGCGAGTTGCGCCGGGGGGGTTTTTAGGATGTCGTTTGCCTCTCTTTTGCCAGGGTAGGTCAGTTGCAAACCGCTCGTTGCGTGGGGCATGGCAGGCGCAGCAGAAGAGCCATTAAATTGTCGGTTGCGATGATTGCGTTGACGTGGAATCCCGGTTGCCATACTTCTATCTTACCCTGCCGCGCGCAGCCAGTCGAGCGTCAGGCGGGTTGGCATCATGCGCAAAGTAAAAACCATAATACGGCGTGGGTTACGCGCCTCGATACTTGCATAGTCATCCCACATTGACCCTAGCAGTAAACCTGGCCCATCATTCATAAATAGCACCTTAACCTGGTTCAAGTTATGGGCGTGACAATAATCGAGGATTTCATCGGCACAGTTTTTATAACCTCCGGTGCGGTCATCTTCCTGGGCACCACCCCGGTCGCCGTCATAGCGGGCCAGGCCAATGGCTAAAATAGCCTCACCCTCGCGCACTACAAAGTCCACCGGACGATTGGGAAAGGGGTAGTCCTCAAAAACGCTACCCAAACGAATGTCACGTCCCGCGCGTTCTGGCCCATCCAGGTGCAGCGCGGGGAACTGCTCACGGAACATTTGAAAAAAGCGGGTGGTCAGGTCATAACCTTTCTTACCCCGATCTTTGTATTCCCACAATAAAGCGCAAATCGCTTCATCCGGCAGTGGCCTACTGTCAAAGGCCGCTTGCACTTCGTGGATAGGGCGAAACGTGCCGCCGAACTCCTCCGTAATGCGCGTTGCTTTGCGCTTCTGCTTGAGCATTTCGACTGGCGTTTCTGGGCTGACGTATTTGCGAAAGACACGCGCCACCTGGACGCGCAGCCATGAGTTTGGGATCTCTGCAATGTTGAGCAACAAACGAACAGAAGTCTCTGATTCGCGCAACATTTGACCAAATTGTTGCAAGACTGGAGCATAAAGTGCGCACGCATCCTGCAAAATGTCGGGATAATACTCGCCCGTGACAAGCGTAATCCAGTGGCGCGCATCTTGCTTGTAAGCAGCAAAAGAACTGCGTGGACTGGGGAGTGGAGAAGCCCCGGATAATGCTACCACATCATGCGGCGGCGCAGCAGGTTCTCCTGGTAGAATTTGCTCATCAATGTCGCTCATGCTGCATATTTTAGCAAAGGGTGCTGGGCCTGCGTTTTAGACAACACCCAACAGCGCAACTTCCTTATCTTCCCCTTCTCCTCTTCTCCCCCTCTCCTCTTCTCTCTCTCCTACCCTACCCCATCATGCGGTTCATGGCGCAGCGGTAAGATCACAGTGAAAGTGGTGCCCACGTCCGGCTCGCTGGTGGCGGTGATGGTGCCGCCGTGTCGCTCGGCGATGCGGCGGCAGATGGCGAGGCCCATGCCGGTGCCCTCGTATTCGCTGCGGCCATGCAAACGCTGGAACGGCAGGAAGACGCGCTCGGCGTGCTTGGGGTCGAAGCCGATGCCGTTGTCTTGCACCGTGAGACGACACGAGCCGCCACCCTCTAACCTCTGGGAATGCACCCGGATGACGGGCGCGGCACCGGGGCGCTGAAACTTGAGCGCGTTGGTCACAAGATTCAGCAGTAGTTGATGCATCTGCGCCGGATCAGCCTGTAACTCCGGTAGCGGGCCAACTTCTACCTGAGCACCGGTCTGTTCGATGCGCAGCTCCAAATCGGACAACACTCCTTGCATCACGTCAGGTAAGCTGACGCGCACAAAGGGGCGAGCCTGGGTCGAGATGCGCGACAGGCAGAGCAAGTCTTTAATGAGACCGTTCATGCGGGCGGCGGCGCTTTGCATCCGCATCAGATAATCCTGCCCGGCCTCGTCTAACTGGCCGCTGTGCTTGGTTTTCAAGCGGTCGCCAAAGGCTTGAATTTTTCGCAGCGGCTCTTGCAGGTCGTGCGAGGCGACATAAGCGAACTCTTGCAACTCGCGGTTGCTGCGCTCCAGCTTAGTGGCATACTCTTGTAATTGCAGTGTCATTTGACGGTGCTCGGTCACATCCCGCGCCAGACTGAGGATACACTGCTGACCATTGAGATCAATTAAAATCAGACTGGCTAAAATATAGCGGATTTGCCCATCCGGGCGACGGATGGCTAATTCATAATCGTGCAGCATTCCGTCACGGTGCAAAGCTTGCATCATTTGAGCACGCTGTGCCATATCCACCCAGGCATTGACTTCATAGGTGCTATGGCCCACCATTGTCTCGCGGCTCCGCCCGAAGAGATGCTCCATGCTGGCATTGACATCCAGGATGGTGCCGTCTGCCGACGTGATGCTGATGCCGATGGGACTGGCATGAAAAACCTCAGCAAATCGTTGCTCCGACTCGCGCAGCGATTGCAACATCTGCTGCCGTTCGGTGATGTCATGCACCACCGACAGCATGGCCTGTTGGCCCTGATAGGTAATCGGCGTGCCCGCATACTCAATTTCCACTAAGGTGCCATCAAGACGAGTAAGCTTCGATTCAATGTGGCGCAGCGTGCCGCCGGACAGCATCCGGGGCAAACTTTCCCGTGAGGCGGCATGGCGTTCCGGGCGAATCAGAGCGAAGACAGAAACGCCTTCTAACGAGGCGGCATCCGGCGCCCGCACCAGTTCGGCTGCCGCGCTATTGGCAAACAGAATCTTCTCCGTATCATGCACAAAGACGGCGTCGGGCGCTAACTCCACCAACTGGCGATAACGCTCCTCGCTTTCGCGCATCTGCTCTTCAATACGTTTACGCTCAATCAAGTTGCTCAGTAAGGAACCATAGACGGCCAGTAGCTCCTGCTGTATTTCATCTACGGGAGCGCCCGTGATGGCCGTATCATTAAACAGCACCCCAATCGGGGCGGACGGAGAATGGATGGGCGTAGCGACCACCCAGCCCTTCGCCGCCGCGCCCTTCCCTACACCCATCGTTGCACCGTCTTTATTTACAGTCGGAGCAGTCTTGGCACCATAATACCAGAGGGCGCGGGGCGCAGTCCCGTTATGGTTCACAGCAGCAGCTTGCTCGTTGCTGGCCGCACTCAGAGCAGCGTCGCCGGTGGCGGCCATGCTGGTAGCGTCGTGGCTTAAAGCGTCCAGCGTGTCTAAGACCGTAGCAGTGCGCGGCTTGAACAGAAAAATATCGGCCCAGAAGCGGGCGGCAGTAAACCGCAGATGATGCTCATCGCAGGTGTGCCCTTGTGCGTCGGTGCCGTAAGTGCCCTCAATGTCGCCAGAGGCGGTGCTCAGAAACAGGCCGCAGCGTTCCAGACCCAGCCGCTCGCGGGCTAATTCGACACCCCGCCGTTCCAGGGTCTCCAGGTCAGGAGCCGTCAATAACTCATCGGCGGCGGCGATGACTGCCTGCAACCCGGCGGCGAAAGCGGCCTGCTGCTGCTGGGCGTGTTTGCGTTCGGTTACGTCGGTGCAAACGCCGACGAGTTGCCATTGCCCTGGGGTCGTCACCACGACCCGCACATCTTCGGCCATCCAGCGGGTGGTGCCATCGGCCAGGCAGCAGCGATATTCCTGCTTGTAACCGGGCCAGCCTTCCTGGATGGCGCGGTGTGCCCGCTCATCACAGCGCGCGGTATCTTCCGGCGGACGACTTCTGGCCCACGCGCTGGGCCAGTCCTCACCGGGCGCGCACTCGACTGGCAAAAACCGCGCGGCAGCTTCTTCGTCGAGCACACTCAGACGCCAGCACTGACGGCCCTCCCGGTAATACAAATCGGCGGTCCACAGCAGACATTGCGCGCCTTCGAGGATCTGGCGCATCATCGCTTCGCTGGCCTTACGCTCGCTGATGTCCTGCACCATGCCGATACCATAGCGCGGCTGGCCCGCGCTATCATGGATCAGTGAAGCGGTTAGGTTACCCCAGACAACGCGGCCATCTTTGTGCAAGTAACGCTTTTCTAAGGTAAAGGAAGCCAGCTCACCATTGAATATCTGATTGACTAAGGCTTCTTCCCGACGCCAATCATCGGGATGCGTGATGGCTTCAACGGATAGCCCGGCAAACTCCTGTGCCGTATAGCCCAGCATCTTCATCAATTGGCCATTGGGCTGGATAACGCGGGAGTGTAAATCCACTATCGCCATGCCCAGCGGCCCTTCATCGAAGATTTTGTGAAACCTCTCTTCGCGTTCGCGCAAGTTGTCCACTGTCTGCTGGCGTTCGGTCACATCGCGCCAGGCGATAGCGTAACCATCCTCGAACTTCACGATTTGAATATCCAGATAACGCAGCAGGGTAGACTCCCTGGCCACCTTGTAGCGGTAAGCGAAGGACTCCAGGAGGACGGGCTGGCCGGTTTCCACCACCTCCACAAAGTGTTGGAAGAGGCCGGACTCGATTTGGTCGGGAAACATTTCGAGGGCGGTATGGGCTAAATGCTCCTCACGGGGAATCTGCGTGAGACGGCAACCGGCATCGTTGATGTACAGGCAATGAAAATCTATAATTTGGCCCTGTGTATCGCGTATCGCGCGCGTGATGGCAAAGCCATCCATGAGGGCTTCCACCGAGGTGCGAAAGCGAGCTTCGCTCTGACGCAAAGCGGCTTCGGCAGCTTTGCGCTGGCTGGCATCGCGCATAGTGGAAATCCAGCCAATGGGCTGATTTTCCTCATTGCGCAACGAGGTGACGGTGGACTCCACATAAAACTCGCATCCGGTGGCGACCACGCGCATAATTTTATCGCCCTGCCAGCCGCCCCCCGTGTGCCAGGCGCGGGCGCGGGCTTCCGTCGCTGCCGCCTCATCTATCCAGCGCACCGCGTAAACCTCGTCACGGTGACGGCCCAGCGCCGCCTCGCGGGGCACTTGCAGCAATTCTTCGGCAGCTTCGTTCCAGTAGATAATTTTTTCTTCTAAATCTATGGCGACCACCGCATCATGCACCTGTTGCAGCACATTGGCCTGAAAATGCATCCTTTGCAGCGTTTCCTGATGCCCGACAACCTCATGAGCATTGACGACGAGGGCACCCACCGCCGGGTCATGCAGCAAGTTGGTGACGGTATTTTCAAACCAGTGCCAGCTTCCATCCTGGGCGCGCAAGCGCAGCACGATGCCTTTATCCCGCTCCGCTGCGGGGTCTGGCTCGTGTTGGACTAACCATTGCAAATCCGCCATCGCCTGGGAGGTGTCGTCGGGATGAACGAATTCAAAAAACTGATGGCCCATCACCTCGGCAGGCGCATAGCCCAGCGCCCGCGTGACCGCAGGCGAAATGTAACGAATCGTCCCATCCGCCGCCATCAAGGTGATAATATTGGGGCTATGTTGCACCAGGAGACGATACAACGCCGCCTGCTCCTCCGCTTGGCCATCAGGCCGCTGGCTACCAGCTTGATGGCCATCAGCATGGCCATTGTCCCCAAATTGTGCCTGCGCCCTTTCATCCCCTACTTGCATAATGCACCGTCCACTCGTTTACAACACTAAAACTTCAATTTGATTAGGCAGTAGTTTACGTGATTTGCCCGGTAGGATAATAGGCGTCTTTCTATAAAGACGGCGGGCGGTAGTCGGTGGTCGGTAGTCAGTTGTCGGTAGTCGGTGGGGAAGACCAAAGGGACGCGACTTCGTTAGCCTGTGGTTTCCTTAACCGACCACCGAATAAGTAAGCCGGGCATTGAAATACCCGGCCGGGAGGCGGTCAAGCCGCCAAGCGTCCTGCCGGACGCCACACGATAGAGTAGGAGTTTGAAGCCGTCCGCGAGGACGGTTGGCTTTAGCCTTCCTGCCAGGTATTTTCAATGCCCGGCCTGCCAGCTTATTTGCGATCCGATTGACCCCCGCCGCCAGACACACAACGCACAGCATTGGACGGATTGCCAAAGCTGTATGTTCCCCCTTTTCGGCTCTCAAAAGGCCATTTAAGTATTCTTCACATTTATTCACCCAAGCTTCACAATGCTTCACATTTATTGACAGGCGCTTCACAGAAGCTCACGTCTGGCAGAGGGATAATACGCGACAGAAGACACCGTTACAGCAGGATTCAGGGAGGACGTTATGAACAGAGTGGGCAAGACAGTCATCGCATCCAGCTTGGTCGTTGGCAGTGGTCTGGCGTGGAACTTGAAAATCGCGCCATTGCGTGCCGAACCACCGTCGGGCCTGGTGCCGCTTCAAAGCGGTTCGCTGGATGCTAACGGCGCAACACTGCGGGAACAACAACGCGCTGTGCGCCACCAGCCGCGCCCGCGTTTGATGGCCCCACCAACCGGGACAGCCAAATTCGGCGACCCCTTGCGTGGCCTGACCACCGCGCAATTAGCCGCGTTTACGGCAGGGAAGGACGAATTTACCAATGTGGAAACGATAGAATCCGGGCTGGGGCCGATCTTCAATGAGAGTTCCTGTGTGGCGTGCCACTTCACCGGGGCGACTGGTGGGGCCAGTTCAACTTTCGTGACGCGCTTTGGCCGCCTGGTCAACGGCACCTTCGACCCGCTCGCCAGCCTCGGCGGCTCGCTGCTGCAAGCGAAGGCGATAGACCCCAGCATCCGCGAAGTGGTGCCCTCCCAGGCTAATGTCATCGCGCATCGCCAGACGACACCCCTCTTTGGTCTGGGCTTGATTGAAGCGATTCCCGACGATGAAATTCGCGCCAATGCCGTTGCCTCGGCTCCGCCCCCTGGTGGTTCTGGTGGCACGCAGCCCATCGCCCCGGCACCCAGTGGCCCTGCCCCCATTGGCCCACCGCCCATTGGCCCTGCGCCCATTAATCAGCCACCCACTGGGTCGCTTCCGACTAATCCACCGCCAGTCGGCATCAGGCCAGGCACCGGAACCGGCGGCTTTCAACCGCGTGACTTTAACTTAGCTGCCGATGGCATCTTAGGTCGCGCCGCAACTATCACCGATGTGGTGAGTGGCCAGCAGCGGGTGGGACGCTTCGGCTGGAAAGCGCAACAGGCCACCCTCCTGGCCTTTGCGGGCGACGCTTACCTCAATGAAATGGGCATCACCAATCGCCTCTTCCCCACCGAAAACGCGCCCAATGGCAACCTCGCCAAACTCAAGGCTTTCGACCACGTCAAGGATATTGAAGATGCCGTTGACCCCACCACAGGCCGCTCCGATATTGATACAGTGACCGATTTTATGCGCTACCTGGCACCACCGCCAACCGTGCCATTCACCGCCTCGGCTAGCGCGGGTAGTGTCCTTTTTGACAACATCAACTGCTCTGGCTGCCATAAGCCCGTGATGTTCACTGGCTCCAACTCCATTGCGGCGCTCGACCGCAAGCCGGTGCCACTCTATTCCGATTTATTGCTGCACGACATGGGTTCACTCAACGATGGCATCGCTCAAGCCGATGCAGGCACCGACGAGATGCGCACCCCGCCCCTCTGGGGTCTGCGGGCCAGTGCCCCCTACCTGCACGATGGCCGCGCCGCCACCATCGAAGCCGCCATCCTCGCCCACGATGGCGAAGCCCTCAACGCCCGTGACCGTTACGCCCACCTGACGCCCCAACAGCGCCAGCAGATATTGGATTTCTTGAATTCGATTTAGTGCTGCGCCGACCCCCACCCAGCCTCCTCCAGCCCACGTGGGGCCATATTGATGGCTCCACGTGGGCTGGAGGAGGCTGGGTGGGGGTCTGTGTCATCCTTTCCTCTTCAACTCTGCGCCACGCGCTGTTTGACGATCTGCCACTCTTCATCGTTAAGGCGAGCGCCTTTGCGGTAGGTGTCGAGGTCATCGGCGGTGATGTCGCCGCGCTGGAGCATGTCGCCTAAGAAGCTAATCCAACGTTCAAGCTGGCCTGAGTTTGTGCTGGGTTCGCTGGTGGCAGCGTGCAGGTGCTGCTGGCGGAAAGGGCGATCCCGAAGTAGTTCGCGGCGGGCGGCGACCCAGGCGGGATGCTCCTCGTGAATGTCCAGCCACGAGAGGACACCGATGCGGCGGCGCACCTGGTCGTTGACCAGACGTTGCTTGTCCTCGTCCAGCCCGCCATAATAACTGTCCACTTTTGCATACAGCTTGCTCATGCGCAGGTCGGAGCGTTGCTTGCGGGTATTGGTCTTTTCCGTCTGGCGAGCGTGTTCCACAGCACGCTGACGGGATGCCAACTCGTTGGCTAGGGCACGCGCTTCGGCCTCCTTGCGGGCCACAAAGCCCGATGGCGGTTGCCAGCCACCACGCACGGCAGCCACAAAGGTCGCGGCGGGGTCGGTGGGCTTGCGGTCGGACAGGCAATCGAGTTGCTGCTCCAAAACTTCGGCGGGTAGCGTCTTAATTAAATTTTCGGCAGTTTCGCGGCTGACGTTAATGTCCAGCATCCGCTGCATCAGGGCCGATTCTTCCGCAGAAGCAGCGGGAAGTTGCTGATACGATTCGCCCAGCCCCAGCAGGTTGCTAAAAGCGTAGCAAATCTTCTCACCCTTGCGCGTCTTCATAGGGGAATACGACACGCCCTTCAAAAAGCCACGATCCACTAATTCATCGTGCGCCGGTTTAAGGCGCTCTTTCATCTTGGAAGCGTAGGGCGTGCGGCGCAGCCCCAGATGGCGGCTATACAGGGTTTCCAGTTCGATTTCAAAGCTGGGGCGGCCATCATAAGCTTTTTTGCCTAAATAGCGATAGAGCGAGAGCGCAATATCCCCTTTGAGCGCAAGGGCGAAGCCTAAGTCGAAGGTGCGCATATAGCCGCTCTGGAAAGATTGGAAGATCACATCGTTCCACTTGAAAAACGAGAGAGGTAACTCGCGGCTCTCCTCATGCGGTTCGGCCTGCTTCTTTTTACCCGGCTTGGCTTTGCGGCCACCCTTCTGGGCCACTACTTCCACGTTGTCAATAATCGAAAAAACCACATCGCGGAACGACTTGGCCTTGGCATCCCAGAAGGCATTGCGGGCCGTGATGGTCATGCCCTTGAGCCGTTGAAACGAGTTCATCAGGGCTTCGTAGTTCTTTTGCGTGTTGGTATAACCCAGTCGCTTTACAAGATCATAACGCGTAAAGGGCACCGTCTGTTGAAAACCGCAGTCGCGGGTCAGTTCCATCAATACCAGGTAAACCCGCAAGTCGGCGGCGGTGGGCAGGCCCAGCGTGGGCGAACCTTCCACCTTCCAGGAAGCTTTGATATTTTTACCGGTGACAGGGTGCCGTCCTTCCCACTCCTGGTAAATCACTGCTCGCTTATCTTCGTGCTTCCAGAGGGAGGCCCAGGGATACTCGATCAGGTTTAGTTCGTCCTTGCCGCCCCGGATTAAGTCGGCGGCCCCCATCATGGGCGTGATGGCCAGCGGCGCAGGGGCCGCGCCCGTTGCGCTATCCAGGTTGATGGACGCGGGCATGTCTGCATTCATACGATTGGATGAGGTCTTTTTATGGGGTGCGGCTTTGTCCGGCTCTGCCCTGCCCGCCCGCTTATCCCCGCGCAATACCGTCACTTCGTAGTCGCCCCCGGCATCCCTGTTGCTGTCCCGATCACCGGCACTATCTCCGGTAAATTCCAGGACTGAGCCATCGAGCATAGAAAGCACGAGCGTCTCGGCAACCTCGCCCACAGCCGTTGGCTCTCTGGTGGCCGTTGATTGCCTACTAGCTGTAGTCTTAGTAGTCGTATTCTTAGTGGATGTCGGTTCAGGCACGGCGACGGCGGGGGCCACCTTGGAGGCGGGCGCGGCGCGGCCCCTGGGCTTGGGCTGGTCAGGCGCGGCCCCATTTTTGGACGCGCCAGATATGCGGCGCGCGCCGGATTTAGGGGAAGTTACTGTTTCCCCGTCGAGTATGAGTTGTGGGGCCGGGTTGCGTGGCTGCTGATGTGGCGGCTTACGCGGTTGGGCCGGTGGAGTGCGTTTTGGCTGCGATGTTAGCTTCAATTGTTTCATGTGAACCCCCGCCAGGTTTCCACTCTTACTTTAACAAATTTTAAAAAAACAACAACATCAGTGTCGCCCAAGTCTGAGTCCTGTGCAAGAATGATGCGCGTCTGGTTACAGTTGTTGTTAAATATAACAAAGTTATAGTTATTGTTACGCAAGATTTTAGGGGCAAAATCGCCTAGGGCTGCATAGGCGCAGCCTCCGACCATTTCCGTCAAGGTTCACTATTCCTTCCGTCAAGGTTCACTATTAGGCCAAAATCCTTCCGTCAAGGTTCACTAGTGCTTCCGTCAAGGTTCACTACTGGGTCACTTTTTCTTCCGTCAAGGTTCACTATTGACAAAAGTCATTTCCGTCAAGGTTCACTATTGGAGGCTGATGCTCTTCCGTCAAAGTTCACTATTAAGAGCAGTTTTTTCCGTCAAAGTTCACTATAACTCTTCCGTCAAGGTTCACTATTAAGCTTCCTTATTTCCGTGAAGGTTCACTATTTACCCCTGGGGACTTCCGTCAAGGTTCATTATTCCTCCTTCCGTTAAGGTTCACTATTACATTTCCGTCAAAGTTCACTATTAAGGCTCGATTCGTTCGTGGATTTCCGTCAAGGTTCACTATTAAACGCCGTAGCGAGCCATTAATGTGGCCCTAACAGTCTCTTTATGCGCTTTCGTCCTGTGCTTTTATCCTCTTCCGTCAAGGTTCACTATTCTCGAAGTTATGCACATGGGGATAAATAGTGAACTTTGGCGGAAATTTAATGGAGTATGTTGTCTTTATGGAAAGACAGTAGTCGGTAGACAAACCGACTACTAATCTCCTTCTTGCTATAATCTTTCTTAGGAACTTAAGGTGGAACAACATGACGGGTATAAATCGAAAAGCCAAGCGGGATGGCAGGCGACAGTTTAAACGAGGGGGGGCGCAGCGCGGCTTCACCCTCATTGAACTTTTGGTCGTTATTGCCATCATAGCGATTATCGCGGCGATCCTGCTGCCCGTCTTTGCCACCGCACGGGAGCGGGCACGCAGCGCTTCGTGCGCCAGCAACTTGAAACAAATCGGCTATGCCTTAGCGATGTATCGTGGTGATAATGACAGCGTGAACGTGCCGCATCGCCTGTGCCCGGACTTGGCCAGCGACCCTACCTGCCACGACCAGAACCCGCCGCCGCCCGTCACTGGCCCGAACGAAATCTGGTGGGCACCTTACGACCCCACGCAGCCGCCCAACGGGATTTTCGGGGCGGGCTTTAAAGAAGGCATGATCGCGCCTTACGTGCGCAACTTCCAAATCTTCAAATGCCCTTCGGCTCCCCGGTTGCAATGCAGTTACGCTATGAACTATAACAATGGCAGCCCGGAGGGTCTCCCCGATGCTGAGGTGCGGGAAAACCCCGCCGAAATCCTCATCATCTGGGAGCATGACCTTGGCCCTGGCTGCGCGGGGGCGGCGGCTACTGGTGGCCCGCGTCCACCCGTCACGCCTTTTACGGGCAGTTTTGCCGCGCCCCATTATGCACCCCGCCACAACGGTGGCATGAATGGCCTGTTCTACGACGGCCATGTCAAATGGATTAACCCCGCTAACCTGCGCGTGCGCAACTTCCGCGAACCCGGCTCCGAGCCACCCGTGCCGGGGTTCCCCGGAGAGTAGAACGGCAAGGATGAAGGCGGAAGGATGAAGGATGAAACCAGATTGCTATTCTATCGAGAGATTATGAATGCAACAAACTGGAACAACTTGGCCTGCCCTTTCATCCTTCATCCTTCATCCTTCATCCTTTAAGGAGTAAACCATTTATCCTGCGGCGTTTGGCCAGTGTAAAACTTATCCAGGCGCAGGGCTTTGACGTGGCCATCCATGAAGGCGAGGTTACACAGGTCAAAGTGGCGGCGGATGGGGCGGCCATCTTTGTCGTCATTGATACTGGAACCGGGCGCGATCATCTTGAGCGTATCCGGGCGCACGGTCTTGAGGTCATCCTCAGTGCCGACTTCGCCCAGCATGACCGTCTCGGTCACGGTCTGGAATACCGACAGTTTCTTGGCGCGTGGCGAGCCAGCGTCGGTTAAGTCCACAAAGCCCAGTTCATTCAACCCATAAGAAATCTTCTGCGACTGCGACTCGCTGGGACAGAGATGCACTTGGGTGTTCTTGAGATAAGGATTAATCAGCGTCGGCCAGTCCACTTCGTTGCTGCTGGCGTCGGTATAGGCGACGGGCGGGAGCACATCATCAGTGTCCTGGGCATATTGCAGAATCGCTAAGGCTTGCTGCCGCTCATTGCTCAAACACTGCGTCTGCCGTCCTTTCTCGCGTGCCGTAGCAAAGACCGGAAACAAGATCGCCGCCAGTATCCCGATAATGGCGATAACGACCAAAAGTTCAATCAGGGTAAACCCACCCGGTTGTGATGTCTGACTGCTATCTCTCAGGTTGTGTTGCTTCATGTCCAGTAGTTTAGCGCATCAGCATATCAACCCTGTACGGGCTGGCTTGGTGCCTGCCGGGAATGAATGCCGTCTTTACAAAAAGACATTCACTTCATGCGCCAGAGTTTGACGGTGTCCGAATCATAGCCTGCGAAAAGAGTGCGGCCATCACCAGAGAAAGCGAGAAAGGCTGCGCCGCGTTTGCCGTTCTGGGCTACGGGTTTCGGCGTCTCTATGGTGCGCAGCAGTTTGCCGTTGGAGCTTTGCCAGAGCAACAATTGATGGTTACAACTGCCCGCGAGAGTTTGACTGTCGGGCGCGAAGGCCAGTGCCTCGCAGCTATGACTATGCTCGCAAACCGCACGCAATGCACCCGTCTTGGCATCATAGAGGCGCACGTTATCGCCGCCAACCGCCAGCCATTGACCATCCGGCGAGAAGGTGAGCGCCGTGACAACTTCGGAAAGGATGCTGTTAGTGGTGAGGGGTGGGAGCGGGACTTGTGGACGCTCCTGGCTTGAGGCAGCTTTGTGCAAAGGTAAAAGGCGAGCCTCGCTTGCATAACCTGGTGGTATATCCACGACGCCTGCTGCCGTATGCTCATCGGGCGCTACTGTGCAAAGAGTGCGATAAGAAGAACGGGTAGTTATCTGGGTTGTAACCACCACCGGGAAGGCGAGCATCCAGTCAGGCTGGTCACTCAAGCCCGCTGTGGCCAGACCTGTGGGCAGTCCCGTTTGCCACGAGACGCGTCCCTTGGCGAGATTAATAAACTGAATGTTAATCATGTCTTTATTCAGCGTTATCAGTCTTTTACCATCGGGAGAGAATCGAACCGGGCCGCTACCCGGCAAAGTCCATAAGCGGCGGTGGTGTAGCATATCCCACAGGAGGATATAAGGGTCTGTGGCGATAGCCAGCAAGGTATTGTCAGGCGAGAAAGCAACGTCAGTCGCCTCAAAATGACAGGGAATGGTGTCAACCACACGCGCACCTGCTGTATCCCACAGTTGAATCGTGTTGGTTGCTGGTCTGCTGCGAAAACGAGTTACCGCACTTAACGTCCAAGTTCTGCCGCCATTGGCTCCAGTGTTATAAATAAAAGTAGGCGGCTGGCATATACCGACGGCCAGCCATTTACCATTGGGCGAGGCTGCCAGAGCAACGATGTGTCCGCCCTGAATATGCCAGATGCGCGGTCGCCACGAGGCGCGTTCAGCTACGGCCACATACAGCAGGGCCGGAAGGAGCAGCAGCCAACTAAAGACCAAGCGCTTTTTGCGCCTCATAGACATCAAACCTCTTACTGTGTAATTTTAGCCCAACGCAACAAGGCGCGTCGTGGCAGCAATGTCTTCCCAAAGGACAGTCACTTGATGCGCCAGAGTTTGAGGGTGCCATTGCCATAACCGGCGGCTAAGGTGGCCCCATCGGGCGAGAAAGCCAAGGCGGTAGCTTCATTGCGTAGGTGCGGCGGGGCGGGCGGAGCCGTGTCGAGGGTGCGTAAGACTTGGCCAGTGTGCGGGTTCCACAGCAGTATCTGGCTGTGGCAGCTTCCGGCGAGCGTGTTACCGTCGGGCGCGAAAGCTAAAGTAATTGGCTGCTCGCTGGCGGCACAGAGGAACTTAAAGGCTCCCGTAGGGGCATCATAGAGTTGCACACTTTGACCCGCTACTGCCACAACTTTGCTATCCGATGCAAAAGCGATGGCTCGCACTAGGTATTGAGACTGGAAGCTAAAGGCTGGGGTGGCAGGCGGTGTTAGTTGCCTAGGAGCGATAGCGCGGCGGGTGCTGCCTTGAGACGGGGCGGGGGCAGGGTCAAACAGCACGGCTTCTCGACGGGAGCGGGAGGGCAGAGTCTCAACGGCTACGGCAGTGGCCTGGCCATCGGGAGCTGTGGCTGCGATATAACGTGTCACCAAAGGTAGACCCTCTAGGACAATCGGGTTGCCGTGCAGCAGCCATTGCGGTAGGGCTAAAGAGCCACTGAGGGAGAGGTAGGGCGGCAAGGCCATCAGCCGCTCGCGCAGCTTGCGGGGTGGGCGCGTGGCCCATGTCTCGATAGCGGGGGGCACATTGCGGCGCATAAGCTGCACGCAAGCCAGGCCAGTTTGCCGGTCGGTGGTAAAGCCCAGTAGCTCCCGCCCCGGTAGAGCGCCCTGTCGTCGGCCACTGGCAGTATCCCACAGCAATATCTCGTCATTGGTGCTGGCGGCAAGCTGCTGTCCAGTCGGGGCAAAGGCGACCGTCTGCACCGGAGCGGTGGGCACGTCTAAGTGCCGCTCCACGCGGCTGTTAGCTATATTCCACAGGAAGACGGCCCCCGGCTGCTGACGCGATAGAAACACCCCGACCGCCAACAGCTTGCCGTCAGGAGAGAAGGCGACGGATTGAATGTGCCCTAACGTAACGTGCCAGATGCGAGGCCGCCACGAAGCCCGCTCGGCTAAGACGGCATAGAGGAGAGCCGGGATTGCCACCAGGGAAAGAATGGTGAGCCACCGTTTATGTGAGTTGGTCATGTGAAACCTTAGGAGCGGAAGTGTCTTTATGTAAAGGCAGTTATTCTGGGTGGATAGACCCCTCCTCGACAAGTGTAGGGCTATCGAGAAGTAGCGGCAGAGGCCCTCACCCCCTCTCCTCTCCCGATAACAGGAGAGGGGCCGGGGGTGAGGGCTGCTCCCCCTCTCCTCTGCTCCCTCTCTCCCCCTCTTCCGTTACCGCACGACTTTCTTGAGTTGGGCGATTTGCTTTTCCAGCAGTTCTACTTCGCGCAGCACCGCGTTGCGGTAGTGGGCGGTGAGGCTGCGGCTCTCCAACTGGCGCACGGCGTCGGCGATTAACGAAGTGGCGGGACGCAGCGCACCCTCAATAGGATCATTGCGGTCGGGGCGTGCCGCAGTTTGCGTTGTGTCATCCGTCGTGGTGCCGCGCCAACTGTTGTCGCCGGAGTTGCTCCACGCGCCGCCGTTGGTGCCGCCATTGCTGCTCTCCGCCGTGTGGCCGTTGCCCTCTGGCCGCTCCGGGCGTGGGTTATGGATAGCTTCGTGGGCTTCGATGCGGCGGCGCACTTCGGAAACTGAGGCCCCCTCGTTTAAAACGGTCTTGATAAGCTGGCGGCGCAGTTTTGGGTCTTGCACGCGGTCAATCTCATAGGCATGGCTAAGGGTGTCTTTACGCAGAGACACCATGTTCTGCACATCTTCGCCCGCTTTCAAGAGGCGCAGGCGGTTCTCAATGTAGCCCTTATCCTTGCCTAAGAGCTTGGCCACGTCGCGGTAAGAAAGCTTCTGGCGACGCATCAGGTTGTGGATGCCTTCGGCTTCTTCGAGCGGCGGGAGGGACTGGCGTTGCAGGTTCTCGATAAGCTGCATCCAGCGCACGCTGTTGCCATCGGCTTCAATCACAATGCAGGGCAGCTCCTCGACGCCAACCCAGGTAGCGGTTGGCGTGGTGGCGCGGTAGCGGCGTTCGCCCGCCACGAGGAGATACTTATCGTCCTGGGGCACCACGAGCAGGGGCGCGAGCAGGCCAGTGCCCTCGACGCCTTCTTTGCGCTCTTTGAGTTCGCGGATGTTGCTCATCAGTTCGTGCTGTTCTTCGGGTGGGAAACTGCGGCGCGGTTGGTCGCCGATGATGATGCGGTCGCGGTTAATTAACTTCAAGCCGTTAATTTCGCGCTCGCCCGCCTTAATCGGGATGAGCGTATCCAAATACTCGGCGGCGCTGGGGATACTGGGTTTGCGAGAACGTTCTCGTGTTATTGCCATTTTACCTTCCTTTATCTAATTTAGAACATCTGATTTGGAACCACGAATGAACACGAATAGACACGAATGAGAAAGAATAGAGGATAGAGTATTGAAGATAGCAGGGGTAGCACAGCAGGAACTGCCTTTGCAATCTTCAATCTTCCATCCTCAAACAATTCGTGTCTATTCGTGTTCATTCGTGGTTAAGTATTTAGTGAGGATTACCTATCATCTCTTGCGCCAGGGCGCGGTAGTCTTCGGCAGCGTTGCTGGTGGGGGCGTGTTGCAAGACCGAACCGACCCCAATATCCAGTTTGGAACTGCGGCTGATAATCGTCTGGCAGACCTCCCGGCCAAAGCGACCTTGCACGGCGGTCACAATATCTTTGGCGCTATTGATGCGGCGATCTAACATCGTCAGCAAGATACGCTTTTGCAGTTGGGCATTAGTGCGGCGTTGCGCCGTGCTAATGGTTTGCAACACCTGCGCCAGACCATCGAGCGCCAGATGCTCACACTGCAACGGCACCAGGGCCATGTCTGCCGCACACAGCGACATGGCAGGCCCAATGCCCAGCGTCGGCCCGTTGTCAATGAGAATCGCCTGGTAGCGTTCCCGCACGGGGTCGAGGGCTTCGCGCAGCAGCATCTCACGGCCCACCACATTGAGTAGTGCGCTTTCCAGCCCCGCTAAGGCGCGATGGCCGGGCGCTAAGTCCACGTTGTCAATGAGGCTGGGGCGCACAATCCCTTCCAGCGGTTGCTCCTCCGGGTCTACCAAGACATCGAACATGGAAGCGGTGGTTTCCCGCGTGCCGCAGAGAGAACTGGTATTATG
>Ga0213875_10000808_pt1 | contig 23400 bp, 19 predicted proteins | sample BarmaccomBMRX_R8_FD_160105 | JGI IMG/M metagenome (GOLD analysis project Ga0213875, IMG submission 160105) | Root-associated microbial communities from Barbacenia macrantha in rupestrian grasslands, the National Park of Serra do Cipo, Brazil - RX_R8 | ecosystem: Host-associated > Plants > Roots... | reverse complement strand
GCCCGCCGCCGTAAGGAGGCGGCGGGCAAGAACGCGCGGGTGATGTGTTTCCGGGAGGAGGCGGGGACGGCGGGGCTTTCCGGCCGGGACCTGCCGGTGGGTGAGACGCTGGCGTCGTGGGCGAATGTGAAGGCCCGGGCGGTGGGTTACCGGGCCGCGGGGATGGCGGGCACGGTCACCGAGCTGCGTGCCCGGGCGTTTTTGGACCTGCTGCAAGAACGCGATGCCCGGGACCGCCTGGATGTCCCCGGTGGCCAGCAGCCCGCCGCCGCCACCACCGGCGGCGTCCCCGGCACCCCCGGTGACGGCGGCACCCCCGGCACCTCGGGCACTCCAGACACGCCCGCCACGCCCGGCACGCCCGGCACAAACCCGGCGGGTGGCCGCGCCCCGGCCGGTGAGAACCCCGGGCCCAGCGAGCCCAGCGAGGACGGCGGCACCGGCGGCGGGAACGGCGAAACCGGCGATCACCGCAGCGCCAGGGATACCGGCAGCACCGGGGACGGCGGCGGCACCGGGGACGGCGGCACCGGGGGTGGCAGCACCGGCCCCCGGCCCGCCCCCGCCACCCCGCCCGGATCCGGCGCCGCCCGCGCCCCGGCCCGGCCCCCGCTCGCCGCGCTGATCAACGTCACCGTCCCGCTGGCCACCCTCCTGGGCACCGGCGCAGCCCCCGGCGACGCCGCCGGGTTCGGCCTGCTCGACCCCGGCGCCGCCCGCGACCTGGCCGCCACCGCCTCCCACCACCCCGCCACACGCTGGTGCGTAACGGTCATTGGCCACGACGGCACCGCCGCCGCGCACGGCTGCGCACCCGGCCAGCACCCCTACCACCCCGGCCAGCACCCCGACGATCCCGGCCAGCACCCCGACGATCCCGGCCACCATCCCGTGGCGGCAAGAGGCGGCGGAACCGGCGGCAACCGCGGCGGACCCGGCGGGGAGGATGGGGGCGGCGGGGGCGGCGGGGGCGGTCCCGGCAGGAGCCGGGAGGGCCCCGGCAGCCGCACCGGACCCGGCGCGGGCGGGCCCGGTACTGGCGGGTGCCCGGACCAAGCCGCGCCAGCCCCAGACCCGCCACCAGAACCCCGCGACAGCCTGCAGGCCGCCGGCTTCCTGCGCCGCCTGCAAGTCACACTCGCCCCGGTCGCCCGCGGCTCCTGCGATCACGCCAGCTGCGAACCGGGCTACCGGCCCAGCCGCACACTCAGGCACCTCATCACGGCGCGCACCGCCCGCTGCCACTTTTTCGGCTGCGCCCGGCCCGCCGCCGAGTGTGATGCGGACCATACCGTGCCCTGGCCCGCCGGGCCCACCTGCCAGTGCAACCTGGGCCCGCCCTGCCGGCACCACCACCGGTGCAAGCAAGACCCCGGGTGGACACTCCAGCAGCCCGAACCGGGCATCATGATCTGGACCGGCCCCTCCGGACGCCAGCACGTCACCCGGCCCACCACCTACTGGTAAACCAGCCCGATGCCGAAGCTCCTCTCGTGAAGGGCCAATCGTGAAGGGCCAACCGTTGCCCTGATCGCGGGGACTTACATGCGGGCGCCGCGCCCGCCCGGCGTACCCCAGCTCCTTGCTCATACCAGGCGTCGCCATCACGCACGTTCCCGCAGCCCCGCAGCCCCCAACCCGGAGAAGACGGGCGTGGCGCCGTGCAGTGCTCGGGATCTGGAAGGCTTGGAGCATGGCATCGCATGTCGTCATCGTCGGCGGCGGGATCGCGGGGCTGGCGGCGGCGTTCTTCCTGCGGGACGAGCCCGTGCGGGTGACCGTCCTGGAGGGCTCGCCCCGGCTCGGCGGGAAGCTCGCCGTCTCTGAGGTGGCGGGGATCGCCGTCGACGAGGGAGCGGAGGCGCTGCTCGCGCGCCGTCCCGAGGGCACCGGTTTGATCACCGCGGCGGGTCTCGGTTACGAACTCGCGGCGGTGGGAGCGACGTCGTCGGCGATCTGGACGCGCGGCGCGCTGCGGCCGCTGCCGGGCCGCCAGTTCATGGGCGTACCGTCGGACATGGACGAGCTGGGCCGGTCGGGAGTGCTGTCCGGGGACGGGCTCGCGCGGGCCAGGGAGGAGCGCCGGCCGCCGGACACGGAAGGCGACGTTTCCGTCGAGGAGTACGTGGGCGGCCATCTCGGCCAGGAGGTGGTGGACCGCCTCGTCGACCCGCTGCTCGGGGGGGTGTACGCGGGCCGCTCCAGCGAGCTGTCCTTCGAGGCGACGCTGTCCCCGCTCGCGGTCGCGGCTCGCCGCCACGTTTCGCTCGCCGAGGCGGCCGCCTCGCTGCTGCCGCCCGCGCGGCCTGCCGGCCAGCCCGGCGCGGGGGCAGGGGGAACGGCGCCCGCGCCGTTGTTCACCACGCTCACCGGCGGTCTCGGCATGCTGCCGGGCGTGCTCGCGAAGGTTTCCGGTGCGACCGTCCGGACCGGTGCGATGGTCCGCGGCCTCGCGCGCACCGAACGGGGGTGGCGGCTGACGGTGGGCTCGGCCGCCGAGGCCGAGATCATCGACGCCGACGCGGTCATACTGGCCATCCCCGGCCGTCCGGCCGGTCGGCTGCTGGCCGGCGTTCCCGGGGCCGCCCGGGCCGCCGCCGAGCTCGGCGCGATCCCGTACGCCAGCACGGCGATCATCACTCTCGGCTACCGGCGCTCCGCATTCCCCGGCCCGGCGGGTGTTGCGGGAGGGGTTGGCGCGACCGGTGATGCTCTACGGGACAGCGCGCCGGAAGCGGGCGGCCCGCTCGCCGCATACAGGGCCGGCCTACGGGACAGCGCGCCGGAAGCTCGCCGGCCGCTCGCCGCCCAGGGCCGCAGCGGCTACCTGGTGCCCGCGATCGACGGTCGCGCCGTCAAGGCCGTCACGTTCTCCACCGTCAAGTGGCCGCACCTGGCCCGAGCTGCCGACCGCGCGGCAGGGACGGCAGCGGCGGCAGGGACGGCACCAGCGACGGGAGCAACGGCGGCAGGGACAGAGGCGACGCGGACAAAGGCGACGGGAGCAGCGGCGCAGGCGCCCACGCGGCCGGCGGCACCCGGCGGCGGGGGAGAGGCCCTGGAGATCGTGCGGTGCTCCATTGGGCGGATCGGCGAGGAGGCGCTGCTGCAGCGCGACGACGCCGACCTGGTAGCGCTGGCCGCCGCCGAGCTGGCGGAGGCGACCGGGGTCCGCGGCGCGCCGGCCGCGTCACGCGTCACCCGGTGGGGCGGCGCGCTCCCGCAGTACACCGTCGGCCATCTCGACCGGGTGGCGGGAATCCGCGCCGCCGTCGCGGCGCAGCCAGGTCTCGCGGTCTGCGGAGCCGCCTACGACGGCGTGGGCATCCCGGCGTGCGTTGCCACCGCGCGGGCGGCGGTGGATCAGGTGCTGGGCCATCTCCGGGCGGTCGCGAAGCGGGAGTGAGGTTCGCCGCCCCACGTGGACGTGGCGCGGTTGGCGCCGCCCGGCGTGCCGTCAGCTGCTGCGGGCGGGCAATGGCAACGGCAGCGCCGGGAGCCCGTCGATGCTGGTCGCGTTGTGCCGTCTGGACGCGCAGTACGCGGCGAACTGCTCGTCGGTCTTGCGCCCGAAGAAATCGGCGTGCAGGTCGCGTTCGCCTCGGTAGTCCATGAACGGCACGGCGAATCCGCAGGAATCGCTGATCAGCTCGGCGGCCACGCGAATGATCGCCCGAACGCCGGGGCCGTCCGCGTCGCCGAAGCGGCCGATCAGTTCGGGCCAGCGTGGGTCGTCGCGGAAAACCGGCTCGCCGCGACCATGGATCCGCACGACTGCCGGCGGCCCGGTGAACGCGCACCACATCAGCGTGATGCGGCCATTCTCCCGCAGATGGGCCAGCGTCTCCGCGTGGCTTCCGCCGAAGTCCAGATAGGCCAGGGTGTGCGGGTCGAGCACCGTCAGAGAGCCGGAGCGCCCCTTCGGGGAGATGTTGACGTGGCCGTCTTCGGCCAGCGGAGCCGTCGCCACGAAGAAGACCACTTGCTGCTCGATAAAGGACCGCAGGCGGTTGTCGATCTGCTCGTAGACCTTGCCCATCGCAGATTATCCTCTATCTCAGAATGTGAGATATTGTGTCTCGTATCTAGAAATGACATTAACACGGCGGCGCAGCCCCGGCAACGGTCGCGGACCAAAGCCGGAGGTGGCGAAGTCTCTGCAGCTCAGCCGCGAGCGAGCCGCCCCATCCCATTGGTTTGACCGGCGGCCCACGCCAGCCAGCACTATGTAAACGCCTGATGACACTTTGTCGTCCTGTTGTTAAACTTTTTGCACTACCCTCAGTGTGGCCCTGGAGGGCGGAGTGAACACTTTCCCGCCGCGGCCGCGAGTTCGGCCTGACCACGACCGAGCCTCGGCCGCCTGTCCCGCCACCCCCGTACATCGCGGCTATCTGCGCCGCCCCAGAGGGCTCGTGATAAGAGCAGTGCTGGCGCTGACCGCCTGCGTGGCGGCCGCCGCCTGCTCGAGTCAGGGCGTATCCGGCAGCACCCCGGCGAACTCGGCGGCGAACGGGCCTCGCGTCACCGTCATCATGGTGACGCACGGGCAGTCGTTCGACCCGTTCTGGGCGCTGGTGCAAAAGGGGGCGCAGACGGCGGCGACGGACTTCAACGTCAACCTCGTCTACCGCTCTCCCGCCACCACGAATCCGCAGGAACAGGCCTCCCTCATCACCCAGGCGGCCGCCCAGCATCCGAAGGGGCTCATTGTGACGATCCCCGACGCCGCGGTGCTGTCCAGCCCGGTCAGGCAGGCGGCCTCGGCCGGCGTCCCCGTCATCGTGATGAACGTGGGCGCCGCCGTGTACCAGAATGTGGGCGGCCTGACCTTCGTCGGCCAGGACGAGCTCGCCGCCGGCGCGGAGGCCGCCCGGGAGATGGCCGATGCCGGCGTGCACAAGGCGCTGTGCGTCATCCATGAAGAGCAGAACATCGCGCTGGTCCAGCGCTGCGCCGGCTTCGCCAGGGCGCTGGCGGCCAGGGGCGGCTCGGTCCAGATCCTGCACGTCAACGGGGCCCAGCTGAACGACGCGGCAACCGCGATAGAGAACACGCTGAAGGCCAACCCCGCCATCGGCGGGGTGCTCGCCACCGGCATCCTCGGGTTCGACGCCGCTGGCGGTGCGCTGCAGGCCCTGGGCAAGTTCGGCACGATCAAGCTCGGCACCTTCGACGTCTCGACCCAGGACCTGAACGCGGTAAGCAACGGCCAGGCGTCGTTCGTCATCGACCAGCAGCCGTTCCTGGAGGGTTACAACGCGGTTCAGACCATGGCGTTCGAGGTGCGGTACGGCCAGCACCCGTTCGGGCCGATCTTCACCGGGCCGAGCCTGGTCACCAAGGCCAACGTGGCGCAGGTTCAGCAGCTCTACAAGAGCACCGGCATTCCCCTGTTCAACGGGGGGTACCCGCTATGATGCCGGCAGCGGTTTCGCCGCTGGCCGCCGGGTTGCGCCTCTCGCTGGCCCCGCTGGATTACACGCTGCTGTTCATCTACTTCATGTTCGTCATAGGGATCGGGTTCGCGCTGCGCCGCCTGGTCCAGACCTCGACGGACTTCTTCCTGTCCGGCCGCTCGCTGCCGTCCTGGATCACCGGGATCGCGTTCATCTCGGCCAACCTGGGCGCGATCGAGATCCTCGGCATGGCGGCCAGCGGAGCCCAGTACGGCGTCAGCGTCGTGCACTACTACTGGATCGGCGCGGTCCCGGCCATGGTGTTCCTCGGCGTCGTGATGATGCCGTTCTACTACGGCTCACGGGTGCGCAGCGTCCCTGAGTACCTGCACCGCCGGTTCGACCGTAAGACGCACCTGGTGAACGCCCTCATCTTCGTGCTGTCGTCGGTGCTGATCGCCGGGGTGAACCTGTACGCGCTCGCCGCGGTGCTGCAGTCGCTGCTCGGCATCCCGCTGGCGGTGGCGATCATCGCCTCGGCCCTGTTCGTGCTGTCCTACATCCTGCTGGGCGGGCTGTCCAGCGCCATCTACAACGAGGTGATGCAGTTCTTCGTGATCCTGCTGGGCCTGGTCCCGCTGATCATCGTGGCGCTGAAAGAGACCGGCGGGCTCCACGGCCTGTTCAGTAAGCTCGCCACGCAGGGAACTGCCTACACCCACCCCTGGGCCGGCACCGGGCTGGGCGGGAGCAACCCGTTCGGCGACTGGATCGGCATCGTCTTCGGCCTCGGGTTCTGCCTGTCGTTCGCCTACTGGACCACCAACTTCGCCGAGGTGCAGCGCGCGATGTCGGCCAAGGACGAGGCCAACGCGCGGCTGACACCGATCATCGCGGCATACCCGAAGGCGATCATCCCGTTCGGCACGGTCATCCCGGGCATGGCCGCGATCCTGCTGATCCCGGGCCTGGGAGCGGCCGGCGGACTGACGTTCACCGACGCCATCCCGGCGCTGTACAACAAGTACCTCCCCGTCGGCGTGCTCGGGGTGGCGGTGACCGGCCTGCTCGCCGCGTTCATGGCCGGTATGGCCGCCAACGTCTCCTCGTTCAACGCCGTGTGGACCTACGACATCTGGCAGAACTACATCCGCCCCGGCCGTCCGGACAGCTACTACCTGCGGGTCGGCCGGATCACCACGGTGGTCGGCGTCTTCATCGGGATCGGGACCGCGTTCATCGCGGCCGGCTACAACAACATCTCCAACTACTTCCAGGCGCTGTTCTCGTTCTTCAACGTGCCGATCTTCGTGGCGTTCATCATCGGCATGTTCTGGCGGAAGGCCGGCCGCGGGTCGGGGTTCTGGGGACTGATCATCGGGACGCTGTTCTCCTTCGGCACCTGGCTGCTGTACAAGCAGGGAGTGATTCACTTCCGCAGTGACATCGCCGAGACCCAGTGGGGCGCGATCTTCGGGTTCGCCGCCGGGGCGCTCGCCATGGTCATCGCGAGCATCTGGAGCAAGCCCAGGCCCATCTCCGAGCTGCGCGGCCTGGTCTGGGGGTACGCCGAACGAGACCCCGCGACGGCGGACAAGAAGCGGCCCTGGTACAAGTCTCCGCTGCTGTGGGGCATCGGCGCGCTCATCATCAGCGTCTTGCTGTACGTGTATATCGAGGTGGTGTAGGGATGACGTCGGCAGGCGGCCCGGAGCGGCCGGTCGGGGCCGAGATGGAGGCCGAACGGGCTCCGAAGCCGGTTCTCACCCCGGAGGAGGCGAGGAACTGGCGGCTCGCCAAGCTGTTCGATCTGCGCTCGTTCATCGGGGCACTGCTTCTCATCTTCGGAGTCCTGGTGATCATCCCGGGGATCGCCGCGAGCCAGGCGACGATCAGCAAGTCGGCCGGAATCAACCTGTCGCTGTGGATCGGCGCGCTGATGCTGGTCGTCGGCGCCTTCTTCGTGACCTGGATACTGCTGAGGCCGCCTCCGCCGGTGACGGCCGCGGAGATGGAAGCCGTCCGGAAGGCCCGCGAGGAGTTCGGCACCCAGGGGGGACCGCCCGCGCACTGAGGCTAGCTGGGCAGAGGCTAGCTGGGCAGAGGCTAGCTGGGCAATGAGGGCCTATCTGGCGCCGACGGGCTCCGGCTGAGCCGGCCGCGGAGCGGACACCAGGTCCATGATCGTGCCGCTGATCGCGCGATCGACCACCGCCAGGACCTCCGCCCGCGTCCGCCCGGCCTCGTCGTTCCACTGCGTGAGCGTGCGCACCCGCGCCAGCCGGACCTCCGGTGGAGGAACCGGAGGCATGCCGCCGGGCGGCGGTGCGTCCGGCTGGCCGCGCGAGCTCCACAGCGCGTCGTACACCGCGTCGGCGGCCCGGCCGACGTCCGAGACCGAACCGGCTTGCCGTGACCCGGCCCGCACCAGCGCGCCGACCAGGCAGACGCCCTCGACGTGGTCCGGGGTGCCGCCCGCGGCCGCGTAGCCGTCGACCAGCCGCGGGGTGCCGTCAGCGGAACTCACCGCCCACCAGCCACCCTGTATCCAGCCGGCCTCCAGCTCGGTACGCGCGCCCTCCAGCACCGCCAGCTGCCTGGTCAGCTGGGCCAGGACCAGCTCCGCGCCCGGTGCCGGCATCAGCCGCCGCCACACCCGGCGCCACCATTTCCGTTCGCGGGCGTCACCGTTCCCGTGGCCAGCGTCCGCCGTAACCTCGTGCGGTACGGCAGGCTCGGCCAGCCGCGAACCTGCGCGCCGCGCCATCTCCGTTATCGCCACGTCAGCATTCTACGATTCCCCCGCCGACCTGCGACATAGCATGAGGGCATGGCTGGCAACGAGGGCGAAACCGGTCAGCGGCTGCGCGCCCGGGACCTGAACGAGCTGATCCGGTACACGATGTGGTCGGTGTTCCGGGTGTCCGACCGCGGCGCGCTCGACCGCGGCGCGGTCCGCGAGGCGGCGTCGGACGAGCTGGCCGCGCTGACCGACCAGGCCGCCGGGAAGGGCATCGTCACCCGCGGGAGCTACGACCTGCAGGGGCTGCGCGCCGACGCCGACTACATGTTCTGGTGGGTGGCGCCGACCTCCGGCGAACTGCAGGAGCAGTACGTGCGGTTCCGCCGTACCCGGCTCGGCCGGGCCAGCGAACCGGTCTGGTCAGTGATGGCACTGCACCGGCCCGCCGAGTTCAACAAGGGGCACATCCCGGCGTTCCTGGCGGACGAGGAGCCGCGCGCCTACCTGAGCGTTTACCCGTTCGTCCGGTCCTACGAGTGGTACCTCCTCGACCCCGCCGACCGCCGCAGGATGCTCGCCGAGCACGGCATGATGGCGCGGGAGTACCCCGACGTCCGGGCCAACACGGTCAGCAGCTTCTCGCTGAACGACTACGAGTGGATACTCGCGTTCGAGGCCGACGAACTGCACCGCATCGTGGACCTGATGCGGCACCTGCGCGGCGCCGAAGCGCGCCGGCACACCCGGGTCGAGACCCCCTTCTACACCGGCAGGCGCAAGTCCGTCCGCGAGCTCATAACCGACCTGGTGTGAGACAGCCGCGCGCCGCAGCGGGCTATGGCGGGGTAGCGCGGAGTGCGCCGCGCTTTTACGGCGAGCACCGCAGGGGGTTACGGCGGGTAGCGCGGAGTGAGCCGCGATAGCGGCTCACATTCCGCGATCACGCGGCCCGCGGGAGGCCCTCGCGGCCTCCCCGGCCGCGCGATGCTACGGCGGGCACCGCAGCGGGCTGGGGGTTCTGGGGGGCTTCGCCCCCCGGGCTGGCAGAGTTCTGGGGGGCTTCGCCCCCCGGGCTGGCAGCGAGCAGCGATCCGCCGAGGATAAGGGCGAACGACACGGCGACCGAGACGCTGAGCGGCTCGCCGAGGAGGGCCGCGCCGGCGACGACCGCGACCGCCGGGTTGACGTAGGTGATCACGACCGCGCGGCGGGCGCCCGCTTCGGCGATCAGCTTCAGGTAGAGCACGAACGCGGCGGCGGTGCACACCAGGGCCAGCACGCCCATGGCGGCCAGCACCCGGGCCGGCGGCATGTGGTGCGGCCACGTCATCGCGGCCAGCGGCGCGTAGCAGAGGGCCGCGGCGGCCAGGCAGGCCGCCGTCATCGGCAGTTCCGGCACGTCGTGCAGGTGCCGCGCCGCCACCATCGGGGAGATCGCGTAGCACAGCGCGACCAGCAGCACCTCCGTGACAGGCCAGGCGGTCCCCCCGCTCAGGTGCGGTCCGCCGAGCACGGCCACGCCGGCGAAGCCGGCCGCCAGCCCGAGCCACCGCGCCGTCCCCAGCCGTTCGCGGTCCCCGAGGAACCTGCCTGCCGCCGCGCCGATGATGGGCACGGCGGCGATCAGCAGCCCGCTGAGCGAGCTGGACAGGCGGCGTTCGGCGTCGGACAGCAGGAAGTACGGCCCGATCATCTCGCCGGCCGCGAACAGGGCGACCGGCCTCCAGTGCGCGCGCAGCGCCGGCAGCGCGGAACGCGGCGCCCCACGCGGCCCGTGGCGCCAGACAAGGGGCACCAGCACCACGGCACCGGCCGCGGACCGCGCGAACGCCAGCACGGGTGCGGAGATCCCCGCGTCCACCGCGACCTTGATCAGTAGGTACGGGATTCCCCAGATCACGCTCATCGCCGCGAATAGCAGCCAGCCCTTACGAGTCATGTCAGTGCCTCCTGCTCGCTCACGTCACCGACGCTACGGCCTTGGTGGGCTACCGGTAAGCTCCAATTCCATGCCGATAGAGTGGTCCGGTTTGAGCCCAGAGCTGCTTTTGACGCTGGACCGGCGGTCCGCGGCGCCGCTGCGCGCGCAGCTCGAGACGCAGCTGCGCGAGGCGATCCGGTCGGGGCGGCTACGGACCGGCGAGCGGCTGCCGTCCTCGCGGGAGCTGGCCCGCGCCCTCAGCCTGTCCCGCGGCCTGATCCAGGAGTGTTACGGCCAGCTTCTCGCCGAGGGATACCTGAGCGCCAGGGGCGGCTCGGCGACCCGGGTTGCGGCGGGTGCCGCCGCGCCGCCGGCTGCGAACCGCCGCCCAGGGGCCGCGGGGGCCGCGCGGGCCGCGGCGCCGGCGCGGCTGCTGGCCGACTTCATCACCGGCGTGCCCGACCTGGCGAGTTTCCCCCGCGACGACTGGCTGTGGGCCATGCGCGAAGCGTGCCGCGCCGCGCCGAGCGCGGACTTCAACTACGGCGACCCGCGCGGCAGCCCGGTGCTTCGCGAGGTGCTGGCCGCCTACCTGCGCCGGGTTCGCGGCGCGGCGGCCGACGCCGGGCACATGGTGATCTGCACGGGGTTCGGGCAGGGGCTGGGCCTGGTGCTGCGCGTGCTCGCCCGCCACGGCGTGCGGCGGGTGGCGTTCGAGGACCCGGGATACGGCGACTCCGCCGAGGCGGCGGCATGGGCCGGAGCGGAGGCGGTGCCGGTCCCGGTCGGCGAGTCCGGCATCGACGTGGCCGCGCTCGCCGCCACGGGCGCCCGCGCGGTCGTGCTGACCCCGGCCCACCAGTGGCCCACCGGTGTCGTCCTGGCGGCGGAGCGCCGGCAGGCGCTGGTCTCGTGGGCGTCGGAACACGACGCGACGATCATCGAGGACGACTACGACGCCGAGTTCCGCTACGACAGGGACCCCGTCGGCGCGCTGCAGGGCCTCGCGGCGGACCGGGTGGCGGCGCTGGGCACGGTGAGCAAGTCGCTGTCGCCGTCGGTGCGGCTCGGCTGGATCCTCTGCCCGCCTGCCCTGGCCCACGCGATCGCCGAGGAAAAGCGCCTCACCGACCGCGGGTCGCCGTGGCTCGACCAGCTCGCGCTCGCCACACTCGTCGAGTCCGGTCGCTACGACCGGCAGTTGCGCCGGATGCGCGCGGTCTACTCCCGCCGGCGGGACACCCTCGCGGAGGCCGCGGCGGCGCACCTGCCCGGTGTCCGGCTGACCGGCCTCGCCGCCGGCTTCCATGTGGTGGCTCACCTGCCCGCGGACATGGCCCGTGACGAGGGCGCCGAGCATGCGCTGATCGCCGCGGCGCGGGCACGCTCCGTCGGGCTGTACGGCATGAGCCAGTACCGCTCGACGAGAGCGGCCGTTCCCGGCCAGCTGGTGCTTGGATTCGGCAACCTGAACGAGCGTGCCATCCGGGCGGGCCTCGCCGTCGCCGGCGAAGTGCTGCGCGAGGCGGGCACCACCGTCCGTTTAGTAAAAATCTTGATTCTGGAAGACCAGCGAGGTGAGCTATGGACCGCGGCAGGCTGGAGGCCTTCAGCGACGGCGTGTTCGCCGTCGCCATCACGCTGCTCGCGCTCGGCCTCTCGGTCGACGGGCCCGGGCACGGGACGTCGCTCGCCCACCAGCTCGCGAACCGATGGCCGTCTTTCGTCGCGTACCTGATCAGCTTCTTCACGGTCGGCATCATCTGGGTCAACCATCACGCGCTCGTGTCCAACGTCAAGACGGTGGACCGCATGCTGCTGTTCCTGAACCTGGTGCTGCTGCTGTTCGTGGTCATGGTCCCGTTCGGGACCGGGACCCTGGCCGACTACCTCGCGCACGGCGGTTTCGACGCCCGGCTGGCGGTGGCGGTGTACTGCCTGGTGCTGGTCGGGATGTCGGCGGGGTTCTCCGCGATGTTCGAGTGGTCGCTGCGCGAGGGGCGCACCCACGCGTCGGTGCCGCGGGACCAGTGGTGGGCGGCGCGGCGCAGGTTCACCTCCGGCGGCCTGGTCTACCTGCTGGCCACCGGGGTGGCGTTCATCAGCGCGCCGGTGGCGTTCGCCATCACCGGGGCGGTCGCCCTGTACTACGTGTTCGAGAGGACGCCGGGCAGCCGGGCCCGCGCCGGCAGCCAGCGGCCGGACTCAGGCTGACCGGGACGCGGCCTCCTGACCGGGCGTGACCGGCACCGGGCGTGACCAGTCCCGGGCGTGTTCAGTCCCGGGCGAGGCCGTTCTCGTAGGCGAAGATCACGGCCTGCACCCGGTCGCGGAGACCGAGCTTCGTGAACACGTGCCCCACGTGCGTCTTGACCGTGTTCTCGGAGACGTACAGCGCGGCGGCGATCTCCGCGTTGGACAGCCCGCGGGCGACGAGGCGAAGCACCTCGCGTTCCCGGCCGGTCAGCGCGCCGAGGTCGGCCCGCGGCCGCGCCCGGGCATCCGGGCCGGCCTCGCGCGGCCGGCGCGCGAACAGCCCGATGAGCCGCCTGGTCACCGACGGCGCGAGCAGCGCGTCGCCGGCCGCCACGATGCGGACGCCGGCCACCAGGTCCTCGGGCCTCGCGTCCTTGAGCAGGAACCCGCTGGCGCCGGCGGCGAGAGCGTCGAAGACGTACTCGTCCCTGTCGTACGTGGTCAGGATCAGCACCCGCGGCGCGTCCGGCCCTCGGCAGACCCTGCCGGCCGCCTCGATGCCGTCGGTACCGGGCATCCGCACGTCCATCAGCACGACGTCCGGGCGCAGCCGTTCGGATTCGGCTATCGCCGCCGCGCCGTCGGCCGCCTCGCCGGCGACGGTGATGTCCGGCTGCGCGCCGAGCAGCGTGCGCAGCCCGACCCGCACCAGCGGCTGGTCGTCCGCGATCAGGACCCGTATCGTCATGCCGCCGGGTCAGGCTCCGCCGCGCCCGGCCCGGCGACGGCCGAGGCGCTCAGCTTCTGCAACGGCCCGGTGAGCGGCAGCACGGCGCGCAGCTCGAAGCCGCCGGCCGGGCGAGGGCACGCGGTGACCGACCCGCCCAGCGCGGCCGCCCGCTGCCGGACGCCGATCAGGCCGAAACCGCCGCCCGTGCCGTCGTCGCGATCGCCCCCCTGGTCACGGACCGCCGCGCGGTCGCGCACCGGCCCGTCGTCGGTGATCGTGACCTCCAGCCGGCCGTCGCGGCCGGCCAGGGTGACGAGGGCGCTGCGCGCCCAGGAGTGCCGCAGAACATTGGTCAGCCCCTCCTGGACGACCCGGTAGGCGGCCAGGTCGAGCGGGCCGGGGAGAGGCCCAGGCCCCGGTGCTCCCTCGATCGTCACCGAAAGGCCGGCCCGGGACATCTGCCCGGCGAGCGCCGGGAGCTGGGCGAGGCCCGGCGCGGGCCGGCTGCCGTCCGCGGTATGCCTGATGACGCCGAGCGCCAGGCGCAGGTCGGTCATCGCCTGGCGGCTGGTCGTCTCTATCCCGGCGAGCAGCCCGGCGTCGGCCGGCTGCCCGGCCTCGGCGAGCATCCTCGCGGTGCCGGCCTGCAGGCTGATGACGCTCACGTGGTGCGCGACGATGTCGTGTAGCTCACGGGCGATCCTGGACCGTTCCTCGGCGGCCGCCCGCCGGTCCCGCTCCGCCCGTTCCGACTCCAGCGCCGCGGCTTCCGACTCCAGCGCCGCCGCCCGCCCGCGCAGCGCCGCCAGGCCCTCCCGCCTGGCACGGGCGCCCTCTCCCAGGGACCACGCCATGACCAGCAGCGAGGCGGTCGTCGCCACCGTTTCCGGCCGGGCGGGATGAGACAGCAGGCCTGCCCCGAGCAAGATCACGGAAACGGCCAGCGCGGCCGTCGCCCGGTTCCGCGTCGTCCGCTCGGCCACGGTGTACAGCGCGAGTACCGCCCCCGGCAGGAGGATCAGCGGGCTCACCCCGCCCAGGTCACCGCCGCGCCTGTTCACCAGGAGCACCGCGGTGAGCACGGTGCTGATCGCCCAGACGCCCCCCGGGCGCGTCCGCCGCCAGGCCAGCACGGCGCCCGCGGCCACACCGCCGAATGCCCACCAGAAGCCGCCGTCGTGATGATAGGGATCGAGTCCCGGCTCCGAGATGGCGCACACCAGGCCGACGGCGATGATCACGTCGGCCGGCGGGCGGAAGCGTGCCAGTTCTGCTGCCCGGCTCATGACCTGACCATACGTGCTCACATCGGCCTGGAGCATCATTCGCGCGGCCGAGGTTCCTCATCCGCGCGGGTGACCGGATCCCTCCCGGGGACCGCGTGAAGACCGTCCCATGGGCCGATGCGCGGCCGGCGGCCGCGCCTCTAGCGTGAGCGCGGTGGACATGACGGGGGTTGTTTTCGCGGGGCGCCCGCTTTGGCGCCCGCGATGGCACGGGCGATGGCGGCCGGTGTCCGGCTACGCCGCCTGCTGCGCGTTCGCGGGACTGGTGGCGCTGTTCAGCGGTGACCCGCTGCACCGGCTGTGGGGCGCGTGCGCGGCCGCGGGCTACGGCTGCGCGGCGCTGATCAGAGCGGCGCGCCACCGGAACCTGGCGCTGGCGTCCGCGCTCACCGGCGCTCCTCGTGCCGCTGAGCTGGCTCGCGACGGCGGGCCGGGCCGAGCCGGAGATCGGGGTCGTCGAGCGCGCCGCGGAGCTGCTGCTGGCGCACGGCCGGATGTACGAGCCGTCGGCTCAGGTCGGGCACAACCCCTACGGCTACAACCCGTACCTGCCGGGCATGACGCTGTTCGGCCTGCCGCGGGCGCTGGCCGGGCCGAGCATGTGGACCGATCCGCGGCTGTGGGCCGGGGCTGCCTTCGCCGTGCTGCTCGCGTCCGCGCTCTGCCTGACCTGCGGGCCCCAGCTGGCTCGTGGGCCCCGGCTGGCGTGCGCGCGCGGGCGCAGCCGAACGCGGGCCCCGGAGGCCGTCCGGCGGACCGGGATCGTGCTGGCCTCGCCGCTCGCGGCGTTCCCGCTCAGCGTCAGCGCCGACGACCTGCCGGTGATCGGGCTGATCCTGCTGGGACTAGCCCTCGCCGGCACTCCGGGCACTCCGGGCACTCCCGGCACTCCCGGCACCGCGGGACGCCCGCGCGCGGTGGCTTCCGGCCTGGCGCTGGGCGCCGCCGCGGCGATGAAGGCCACGGCCTGGCCGGGGCTGCTCGTGGTGGCGCTGCTGTTCGCGGTACGGGACGGCCGCGGCGCCGCCGGGCGGTTCGCCGGGGCCGCGACCGCCGTGATCATGGCCGTGGTCGCTCCCGTGGCGATGATCCAGCCTCGTGCGCTCGTGCAGAACACGGTCCTGTACCCACTCGGCCTGACCGGCGCCGCGTCGCCGGCGGCCAGCCCGCTGCCAGGCCACCTGCTCGCGGCCGCGGGCACGCCTGGCCATCTGGCGGCGGTCCTGCTGCTCGCCGCGTGCGGCATCGCGATGGCCGGCGCGCTGATCCTGCGTCCGCCGCGAACCGCCAGGTCGGCGGCCGTGTATGTCGCCGCGGCGCTGGCGGCGCTGTTCACCCTTGCCCCGGCGACCCGGTGGGGTTACTTCGCCTACCCGCTGATCATCTGCGCGTGGCTGACCCTGCGCCCGATTTGCGGGCATCCTTGTCGTATGGCTGAGGACCTCCGGGTGAACGGCTCGCTGGTGATACCGGCCGGCGAGCTGCACGAGCGGTTCTCGCGGTCGCCGGGGCCCGGCGGCCAGTCGGTCAACACCGCCGACAGCCGGGTCGAGCTGTCCTTCGACGTCGCCCGCTCGGCCGCGCTGCCCGAATGGGCCCGGATGAGAGCCCTGGAGCGGCTGGGCCGCAGGCTGGCGGGCGGGGTGCTCACGATCACCGCGTCGGAGAACCGCGGCCAGCTCGCCAACCGGCAGGCGGCGCGGGCCCGGATGGCCGCGGCGCTGCGCGAGGCCATCGCGCCGCCGCAGCGCCCCCGGGTGCCGACGAGGCCGGGCCGCGGCGCACGCGAACGCCGCCTCGCCGAAAAGCGCCACCGCGGCGACATCAAGCGCGCCCGCCGCTACAACAGCGGCGAACCCGACTGACCGCACGCGGGCGCACCGGCCGGCTCGCTCACCGCTGCGCCGGCTCCAGCGTCAGCGAGATCGAGTTGATGCACCACCGCTGGTCGGTGGGCACGTCGTATCCTTCGCCGGTGAACACGTGCCCGAGGTGCGAGTCGCACCGGGCACAGCGGGCCTCGGTACGGACCATGCCGTGCGAGCGGTCCTCGATGAGCACGACGGCGTCCGAGTCCGCCGGCTGGTAGAACGACGGCCAGCCGCAGTGCGACTCGAACTTGGCGTCGGAACGGAACAGTTCGGCGCCGCACGCACGGCACCGGTAGACCCCCTCGGTCTTGGTGTCGGTGTACTCGCCGGTGAACGGCGCCTCGGTGCCCGCCTGGCGGAGCACCACGTACTCCTCGGGCTTCAGCCGCTGCCGCCACTCCTCTTCCGTCCGGGTGAGTCTGTCCATGAAAGCGAGCTTAACGTCCCGTCCGCCACACGCTTAATGAATGGGCGGTGGCCTGCCCGGATGGGATAATCGGGCATATGGAACAGCAGCGGCTCGTGGGGCGCGACGCGGAGATCGCCCGGCTGCGCGCACTGCTCGACGAGGCCGCGGCGGGCCGCGCGGTGACCGCCCTTGTCAGCGGCGACGCGGGGGTGGGCAAAACCCGCCTGACGGCCGAGGTGATGCACCTGGCCACGGGCATGGGCTTCACCGTGCTGTCCGGACAGTGCGCCGAGATCGGCGACAGCGTTCCCTACCTGCCGCTCGCCGACGCGCTCCGCGGCGCGTCGCTGACCCCGGAGGTCGCCGCGCGCGTCCGGGACGCGGCCGCCGCGCGCCCGGCGCTGGGCTGGCTGCTGCCCGATGGCGGGGCCGGGCAGCCCGCCGACGGCGACCGGTCCGGGCTGGCCCGGCAGCAGATGTTCGGCGCGGTTCTGGGGCTGCTGGCGGAGCTTTCCGGCGAGACCCCGGTGCTGCTGGTGCTCGAGGACCTGCACTGGGCCGACGCCTCGACGCGCGCTCTCCTCACGTTCCTCAGCAGGGTGCTGCACCGCGAGCGGGTCGCGCTGATCTGCACGTACCGCACCGACGACCTGCACCGCAGGCACCCGCTGCGCACCGTCGTGGCCGAGCTGCGGCGGCTGCCGAGCGTGACCGCGGTGGAGCTCGGCCCACTCGATCCGGCCGCGCTGGCTGAGCATCTCGCCTCGCTTGCCGCGGTCAGCAGCATCCGTCAGGGTCTACCGAACGGGCGCGGGTATCTCGACGCGGCCGCCCTCAACGACATCGTCGAGCGGGCCGAAGGCAACGCTTACTACGCCGAGGAGCTGCTCGCCGCGTCGCCGGCGGCGGCGGCGCCGCCGGCGCGTGTTCCTGACGACGGAATCCTGGCCGAGCGGGCGGTGCTGCCCTCCGGGCTCGCCGCGCTGCTGCTGGCCCGGGTCGAGCGGGTTTCCGACGCGGCGCAGCGGGTGCTGCGGGCCGCCGCGGTGGCGGGCCGCCGGGCCGGCGATGAGCTCGTCCGCGCCGCGTCCGGCCTGTCGAACGCCGACTACGAGGACGCGATCAGGGAGGCGGTGGCGCACCAGCTCCTGGTGCCGGACGGAGAGGACGGGTACACGTTCCGGCACGCCCTGCTGCGCGAGGCGGTCTACAACGACCTGCTGCCCGGCGAGCGGACGAGGCTGCACGGAGCCATCGCCGCCGTCCTGGACGATGATGAGCTCCTGGACACCGTGCCCGGGACCGCGGCGGAGCTGGCCCATCACCGCCTGGCCAGCCACGACACCCCCGGCGCGTTCACCGCGTCGATCCGGGCCGGAGCGGAGGCCGAGCGGCTCGCCGCGCCGGCCGAGGCGCACCGGCACTACGATCAGGCGCTGGCTCTGTGGGACCGGGTCGGCGACGCGGAAAAGCTGGCCGCAATGGACCGCGCCAAGCTCGCCCTGAAATCCTCGAACGCCGCCGCCGCCAGCGGCGATCTCGCCCGCGCCGTGCACCAGCTGCGCCGCGTCCACGAATACCACCGCCAGCGCGACGACGTGGACCCGGAGCTTCGCAGCAGGATCGGCGAGCGGCTCGCGTACTTCATGCTGCAAAGCGACCAGCATGAGCCGCTCAGCGAGGCCGTGCAGGTGGCCAGGGAGACCGTGGACACGACACCCGAGGACCCGCCCACCTGGTACCGGGCGCGCGCGCTCGCCACCTACGCCCTCGCGCTGCTGATCGCCGGGGACAACGAGGCGGCGCGTGAGTGGGCTGAACGCGCCCGGGCGGCGGCGAGCGCGGCGAGCGCGCCGTGGCTCGAGGCCGACAGCCTCGTCTCCCTCGGCCTGCTCAGCAGCCGTGAGGGCAGCGGCGACGAGGCGATCGAGATGTTCACCGCCGCGCACCGGCAGGCGCGCATGGCCATGAATCTCGGCGTGGAGCTGCGGGCGGCCTATCATCTCGCCAGCGCCCTGCTGTCCCGCGGCGAGCTGGCCGGCGCGGCGTCCGTGGCCCACCAGGGGGTCCGCAGGGCCGAGGAAACCGGCCTGGTTCTGGCGCCGTTCGGCCTCGACCTGCAGCACCTGCACTTCCAGGCGCACTTCGCGGACGGGCAGTGGGACCACGCGCAGGAGCTCGCCGACGGGTTCGCGGTCCGGGTCACCACCCTTCCGGAGGCGCTGCTGTCCGCGATGGCGCTGTTCATCGACGTCGCCAGGGGCAACCCGGCGGCCGGCGAGCGGCCCCTCTGGCTGGAGCCGTTCATGCGGGAGGACACCTTCTGCGCCTACATCGCCAGGGGGCTGCTCGCCGAGCACGCCCTGTGGCGGGGCGACACCGATCTCGCGCTGCACGAGGCCGCGGCCGCCATCACCGCCGACATGCAGCCGGAGTACGGCCCCACGCCCTCGCTGATCCGGGTGGCCGCGGTCGCGCTCGCCGCGCGCGCCGACCGGGCGGCGAGAGCGCGGGCGGCCGGGGACGACGGCACGGCCGAGGCCGAGCTGGCCGCGGCACGGGAACTCCTGGAGACCGCGCGTGAGGGGGCTGCCTTCCGCTTGCGCCCGAAGTTCGCGCTCGGCCCCGAGGGCCGTGGCTGGCTGGCCCGCGCGGAGGCCGAGTACCGCCGCGCCGCCGGCGACAACGACCCCGCCGCCTGGCGGGCGGTCCTCGCCGAGTTCGGCTCCGCGTACGTCTACGAGACCGCGCGCACCCGCTGGCGGCTCGCCGAGGCGCTCGCCGAGTCCGGCCAGCGTGACGAGGCGGCGCGGGAGTGGCGTCAGGCCGCGGACGCCGCCGCGCGGCTCGGCGCCGCAGCGCTGCGCGCGGCCCTGGACGACCTCGCGCACCGGGCGCGGCTGGATGCGGGCCACGGGCACCAGGCGGCGGACGAGCCCGGCATCGCGGGTCTGACCGAGCGCGAGCGGGAGGTGCTGCGGCTGATCGCGCGGGGCCGCAGCAACAGGGAGATCGGGGCCGAGCTGTTCATCACGCCCAAGACCGCGAGCGTTCACGTGTCCAACATTCTCGCGAAGCTCGGCGCCGCGAGCCGCACCGAGGCGGCGGCGATCGCCCACCGCGGCGGCCTGTAAGCGCGGCGGCCTGTAACGCCCCGCAGCCCTATCCCCGGGTCGGCAGCCCCGCCGCGGCGTACGCCTCGTCGATCAGCCGCATGGTGCCGGCGGCGTTCGCCGCGGTGGTCGGGAAGGGCTCGCCGCGCAGGACCGCCGCGGCGAACGCACGGAGCTGCCACACGTACGTCGTTTCGCTCAGGCCCATGTCGCCAGCGCCCTGCTCGTCGGCGACGACCGAACCGTGCCGCGTAGCCACCAGGCGCCCGCGGTGCGCGAGGATGAAGTCCGACAGCCGAAGGTCGCCGTCCTCCCCGACCACGTGCGCCTCGGCGCGGAACTCCCCGTTCCGGGTGAACGCCGAGTCGAACCAGGCGTCCAGGCCGTCGCCGGTGAGCCGGACGGCCATCGCGCGGTCCACGAGCGGGCTGCCGCCCGGAAGCGGGTCGGCGAGGGCGCCGGTCACCGAGGGCTCGCCGTTCGCCACGAGCCTGATGAAGTCGATGGCGTAGCAGCCGCCGTCCATCAGCGCGCCGCCGCCGAGGCGGTAGTCGTACCGGATGTCGGTCAGGTCGGGGATGACGAAGCTGGTCCAGCACTGGATGTGCCGCGGCGGGCCCAGCGTGCCGTCGCGAATGATCTCGGTCATCCGGTGGATCAGCGGGTGGTAGCGGTAGTGCATCGCCTCCATCACGACCAGGCCGGACGCCTCCGCCGCGGCGGCGACGTGCTCCGCCTCAGCGGCGTTGGAGGCGAACGGCTTCTCGCACAGCACGTGCTTTCCCGCGGCGATCGCCCGCATCGTCCACGGCCCGTGCAGCGAGTTGGGCAGCGGGTTGTACACGGCGTCGATGTCCGGGTCCGCGAGAAGCTCGTCGTAGGAGCCGTACGTCACCGCGAGGCCGTGGCTCAGCGCGAACGCCTCGGCGCGGGCCGCGTCCCGCGCCGCCACCGCCGTCACCAGCGCCTCGGACACGTGCCGCGCGGGCGCGATCAGCGCGGGCAGCGATATCCGCGCGGTGCCCAGGATGCCGATGCGCAGCACCGGCGTCACGCCCCCGGGGCGAGAGCCTCGAGGATCTCGCCCGCCCGCTCGGTGGCCGCCTTGGGGTCAACCTCGGGGGAGCCGACCAATGGATCCCAGTTGAGGTCGTAGAACACTTCCGTCACCCCGCGGGCTTCGAGCCAGGCGACGTCCTCGCGGATCTGCTCGTAGCTGCCCGACAGCGGGAGCCGCTCGCCGGTCTCCGGCGCGCGCACCCCGGCCCCGGCGCGGACGGTCCCGCGGCAGACGATCCGGACCGGGCCGCGTCCCGCCGCGGCGGCGGCGCCCTGGACGACCGCGACCGCGTCGCCGATCTTGGACAGGTCGGCCCGGCTGGAGGTGATCCAGCCGTCGGCTATCCGCCCAGCGCGCTCCATCGCCGGGCGGGACATCCCGCCGAGCAGGACCGGGGGACCGGGGCGCTGTACCGGAGACGGGTCCTGGCGGCCGGCCGGCACCTCGTAGAACTCGCCGTGGTACTCGCTGATGCCGTCCGCCCACAGCGCGCGCAGCACCGCCAGGTATTCCCCGGTTCGGGCGCCGCGCCGTGCGGTGTCCCCGCCGGTCGCGGCGAACTCCTCGGGCATCCAGCCGATCCCGAGGCCAAGGTCGTGCCGGCCACCGGACAGCACGTCGAGGGTCGCCGCCTGCTTGGCAAGGTACGCCGGCGACACGAACGGCAGGTTGATGATCGCCACGCCCAGCCGGATCGCGGACGTCACCGCGGCCGCGTAACCGAGCGTGACCATCGGGTCGAGCACGCTGTGGTACACCGGCTCCATCGACGACTCCCGGGGGACGAGCAGCCGCTGAAAGGTCCACAGCGACCGGTAGCCGAGCCGTTCGGCCCGCCCCGCGAAGTCCGTGATGTTCCGCGGCGTCGCCCAGGCCCCCGACACGGGGGCGCCGAATCCGATCTCCATGGCAGTCAAGCCTAGTGAAACCGGCCGCGCGAAACCGGCCGGGCCGCCTCCCCGCGGCGGGCCGCGGCGGCCGCCCGCCGCGGCGGCGTCGCCCACCGCACGCGGCGGGGCCTCAGAGCTTCGACAGCAGCCGTTCCATCAGGCCGCGCTCGACGCCGAGCGTGGCCGGCGCGGTGATGAACACCGCGACGACGCCCTTGCGCGCGGCGAGCGTGTTGCTTGGCTGCTTTCCGGTGGTGAACTTCGCGAAGAACGCGCTGTCGCCCAGACCGCTGATGGTGCTGACCGCCTGGTGCAGGCCGGCCATCGAAGACCTGTCGCTGGCGAACTGGCCCGCGTTCTCGCCGGCCTGGTACCGGACGATCACCTCGTGCGTCCCCGTGTACGCGCACACGGTGACGGGCCCTTCGACGGTCGGGATCAGTTTGCCGGTGGGAAGCCCCAGCGCGGAGCCGACAAGGGAGGACGGCGCCTGCGCGCAGTACGTGGCCGCCGTAGCCGGGTGGGCCGGCGCCGCGGCCGCCCCGGTCGCCGCCGGCTGCCCGCCGGTCAGGGGCGAGCTGCCCGGCTGGGCGCCGCTGCACGCGGCGACCCCCGCCAGCGCCGCGGCGGCGATGCCGCACGACACGACGGCCGTGACTGTGCGCCGGCCCGGTACGCCGAAGCTCATGAGGCGTCCTCCCATACGCGACAGAGTTGACGGGACTGGCGGGATTGTATGGCCGGGGTCCCCGGCGGCGCACCGGCGTGCCCGGCGGCGGCGCCGCCGCCCCGCGCAATCCAAGGTCACGGACGGTTCCGCGGGTTCCGCGGTGCGTGAACCTTTCACGCCAGCCCGCCGGGTCCCAAGGCTGGCGGCATGCCGCCTTCCCGCACCGGCGCCCGCGGCAGCCGGGAAAACCAGGACGGGCTTCATGGAAGACTGGCCCGGGTGACCACGATAAAGCTGCCAGAACTGCCGTTCCCTCTCGAGCCCTCCGGTAATCCGCCCTGCGAGAGCAGCGTCTCGGGCGGGTCGCTCACCCTGACGGGTGCCGCCGGGACCGACATGTTCATCGACCCGGCGGACCGCGGCACGCCGCCGGACGCCGGGCGCCTGACGGGACTGCCGCCAGACGGCGATTTCACCTTCTCGGCGCGGGTCGGCGTGCGGTTTGCCAGCACGTTCGACGCGGGCGTCCTGTTGCTGCACGCCTCGGAGCAGCGGTGGGCCAAGCTCTGCTACGAGTACTCTCCACAGCACCACGCGACGGCCGTCACCGTGGTCACCCGCGGCACTTCCGACGACTGCAACTCCTTCGAGACGGACGGCGGCCCGCTCTGGCTGCGGATCACCAGGTCGGGCCGGGCATGGGCGTTCCACGCCTCGACCGATGGCGCATGGTGGCGCCTGCTGCGCTACTTCTCACTCGGCGTGCAGACCGGCGGGCGAGTCGGCTTCCTGGCCCAGTCACCCACCGGCCCCGGCTGCACCGCCACGTTCGACCACATCACGTTCCGCCCGGGCGCCCCCGCCGACCTCCGCGACGGTACCTGACCGCCGGATGCGGCGCCGGCGTGCCACGGCGGGCGGTGCGCCGGCCTCATGCCGGGCGCCTGACCACTCAGCGGCGCGCCGGTCCCGGTCCACCCGGGCGATTCTGTACACAGAACGAATGGGTGTAAGTTCTCATTCTGAGTTTCCCGGGAAATGAGCGATGCGTTGCCCCCGTTGTCCTGCGTCCTTGGGAACAGAAATATACAAATCCGTTTAGCGTGCCGGGC